>CDZU01003314.1_pt1 | contig 328679 bp, 288 predicted proteins | sample 557441 | NCBI WGS metagenome assembly CDZU01 (sample SAMEA3182114, study PRJEB8094) | gut metagenome | biome: human; feature: gut; material: Stool; isolation source: human stools | place: Canada | collected 2013-06-10
CACTAAGGCAAGTGTGCATGACATTCATTACCTGAAGGATGTGAAAGTGGATTATAGTAATTGTACAGTCATAGGGGACAGAGGATATATAAGTGCCCAAGTGCAATTGGATCTGTTTGAAACTGCCAATATCAGATTGGAGGTACCATACAGATGTAATCAAAAAGAATGGAAGCCAACATTCCCAGCTTTTGCCAAAGCGAGAAAAAGAATTGAAACCCTATTCTCGCAATTGTGTGACCAGTTTATGATTATAAGGAATTATGCGAAAGATACAGATGGATTGTTTGCCCGGATTATCGGGAAGATTAGCGCACTTACAATCCTCCAATATATTAATTACAAAAATGAAAAGCCTATTGGCAGAGTTAAATATGCGCTATTTTAATTCCGCCAACGGGTAATCTATTATAAATATCTTTCTTCACGCATAGCGTCCAAATGGACGGTGCTGTTGGTAGATGTAATTATCGTTGTGATTTCCATGCTTTCTGCATGTTTTTTGCAATATAGGCTTTCGTCCGTATCTTATGAAATTTCTTTATATGTATGGCTGACCATTTGGGCTGTCTTGTGTAATATCTGTTTCTTTCATATTCTCCGTACTTATGTGGGTGTTATCCGTTTTTCCTCTTTTGTAGATATTTATCGTGTGTTTTGGAGTCTTACGATAAGCTATGTTGTACTGTTTTTAGGGAATTGCTGTTGGTCTGTTTCGGGGCTTGGAGAAACTTTGCCGAACAGCATTCTGTTTATGGCATATATGTTCACCTTCTCTCTGATGGCTTGTATGCGCATTGCTGTGAAGATGCTTTATGAAGCTATTGCTTTTGATGCACGTCATTGCGTGAATGTTTTTATTTATGGATTCCATGGGACTGGAGTCAATGTTGCAAAATCCTTGAGAGTTAGTCGTAATAATCATTATCGCCTGCGTGGCTTTATTTCGGACGAACCTGATATGATAGGTAAACATACGATGGGATGCAGGGTATATCCCAATGATGAGCAGCTGTTTGACCGTCTAAAGAAAAAGAAAGTGGATACAATCATTATCTCTCCAAGCAAGGTGTCGGATTTGGAAAATTCCGGAATGCTGGATAAACTGTTCTCTCATGATATTCATGTAATGACCGTTCCTCCCTTAAGCGATTGTATGGACGATGGACTGATAAAGGACATTCAAATAGAAGATTGGCTCCGTAGAGAACCGGTGCAAGTTGACATGCGTAAAATTACGGCCCATATCGAGGGGCGTAGAGTAATGGTTACGGGAGCGGCGGGAGCTGTAGGAAGGGAAATCGTTCGCCAGTTGGCTACACTGAATCCTTATCAGTTGATTCTGGTAGATCAGGCAGAATCCCCATTGTATGATGTACAGTTGGAATTGTCTGATCATTGGAAGAATCTGGAGGTCCGTGTATTGGTTGCAGATGTTGCTAACCGTACGCGTATGGAGGCTATATTTGAAGAAACACGTCCTCAACTTGTTTTTCATTCTGCTGCGTATAAGCATGTACAACTGATGGATGATTTTGTATCGGAGGCAATTCAAACGAATATATCGGGGACAGTGAATATTGCGGACCTGGCGGCAAAGTATAGAGTGTCCCGTATGGTTATGATATCTGCTGCTAATGCACGTCATCCGGAGAATGCTATGGAATATAGTAAGCGTGTGGCGGAAATATATGTGCAATCATCTGATTGCAGGTTGAAACGCGACACAAGGGAAACTGATATGTTCATAGTACGTTTGGGTGAGGTGTATCCGACGAATACTCATTGTTTGATTACCTTGTCTGAAGCTTGTATGCTCACCCTGGAAGTGGGAGTCATGGGGGATGGGGGAGAAGTGTACATTGTGGGAGGGCCTGGGGATGGACTTTTGGATTCTGTAATCGGTGAAAAGATAAAGCGTGAAAAGGCATCTGTTGATGATTATGAACATGTGCGGGAAGAAGTGCTGGCCTTGGTGCAACATAGTTATACTGAAAAAAAGGCTATTTTGATTGGACTAATGAAAAAAATAGTGCCAATTTTTCCGCTTTCTTCTACCCGATGAAAAGACGTGAAAGTGACAGTTTTTTAATGCTTTTTCTGAAACTTAGAGGTGGAATAAATGTATATTATAAAAATAATATATTACCTTTGTGCCCGATTTATATTTATTACAAGAACTCAAAAGATTAATCAGAATATCTTATGCGTAGATTAATAACACTATTCTTTTTGGTATTTACTTTGTCAGGGGTAGCTTTTGCTCAGCAGATGTCAGATGATCAGGTTGTTCAGTATGTAAAAAGCGCTCAGCAGATGGGCAAAAATCAAAAGCAGATTACTACTGAATTAATGCGGCGGGGAGTGACAAAGGAACAAGTTGAAAGAATTCAGAAAAAGTATGAAAACTCTAAATCTGGAAGTCCGCAGAGCAATACCCAAGATGAGAAGCGTTCTCGTCAACGTGGTGAAATGAGTGGCGTAGTCAAAGGGCTGCGTACAACTTCGGAAACTTATTCTGCCAGACAAACGGATGTTGCAGGGGATTCTTTACAAATGATGGATAATCGTTCCTTGTCTCAAGAGAAGGAAACAGAGGATCCGACTTCGCAAATTTATGGTCATAATATTTTTACTAACGATAATTTGACTTTCGAACCCAATGTGAATGTTGCTACTCCCGAGAATTATCGTCTGGGGCCTGGTGACGAGGTGATTATTGATGTGTGGGGAGCTTCTGAAACAACGATTCGACAAACAATCTCTCCGGAAGGAAGTATTCTTGTGAATAATTTAGGACCGGTTTATCTGAGTGGCAAAACTGTAAAGGAAGCCAATAATTATTTGAAACAAGAATTTGCCAGAATATATTCTGGAGTAACCGGAAATGTTCCGTCTACCCAAGTTAAACTGACATTAGGAGAAATACGTTCTATTCAAGTAAACGTTATGGGTGAAGTTGTGGTGCCCGGAACTTATACCCTCTCATCATTTGCTTCCGTATTTCATGCTTTATATCGTGCAGGTGGTGTGAATCCGATTGGTAGTTTACGCAGTATTAAAGTGATTCGCAATGGAAATACAATAGCGGATTTGGATGTTTACGATTTACTTATGAAAGGAAAAATGAAAGATGACATCCGTCTGCAGGATGGTGATGTAATTCTTGTGGATCCTTACCAGTCATTGGTACAGATATTGGGTAAGGTAAAACGTCCGATGTTTTATGAAATGAAACCCACTGAAACCGTAGGCACATTATTGAAGTATTCAGGTGGTTTTACGGGTGATGCTTATAAAAAAGCATTACGTATAATCCGTAAAAGTGGACGTGAGCATCAAATTTATAATGTGGATGAGATGGATTATTCTGTATTCCGCGTAGATGACGGTGATAAGATAACGGTTGATTCCGTTTTACAACGTTTTGAGAATCGTGTGGAAGTCCGCGGTGCTGTATATCGTGAAGGCTTGTATCAGTTGGACGGTACGATGAATACAGTGAAACAGCTGATTAAGAAAGCAGAAGGACTTCGCGGAGATGCATTCTTAAACCGTGCTATAATCGATCGTGAGCTTGAAGACTTGTCGCATGAGATTATACAAGTAGATGTGAAAGGTTTGCTGAACGGGACGGCTGCAGATATTCCTTTGCAGAAGAATGATATTTTATATATCCCAAGTATTCATGATTTGAAGGAAGAAGCTACACTTACCATCCATGGTGAAGTTGCCAATCCGGGTACATATCTCTATTCTGATAAAATGACAGTAGAGGATTTGGTGTTGCAGGCTGGTGGCTTGTTGGAGGCAGCGGCTACGACGAAAGTTGAAGTGGCACGGCGTATGAAAGATACGAAGAGTACATCTTTCAGTACTACAGTAGGCCAGAATTTCTCTTTTGATTTGAAAGATGGCTTATTGGTGGGAGAAGGAAGCCAGGATTTCCATCTTGAACCTTTTGATGAAGTTTATATTCGTAAGAGTCCGTCTTATTTTAAACAACAGAATGTTATGGTGGGAGGAGAAGTTCTTTTTAGCGGTAATTATGCACTATCGAAAAAAAATGAACGTTTGAGTGACTTGATAGCTAAGGCTGGTGGAGTGACTCCCGATGCTTATGTAAAAGGAGCGCGTCTTATTCGTAGGATGACCGAAGAAGAATTTCGCCGTAAAGAAGATGCCCTGCGTATGGCGCAAGCGGGAGGTGGAGATTCCATATCTGTAAAAAAATTGGATTTGTCTGATACCTATTCTGTAGGTATAAATCTGGGAGAGGCTTTGAAGAATCCCGGTTCAGATGCTGATATGGTGCTTCGTGAGGGAGATGTGTTATTTGTTCCGGAGTACGTAAGTACAGTGAAAATCAACGGTGCTGTAATGTATCCGAATACAGTTTTATATAAAAAGGGTGAAAGCTTGAAATATTACATCAATCAAGCTGGTGGTTTTGGTAATGATGCCAAGAAACGTAAGGTCTATGTAATATACATGAATGGTACAGTTTCTCGTTTAAAAGCAGGGAACAAGAAAGCCATTGAACCTGGTTGTGAAATAATTGTTCCAAGTAAAGAACAGAAAAAGAAGATGACTACTGCTGAAATTCTGGGAATGGGAAGTACGACAGCTTCTATTGCAGCGATGATTGCGACTATGGTTAATCTCTTTAAGTAATTTGAATTATGAGCGAAGAAAGAATACAAAACATAACCTCTCCACAACCTGAGGAACAAGAAATAGATTTGATAGAACTGGCCCAGAAAGTATGGGCTAGTCGCAAATTGGTTTTTAAGGCGTGTGGTATCGCTGCTCTTGTAGGACTGGTTGTTGCATTTAGTATTCCTAAGGAGTACTCTACAAGTGTGACATTGGCTCCGGAGAGTGGTGGCAAATCTGGTGGTGGAAGTATGGGAGCCCTTGCAGCCATGGCGGGTATCAATTTGGGCACTTCTTCTGGTGAGGATGCTTTGTCACCCGAACTTTATCCTGATATTGTAAGTTCTACTCCTTTTCTGATTGAACTGTTCGATGTTAAAGTCAAGGATCAGAAAGCAAAAGTAGACACGACTTTATATGCTTATTTGAAAGAAGAACAGCGTTCTCCTTGGTGGAGTGCAATTTTCTCCGCTCCTTTTAAGGTGTTAGGATGGACATTGTCTTTGTTTAAGGATGAACCGGAAGAGGGGGACGCAAAGCTGGATCCTTTTCGTCTTACTAGAGATGAGTCTGCCATTGCAGATGCTTTAAGTAAACGTATCTCTGTTTCCGTAGACAAAAAGACAGGTGTGACAACCTTGTCTGTTACTATGCAGGATCCTTTGATATCTGCTTCGCTGACGGATACCGTGATGCATTGCCTGCAGAACTACATCACAGATTATCGGACTAATAAGGCTCGTCATGATTTGGCATTTACCGAAAAACTTTATGGAGAAGCAAAGGCCAGTTATGAGGATGCCCAGAAGAAATACGCAAATTTTGTAGATGCAAACCAGAATATAATATTACTGAGTTATCGCGCAGAGCAAGAGCGTTTACAGAATGAAATGAATTTAGCCTATCAAGTATATACACAAGTGTCTCAACAATTGCAGATGGCAAGAGCTAAGGTGCAGGAGATTACACCGGTATATACGGTTGTCCAGCCGGCTACGGTACCTTTGAAGCCTGCAAAGCCCAATAAATTGATGATTTTGATCGGCTTCATGTTCTTGGCAGGTGTCGGCAGTGTGGGATGGATATTATTTGTAAAAGATTTATTAAAGGGATGGAAAAAGCAAACAATATGATGACGGATAATGATATGATGTGCTGGCATGCATTGTACACAGCACCTAAGTCTGAACATAAGTTGATGCAGCGTTTGAATGCTGCGGGATATACTACATATTGCCCGATGCAGGCTGTGTTTGTAAAATGGAAAGGGCATACCCGGAAGGTGATTACCCCTCTTTTTTCCGGATGCTTGTTTGTTGCTGGTAATGTGGCGGAAGTTGCCTCATTGGCTTCCTCGCAGAAGGCTGCTATATTACTAGATAAAGAAGGAAAAAGTTTGTCTATTGAAGCGGGTAAAGCAGAACTTCCTGCCAAGTTTGCTCAATTGCTGAGGTTATGATGAAGCTGATAACAGAAGAGCTGCTGGATACCGTTACTTCACAAGCCAAGGAGAATTCCCGTTTACGTATGAATTATAATTTTCATGCGTCTATGGATGCCCCTATTCATCGGTTGCTGAATGCTTTGGAACCAGGAACTTATCTTCCTCCTCACCGTCATACAGATAAGGAAGAAACTTATCTGGTTTTGCGTGGAAGTCTGCTGGCATTTTTTTATGATGATGCCGGTAATGTAACAGATAAGGTATGCCTCAATCCTTCGGAAGGTAAATATGGTCTGGAAATTCCTTCTAATACATGGCATAGTATTATTGCCTTGGAGTCAGGTACCGTTATTTTTGAAATTAAAAAAGGCCCATATCAGCCTCTACCCTCAGAGGATTTGGCTTCGTGGGCTCCTCAGACTTCTGATGCAGAAGGAATAAAGGCTTTTATGAAGCGGATGTTGGAGCTTTAACATTTTCCCCGATAAACCCATAAGAAAGCCTCCCGATATATTTTATTGTATACCGGGAGGCTTCTTTATGTACCATGTTATTAGTCAAACAGGCTCTTGAACTTTTTGAATATTTTCTCTTTAATCGAAGTGTTCGGCTTGAAGTTATCCGATTCTTCCATCTCCTCCAATGCTCTCTTCTCATCCTTGCTCAGCGTTTCGGGTACATATACGCTGACATTTACCAGCAAATCTCCCGTGCCGTACCCGTTCACGTTGGGTAAACCTTTGCCGCGCAGGCGGAGTACTTTTCCCGGTTGCGTACCTGAGTCAATTTTTACTTTCACCTTTCCATCAATCGTGGGAATTTCTACCGCACCACCCAAGGCTGCTGTCGGGAAGCTGAGGAGCAGGTTGTAAATCAAGTCATTTTCATCGCGTATCAGGTTCGGGTCTTGCTCTTCCTCTACAAGAATCAGCAGGTCACCCGGTACACCGTTGTGCTTGCCTGCATTTCCTTTTCCGCCCATAGAGAGTTGCATACCTTCTGCAACACCTTTCGGGATTTTTACGGTTACTACTTCTTCACCGTATACAATACCTTCACCGGCACATTCCTTACACTTGTTTTTGATGATTTTGCCTTCACCGCCACAAGTCGGACAAGTGGTTCTTGTTTGCATGGTGCCGAGTATGGTTTGCTGGTTACGGATTACCGTGCCGCTGCCGTTACAGGTCGGGCATGTTTCAGCGCCGCCGTCACCTTCGGCTCCCGTACCATGACAGTGGGTACAAGGCACGTATTTCTTCAGTTTGAATTTCTTTTCCACGCCGGTAGAGATTTCCTTGAGGTTCAGTTTCACCTTGACACGCAGGTCCGAACCACGGTAACGGCGTTGTTGTTGTGCTCCACCGCCTCCGCCGAAACCTCCAAAACCGCCGAAACCTCCACTGTGTCCGCCAAAGATGTCACCGAACATGGAGAAGATGTCGTCCATGGACATGCCTCCACTGAAGCCGCCGAACGGACCACCATTACCGGCGGCACCACCCAGTCCGGCATGACCGAACTGATCGTAGCGGGCACGCTTGTCCGGATTGCTTAGTACGTCGTATGCTTCTGCCGCTTCCTTGAATTTCTCTTCGGCTGTTTTGTCGCCCGGATTCTTGTCCGGATGATATTGGATGGCTTTCTTGCGATAGGCTTTCTTTATTTCTTCTACCGTTGCTGTCTTTTCGACTTCCAATACTTCGTAGTAATCTCTTTTTTCCATACAGTTTTATGTTATTCTCCGACTACCACTTTGGCATGACGGATCACTTTGTCGTTTAGGATGTAACCGGTTTGTACACAGTCCAGAATTTTGCCTTTCAGTGCTTCATTGGGTGCCGGAATCACGGCGATGGCTTCGTGATAGTCTGTATCGAGCGGTTGTTCCTTTGTCTCTATTACCTTAACGCCGTTTTGTCCCAATACAGACATGAATTTGTTGTAGATCAGTTCAACGCCTTCTTTTACGGCGGCTACGTCGGTGGCTGTCTCCATGTTTTTGAGGGCGCGTTCAAAGTCATCCACAATGGGTAGGATACTGCTGATACTCTTTTCACCACCGTTCAGGATGAGTTCTGCTTTCTCCTTCATGGTACGTTTGCGGTAATTGTCAAACTCGGCAGACAAGCGCAGGTATTTGTCCTTCTGCTCTTCAATCTGTTCATTGGCCTTTTCCAGTTCCTGGGCGAGCTTTTCTTCTTCTGTCAGGGGAGCTTCGTTTTCTTGTGAAGTTTCTTGTCCGACAGTTTCTTCGTCACATTCGTTAGGAGTAGCTTGAGTTTTCAGCTCCTCTTCCTGGTTGTTTTCTTTTTCTTTCGGATTCATATTGTTATGCTTATTATTCTTGTAAAATGATTTAGCTTTCATTGCTGTTAAGGGTTTAAGTTAATACGATATTAGTGCTCCAGCAAAAACTTTGCCAAAACGGATATTTTTGCCGAAAACGCTGCAAAGGTAATACTTTTATGTCAGATTGACAGCGCTTCTCTGTGTCTATTCATGGAAAAATAACTATCTTTGCACTCGCAATTCGCAGACTAATAGGTATTAAATAGTAAATTGTAAATAAATAAATCGTAAATATAAAGATGATTACAGTCTCTAATGTCTCAGTACAGTTTGGTAAAAGAGTGTTGTTCAATGACGTAAACTTGAAGTTTACAAGTGGTAACTGTTATGGTATCATCGGTGCCAACGGCGCCGGAAAATCTACTTTCCTGAAAACGATTTCCGGGGAGCTGGACCCTACGACGGGCTCCATCATGCTGGCTCCGGGAGAGCGTCTTTCCGTTTTGAGCCAGGACCATTTCAAGTGGGATGCTTTTACGGTGATGGACACGGTGATGATGGGACACACGGTGTTGTGGGATATCATGAAGCAGCGTGAAGTGCTGTATGCCAAAGAGGATTTCACAGACGAGGATGGACTGAAGGTTTCCGAATTGGAAGAGAAATTTGCCGAGTTGGACGGCTGGAATGCCGAAAGCGATGCTGCCGCCTTGTTGAGTGGTTTGGGTATCAAGGAAGACAAGCATTATCTGTTGATGGGTGAGTTGAACAACAAAGAAAAGGTGCGTGTCATGCTGGCGCAAGCTCTCTATGGAAATCCTGATAACTTGCTGCTGGACGAGCCTACCAATGACTTGGATATGGAGACCGTGACTTGGCTGGAAGAGTACCTCTCCAACTTTGAGCATACGGTGCTGGTGGTAAGCCACGACCGTCACTTCCTCGACTCCGTTTGTACGCATACGGTGGACATCGACTACGGAAAGATTAACCTCTTTGCCGGTAACTATAGCTTCTGGTACGAGTCCAGCCAGCTGGCGCTCCGTCAGCAGCAGAACCAGAAGGCAAAGGCCGAGGAGAAGAAGAAAGAGCTGGAAGAGTTTATCCGCCGATTCAGTGCCAATGTGGCAAAGAGCAAGCAGACTACCAGCCGCAAGAAGATGTTGGAGAAACTGAATGTAGAAGAAATCAAGCCGTCATCACGTAAGTATCCGGGCATCATCTTTACGCCCGAACGCGAACCGGGTAATCAGATTCTGGAAGTTTCCGGTTTGACGAAAACGCTGGAAGATGGTACGGTGCTGTTCCGCGACGTCAACTTCAACGTAGAGAAGGGAGACAAGATTGTATTCCTTTCGCACGACCCGCGTGCCATGACCGCCCTGTTCGAGATTATCAACGAGAATATGAAACCGGATGCAGGTACTTTCAACTGGGGTGTGACTATCACCACCGCTTACCTGCCGCTGGACAATACTGCATTCTTTAATACAGACCTGAATCTGGTGGACTGGTTGAGCCAGTTCGGTGAAGGCAATGAAGTCTATATGAAGAGCTTCCTGGGACGTATGCTGTTCTCCGGCGAGGAGGTGCTGAAGAAAGCAAGCGTATTGTCGGGAGGTGAGAAGATGCGTTGCATGATTGCACGTATGCAGCTGCGCAATGCCAATTGCTTGATTCTGGATACACCTACCAATCACCTCGACTTGGAGTCTATCCAGGCATTCAACAATAATCTAAAGACCTATAAAGGCAATATCCTTTTCTCATCCCACGACCACGAGTTCATTCAGACGGTTGCCAACCGTATCATCGAATTGACTCCGAACGGTATTATCGACAAGATGATGGAGTATGACGAATACATCACTTCAGACCACATCAAGGAGTTGCGTGCACGTATGTACGCAACAAAGTGATAACGGAAGCTAAGGACTAAATAAGCATATTTTAAATCGTTCCATCATGAGGAAAAAATCGTTCCACCATGGTGGAACGATTTTTTTACCACGGTGGAACAATATTTCTGCCATGATGGAACGATTCTTCTTTCATATCTTTTTGGTTTAATAAAGGCTTGTGCGATATTGAAAAAAAGAAGAAGGTGTGTCAGAATGATTTTTAGCTATCATTCTGACACACCTTCTTTTGCTATTAAAAGAGTCTCTTTGTTCTTATTAAGGCGGGGAATAGTCTGAGTTATTGTTTCTCCTTATATATAATTTTGCCTTGGCTTTCGCCGAAAAGGTTGTCGCCTAGCGTGGTAATCTTATTCCCCGTGGCAAGCACATAGCGCAGGTTGTCGCATCCCATAAATGCTCCGTACTCAATGGCGGTTACACTGGCAGGAAGCACCAGCGTGCCGCACAAACGGCCGCAGCCACTGAATGCACGCTGTCCAATGCTTCTAAGCTCTTGCGGGAGCCGTACGTTCAGCAGATACTTCTTTTGGGTGAAAGTATAGTCGGGAATTGCAGTGGCATTACTGTTGGTCATGTCGATGGAAACCAGATTGGGCATATAGTCGCGTATCAATGTGAAGTCGGCTTCGTCCATTTTTCCTTCAACGGTCAGAAAGTTAACGTCTTTGGGCTGAAATCCGGCTCTTAACAGTTCGCTGGCAAGGCTGCCCATTTTACCAATCTGCACATTTACTGTCAGTGGTTCTCCTTCAATGAATGCAAAGGTTTCCCATTTCTTTTTGGTACGATAGGAGTCACTGCATCCCAATGGAACAAATATGGCTGTAACGCTATCGGCCAATGCTTCGGACAACAGATTGGGAGCCGTTTTCTTCCGTATCTGGCATATCTTGAGATTTTTGCATCCCTTAAAGGCAGCATCTTCGATGTTCTTGGTCTTGTCGGAAAGGATAATCCTGGTCAGCGTCTCCTTACCTACAAATGTACTGTCGTCCATTTGCTTGCAGAAGGCATATGCCGGAATGCAATTGGCAGGATATACATAAAAACGGTTTGGATAAGTCCCGTTCTTGCCTGCATACATGCTGATGGAGGCATTGGAAATGTCCAGCAGTTGCAGGTTTTTGAATTCATCCCGTAGATGCCTGAAATCTACGGCATTCAGCTTGCCCTGCAGGGTCAGTTGGGTGATTTCATTGGCTTCCGCTTCTGTCATCAGTTCCACCAGGGTGCCAGGTTTGGCCACGTAGTATCTTTTGGATTTTTGTGCCGAGGCATTCAGCATTAACGCCAGTCCGGCAACGGCTAAAAGTATTTTTCTTAGTTTCATGTTTGTCGATTCCAGATTGATTTTTCAAATATAAGAAGAAACCGGCAGGAATACATGAAGTTTTTTCTTTTTATTATTATTTTTGTCGGATATTAATCAAAATGAGATACAAATGGAGACGGAAGAAACGGTGAAGGAAGAGTGTGTTGCTATGAGTAAAACAAAACGTATTTGGCTGGCATTCGTTGATATAGTACTGTTTACTGTACTTTTTATGATTTTTCTGTTTTTGTTTGCCATACCTTTTGCGATTGCTTTCCCTGAGTTGAAGACACAAGCTGGTGGGATGAGCGTCTATTCAATGATGTTGAATGAAGTCTTGATGTTGGCCAGTGGGCTTATTGCCGCTTGTATGGTGCTGGGCTTCAGGAAGCTTCCTTTTTCGGGCTTGGGCTTGTCTTTGAAGGGATGGGGCAGAAGCCTGCTGAACGGAGCTTTGTTTGTCGTGTTCTTGTATGCAGTTGGTTTTGGCTTGTCTTTATTGTTGGGGGCTGTGGAAGTGGCAGGGGTCTTGTTTTCTCCCATTTCGTTGTTGTCGAGTCTTTTGCTTTATTTTTTAGTGGCAGTTACGGAAGAAGTTATTGGACGCGGTTTCATTTTAGGGCGTATGCTGGATGGAGGCGTCAATAAGTTTGTGGCATTGCTTATCTCTGCGGTGTTATTTTCGTTGATGCATCTTTTCAATCCCAGCTTTGCCTTCGTCCCGTTTTTGAATATCATGCTGGCGGGTTGTTTCTTGGGAGCTTCCTATATATACACGCGCAACCTCTGTTTCCCCATTGCCTTGCATTGGTTTTGGAACTGGATTCAAGGTTCTGTTTTGGGATATAAAGTCAGTGGAAATGAATTTAGCAATGAGAATCTGCTGATTCTTCACTTTCCGGAAGAAAATCTGATAAATGGAGGAACTTTCGGGTTCGAAGGCTCTATTCTGTGTTCACTACTTTTAGTGCTTGGTACAGTATTTATCTTAAGACACTATTATAAGGGATTAGTGATTAATGATTAATGATTAATGATTAATGATTAATACGGAAACCACTAACCATTAATCATTAATCATTAATCATTAATCCCTAATCACTAATTCTGTTCCACTCCTTTCATTGTCAGCTGTATGCGTTTCCGGTCCATATCTATGCTGAGTACCTTTACGCGTATATGCTGGTGAATGGACACTACTTCATTAGGGTCTGATATGAATCTGTCGGCGAGTTGGGAGAGGTGTACCAGTCCGTTTTCCTTGATGCCTATGTCGACAAATGCGCCGAAGTTGGTGATGTTTCCTACGATGCCGGGCAATTCCATGCCTTCGCGCAGGTCGTTGATGGTGCGCACGTTCTTGTCAAATTCAAATATCTTTATCGGTCCGCGTGGGTCACGTCCGGGCTTGTCCAGCTCTTGCAGGATGTCTTTCAGTGTCGGCATGCCCACGGTGGGGGAGAGGTAGCGTTCGGGATTAATCTTCAGACGCAGCTCCCGGCTGGCTATCAGCTCGGCTACGCTGCAACCCAAGTCCTTTGCCATTTGTTCTACGATGCAATAGCTTTCCGGGTGTACGGCAGTATTGTCCAGCGGATTCTTTGCCTGCGGAATACGTAGGAAGCCGGCACATTGCTCAAATGCCTTGGCACCCATGCGCGGTACTTTCATCAGTTCCTTGCGCGAGGTGAAGGCACCGTTTTCGGCGCGATAGTTCACAATGTTCTGTGCCAGTTGCGGACCCAATCCCGAGATATAGGTCAGCAGATGGCTGCTTGCGGTGTTCAGGTTGACACCTACCAAGTTTACACAGTTTTCTACGGTCTGGTCCAGTGATTTTTTCAGCTTGGTTTGGTCCACGTCATGCTGGTATTGCCCCACACCAATAGATTTCGGGTCAATCTTTACCAACTCTGCCAGCGGGTCCATCAGTCGTCTGCCTATGGACACAGCACCGCGTACGGTGACGTCGTAGTCGGGAAACTCGTCCCGTGCGATTTTAGAGGCCGAATAGATGGAAGCTCCCTGCTCGCTGACGATGAATATCTGTATGTCGCGGTTGAAGCGCTGATGTTTCAAGAACTCCTCCGTCTCGCGGCTGGCTGTTCCGTTACCTATGGCAACGGCATCTATCTTATAAGACTCTATCATCATTTGCAGCTTGGCAAATGCCTCTTTCTGCTTGCTGACCGGAGGGTGGGGGTAGATGTTCTCATTGTGGAGCAGATTTCCTTGTGCATCGAGGCACACGACTTTACAACCCGTACGAAATCCGGGGTCTATACCCATCACACGCTTTTGCCCCAGTGGTGAAGCCAGCAACAACTGACGGAGGTTTTCGGCAAATACCTTGATGGCTTCCTCATCAGCACGTTCCTTACTTTGCGTGGCAAATTCCGTCTCTATGGATGGCTTCAATAGGCGTTTGTAGGAATCCTGCACGGCTTCCGCCACTTGCTGTCCGCAGGGGTTGTTGCTCCGCACGAATTGGCGTTCCAGCCGTTCCACGCACTCCTCATCGTCTGGGCTGATGCTGACTTTCAGCAGGCCTTCCGCTTCGGCACGCCGGATGGCGAGCAGGCGGTGGGAGCTGCATCGCTTCAACGATTCGGAGCAATCGAAGTAGTCGCGGTATTTGGTCGCTTCCTCTTCTTTGCCTTTCACCACCTTGGCGGTCAGTGTGCCTTGGCGGGCAAATGCGTTGCGCACGCTGTTTCGGGCACGTTCGTCTTCGCTAACATGCTCGGCTATGATGTCACGGGCACCTTTCAGTGCATCTTCCACGTTCTTCACGTCTCCTTTCACGTAATTGGCGGCGCGTTCCTCCGGATGAGGCTCACGTTGCAGCATCAGCAGGGTGGCGAGGGGTTCCAGTCCTTTTTGACGGGCTGCTTCGGCACGTGTTTTCCGTTTGGGCTTGTAGGGGAGGTAGATGTCCTCCAGTAGGGTATTGTCCCAAGTCTCCTCGATGCGCTTCTGAAGTTCGGCGGTCAGTTTACCTTGTTCCTGTATGGTGTTCAGGATGGTTTCTTTACGTTTGGCGGTTTCGCTCAGTTTCTCATATTGCGTCTGGATAGCTTCAATCTGCACTTCGTCCAGTCCTCCCGTTGCTTCCTTGCGGTAACGGCTGATGAAAGGGATTGTCGCTCCGTCTTCCAGCAGGCCGAGGGTCTGGCTTATTTGTCTTTCTGATATGCCGAGAGCGGCAGATATCATTCGATGAAAATCTTGTATCATTTTGTATCTCATTTTATAATAGGTGCCAAAAGTACAAAAAAACAATTGTTGTTTTTTCTTTAGGTTCCAACTTTTATCTATATTTGTCAAAGCTATGGAGCAATTAAACGAATCAATCAATTGAAACACATATATCGTACAATATTACCATGCATGGTAGCGCTTTTCTGTTGCCTTTTGCCCGCTTTTTCTATTACGGGAGAGCATCCGGTACTGATTATCAGTTCCTATAATCCGGATGCCGGCCGTACTTCCGGCAACATCTCCGACTTTATGGAGGAGTTCCAACGCCTGGGCGGGACAAACACCATCGCATTGGAGAACATGAACTGCAAGAGTTTTTCCGAATCCCCTCTTTGGGAGAGGAGAATGGCTGAGCTGTTGGCTAAATATCAAGGTGATAAAAGTCCGGCGCTGATTGTACTTATAGGGCAGGAAGCCTGGGCTGCCTATCTTTCTCTGGAAGACTCCATATGCGGCAATACTCCGGTAGTGAGTGCACTGTCCAGCCGGAACGCCATATTGCTGCCGGGTGATACCGTTGACCTGAAGACCTGGATGCCCGAATCCGTCGACTTCTTCACGGATTTCCCCAGTTCGCCTATCAAGGCCGGCTTCGTTTATGAGTATGATGTGGAGGCCAACATCAATATGATAAAGCAGATGTATCCCGGCACCAAGAATATCGCTTTTGTCTCAGACAACAGTTATGGCGGCGTTGCCATGCAGGCCTATGTAGTGAAGGAGATGCAGAAGTTCCCGGAACTAAACCTGATTCTGCTGGACGGACGCGTCAATACCATATATACCATTTGTGACAGATTGCATGAGTTACCGGAAAATACAGCTATATTGATGGGGACATGGCGTGTGGACATGAACGATGGTTACTTCATGCGGAATGCAACCTACGCCATGATGGAAGCAGCTCCCACTTTGCCCACTTTCTCGCTCAGTTCCGTAGGCTTGGGATATTGGGCTGTGGCAGGTGTCGTTCCTGCCTACCGTGCTTTGGGCAAGGAGATGGCAAGACAGTCTTACCGCCTGCTGACCACCTCCCAGGATAGTGAGACCCATATGGAAATCATTCCGAATGAGACCATACTGGACGGCAAACTTGTGAAGGAAAAGAAACTGAATATCGCCGGCCTTCCGGAACCGGTAAAGATGCTGAACGTAACCCCTTCTTTCTACGAGCAGTACAAGTATCATATCTGGTTTGTCGGTGTTGTTCTGTTGGTGCTGTTGGGCGGTTTGTTCGTTTCCCTTTATTTTTATTATCATACAAAGAAGTTGAAGGATGAACTGGAGGTATCCGAAGGTGCCTTGCGCGAAGCAAAGGACCGTGCCGAAGAATCCAGCCGCCTGAAGAGTGCTTTCCTTGCCAATATGAGCCACGAAATCCGTACTCCATTGAATGCGATTGTGGGCTTCTCGGACGTGCTGTCTGCCGGAGGAGCCTCGGAAGAAGAACAGCGTGGCTATTTCGAGATTATCAGGACCAACTCTGATTTGCTGCTTCGGCTAATCAATGACATATTGGATGTGTCCCGTTTGGAGGCCGACCGCGTCATCCTTTCTTTGGAGAGCTGCAATGTAGTGCAGATATGCCAGCAGGTAGTAGCTTCCGTGGCCCAGGCACGCAGGTCGACCAATCAATTCTTATTTGAGTGTGAACGTGAGGTAGTGGAGATGCGGACGGATGTGCAGCGTTTACAGCAGGTTGTGATAAATCTGCTTTCCAATGCGGACAAGTTTACAAAAGAAGGCACGATAACCTTGAAGCTGGAACTGGATACAGCAGGGAATGTAGCAGTATTTTCGGTGACCGACACCGGTTGCGGCATTCCTTTGGACAAACAGAAACGGGTGTTCGAACGTTTCGAGAAGCTGAACGAATATGTGCAGGGAACCGGCTTGGGCCTGTCCATCTGTAAGCTGACCGTTGAGAAGTGGGGCGGCGAGATTTGGATAGATCCTGCCTATACGGATGGAGCGCGGTTTATGTTTACCCACCCTATGAACTTATAAGAACCGACAAGAAATAAGGATATATAATGAAAAGATTTAGTTGTTTTTTTATCTGGATTTTTGTCCTGACAAGCATACTGCCTGCGCAGGAAAGAGAGGTGAAACTGAAAGTCGTACAGACCAGTGATATACACGGCAACTACTATCCCTACGACTTTATACGCCGCCGGGAGGCAACCGGCAGTCTGGCACGTGTGCATGCTTTGGTGCAAAAAGAACGTGAGGCTTATGGCGAAAACCTGATTCTTTTGGACAATGGCGACATTCTGCAGGGACAGCCCACAGCCTATTATTATAATTACATAGATACCGTTGCCCCTCATCTGGCAGCGGAGATGATGAATTTCATGGGGTATAATGCCGGTAATATGGGTAACCATGACGTAGAGACCGGCCGTACCGTTTTCGACCGTTGGGCAGGTGACTGCCGTTTTCCGATATTGGGTGCCAATATTGTGGATACTGCTACCGGAGAAACCCATTTCAAACCCTATGAGGTGCTGGAACGTGACGGAGTGAAAATTGTGGTTCTCGGTATGATAACTCCTGCCATCCCCGTATGGCTTTCAGAGAATCTGTGGAAAGGGCTGCGTTTCGACGATATGGAGGAGACTGCCCGCAAATGGATGAAGATTATCCGTGAGCAGGAAAAGCCTGATTTGGTTATCGGTATGTTCCATGCCGGCCAGGATGCCCAGCTGATGGGAGGCAAGTATCGCGAAAACGCTTCGGTGGAAGTGGCGTGCAACGTGCCGGGATTCGATATTGTCCTGATGGGGCACGACCATGCGCGCGAATGCAAGAGGGTGTGCAACATAGCCGGTGACTCGGTACTGGTGATGGACCCTGCCAGCAACGGTGTTGTTGTGAGTAATGTGGATATAACCTTGAAACTGCGTGATGGTAAAGTTATAGACAAGAAGATAGACGGCATACTGTCCGATACGCAAGACTACGGCGTCAGCGAAGAGTTCATGCAACGCTTTGCCCCCGAAAATGAAGCTGTGCAGAATTTTGTTTCCAAGAAAATTGGTTCCTTTACCGAGACTATCTCCACACGTCCTGCCTATTTCGGTTCTTCCGCTTTTATAGACCTTATCCACGAATTGCAGTTGGCAATCAGCGGAGCGGATATTTCTTTTGCGGCTCCTTTGTCCTATGATACGGAAATCCGTAAAGGAGACATTTTTGTGAACGATATGTTCAATCTGTATAAGTACGAAAATATGCTTTACACCATGCGTCTGACGGGGAAGGAGATACGCGATGCCTTGGAGATGTCGTATGATTTGTGGACCAATCGGATGAAGTCTCCGGACGACCATATCCTTCTCTTCCGTGAGAAGCGCCGCGAAGGTGCTACGGATAGGGCCTCATTCAAGAATTTCAGCTTCAACTTCGATTCTGCGGCGGGTATTATCTACACGGTGGATGTGACCAAGCCGGATGGGGAGAAGGTAGCCATTCTCAGTATGGCAGACGGTACCCCGTTCGATATGGATAAAATGTATAAGGTAGCGGTGAATTCTTATCGCGGAAACGGTGGCGGCGAATTGCTGACAAAGGGTTCCGGCATCTCGCAGGATGAATTGAAGGAGCGCATCATCCACTCTACGGATAAGGACTTACGCTATTATCTGATGCAGTACATCGAGCGAAAGAAGGTGATTGAACCGCGTGCGCTGAATCAGTGGAAGTTTATTCCCGAAGAATGGGTGGCTCCGGCTTCCATGCGTGATTATGAGTTCTTGTTTGGCAAAGTTAAAGAATAATTCACTATCTTTGCGGCTCAGAATCTATAATGTAAGTTTTTGGACGTGAAGCAGAAGAAAAAAAATATAGGCGCATTGAGCTTGCTGGTACTGTTTATCATGTACCAGGCAAGCATCACCGCGTTCACTCACGTCCATTATGTGAATGGGGTGATGATAACGCACTCGCACCCTTTTCATGGCACACACTCTCACTCCCAGACTTCCCTTCTGGTCATCGGGCATTTGTCGGCATTCTACTCTTCCGGGGTGGATGTGTATGAGGTTCAGCACCCGATGCGTCCTTTGCTGGCCATGCTCAGAGCCAAACCGGCAACACCTACTGTTAAGGGGGAAGTGATACGTACCCTTTCCCTTCGCGCTCCTCCCGCTCTTTTTTCATAGTCATTAGGTTTAAAAACGCCTGGATTTTTTGTATGTAGATACCAGGCATTTTAGTCTCGAAGTCCGGCATTTCAGTGAACGAAGTGCGGCATCTCGGATGATTATCTTTTTTCAGACTTGAATTATTTTTTTTATTTAGAGCGCTAATTTGATGAAACAATACATTTTGGCGTTGGTACTTGCAGTGGTAAGTGCCAGCGTAGCTTTTGCCGTAAATCCTATAAAAGAAGGCAATATGATTTCCGGCCATGTGATAGTGAAAGGTACGGAGGAAAATATACCGTATGCCACGGTTTTGATTATCGGCAGTGGTCAGGGAACGGTTTCCAATGAAGAAGGACAATTTGAGTTCCGCAAGCTTCCGGCGGGAAAATACAAGCTCCGTGTGTCGGCAGTGGGTTACAAGACCCAAGAGAAGGAGGTGACGGTGAGCAAGGACTTTACTGCCGTCATACATTTCCCGATGGAAGAGGAGAGTTTCATGACCGATGAAGTGGTGGTATCCGCCAACCGCAACGAGGTAAGCCGCAAGGCAGCTCCGGTAGTTGTAAATGTGATGAGTACCAAATTGTTCGAGATGGTCAACTCCACCGACCTTGCCAAGACACTGAACTACCAATCGGGCTTGCGTGTGGAGAACAACTGCCAGAACTGTGGTTTCCCCCAGGTGCGCATCAATGGCTTGGAAGGTCCGTATTCGCAGATATTGATAAACAGCCGTCCCATCATCAGTGCATTGAGCGGTGTGTACGGATTGGAGCAAATCCCCGTGAACATGATTGAACGGGTAGAAGTGGTGCGTGGCGGAGGCTCTGCCTTGTTTGGGGCCAATGCTGTGGGAGGAACTATCAATATTATAACCAAAGACCCCATCAACAATTCCTTTCAGGTATCGAGCATGTTCTCCAATATGGACGGCAAGTCCTGGGAGCAATATATGGGTGGCAATGTGTCGCTGGTTGCCAAAGATAACTCTTACGGCATTGCCTTTTATGAGAGTTACCGCAACCGCAACCCCTACGACCGCGATGGCGATGGCTTTTCCGAGCTGGGCAAGCTGAACATGAATACTTTCGGCTTCCGCGCCTATTACCGTCCTACGCATTTCAGCCGCATCAATCTGGAATACCATACCACCAACGAACTTCGTCGCGGAGGCAACAAATTCGATTTGCAGCCGCACGAGACGGACATCACCGAGCAGACCAAGCATATCATCAATAGCGGAGGCGTGAGTTATGATTTGTTCTGGAAAGAGTACAAGCATAAGATTTCGGCTTACACCTCCATCCAGCACACCGACCGCAACAGCTACTATGGTGCCCAAAAGAACATGAATGCCTACGGCAAGACGAAAGACCTGACCTGGGTTGCCGGCGGCATGTATGTGGGCAATATGGACAACTGCTTCTTTGCCCCCGCCACCTTCACCGGCGGACTGGAATATCAGAACAACTCCCTGCACGACATCATGACCGGCTATCATCGTGACATGGAGCAGGATGTCCGCATTGCCAGCGCCTTCGTGCAGAATGAGTGGAAGATGAACGTACTGACCATGCTGGTCGGCGCCCGCCTGGACAAACACAACCTGATAGACAAGCTTATTTTCAGCCCCCGCGTCAACCTGCTCTACAAGCCGGCAGATGATTTTCAGGCACGCTTGACTTACTCTACCGGTTTCCGCGCTCCGCAGGCATACGATGAGGACTTGCACGTGACGGCAGTAGGCGGCAAGGGAGTCCAAATCAAACTCGCCGATAACCTGAGTGAAGAACGCTCCAACAGTTACAGCGGTTCGGTGGACTGGACTGCCCATCTGGGACACTGGCAGGCAAACATCCTGGTGGAGGGTTTCTATACAGACCTGCGCCACGTCTTTGTGCTCGAAGATATCGGCAAGAACGAAGTAGGGGATGTCATCAAGGAGCGCCGCAACGGAAACGGCGCACGCGTATACGGTGCCAATCTGGATGCGAAGATTGCCCACGGCAAGGAGGCGCAGTTCCAGCTCGGCTTCACGGCGCAGCGCAGCCGCTATATCCATGAGGAAGCCTGGACGAAGGTGGACGGCAAAGACCTTACCACCAAGCGCATGCCCCGTACACCGGACTATTACGGATATTTCACTTTCTCCTCGGCGCCGGTGAAGAATTTCGACTTCTCCCTTTCCGGCACTTATACGGGAAAGATGATTGTTCCGCACTACGCACCGGAAGATGCTCCCGAAGGTGCCTTCTGCAATATCACCTCGGACCGCATGGAGCATACTCCCCAATTCCTGGACCTGAATGTGAAGCTGAACTATACGTTTGTGCTTCACGACCATATCAAGCTTCAGTTGAATACGGGTGTACAGAATATCTTCAACAGTTTCCAGAAAGACCTGGATAAAGGGGAATTCCGCGATGCGGGCTATTTCTACGGACCTACGCAGCCGAGAACCTTCTTTGTCGGCTTCAAGATAATGAACTAAAAGTTTCCATTTAAGGATTTTTAGAGCTAAATTCCGCAAAATAGTCCTACATTTGTCGCCAAAGCACAAAAACCATGGATACTAAGAGAATACGGAATGTAGATATTTCCCAGATACATCATTTGCCGATGATCGATTTCATCGGCAATGATTTTGCTATTTTTGATGACATCAAGGACATGTCTTTGAGCTCTTATCCCACCCGTTTTAATGCTGCTTGCCTGACTGTCTGCCTGAAAGGGTGGTGCAAACTGGAACTCAACTTGCAGCAATGTGAAATGCGGGAAGGTATGTTGGGTATTATCCTTCCCGACCAGATTGTTCTGCAAGGAGAACGCTCCGATGACTTTGCCGGACTTTTCATTGCCGTCTCAAAAGATTTTATGGATATGGTGATACCCACCATGCAACAGCTTTTCCCCATGTTCTTCATGATTAAGGAACGGCCTTTCGTCCACATCACTCCGGAGGAATCCCAATCATTCCAGGAGTATCACTCTTTCCTCTGGAGCAAGGTGAAGCTGAAGGACAATCCTTTCCGTAAGGAAATCACCCAGGGATTGCTGCTGGCACTGTTCTATGAGATATACAACATCTATCAAGGGCATGCCGTTCAGGAGCGCATACCCAAAAGCAGGAAGGAAGACTTGTTCGAACGCTTTATCCGTGCCGTTTCAGAGTCCTATAAGGAAGAGCGAAGTGTGTCCTATTATGCCGATAAGATGTTCCTCACCGCCAAGCACCTTTCCACCGTAGTGAAGGAAATCAGCGGAAAGACGGCAGGCGAATGGATTGACAGTCTCGTCGTTTTGGAAGCCAAAGCCTTGTTGAAGTCTTCCGAGCTGAGCATTCAGGAAATTGCGGACGAGCTGCACTTTGCCAACCAGTCGTTCTTTGGCAAGTATTTCAAGCATCACACCGGTATGTCACCTAAAGAATATCGCCGGCAATAGGTTCAATGTGACGGAATAATGTTTATTTTTGCGGTAAAGATTTACCCCCAAAATAAACTATCATGGAAAAAAGAGAAATTGACCTTACTGTTTCCTGCTATGGAAAGGTGAAAGGAGTGAAGTATGACGTTGTCATCCTGCCTTGGGGAGCTACGGAGCCCCATAATCTGCATCTGCCTTATCTCACTGATTGTATTCTGCCGCATGACATTGCCGTAGACGCGGCTGCATTGGCTTTACAGAATTCCGGTGTACGCTGCATGGTGATGCCTCCCGTACCTTTCGGTGCACACAATCCGGGGCAGCGCGAACTTCCGTTCTGCATCCATACCCGCTATTCCACCCAGCAGGCCATTCTGGAAGACATAGTTGCCTCCCTCTATGCACAAGGCATGCGCAAGCTGATTATTCTCAGCGGTCATGGCGGCAACAACTTCAAGGGAATGATTCGTGACCTGGCGTTTGTGTATCCCGATTTTCTGATTATCGCTGCCGACTGGTTCAGCATCGTCCCTCCCAAAGACTACTTTGAGGCTGTTGTCGACGACCATGCCGGCGAGTCTGAGACTTCCGTCATGATGCATTACCATCCCGAGCTGGTGAATCTGGCTGAGGCCGGTGACGGAGAATCCCGACCGTTTGCTATTCCTTCCCTGAATGAAAAGGTGGGCTGGGCTCCCCGCCATTGGGATAAGGCTACAGTCGACAGCGGGGTAGGGAACCCCAAAAAAGCTTCTGCCGAGAAAGGAAAACGTTATATGAAACCGGTGGTGGAGAAGTTGGCGAAGCTCTTTACGGAAGTCGGCCTGGGAAGTCTGTATTGATGTACTTGGCTTCCGGCTATATATAAAAATAGGCAATAACCATTGTTGGATATTGCCTATTTTTTTAGTGCACCCTAAAAACTAATCTCTTTACTCTTATAAAAACTAATCTTTCTCTATTTCGAGTACAAAATTAGAAGGTTTTTGCGGGTTATGAATTGACATAAGTCAAAAATCTTATTTGGATATTATTTTTTCAAACGTGCCCAAAAGCCCTTCTTTTTCTGCCGGACCGGTTCACTGTTTTCGCGAAACAGTTCTTCGTAGGTCAGCCCGTCATGCACCATGCGGTAGATGCTTCCCCAGTCGGGCAGTCCGCCCAGATTGCGGTCATCGATAAAGAGATCGGCTTTTACTTTGCGCGAAAAACCGGTGTGTGCGATGTCTTCTTCCGGATAGTCCCGGTTGACGGCATAGAATTCCACACCCCGTTTCCTGCACCATTCCACGGCTTCCTCCAGAAGCTTCCCTTCACGTACCGTCCACAGAATCAGCCGGTGGCGCTCGTCCATCAGCATCTTCAGCGTAGCGGTGGCAAAGGGAATCTCTTCTCCTATCCGGGGATAGCGGTGCTCTACGATGGTACCGTCAAAATCAATGGCTATGGTCATAGGCAGATAAATTGCTTAAAGGGGATTATAAGTTATGCCGTTCGCTTTATTTTCCGGTTGTACCGCCTGAATGCTTGTTGATAGGGGTATTGCTGTATTCTTCGGTATAGCCCGTGTAGCAATTCAGTTGGACAACTACCTGTTTTTTCGCACCGTTTACGAATACGGGGAATGTATATGTCTTCGTCTGGGTTTTGCTGCGGCTGCCGAAAACCAGTTGGTTGTTTCCGCTGATGGCGGTCTTCAATTCTTTTTCTACGGTGTAATAGCCATTCTTGCTGCCTTCGGCGTTGGTGATACACTTTTCGATGACAGAAGCCAGTCCTTTAGAGGCTCCCACGGCTTGCAATGCAGCTTCCGGGGTAGTGGTGTAGTCCCAGCCGCACTTGGTGATTACCTTCAGAGTGGCGGTCAGTGCCGAGTAATCTCTGTTTTCAATCTTGATTACACCGTTTTCTCCGTTCGCGGTGTTATATCCGCCTTGCTGTATTTTGCTTACAGTTTTGCTTGGCAGGATATTGGTCAGATACTTGCCTTGTATTTTTTCGCCTTCGGGAATTGTAATGACGTAGTTGCCGTCTTTGTAGGTTACGTCTCCAAAGTGTACGGCAGCTCTTGTGACAACAGCATCTTTCAACGCTTCCATGGAGGCAGGGTCAAAGTAAGAGCCGGTGCTTGCACTACCTGTTACCGCTGTCTTTATTTCAATAGGAGCTTTGGCCACCGCATCTTCCGGTGTCACTTTGATGGCTACTGCCGTCACGGGCACCGCTTCTTCTTTCGGAGTTTCTGCCACCTCTTCGCTTGTGCTGGCTTTCGGCTCTTCGTAAGTTACGGCGGCAATAGTCGTGCCTTCTTCAGCAGCTTGTGCCGGTACGGATACGGTTGTGGTAGTGGCTGCTTCTTCCGCAGAGGTTTCGTTCTGGGCAGCTTCCACGTTGGTTTCCTTGTCAGCTTCTACTGTCACTTCTTCTACATTTTCAAAGCTGATGGCTTTCGCCATTTTCACATTCAGAGTGGTTTGTGTACGATTGGCGGCGCTTGCGGCAATGGTCACTTTGCTTTCCATGCTTTCCATGTCGGTAGCTGTGAATTTCAGGTTATATTCACCGGTTTCTTTCACGGTCAGCATGTACACGCCTTGTGCATCGGTAGTAGCTGTCAGGTTGTTTCCGGTATCTACCTGGGCACCGGTCAATGCACCGCCGGTAGCTGTCACTGTGCCCACAATGTAATATTCCTTTTCCGTTTCCAGCGGATCTACTACTTCTTCATTCTCTTTGTCATCGTCACCACAGGCGATGAGTGCTACAGTACTAAAGGCCATGGCAAACATCAGCAGACCTCCAAAAAACAAATTTTTCTTTTTCATAACTTTGTCAATTAATAAAATTCAAGTGTTTAATTAATATTTATTTTGATAACTCCCGTTGTATTTCTTTTGATAGTTCCCGTTGTATTTCTTTTATAAGGAAGTAGCGTATATAGTCCGGCTGGTAGAAGTTGCTGCTCCGGTTCTCGTCAGGGCGTGTGCTGTAACTTCTTCCCAGTCGTTTTTCTATGTATTCTCCATCTGCCACCATGCCGTATGTCCATGTAAAGTAGTCGGCAGGCTTTACCCTGAAGAATCCTTTCTGGCTCCATTTCTTTCCCGGCAGGGGGATGGCAAAATGAAATCCTCCGTTTATCTCTCCGTCCGTACAGAGGGCATACAAGCCGATGGCATACTCTCCGAAGTGCCGCGTACAGTCTCCTCTCACTCCATAATCACCGTAAATATACCTCCCTGCTTTCAGGTCGAACTGCAAGTTGAGGTGCGGTTCGTAGTACGAAGCGTTCAGCGAGGCATTGATACGTTGTTTTCTGCCCATATACCATCCGTCTTCCCGGGTGACGGCGGAGAAACCGGTGGAGCCTGCCGTTCCGCCCAGTTCCCAGCGTCCGTTGTCGGTGCGGTATTTTATTTCCAGTTGCGCACCGTAGCGGTTGTTGGTAAAGTTGCCCACCGTCATTTTCCCGAAGATATTATGCCTGAAGCGTACATCCTGCGATAGAGCTATGATTCCCGGTCTTATCCGTTTCATCTCTCCACTCAGATTGGTGGCTACGGGCAGTATCACTTGTGCGGTCATTTTCCCACCTTTCCATAGAGCCATTTCCACTGCCGGATTCAGGTTGATGGCATATGTATACAGTTCGTCAAACGTATTGTTCTCCAAAAACAAATCGGGGTATATCACCAAATCCACCTTCCAGGCAGACGGCACTTCTTCCTGACCGGCATTTTTCAATGCCTTCATGGCAGGATCCGTATCTACTGTAATCCCCATTTGCTGATATACTTGTGTCAGGTTGATTTCTCCGTTTCTGTATGCTTCCGTCAATGTATCCGGCAGATTGATGCAAAGCCTGGGAATCCGGTTTTCCAGTACCACCAATTGCAAATCGCCCTTTGTCTTGCTTCCCAAGCAGGCATCTATGGCTTTGCCCACTCCGGTGTAGGTACTTCTATATACGTTGTTCTCAAAACTTACAGTGGTCATTCCCGGTGTCTGTGCACATCGGATATTTTCCATTCCGATAGCTTTCAGGCCCTCTGTCACTTGGGCATCTGCCATTGCAGAAATACCACAGAACCATACTGCCAGTATCCACTTCAAACCGCTTTTTCTCTTGTTTTTCATCCTACTCTTTAATCCCTAATCCTTAATCCTTCATCTCTCTCTTAGTGCAACAGCCTGCATTCATACCGTATCCCTCCCGATATGCTGTTGAATTCTCTGGTAAACACATGGATGGAGAGCTGCCTCCATAATCTGGCGGCAGCTCCCACATTGAAACCTTCCGAATCATATTCGGCCATGACAGTCATTTCCCGGCAGAAAGCAGGGGAGTAGCTGATACCTCCGAAAGGACCGTCTTTTATGCTGTGATCATTCAGTGGGATGTAGTAGCCTGCTGTCACAGCAAGACGGTCACCTTGGGCAATGGAGAAGCCTTTGGTAAGAGCGCCGTAGACAGTGGCAAAATAGTTTGTTCCGGTATTTTTGAAGGGGTCGTCTACACCTATTACTAGACTTGGCCGGTATTTCCCTTCTTTCAATGGTCGTATACGTGCAGTCATCGACCGGTCTTGCTGGAAATAGCCTCTTTTCCCGTCATATCGTCTGGTTTTCAATAGTGTGCATCGATAACTTAATTCCACAAACGAGAGGAAGGTCATATTCACGAAATAATTTCCGGTATTGAAGTTGAACGGTGTCATGCCGTCCGGCAGATAATTACCACCTCCCATAAAGGTGCCGGCTTCCTGCATGTCTGCTGTGGGGATATTCAGTAGCCCGGTGTTGCCCATGGAGTATTGGGCTTGTACCTTGAGGGCACAGCACAACAAGCAACAGACCATAAGTCCTTGTTTAAATTTCATGCTAATTTTTGATTCTAAAACGTTGTTGTCTGGTGGGTCTAAAGTACGCTACGCTATTGCCGGTCACATGGGGAAGAGGTTCGTGGCAGCATCTGATTTTTTTATATGTGACAAAATTACGTCAAATGTATTTGATATGCAAGAGAAAAATGGGGAAATAACACTAAACTGTTGTTCCAATAGTGCTATTTTCATATTACCGAGGTGACACACAGCCTCTGTATACTTCTGCCACTTTTTCCGCTATTTTGTTCCAATCGAAAGCCGACAAGTTGTATGTACGTTTTTGGGGTGTCGCTAATTTTTGTTGCAGGTGGCAGGCCAAATCATGCACATCACCTGGTTTGAAGTAATCAGATTCTTTCAAATCTATTAAGTGAGTGGCTGGAATATCACTCACCAGTACATCTAATTGATAACTCATAGCTTCCAATAATACCAACGGGAATCCTTCGTTATACGAAGAAAGCACATACATTCCGGCATGACTATACACTTCGTTAAGTTTCTCGCCAAAGATATACCCTGTAAAGACTACCCGATTGGACTTTATCAACTTCTTAAGGTTTTCTTCGTAATCCGATTCTGCCTCCACACCGCCAACTATCACCAACTTATAGTCGGTATTCAGTTTCTCGAATGCTTGAATCAATACATCGAACCCCTTTTCAGGAGTAATACGTCCCACGCTGATTACATATTTTCCAGGTGTTAATCCCATGCTGCTAATATAATTGCATTTCGAGGTGGGTTGTACATTGGGTATTCCGTTAGGAATATAAACAGACTTCTTTTGTACCTTTTCCGGATATTTTTGCATTTGGAATTTATTCACAAAAATAATTGCCTGTGAGCAATTCAATGCAATACTTTCACTGAATTTCAATATTTTTTTGGCCATTCTTCCCCATTTGGTATGTTCATAATTGGGACTGTGGTAGGTAAGTACCACTTTCTTACCAGACAATCTGAGCAATGGGGCAAACAGTGCGGGACCAATGTTATGAATATGTACCACATCACTTTTTCCAAAGCATGCTGATAAGGTAGCCAAAAAAGAGTGAAATACGGCTTCAAATCCTTTTATTTTAGTGGAAGGTAGGTCAATGAACTTTATATTGGGATAAGTCTTATCTGAGTTCACATATGGTTTACGGCGATATACTGTTATTTGATACTTTGCGTTAAATAGTGGGTAGAGTGATTCACAATGTTTTTCCACTCCACCTTGTATCTTTGGAAATCCTCTGGTTCCCAATACTGAAATTTTCATTGCTATTTCTTATTATTTAATAGTTGTTCATAGAATGGGAGTAGCCGCTTGTAATAACTCTCTTTGCTCATATCTTTGTGGGCAAAACTGATGGCGTTATCACTCATCTGCTGATACACTTCTGCGCTCAAATCCGATGCTTTAGCAATCTTTTCTGTCAATTCAGTTGTATTGTGCGGCTTAAATATATAACCTGTTTTACCCTCATTGATAATTTCGGGGATGCCACCGATACGCGATCCAATGGCGGGTACACCTTCACAATAAGATTCGATGATTGCCATTGGATTGTTCTCGTACCATTCTGATGGAACTACTACAAAGTAGGCATTCTTCTTCAAATCCATCAGTTCTTGACCGCTCTTATAGCCTAAGAATTCTATATTTTTTATCCCATGCTGCTCTTTATAAGCCTCTAATTGATTGCGCAATGGTCCGTCGCCTACAATTTTCAGTTTGTCTTGAGGTCTGTTCTTAAATGCGTTCATCAGTGTAATAATGCCTTTCTCTTGAGACAAACGACCCAAGAATAAGAAGTATTTCTCTTTTAATGGTATGCGATGTTCACTGATACTTACTGAGAAGTTATGAAGTACAATGTTAGGTAATTCTTTCAATGCAGGCATATACTTTTCGTGCTTTCCTTTAGCAAAGTTACTCACGTAGAGCAAGCCGTCTATGTATTTAGCCGGGTTGAAGAATTTATTTCGGTAGTATTGTTCAGCAGCCATAAAGATACTTAGGAAATAACTGCCTTTAGTACATCTGTTGGTGACACAACGGTAGAAGTGCTTTCCTTGGCATTTTTCACAGACCTCATCCTTTCCGTTTCTGAAACTATAGGCAGGACATACTATACGGTAATCGTGGATAGTGAAAACAATGGGAATATTGTATTTTTTCAATATAGTGAAAATGGAAGGGGAAATTTGTCCCCACAGCAGATGGATATGCGCAATGTCTGGCTTTTCATCAATGATGAGTTGCTCTATTTTGCGAGCTGCATCTGGATAGTAAAAGTAGTTTCGAAGATTAATTACTTGCCTAAACACTCCTTTGCGTGTATCTTTCGATTCAGGGAAGTATTTTTCAAATTTAGAAGGGCGATTCTGCTTCCACTTCAGCGTAAAATATGTCACTTCGTGTCCATTTTGTTCCAGCATATCGCCTGTATTGAAACATACCGTTTCAGCACCTCCTTTATTGTAATTATATACGTCAATTAATAGAACTTTCATGATTAGAAAATTATTGTTCAATGATTGTTTTCAGTGTGTGTATTGACTTTGCTCTCTCTGTAGCAATAATATTGTTAACTCTTTCAAAATCAATCTTCTTATTGGTCAACGAGAAATCATTGAAATCTGTAACAATACGATCTTGTAAATCTGTGAGATGTAGGATACTCTGATTCCTGCTTCCGGTTTTGGTATTGGGCAGAACTTCGATAAACTGTGTATTGAAATTAATAGCAAAAGCTGTTCCGTGGAAAGAGTCTGTTACCATGTAGGTAGCATTCTTTATGTAGGATAGGAATTCCCCAATATTAGGTAGCAACACCATTTTCCCACCTCTCACAGCTTGATGTAAAGTTGGTGTAATACGTACTAATGGTAAACCTACATAGGCTGCAAAATACTTGGCATAAGTATCCAGCCGGGGATTGTTATGAATTTCATAAATTAACACATATTTGCCTTTTATCTCTTTCTTGATGTATTGGCACCATTGGCTTTTGTCAATAAGTAAAGTTGGATCCAATACTTGACCGTCACAATGTAAGCCTAAGTCTTTCAGTAATTCTACGGCACTATTTTCTCTCACAGTAAGATGAGTATAAGACGACATATGGAGCTTGTATGCTCGTAGGATATCGGGGGTAAACTCTGTATGTCCAAAGCTGGCGGCATACGATATTTTCTTTGAAGTGCTATCTGTAAAATCAAGGAAGTAGGTCGGATCATACTTTACTTTAAAGAGAGGTCCCCACACTTGGTCGCTGCCGGTCATGAACACATCTGCTTTGAGTAGTTTCAGTTCTTTTTGTGTATAACATGCAGGAGTCAGTTTTAGATGTAGTTTGCGCATACGGTCAAATGCTCGTTGGGCCATCCATTCACCTGGATAACGCAAAATAATATATGCAAATTTCTTTAACGAGTTTTCATTCCATTCTTTTTTGCTTACCATACTCGAAAGGATACCTTGCAGTCCTCTTTCGTCTTTGCGTACATAATTTATAATCTCGCATTGATGTCCCAATGTTTCAATGATATGCTGTGTTGCGATACTTTGAAGCAGTGATCCATAATTGTTAGGCATATGCCGGGTAATAACTTTTATGTTCATAATGTTTATCTTGATAGTATTCTATCTATTTTCCTAACCAACTTTTTGGGTAGTTGCAGAATTTTCTCAGCAATGATGAGTCGTTTCCAATCAGTCAATGAATAAGTTTTTGGGCTGTGCAACATTTTCCAGGCTATACTTGATAAATAGGCTGTGTGTGCATTCTCTTTCATCTGTCCTTCAGCTACCACTTCAAACGGATGTTCTTTCAGTTCGCAGTTCATTTGCTGAATTAGCATGTTCCCTTTTTCAGTAAAAGCTACCAAGGCACTAACCCCATCTTCATTCTTACGGTATGTTCTGCCCCAGAGGTCGCCTATGCGGATATCAGCACTAGAGCGGTCGTATTTATATTTACAATTTTTTTGGCAGGCACGGTTACAGCAAAAATCACCTAAAAAAAGGTTGTAGAAAACGTCTCCTTGCGAGAGTCTGGAGTTGAAGAAGCTTTTTTTTCCCCTTATTAACAAATTGTAAGAATCGTGCCAATCCATCTTTTCAGCAGTCTTCTCGCCATCAATTCCCATGGCCCATGAGTCGTGCCATCCGGTGTGCTTATTTCTCCACGAAGCGTAGTTCACCTTGCCTGTGACCTGCTCCACCATGCGCAAATATTTATTCCATACCCACATGGATGGCACGCTGTGGCAAAAGAAGTCCATCAACACAAAGTTGTCCTCCACCCGGAACTTCCGTATATACCTACGGAATGAGTCTATTTGGCAAGGTGTACCCGTTACCAAATATTTCCGTTTGCGGTCTATGGCGCAGAATCCGTCGAGTGTATAGCTTTGGATGTACTTGCTACCAATCGCCGGTATCAGCTCTTCGGGAGTGGAGGCAATGTAGTGCTCGGCTCGTCCCGCTTCAGCATTGTAACGTACTCCGCACACCTCGTAGCCTTGTGCCATCAGCGTGCGTCCCAATTCGTAACCTGCGCCGCCCGATGAACATTTACGTTGCACGGCATATTCTTTGCTCCAGGCGGCATAGCTCTTGATGGGGCGGTTGTCGTTGTTGGCAAGTTCTTTGTTCGCAAAGGCGCATACTTCCATGCATAGGCTACAATCGGTACATTGGGTAGTGTCGGTGATGGTTGGTTCATAGAATCCATTCTTATTAAGAGTTATCGAAATAATCTTTTTACTGCAAACGGTGGCACAGAGAGAGCATCCATAGCAGTGGTGGATGGAGGAGATATTTGGCATAAACTAACGTTTGATTATGAATTAGAATAGCACCTTTTTTATTTCATAAAAAGGTCTCGTAATTTTCTTTGTTAACATGATTCATATACTATGGTTTAAGGCTTTATTTTTGAATATTCCTTTAAATATTTATTTGCTGTAATTGATACATCATATGTGTTACAAACATATTTTAGTGCATTTTCTGCTTTTTGTATTGCTGTGTCATAATGTGAAATAATATACTCAATCTTTTCCTTCAAATCATTGATATTACCGTTAATAAATAACCAGCCATATTTGTCACCACAGGTTACTTCAGCAGGTCCTTGTCCTTCGCTTACTAAAACAGGTAAACGAGCAGCCATGGCTTCAGCAACTGTCAGCCCGAATCCTTCCCAACGTGATGGTTGTACAAAAAGGTCATAATTTGATAAATGTTCGGAAATGTATTTTTGGGTCTTCTTACCTAAAAAATGAACATAATTTTCAATTTTTAGTTTATTGGCTTTCGCTTTTAAATAATCTAAACTCGTTCCTTCGCCTATAAAATCAATGGTGACTTGACCTTTGATGCGAGCTACTGCTTCTAATAGTAAATCTTGTCCTTTTTTAAGATGTTCCAATCTACTTACCGTTAGAATTTTAAAAATATCTTTGGGATTTGTTGCCATTCTTTGAGTGAAATTTGATGTCAAAATACCATTAAAAACAACTGTGCTATAAATCTTGTAACGAGTTAATAAATCGTTTTGTACGGTATTACTTATGGCAAAAACTAAAGGTATACGATTAATGTATGTAACATTACTATGCTTGATGGGGCGCTTATTAATTTTTCGCCAAATGTAGTTCATAAAAGTATCATTTTTCATTTCGCCGATTGGTATATCGTGAAGAGTTACGCATGCTATTTTGCGAAATTTTTTATAAAGAAGTAATTGACCAATATCAGAACGATGTAAATGGATAACATCAGGTTGTAGTAAAAATAGTAATCGATTTAGTTTAAAAATAAATCCAACTCCCTTCGATTCTTGTTTGCGCATTAATAGATGTAATGTAACTTCAGGATAAAGCAATTGTAAAAGTGATTCCTCGCATAAGTCGTTGATGATTATAATTGACACTTTTGCGCCAGACTTTACTTGTGCATTGGCTATATTTACCAACATAGTTTCTATTCCACCGAAACCTAGCCCCCAAAAAATATGAACTACATTCATGAAAATAATGTTATTACTCAAGATTTAAATTTTAGTATAATATGCGAACCTGTATTTAATTTCTGATTCTTAGTTTTTTTGTAGCAAAGTTAGATATACTAGTTTTAAGCCCTAATTTGAGTGCTTACTCCATAGCTAAACTTTTATAGCTTCCTATTACTGTACGATATTAAATGTTCTATTACTTTTTGTGGGCATGCTGAGTTTTTCCAATAACTTAGAGCATTTTGTTGCAGTTCATTTTGGAAACTTATATCATTAGTAATTGTATTAATAATTTCTTCTATGTTTTTAGGATCTACAAATAGAATATTTTTTCTATCTTGAATTCCATTAGGAATATTATTTTGAAAATTAGTAGATAATATAATTTTACCGAGACAAAAATATTCACCTAGTTTCCATCCATGGCAAAAATGGACAGCTGGTGTATTGAATACAATTTTTGATTTTTTTATTTTGTCTAAGTATTCATGTATATTATAACGTTTGGATATTGCATATTTTAGATATTTCTCTTTTAAAGGATGATTAGGAGGGATAATAAATCCACCTTCAAAATCAATCTTTTTATTTTTGGTACATGCGATGATAAATCTTTCACGGATTAAATTGGTAGTGTCATTGCAATTTTCAATGTTCCATAAGTTCGATGCAAAGAAAACATAATTATTACCATTGTTTTTAAGAGAAGGTGTTTCATAGTATGATAGTCTAGACCTATGTACGTATTGAAGTAGATAATCTTTTATATGCACATGAATCCCTACACTTCTATTACTTAATGATTTAATATAATTTGTAATACAATAAAATATAGTTTGGTAACTATTCCATATTTTGATACCAAAATAAGGAGGCAATTGTATTATTCGATTATAATCTACTATTTTATTATATGCATAAAAAAGAGTAAAAGACTTGTTTATATTTACTTTGGCGTAGATATCCGCCCACTTATATGCACTTCTATTGATGTCGCTTGCATCGTCTGCAAAATCTATAACATATTTTGTTATTACCCCATCGTTTATTAATACAAAAGCAAAATAAACATCGTAGGCAGTTCTTCCTTCATTTCGCCTTAGGTCTTTGAAATATTTTGCTGAAAATGAAATGTTTGGCTTCCCAATAGAATCATATAGACCTTGTATATAAAACGAAGCATAATAAACTTGACTTGAAGGATCGATATATGCTTTAATCATAGTAATGACTTGTAGAGTTCAACATATTGTAATGCTGTGTTTTCCCAGGAAAATCTCTTTATATAATTTTTAGCTTGCTCTCTAAATAAATGTAAATCAAAATTTTCGTTTTCAAATAATTCCATATAGTATGACATTTCATCAACTCCGTCTTCATCAGTATATAACGCTATATTGCCACCTACTTCTGGTAGTGAGGTATTTCTACAAGTTACTACAGGTGTATTACATGCGAATGATTCCAAAATAGGAAAACCAAATCCTTCATATCTTGTAGGGAAGAATGTTGCTGTGGCTCCATTATATACAGATACTAAATCTTTATCTGAAATATATTTCAAAAAAATAATATCACTATTTTCAATATTCTTTTGACATAGATTTAAAATGCTTTTAGGTGGGTTACTCCACACTAATACAAGTTTATGCTCTCTTTTCTTTGAGTTAAATTGAATAAATGCTTTTATTAATGTTTCTATATTTTTTCTAGGGTGACTACAAGACACTGATAGAAAGTATCTTGATGGTAAGTTTAAGCGAGTTTTACATTCAGATAGTATAGCTGGAGAAACTTTATTAAAATCACTGGATATTCCCCATGGAATAGAAACAACTTTTGAGCATGGGAGGTTGAAAGTTTCCTCAATCATAGACTTAGAATATTGGGAGCATGTTACAATACATGAAGCATTATAAACGGCTCGCTCCCATTTCTTTTTTTCTTTTTTGTTTGTAATATTTTTATATCCCCAAACATCATGTATTGTAAGTAGCAAATTTTCTTCTTTATATGAGTCATCGTAATTGTGAGGAATATGGACTAAATTAGGTCTTAATATATATTTTCTATAGAGCACATCTAATTCTGTAATGTGAATTATTTTATCGGGAAATGGAATTTTAAAATATTGAAAATCAATGTCTGTACGATCCATGTTATTAGCTCTTAGGCCTGTAGTATAATAATACAATTTGAAGGGCAAATTGTTTATTTTACTTAAAGCTTTCATTAGCTCAAGCGTAGAACGGCCAACACCAGTTATATATTGTCCTTTTCTATATGTAACACCACATGCTTTTATTAGTATTTCATCCATATCATAATGTTTTAAGATATATTTTGATTATAAATTTATCTAATGGAGTGTTTACTTGATTTAGACGTTGAAATACATATTCTGGATTGTTAAGTTGTCTAATATAAAGAAATTTAGAAAATATAATATTTCTATAAATGCGTCCAAATGGATATTTTTGTTTTGTTGCTTTTAGGAAAGAGTCCATCCAATTAAAGAATTTGATTGTAGAATCTTGTTTGCGACGTATCATACTTAGATTATTTATTCCCGAAATGTTTTCATTACTATATCTCCAATTAATACGGCTTGTATCTATGCTTTTAATACCATTGGGATGTGCCAATTTGATTATAGTAGCATTATCACTTCTCCATGCTAAATCAAAATTTACAAAACCTTTTTTTTCTTCAAAGGTCGATCTACGCAAAACGAACTCAGGCATTCTTGCTTCTATTTTCCAAGAATAAAGCTTTTTAAAGAAATCAGCTGAAGATAAGTGGTCTGGATAAGCATTCGTTTTTCGGATTAGCTTATCTTGGTTATCAATGATGTTAATATTAAAGTGGATAACATCTTCTTTAATCCCTAAATTGATTTGATGGTTTAGATCCCTAATACAGTTATCTTCCATTAAGTCATCGTCAGAAAATAGCCATATCCATTCTTCATTTTTTATCTGATTGATACATCTATTCCAATGTTGGATAAGATCAGAACCTCCTAGATTGTTTTCGAATTTAATATATTCAAAATGAATCTTATTGATTTTTTTAAAATCAGCTAATACTTTTTCAATATTGTAAGGGCTACTATCGTTGCATATATATAGATTAAACTTTTTATCTGTTTGGTTATTTATAGAAATCAATGTGTTCAGAAGATAAGTATCTTTATATGCAGGAATAATAACAGCAATTTTATTTTCCATGCTATTCTATAATTTCTGTATCATTATCGTAATCTCTGTATATTCCAGTTTTGACAACTTTAGGTGGAGTACCAACTAAAAGACTGTATGGCTCGCATTCAATTTTTTTTGTTAATACAGAGCCTAATCCAAAAATACATCTTTTAGGGGTTTCTACTCCATGCATAATACAACATTTAGAACCAAACCAATTGTAGTCACCGATTTTAATAGGTGAGCTAGCTTTAGTTTGCTTTCCTGTTCTCATTATGACCAATGGATGAAAACCAGTATCCATTACTAAAACATCCCATCCTATCCTTGTATATTTTCCAAAAATGACAGAACGCACTGAGATTAATTTCATTGCTGCGTTATTTTTGAAGTTTTCACCGAACTCAATATATGCTTTTCTCCCGATTGATATGGAAGCGGCGTTTCCTATCATACAATTACCTTTGAAAACTACAGTTCCACCTTGGTTTTCCCATGCAATGCCACTATTGGGATATTGTAATGTACTCCAAAAGCCCATACGGATCATGCCAAAATAAATATTTGATGAATCTATCACAACTTTCCCCTTTAGCTCTTTGAAATATGGTTTATAAAGTAGTATTGGTAGCTTTAGGGCTTGATTAAATGGCAAATATTTAAAATTGAAATAGAGCGAACTAATTATGGCTCGTAATAGAATTATATAATGTTGCATTTTTTATAGATTTAATACTTGTCGAAGCAAATAGGAAGAATAGTGTGTAATAATAGAAAAGTGCTAACCTGTAGTCTGTAATGGAAGTACATACACACAGAATAAGACTTAGTAATGGAACCACAAAAACTTCATGGTACCTTTTTAATATTATAAATCTTTTTATCATGGCGTAGATTAAATAGAAATGTAGTAAGATTCCTATTAGACCTGATATGATAAAAATAGTTGTCCATGATGTGTCATTGGTGGCAACTTGTTGTTTATAGCGTTCTCCATTTACAGTACGATTAGCACCATAACGGAAATTGAAAGTCTTTTGAGTGTATTTTGAATCTTCATGGACAAGACCAACCCCAAATAGGAATAGATTTTTTTTCAATAAATATTCGGATCTTTCAAGAAAGATTGCCATTCTAAAAACAAAATTACCACCACCTTCAAAATCTTCCGAGCTTTTTAGCGAGGTTGTTAATTGTATATCTTCGAGTGTGTTTTCTTTGGCTAAACGTTGAGCAAAATATGGCCAAACAGCAGCTAATCCAATAAATAGTGGAATAAAATATTTCAATAGACGTTTTTTGTTTCTGTAGAAAAAAAAGTAATAAACGGCTGTAATTCCTGCAAATACAAAGGTAATAGTTCTACTCATAGGTAAAATAAGAGCACTAGCTAAGATACATGTAAATAGGGTAGAGTAACGTTTTATGCATGTCGTAAATAGAATCGCAAATAAACCGATTTCTACAAATAAAGAAGTGTTCCTATAACGGGTAAGTTCTCCATGTGTTGCCACCTCATCTGCACCTCCAACAAGAATAGGAATACCTGTAGCAACTTGTTGAATGAATAATCCAGCTGTTATTGCTATTAGCACAAAGATGAACTTGAATATTTTTAATTTCGATTTGAAGCCCAGTAATCTAAATTGAAAATAGATGGCGTATAATAGATATAATCTATAAACTTTTATTGCTGAAAAGCAATCTTGATCAATAAATATCCAAGTAGCAAATAATAGTATAGTAAAGTAGAGCAAGATGTATGAAATCGCCTTTGCAACTTCATCATTTTTTATACTAAAGTAGTTTTGTTTTCTACTGTATAGATAAAATGATGTTAGGAATAAGTATATGAGGCAAGCGTCATTCCATTTTATTCCAAAGTTTAGAAAAGATTGGGGCAAAAGTCGAAATGCCTCTGATACCATAAATATGTAACCAGAGAGAGCATAAACTAAATTCTTTCTTTTAAAAAAGAAATATAGAGATAATAGTAATATTATAATCATTGTAATATGTTGACTTTATTAAGAGCTTGCTTTATTAAGCTGTTTTTCATTACTACACTATACGCTATTATACAATAGAGAATGATGAGTATTGAGATAATAGAACATCTAAGAATAATGGATGTGTCCGACATTATATATATATACCAATTATATATATAAGGATTCCCGGTAATGTACATATTAGGTATCTTGTGAACTGGAAAAATGGGAAAGTAATGCCTTTGTATTTTTTTACATAATATTGAGCCATTAATAGTACTGTGAATTCGGAACATACCCACACAATTGCTGAACCTACTGACTGTAGGTGTTTTACTAAACAAATATTTAATAAAAGGCCGACGGATGCACCCAATATTGAATTAGTTAATATTGCTTTATCCTTTTTTAAAGGCATTAGTATTTGCATGATTATTATTTGTTCATATCCTATTATGAGGATTAGTGGCATGACTATTCTCATTGGTATGATAGCGCCTTCATAACCTACTCCAGATATTATCATAATTATGTCAGGCGCACATAATACGCCTATCAATGCTATAGGAAACGAAAAAGCCCATAGCGCTTCATATGATTTAGATAATAATCTATTAAATTCTGCTTCATTGTTGTCTACAATGAGAGAACTCATCCTTGGTAACATAACGCCTGTAAAAGCTGTAAATATGCCAATTAAAATACTATATAACTTTGTAGCTGTTGTATAATAACCCACTTCTGTTGGTGATGTGACAAGTCCCAAGAAGGTAGTATTGAAACTAGTATACATTGATGTTAGAATTGAATAAGTTCCGAATATGCATAAAGGCTTAAAGTAATGCGATAAATTGAAGTGTATCAATTTTAAGGAAATAAAATTCCTCAAATAAAAAATATTGCAGAATGCATTTACCACAACCATACCAACAGTTATTGCATAGTATATATAATAATCCTTTTGTTCTTTTACAAGCACAAATATGGCAATTACATATAAACATTTGACAATAAAACTTCTGATTGTGATGTATTTGAAATTTTCAATTCCTTTGTAAAACCATTCTACTAAAAAAGTATTAAGCAATAATTTGCAAATTCCAATGTATACAAGTTGCTTGTTTTGAGATAATGTTTCGGAATAATTTAGTGATATAAATAGGATAAAACAAAGTAGAATAGACATTAAGATATTTATGCTTATCAAATCATAGAAGGTTTGATTGAGTTTAGTCTTGTCACTTTTGTTTTTTGCAATTTCTCTTATACCGTATGTGCTTATGCCTAACATGGAGAACAGTATAAAATAGTTTATTATACTGTCTACAAAATTACACAATCCTATTCTTTCGACTTGTAAAACTCTAGAAACATATGGATATGTAATCAATGGGAATACATAGTTACTAATAGTAAGAAATGTACTGAAAAAGAAATTCTTTTTTATTGAATTCATCGATAGTAGGTCTCCAAAACTTGATATACGTACTTAAGACAGATACCTGTAAGCATCTGTCGAATTGTAAGCACTCTCTGTATGGTTATCATACTCTTGAAGGTATCATAGCCACACCTAAGTTATTTTCTATATTAGACTTTAATTTATTTTGTAATATTCACAGGTAAAAGTGGCGTATTATCCGTTTCGCCACTGATGAATTTTCTTAAAATATTTGCAACATGTTTAGCAGGGCGAAGACAGTTCATTTTGCAGGTCTCTATCAGTTAGCGTTAAATTTTGGCGTGTCCCCCAAGAAAGCCGCCACAAGGCGGTTCCCTAATAAATAACGTCAAAAAATATACTGATTTTTAATATTTGTTATTGATCTAATCCGATTGGCTATACGCTTGGAATTGGAATTCATGTTATAATAATTGCCGGAACTTATTCTTAACGATACGGGATGATTTCAACCAATCTTTCAATTCCTGAAAGATTGTACACTACAATTTTCCGATAAGAGATACGAAAGTTGCCTATTCTTTTAGTTACTTCTCGAAGGCAGACAAAGATATTCAATTGGTGTTCGGACACCTCCAAGCATCCACGCTTAACCTCCATATCAGCGGGTACATGGTCTTTTAAAGTAGGAAAGGAAGCCAACGATATATCTCCCTCCAAGTCCTCAGTACAACAAAATATTTAGGTTTGGGCACAGCCCCATTCTTGAAGAGAAACGGTTCGAATTTCAGTAAGTTCTCTTCTTCAAACATTGTCACTCGCTTTTAATATATTGGCAGTCTGCTTGATATCCAGACTTTCACGATAAGTCTCTGCCGTACATAGAGCCAAAGCCAATGAAAGAGCTGTCTGATAATCAGAGTTATTGCATTCGTGCTGGGTAAACGGTTCTAATAGTTCATGTTCTTTCGCCGCATTGTACCATAATGTGCCTTCCTTATGAGTTTTTGCTACCAACTGATTGGCTGTTAGATGCCCGTACTTCTGCAACACTTCATCCATCATTTCAATTTTAAGTTCAGAGAATTTATCATCACAGAATTCTGCGGTCGGGGTTACGTATATCCCATTTTGTTGTACCTCTGTCTTTATGAAATTTTCAGGATATAAGGTCTGTCAGACAAATCAATGAAAACATCTTTGGTAACAACAAGCTCTGCCTGCCATACTTCGTAAAGTATGGCTAAAAAGGGAGTGTGATAGTTCTAAAATTTGCACATACACGAATGATTTCGATACAAAGAAAGACATTATATTCTGAAAAAACAAAGATAATTTTTTATTCAATAATCCACCTCTCTATGTTCCTCGTCTTATTGCTGAAATTGATTCCAATCTTGAACAACTTCCGTGAATCCGTCTCGAAGGGGCGGGCGTAATGTTTCTCTTCTATCTGGGCGATGGCCTCTTCAGCGGTGCCTTCCAGCTTGAATTCCATCACGTAGATGTAGTCCGTAGTTTTTACCACGAGGTCAATCCGTCCTTCGGACGTATGATATTCTGCCTGGGTATAGAAACCTACCAGTTTGAAGACGATGAAGAGCACGTTCTGGTAGTGCCGTTCCAGCTCGCTTGCCAGTTCGTAGGGAGTATCGGCAAAGAAAGTCTGCAGACGTTTGAGAAAGGCTTCCGGTTGTCCGGAGCGTATCTCACGTACAAATTTCTGTATCTCAAACGGCGCTTCTATCTTCGAGAAACGGGTGTAGAACGGTATCAGGAACTTGATAAACCCTTCTTCTACTTCCCGGTTGGGAAATCCGAGGCGGTATAAGCCAAATTCTTTGTCATATTCTTTGATGGTGAGATAACCGCTCTGGAAGATGACCGGTATGGGCTCTTCGTCGCCGTAGATGCTGTTCAGTACGTCGGCATCGGTTTCTTCGTGTGCCATGCGCTCCAGGTCGTAATGGTTGTTTTTGAGTAGCTCCACCAGATAGGTGGGGGTACCGGTCTCAAACCAGTAGTTGCCGAACTTCTTGTACTTGAAGGTGTTGAGCAGGCTGAAAGGGTTGTAAATTCCTTCTGTGTTTTCTACAAAGTGGTAGCCGTCGTAACATGCTTTCAGTTCTTGGCATGCCTTCTGGTATGTCATGTCTTGCGTTGCGGCCAATTCGTGAATTTCTTCTTCGAAATTGTCATGAATCTCTTTTTCGGTGATTCCGCATAGACTGACGTAGGGATCGCGCATCGTGATGTCGTCCAGGTTGTTCAAGTCGCTGAACACGCTGACCTTTCCAAATTTGGTAACTCCCGTAAGCAGGGCGAACTTGATGCAGCCGTCCATGGTTTTTAATACCCCGTAGAAGGGTTTCAGCGTGTTGCGGAATTCGCGTTGCAGGTCGTGGTTACCGATGGCTTGTAGCAAGGGCTTGTCGTACTCGTCGATGAGGATGGCCACTCGCTCGCCCGTCTGCTTATAAGCGCGTTCAAGGATGCCTTTGAAGCGTAGCGCCAAGGTGGCTTCCGCTATCCCCGTGCCGTAGATTGCTTCCCATTGCGAGATGGCATTGTCCAGAATCTTGTCCAGGCTATCCGGCGTATCATATTTTCCGATGTTAAGGTCTAGGTGCAGCACGGGGCGTTTCACCCAGTTTTTCTCCAGCTTTTCCATTGCTAGTCCTTCGAAAAGCTCCCGCTTGCCTTGGAAGTAGGCTTCCAAGGTAGATATGAGCAGGCTCTTGCCGAAGCGGCGCGGGCGGCTTAGGAAGTAATAGCTGCCGCTGCTCACTAACTGGTAGATAAGTGCCGTCTTGTCTATGTAGACATAGCCGTCCTTGCGTATTTTCTCGAAGTTCTGTACTCCAATCGGATATATTCGTTGCTGCGATTCCATATTATCGTTTTTTGCACGGTTCTATCTGCAAAGAAACAAATTCTCTTCCGTTTTTCCTAATTTTCACACTGTTGTTTCAAAGCCCGGTTGACACCTATGGCACCCTTAATCATAAATATCCGTTACGCGCGCGAGACAAATTATCAATTTCACAAACCTACATGGGTTGTGCGTGTGATAAAAGTTGATCTATTAATAGTGTGGGAAAAAGGGTGCCACAGGTGTCAAGGCCTCGAGTGAGGTTAAGGTTTCAAGACTCCCGTATGGATTCTATAATTCCTCAAATCCCTCTCCAGGCAATCTGCTACCTCTTTCTCAAAGCTCTCCCTTTCTTGGTCTGTTTTCGGGAACGACCTCCAGAAATGCGTTATGGCATGTATCTGGTTGATGTTGTTGCTCAGCCCTTTTTTAAAAGGTTGTAGGTTCTGGTACTCATCATCGTTGCTTGGGCGATGGTCTCGTTGGTCAGATGTCTGCCGTTAACGAGCTGTTCTTTCTGGCATTTGCTCAGAAAAGCTCCGAATGCCGGTGTCACCGGCTCTTTCTTTGTCATGTTGACTCTTTTAATTGTTAAACAATAATAAAAACAAGCGAAATCATTTCCATGTAGTGGAAACGACCGGACTTGTGTATCTGGGCACTTATGCGTTCCTTCGCGTCGTAATTTTAAACATAAACAAAAATCAGTAAATTATGGAACACCGCAATATCAGCCTTTTCAGAGGCTATTCGGATACAGAATCAGTAGAAACTTCTCTTGAAGAAATAGTCAACATCATTAAATGCGACGCTGCCCTGCGAGACCGCACCGAGAAACATCGCTACTACTTGCAGCAAGACCTGCGTAAGGATGCCGACCGCGAGAAGTCCGGCTGTCCCTGCTTCGCTGTTGCCGTCTGCTTTGAAGGTGGGAAGACCCGCGAACATATCTGTGCCTGGACCGGCTATACCTTGGTCGACCTGGACCATATCGCTCCCGAGCGGATGGCTGCCACACTGACATTGATTTGTGCCGACAAGTATACATTGATGGCCTACACCACCATCAGCGGTCATGGCATCCGTATCATCTGCCGCATCGATGACCTGAACGGAGCGGAAAAGGGAAAAGCCTTCCGGCAATACGCCAAGTATTTCAATCAAGTCAACGACTACTATTCCTGCCTGGTGGGCTTCGAAAGCGACGGGCAGTGCAAGAATGCTACCCGTATCAGTGGACTGGCTTCCGACCCTCATGTATATTACAATCCCAGTGCCGCTTCTTTTGTTTTGCAAGATAGTCCGATTGCTCCCCAACCGCAGGATGGCGCTTCCGAAGCTGTGCCGACAAAGCGCAACAAACGTTTGGAGAAGGTGGTGAAAGCTGCCGAACGCCTGCTGGAAGAGGAGGGAGTGAGTTATTGTGAACATCATCATAACGAATATGTGATGCGCATGGGTTATCTGCTCAACCAGTACGGAGTGGCTCGGAAGACAGCCGCCGCTTGGGCAGCGGAGCACTTTCCCGACTATGACGGGGATGTGGCAGCTGTCATCGGCTCCTGCTACGCGAATACCGGGGAGCATGGTATCCGCTCCCTTGTCCGCAGGGGAGAGGACGATGAAAAGTTTGCCACGGTGGCAGATATCGAGCAGTTCCTTTCCGAACAGGCGAAGTTCCGCAAAAATACGGTGAGCGGCAAGTTCGAAGTCCTGATGGCCGACTGCGGAGAGGAGTATGCGGAGCTGACCGACCGCTACGTCAACACGTTGTGGAGCCGCATGAACAAGGCAGGGATGCTTGCCCGCATTGCGGACATACGTTCCGTGCTCGATTCGGAGTACACGCCGCTTTTCAATCCCTTTGTAGCCTATCTGGAGGGGCTGCCTGCTTGGGACGGTACTACTGACCCTATTGCCCGTCTGGCTGCCGGCGTACATGTGAAGGACGACCAGAAGCTTTTCGGCATCTATTTCAAGAAGTGGCTGGTGGCCACCATTGCTTCGCTGCTCGATACCAAGGTGGTGAATCATGAGATTCTGGTCTTCATCGGTAAGCAGGGCATCTACAAGACTACCTGGATGCAGCGTCTGCTTCCTGTCGAACTTCAGCGTTATTTTTATGTGAAAAGCAACAGCCGGCGCGTCAGCAAGGACGACCTTTTTACGCTGACCGAGTTTGCACTGGTATGCCTTGAAGAGCTGGAGGAGATGACCTCTGCCCAGGTCAGCCAGTTGAAGGCCATCACCGGCATGACAGACGTGAACGAGCGTGCCGCCTACGGGCACTTCAAGGAGAGCCGTCCGCATATAGCCAGCTTCTGCGGCACGAGCAACAACGTCACCTTCCTCAACGACCTCAGTGGCAACCGCCGTTGGCTTCCCTTCGAGGTGGATTCCATAGACAGTCCTTTCGATTATCCCATAGACTATGCCGGAGTGTATGCGCAAGGCTATGCCCTCTGGAAGAGCGGCTTCCACTACTGGTTTGAGCAGGAGGAGATTGATGCCGTGAATCTTCATAACCGTTATTTTGAGGTGCCCTGCCTGGAGCGTGAGCTCGTTCAGGTGTACTATCGCCGCCCCATGCCGGGCGAGGAGTGCATGTTCTTGACCAATGCCCAGATACTGGGACATATCAACATAGGTATCCGGCAACCCTTGAGTCCCACGCGCCTCGGTCTGGTGATGAAGCAGGAGGGCTATGAGGCTGTCCGTTCCGGTGGCCGCCGTGGTTATCGGGTGGTCGAGCTGAAAGGGGATGAAATCTACCGCAACCAATGCGCCATGGCGCGCTATGTGGGGGATTGATTCTTTCACGGTTTTCCTAAATACCTGAATATAAGTTCCACCTGCAGGGAGGTGAATATTTTCTGGGAGCCTTTGTAGCCGGTATGCCGCAGGGCTTCGTCCAGTTCCAAATTCAGCTTCATCCATTTGGACAAGCGGTTGAGTGCGGATGCCGGTGAAATGGTGGGGGCGTATGCCTCTGCCAGTTCACGTTTGTAATAGGGACGGACGGGCCACTCTTTGCCGGGGATATTTTCGTAGTCTTCAACGTACTTCATAAACAATACTTTAACAGGTTAATACACTGTAAATGTACGGAATTTTTTCTGTATACCCATTGCCGGAACCCGGTATAATCTTACCTAATCTCACATTTTCCCACATCCCTTCATATCACTTCACCGCATCTCTTATTCTGCCCGGAGGTACGTCGTATCTTTGTTCTGTCAGACGATGAGGGGTGAAGATTAGTAATCGTGACGCGCGAAGATTAGTAATCGTAAGCCCCTGGGATTAGTATCGTCTCCCTATCTTTTAATTTTTAACTTATAATTTTTAATTTATGATTAACTACAGTATCGTGATGCGTGGCAATCCTACCGATAAGACGGTTGCCAAAAAAGCGTACGCAAGTGCGCAATATTCGGAAGTGATGGACATCAACCGCTTTGCCGAGCATATAGCCAGTCATGGCTGCGTGTACAAGCGTTCGGATATCGTTGCTATCCTCACCATGTCCGTGGATTGCATGCGGGAGCAGTTGCTGGCCGGACAAAAAATCCAGTTGGGCGACCTGGGGAGTTTCTACATCAGCATCAACAGTATCGGCGCGGCTTCTGCCAAGGAGTTCAATCCTGCCATCCATATCCGTAGGCTGAATGTGAACTGGACCTGCGGCCAGCGTTTTGGAGAGCTGCTGGAGGAGGCGGAATTCAATCTGGTGGCAACCCGAAGTGCAGCCCGTGCCGTGGTGAAAGCCCTGAAGGCCGGAAAGACTACCGTGGACCTGACCGGAGCCACTGGCGGGGGTGAAGATGCCGGTGGAGGCAGCAACCCGGGAGGCGGTTCGGACGGAGACCAGGGGGAAAATCCGTTAGGATGAAACGAAAAGACAAAAGAGAGAAAATAAATATGTTCTTCTGTCTAAAAAATGCAGCTAACCATAGTATTTAATTCCTTAATTGCAAATTGTTATGAGTGAGAAAACAAAATCAAAATCTGTATGGGGCATTGTCCTCAAAGTGATTATTACCGTGGCCACTACCTTGGCCGGAGTGTTTGGCCTGACTTCCTGTATCAACCGTTAGCCGGATGAAAGCAGGCAGTTTCTATCAGAACTATCGGGAGGTAACCCTCCTGGTAGTTCATTGCAGCGCTACGCGCTGTGACCGTCACTTCTCGGTGGAGGCGCTTCGCCGCAGTCATCTGGCACGGGGCTTTGCCGATATCGGTTATCATTTCTACATCACCCGTGACGGCGAGGTGCATATCTGCCGTCCGGTTCATCAGATTGGAGCCCATGCCACCGGCTGGAACGACAAGAGCATCGGCATCTGCTATGAGGGCGGGCTCAACGAGAATGGTGTCCCTGCCGATACACGTACCTATGCGCAGAAATGCTCTTTGCTCGACTTGCTCCGGCAGCTGAAGACCGACTATCCCAATGCCCGTATTTCAGGGCATCGGCAACTCAGTTCCTCTATCCATAAGGCTTGTCCTTGTTTTGACGCCAAAAGCGAATACGAGACAATTAAAAATTAATTCTCTCCACGTATCCTATCGGCATGTCCACATGTGCGCAGCCCAGCATATCCAGCCGGACTGCCACTTTGCTTTTTCCCCCTATCATGACCAGTTCTCCCTCCAATCCGGCAAGGGGGCCTTTTATTACTTTCACGGCATCACCTGCTGCCAGAGGTGTACTGCAAATCTCTACAGCCTCCGGGCTATAATCCAGCATAAAGCGGAAACGTTCCATCTGTTCCTCGGGAATGACGGCGGGACGGCTTTCACCGCGCAATACCATGTATCGACTGATAGCTTGTAAGGTAAGCGGCAGGGGGCGTTCCTGCGGAGTGACATGCACGAAAATCATCATCGGGATGACCAGGCGGTCCACTTTCTTGCGCCGGTCGCTCCATTGGCGTATTTCGCTTTGTATGGGTAGGTAGCATTCCACTCCCATAGCTTTCAGCCGTTCGGCAGTCTTCTTTTCCAGACAAAACTGCACGTATGCCACCAGCCATTGGCGACGAGGAATAATATGAGGGGTGATATCAGTATGGTTCATGTAAAATCCTTTAAAGGTGTATTTCTATGGTTCATAAATAGTTGAGGTTCGAGCGCGCTACGCGGTCGCCTGTCACATTGGAGGGGCGGGGTTAATTAAAAATTAGAAATTAAAAATTAGACACTCGATTATTTACTCTCAACTCTTAATAGCTAGTCGCTAACTCAACTGTATCCGTATTTCTTACCGTAGCCGTAATACTTTCCGTATTTACCATAGCCGTAGTAATAACCGTATTTTTTCTTCTTCATATCGATTCCGTTGACTACTGTGCATAAGTTGGGGAGGCGATGATGCTCCTGAAGCTCGTTGATGAGCTGGTAATCAGTCTTATGCGTATAATCTGCACGACAGACGTAGATGCTGGCGTCCGCTACGCGCGAAAGGATGAGCGTGTCGGTCACCATGCCGATAGGGGCTGTATCCAGTACGATATAGTCATATTCTTTGCGTAATGTACTGATGGTGTCTTCCAGTGACTGGCGTGCCAGTAGTTCCGTAGGATTGGGTGGGATGGGACCGCCCAATAGCAAGTCAAGGTTGGAAGTTATGCCGGAAGGCTGTATCAGCGCATGCAAGTCCGTAGATTGAGGAGCAGCAAGATATTGCGTGATTCCCTTTTCTTTGTGTGAAAGATGGAATATCTTGTTCAATCCCGGTTTGCGTATATCCAATCCTACCAGAATGACCTTTTTGCCGAGCAGTGCCAAGCTGACGGCAAGATTGGAAGCCATGAATGTCTTACCTTCACCGCTTATGGTGGAGGTGACGAGGATTACTTTCTTGTCCGGGTCACCCATGATGAAGAGCAGGTTGGTGCGCAGGCTACGGAAAGTTTCTGCCATGATATTATTGTCGTTTTCGCGGACGGCGATAGTCGGTGTTCCATTTTTACCAGCATCGGTAAGAGGTATGTCACCAATAATGGGGACGGTTGTAAGCTTTTCCACGTCGGTGTGCCCTTCGATACGAAAACGGAGTAGGTTGAGGAGGTAGATGATGCTTATGGGGATGCCTATACCGATGACAAGAGCAATTATGTAAATTAGTTTGCCTTTAGGAGAGACGATACCGCCAGGGATGGGCTCTTCGATAATCCGTCCATTATTGGCGGTGGCGGCCAGTGTAATGGCATTTTCCTCACGTTTCTGCAACAACATGATGTAAAGGGTGGCTTTGATTTCCTGCTGGCGGGAAATGGTCATAAATTCTTGCTCTTGCTTGGGGGCATTGCTGATGCGGCTTTCGTATTTGCGCGATTGCCGGTCGATATTGTTCCGTGTGATTTGCAGTCCTTTCAGTACACTGTTCACCGTAGTTTTCACATTGTGGCGCATGGCTTCGATACCCGTATTTAGATTGATAATGGCGGGGTTACTTTCTGATGAAGTGCGGAGCAGACGCTTACGCTCTACGACGAGATTATTGTATTTCTCAATGGCAGATGCCAGGTTGACATCGCTCAAGCCTACATTGGCAGGGATGACTTCGTCATTATTGTCGGGGTTATTGATATAGTCGCGTAGATAAGTCACTAAATTGATTTGAGTGGCGTTTTCGGCATATTGCTGTTCGTATTTGGAGCTTTCCTGCAGGGCAAGCTGTGCATCGCTGCTGAGGTCGGTCAGACCGGCACGTTGTTTGAATGCCGCCAACTCATTTTCAGTCGTACCCAGCTCGTTGTTGATAATGCCTATACGCTCTTCAATGAAGTCAGCGCTTTTCTGTGCTACTTCATTCTTTTCGGTGTTGGTGTCTATATTATAGACTGCTATCAAATCATTGATGAAGTCAATGGCCCGCTGTACATTCGTATTCTTTAGGCTGACAGCTGCAATAGTACTAGTTTTAGAAGTAGGCTCTATGGTGAGGGCAGAACTGTAGCCAATGGCTACGGCAGTAGGTTTGCTGATGGTGACTTTTAACTTGATGGGTTCGGTCGGGATTGACAAAGAGTCTCTGCCCGAGATGGTGATTACACCGATGGGAAGCGGCAGAATAGCGGGGAGTTTGTCAAAAGACTTTTGTGCTTTCTGCTTCTCGTTGTCTTGTGTGTAACTGACTTCGGCAGACAGTTTGCCGAGTGTATCGTAAGTCAGGTCCAATAGAATGTTTTCATCCAGTTTATCTGCCTCCTCGGCAGTCATGAAGACGTCAAAGGGAGTATCTTTATAAAGTGGAATATCGTAACCGAATGGCTGTTTTTGTGCTATGTTTATATAAAGATTCAGGTGTGATACGACTTTCTTGATGAGCGTGCGTGATTTTAGGATTTCCACTTCATTGTCAAAATTGCTGGTCATGGAAAACATACCGAAATCCTGCATAGCGGCTAAAGCATTGTTAGCGCTCTTCTTATTGTCATCTTCTTTAATAAGTACAGAAGAGGCTACTTCGTATACAGGAGCCTGATAGCGTAGATAAATGAAGGCGAGAGCCATGCATATCAGTATACTTGCAATAAACCAGGGCCAGTGGATGACATATTTAAAAAAGAGGGCTTGAAAATCTGTCTTTTCCTCTTTCTCATCAAAAAGGTCATCGTATAAATCTTCTTTCATCGATATGTAGGGATTAATGATTAGCGTTTAACTTTTAACTTTTAATTATCTTGCTATCGTCACAATCAAGCTTGCCAGCGAAACGAGTGTACCTACTACGGAGAACCAGATGGTGGTGCTGTTGCTGATACTGGCATTTTTAGCTTTGGTCTTGTTTGGAGTGACATAAAGAATGTCATTTTGTTGCAGATAATAATAAGGAGAATGAAGGATATTTTGCTCATTTAGATTCAAGCTTATGATATTCCGCTGTCCGTTATTGTCTTCGCGGATAAGCTTGACGTTACTGCGTATACCGTAGACCGTCATGTCTCCTGCCATGGCGAGTGCCTCAAAGAGATTTACTTTCTCGTTGTTGATGGTAAATGTACCGGGATGGTTCACTTCTCCGATAACTGATATTTTGTAGTTGGACATGCGTACGGTGACGATGGGAGTCTCTTTGAGGTAAGGGCGAAGTTGCTCACGAACCAGTTTTTCCGCTGCGGTTTTAGTCAATCCGCCTATCTTTAATTTACCTATGACGGGAAAGTCTATCTCACCTTCATTATTGACCAGGTATTGCTGTAGGGTGGGCTGTGATGTGACATAGGTACTATTGGCTTGAGCCACATTGATAGAGGTCTGCATGGTTAGGTTGAACGGTGCCGCTGCTTGCGGGTCGCTAGTGTTGACCGTGATGCTCAACAGGTCTTTCGGCTGAATGCGTGCATCATAGAGGGTATCCTGCTGGTTTACTTCATTAATGACAATTTCCTTATAACCCTTATCTGTAAGTGATTCGTAGCTTTGCAAATAAGGTACTCTTTTATAGGATTGGCAACTTGCCAATGTAAATGCCACCATTAGGATAGTTATGCTTTTCTTGTTTTTCATCACTATGTCTTTTTTATTTTAATTCTCATTTTTTTATTTTAATAGGCTTCCTTCTCGCCCCGGACGGCATTTCTGACTGTCTTGTATATGATGTACAAATCCAATAGGAAAGTCCAGTGTTCCAGGTACCAGACATCACGCTGTACACGTCCCTCCATCTGCCAGAGTTCTTTGGTTTCACCACGGTAGCCGGTGACTTGGGCCCAACCGGTGATGCCGGGCTTTACCAGATGTCTGACCATATATTTGTCGATAAGGTGTGAATATTCTTCAGTGTGTTTCAGCATATGGGGGCGTGGCCCTACAACGGACATTTGTCCCAATAATACATTGATGAATTGGGGAAGTTCGTCAATACTGGTTTTACGGATGAAATCTCCGATTTTTGTTTTGCGCGGGTCATTGGCTGTGGCTTGTAGTTTGTCACTATCTATGTTGACACGCATTGAGCGAAATTTGTAACACCAGAATTCTTTTCCGTTTTCTCCGCTTCGTTTTTGTTTGAAGAAGATGGGGCCGGAAGAAGATAGCTTGATGGTTGTACCTATGATGATATAGACAAAGGGAAATACGGTACAAAGGAAAGAGAGGGAGAAAAAGAGGTCGAAGGCTCTTTTCAGCAGACGATTTTCCATTTGTGTCAAAGGTTCCTCACGGATAGTTAGTACGGGAATATTGCCGAACAGCTCGAAGTGCATGCGGCGATGCAGGTAATTGCGGATATTAGGCACACTGTAGAAGCGAATCAAGTGATTCTCGCAATAGTTGATGATAGGAACTATCTCATGACTGCGTGCAGAGGGTAGACAGCAATAGACTTGCTCTATATGATGTTGCTGTAAATAAGTGACGACTTCTTTAGGTTGACCTAAATAGGGGATACTTTCAGGAAAATCATTGGAGGGTAAATCGCAGAAATAGCCGCTAATGCGGAAACCGGTAGTAGGATCTCCTGCCATTTCTTGATAAAGTTCGGCCATATTCTTGTTGCTACCAACCAGAACGACAGTACGTGAATTACCTCCATATTCCCTATATCTTTTGAGAAGATACCGAAACATAAGTCTATAAACAGCAAGACAGATAAAAAATATACCATAAAAACAAGCGAAAAAGCGGAGTGAACTGGTGCCGATTTCCGCTAGAGTAGCCAGACTTATAAATAAGGCTGCGTGGAAAATCGTGTTGCGGAAAGCTCGACGTACAATTCGTTCTGGTCGTACAATGCGTTCATGCAGTATGACTCCGTTAGAATAATTGCAAAGTAGATAGACGAGATTTAATAATACCAATAACTGTGGCAATGAATGTGTAAATTCATTGCCCAGTGTTTGGTAGTCAAAAATGTGATATAGCGAGATGAAAATGATGTTCAGTAAGCATAAGTCGCCAAAGATAATGACGAACTTAATCACTTTATTGAAATGGAGAACTTGTTTCATAATTCACACTAATTCAATAGCTTTTTGCTCTCTCAATGGTATGGAAAGAGAAAAACCTGTTCATTTCTGTTTGTTTAATAATTCTCTTACTTACAAGGTAATGGATACCAATACTCTCTTACTTACAAGGTAAGAGGTCGTGTTTTATTTAGAAGATAATCTTATAAATCAGCCATTAAAAGGTGTTTTACATTAAAAGACTATATATGTAATTAAAATGTAAAACGATATTTTATCTCATAATTAAATTTAATTTTTGAATTAAAAATAGATGTGTTTATGTAAATATATAAGACTGAAATACAAGTGGCTGCAATGTGTCTTATATCTATATATGAGATAAATATGAATTAAAAAATAAATCTATTTTTTACGATTGTAGTAATCTTTTTCATATCTTTGCAGCCACAAAATATATTCTCTTACCTTGTAAGTAAGAGAGTATTGGTATCCATTACCTTGTAAGTAAGAGAATAAAATTGACGAATAAAAGTACTCCTATACAAATAGGAATACTTTTACAAATTCTTGCTTTTAGGGCTTTTTCTTTTTGTTTGGATGAATTGTCGCAATCACTTTTTTATTTGCTTTACTCATCGCATTGTTGTCAAAAGAAGCGAGGTAAACATGAGTTACCTTTTCAGAAGTATGTCCTAAGCTTTCACTAATCACAGAAATGGCCACTCCTTCGTCTTTGGCAGTGGTGGCCCAGCTATGGCGGGCTACATAAGATGTTAATGGAATGCTTAACCGTAACATCTTCGAAAGTGTGTGTAAATGTTGGTTGTAGAGCCGTAAAGCACTTTTGTATTGTCTGTAACCATCTTCCCCGGTCAGTGATAATATCAGTAGCAAATAGGGGGAAGAGGCGGCTTCGTTTTTATACCTATTTATAATCTGTGCGGCATACGACTCTATATGTACGGACAATTGCTGACGGGTCTTATGGCGGTAATAATAAATGGTATTGTGCTTGACATCCGTTTTGCGGAGATGTACAAGGTCTACGAACGGAATGCCTCGTAAGTAAAAACTTAACAGAAACATGTCGCGGCTGAAACGCAAGGCGGGTTTCTTCTCCAAATCAAGATTTACCAAGCGCCGGATTAGTAAAGGAGAGATGGCCCGTTTGGCGGTAGGCTCATAGCCAGTGAATACATAGGCGAACAAATCGTCTATACTGTGTGTGAATGGAATGCCTTGTTCGGCAGCTTGGTGAGAGATGGAACGGAGCATACGCATATAGGTGGATATGGTATTATGGCGCCGCCCTTCGCCGAGCAGCCGGTCTTCGTATTGCTTGATGAGGCTGGGGGTGAGATCTGCAAAAGTGATGGAACGGTGGCCGATGAAGCGGAAAAAGCTGTTCACTGTACTGGTATATATACCGGATGTACTGTATCGTCCGGCTTGTTTTGTCCGCTGTATCAGGGAAGCTGAAAAATTATGTATAGTATTCATAATCTGAATTTTAATATTTTAAATACATATAAAACAACCTTGAGCATGAAATGATTGTATGGCAATCAATGCACGCTTAGGGGAGAAATGGTAAAATTTCTATATAAATTCAGATATGTATTCTCCGGGCAGACAGGAGGAGGGTTACAGTATGCCCGAACGTACCCGACTCAGTGTTTCGGGGGTCATCAGCAGATAGGACGCAATGTGCGACAAAGGAGCCCGCTTGATGACTTCGGGCTGATGTTCCATGAGCTGGTTATAGCGCTCGCGTGCAGTCTCAAACCGCCAGGAGTCAGCCTTTATCTGTGAAACAATCAGGGAATATTCCAGAATCTTCCGATAGAACATGTTTATTTCCCATGAGATTTCGGTAAGTGTCAGCAGCTTGTTGTATGGCAGCAGGTATACGACACTCGGTTCGAGTGCCTCAATCATGAGGTGGGTGGGTTCCTGCTTCAAGGTACTTTCTATGCAGATGATGATGCAGCCTTCATAGGAAAAGTGTTCGGTGACGTCTTTACCGTTTTTATAATAGAATTGGCGCAACATGCCTTTTCCTACAAATACGATATTATGGCTTATCTGCCCTTCATTGAGTAATAATGCGCCCTTTTCTACTTCCTTGCGAATGAGGATTTCCTCTATCAACCTTCTTCCCTCGGGAGCCATGCCTGGATAGCGGGAGTTGATAGCGGCATCTACGGTTTCTTTCAATAGTGCATCCATAAAGCCATAATTTGTTTGTTCGAGGGGCAAAGATAAGGTTTTTACGAGAAAAAATCAGCTCCGTATGAAACTTTTGTTTACCCATTTCATGCCATACCAGCGGCGGACGAAAATGAAGCCGCGGATATTCTCGTCCAACAGGAAGGCTACCCACATGCCGCAGATACCCCAGCCGAAGGGGAAGCCGAAAAGGTATCCCACACCTACAGCTACACTCCACTGCACCACCAACCCTACGTAGAAGGGGTAGTTGACATCTCCTGCCGCACGAAGGGCGTTGGTGGCGAAGATGTTGATGGGGCGGCCTATTTCGAGGAGTACATCTATGATAAGGATGGTGGCACCCATACGTATGATGTCGGGGTTGGACGTGAGCCAGCCAAAGATGGCATGCCCCGAAAGGGCGAGGATGCAGGACAGCATGACGGTAATCATGACGGATTTCTTCATGACGTATTTTCCCATAAGGAAGGCTGCGTGAGGTTTCTTCTCGCCTATCAGATGCCCGATACAGATGGCGCCGCCTTGTGCCATGGAGATGCTGAACAGATAAGCGAACATGATGATGTTGACACAATAGGTACGGGTGGCGAGCGCTTCCACTCCCAGCATGTTGATGAAGTAGGTGATGACGACTTGCGACGAGCTGTACGACAATTGTTCGCCGGCAGAGGGCAGGCCTACCTTCATCAGGTTCTTTAGTTCTATCCACGGAAAAGGGCGGAAGTATGCCGGTGGGAAACGGTGGATGTGCTTGCGGAACAGTATGACGAACAGTATAATCATGGAGACACCCCGGCTGAAGGCTGTGGAGATGGCGGCGCCTTCCACGCCCAGTTCCGGAAAGCCGAAGCGGCCGAAGATGAGGGAGTAGTTGCCGATGATATTGAGGATATTGACTACGACGGTGACCATCATCGGGTAGATGGCCTTGTTGGCACTGCGCAGGGAGGCGGAGAGGGTGAGGGATAGTGCCTGGAAGAAGGCGAAAGCGCCTACGATACGCATATAGTCCATGCCGTCCTGCATCAGTTCAGCGGTGAGCCCCATCAGCCGGAGGATGGGATGGGCGCAGGAGAACAGTACCAGGCTGACCGTGATACCTACCGCCAGGTTGACGAGGATGGATACGCCGACTACTTGCACTACTTTCTTGTGTAGTTTCGCACCGAGATACTGGGAACACAGAACGGACGTTCCGAGGTTGATGACTTCGAAAACGAGGAAAGTGAGCATGATAATTTGGTTGACTACCCCTACGGCGGCAACACTGTTGTCCGAGTGGCGGCTCAGCATGATGGTGTCCACCGCACCGAGCATCATGATGAGAAGTGTCTCTATAAAAATGGGGGCGGCCAGCTTGGCAAGCCGCTTTTTTAGGCTTTCTTGTTGTATCATTGTCCGTGTATGTGCACTATACTTTAAAAATCGCGCAAAGATAAGGAAAGGTTGAAAAGGACGGTTTGATATGTATCAAATTTTTTTTCTTGTTTTAGGGTTTGAGTGTTAACGTGTTATCTCAAATTGTATGAAAACGGTGAAAAAAATATGTAGGAAAGATTTGCACAGTCCAAAAGTTTGCCCTACATTTGCACCGCATTTGAAAAGAATGCTGGTTATAAAAAAGGAAGTTTGGGTGAGTGGCTGAAACCACCAGTTTGCTAAACTGACGTACGGGTAACCGTACCGGGGGTTCGAATCCCCCAGCTTCCGCCAGATGCACTCTTAGCTCAGTTGGTAGAGCAACTGACTCTTAATCAGTGGGTCCAGGGTTCGAATCCCTGAGGGTGTACAAGACAAATGCGAGGGTGGGTTCATCTAACGGTTAGGATACATGCCTCTCACGCATGGTATACGAGTTCGATTCTCGTACCCACTACAAAAACAAGAAAGCGGTTGACTGATGAAACGGTTAACCGCTTTTTGTTTTTCATTTTTCTGTTGTAATCCGAAAATAGTTTCTATATTTGCACCCGCTATGGCGAAATGTATATTCTATATCTTGTTAGGGTTGTTCCTCATATCGAAGTTCACTTCCGTTTCTGATGATATGGAGGGATGTAAGACACTCCCTACTGCGGATGTGCATTATTTCTCCGGAGCCCAGCACAGCTTGTCGGGGGCAGATGGCAGACAATGCCAGGAAAAAGGGGAGGACGCGAATTATAATTGCCTGGCAGATGCCGGTTGCATAGGAAATACCTTCTCATTACGGCATGCCTCTTGCTCGAAATTGTTGAGGCTTAATCCGGACTTCATTGCCGCCAAGGTTGCGAGAACCCTGAAAACTCTGCTCCCGGAAGAAAAGACAACTTCTTTCCCCTTTACTTTCCATCCCCATAAGATTTCATATAGATATTATGTATATACGCTGAGGCGTATTCTTATTTAGTACTTTCCCTTCCTCTCTTTCGGGAGCCAGAGAGATTGCCCGTCTCCCCATGCCGAGTTTTTCTCTATTTTTTAAGTACTGATAATCAATATATAATGGATTTTCTATTAGATTTTATTCTCCATATCGATCAGTATATGATTGATATAGTGCAGGAATATCATATGTGGGCGTATGCCATATTGTTTCTGATTATTTTCTGCGAAACGGGGCTGGTGGTCACACCTTTCCTGCCGGGCGATTCCCTGCTTTTTGTGGCGGGAGCTATTGCCGCACTGCCCGACATGCCTCTCGAGGTCAATGTGCTGGCTTTGATATTGTTTGTTGCCGCGGTATTGGGCGACTCTTGCAACTACATGATAGGGCATTTCTTCGGGCAAAGGCTCTTCAATAATCCCGATTCCAGAATATTCAAGCAAAGCCATCTCGACAAGACCCATGAGTTCTATAAGAAGTATGGAGGCAAGACAATTATCATAGCCCGTTTTGTGCCTATCGTCCGTACGTTTGCGCCATTCGTGGCGGGGATGGGTAAGATGCATTACTATTACTTCATGCTGTACAACCTGATTGGGGGCGCCTGCTGGATTGCCATCTTCTGTTATGCGGGTTATTTCTTCGGTGACCTTCCGTTTGTACAAGAGAACCTCAAACTGCTGATTGTGGCCATTATTGTGGTTTCCATACTGCCGGCCGTGGTAGAAGTGCTGCGTGCAAGACTGAAACAACGAAAACAAAAATAAATTAATATACTTAGTACATTTATCCATTATGAAGAATTCTTTTTTTAGCCGGTTCACACCGAAAGAACCGAAATTCTTTCCTTTGCTGAAGCAATTGTCTGAGATTTTATTGTCCTCGTCGGCTCTGTTGATAGAAATATTGGGCCATGACTCGCCTGAGAAGAGGGCGGAAGATTATAAACGAATCAAAGATTTGGAGCGCGAGGGCGATAAGCTGACCAATCTGATTCTGGATGAACTGGGCACTACTTTCATTACTCCTTTTGACCGGGAGGATATCCATGACCTGGCTTCGGGCATGGATGATGTGATTGATGGAATAAACAGCTGTGCCAAGCGTATCACTATCTATAATCCGCATCCTATTTCGGACAAGGGGAAAGAGCTGGGACATATGGTTCAACAAGAAGCGGCCCTCATCGGCCAGGCCATGGATGAACTGGAGGCATTCCGCAAGAGTCCGGATAAGCTGCGCGCATATTGCAACCAGCTGCATGACATAGAAAACCGGGCAGATGATATTTATGAATTTTTCATCACCAGGCTTTTTGAAGAAGAGAAGGACTGCATTGAACTCATCAAAATCAAGGAGATTATGTATGAGTTGGAAAAAACGACGGACGCAGCCGAACACGTGGGCAAGATTTTGAGGAGCCTGATTGTGAAATACGCATAAACGAACGGACGCATGGAACTATTAGTGATTATCATTGTACTGGCTCTGATATTCGATTATATCAACGGTTTTCATGATGCGGCCAATTCTATTGCCACCATTGTGTCTACCAAAGTGCTTACACCGTTTCAGGCGGTGATATGGGCGGCTTTCTTCAATTTTGTGGCCTTTTTCATCGCCAAGTGTGTCATCGGCGGTTTCGGCATTGCCAACACCGTATCGAAAACGGTGATGGAGCCTTACATTACTTTGCCTATCATTCTGGCCGGCGTGATTGCGGCTATTGCCTGGAATCTGTTCACTTGGTGGAAGGGAATCCCTTCCTCTTCTTCGCACACGCTTATCGGAGGTTTTGCCGGAGCTGCCATCATGGCACACGGTTTTGAGGCCATCCAGTTGAGTATCATTCTGAAGATTGCGGCATTCATTTTTCTGGCTCCCTTGATTGGTATGGTGGTGGCATTTGGTTTTACGTTGTTGGTCTTGTACATTTGCCGCAGGGCGCATCCCCATACGGCCGAGGTGTGGTTCAAGAAACTGCAGCTGGTGTCTTCGGCTTTGTTCAGCATCGGGCACGGTCTGAATGATTCACAGAAGGTAATGGGTATCATTGCTGCGGCTATGATAGCCGGACATTCGGAAGGACTGGGAATGGGGATAAACAGTATTGATGACCTGCCGGACTGGGTGGCATTCTCTTGTTTTACGGCCATTTCACTCGGTACCATGTCCGGCGGGTGGAAGATTGTGAAGACCATGGGGACTAAGATTACGAAGGTGACGCCACTGGAAGGGGTGATTGCGGAAACTGCCGGTGCGTTTACGCTTTATCTGACGGAGTATCTGAAGATTCCGGTAAGTACGACACACACCATTACGGGAGCTATTATCGGAGTAGGGGCCACGAAGCGGCTTTCGGCTGTGCGTTGGGGAGTTACGAAGAGTCTGATGACCGCTTGGGTGCTGACTATCCCCGTCAGTGCTTTGCTGGCAGCAGGGATTTATTGTATCGTATCCCTTTTTTAGAAGTGCTGCCGCATAAAAAATAGACGGGTTCGTTTTATTTTGCATGAGGTTTGCACTATCTTTGCAGCCTGAAACTGTAAAATAGAATGCACATTGGACTGGCTATATAGTTTATTCGTCGAGCACTCCGCCTTGCAGGCGGTTGTGGTACTCTCACTGATTTCCGCTATCGGATTGGGATTGGGGAAGATACATGTTTGCGGCATTTCATTGGGAGTGACGTTTGTATTCTTTGCCGGCATCATTGCCGGGCATTTCGGGTTGTCCATAGACCCGCAGATGCTGAATTATGCGGAAAGCTTCGGGCTGGTGATATTTGTGTATGCTTTGGGTTTGCAGGTGGGACCGGGCTTTTTCAGCTCTTTCCGTAAAGGAGGGGTACAACTGAATATGCTCGCCACGGGTGTAGTGCTTATCGGCACCCTGCTGACTGTACTGGGCAGCTATGGGTTGGGAGTATCCCTGCCGGATATGGTGGGCATACTTTGCGGTGCCACGACAAACACACCGGCACTCGGTGCGGCACAGCAGACATTGAAACAGATGGGATTGGAGTCCAGTACCCCTGCTTTGGGGTGTGCGGTGGCATATCCGCTGGGGGTGGTAGGGGTCATTCTGGCCGTACTGTTCATCCGTAAGACGCTGGCGCATAAGGAAGACCTGGAATTGAAAGAGAAGGATGACGTGAACAAGCCTTACATTGTTGCGTTCCAGGTGCACAATCCTGCCATCTTCAACAAGAGTATCAAGGAAATAGGCGGGCTGAACAGCTATCCGAAGTTCGTGATTTCCCGCTTGTGGCGGGATGGGAATGTGAGTATTCCTACCTCGGAAAAGATTATAAAGGAAGGTGACCGCCTGCTGGTGATTACCTCGGAGAAAAATACGCCGGCTCTGACCGTGCTTTTCGGCGAGCAGGAGCATACTGATTGGAACAAGGAAGATATAGACTGGAATGCCATAGACAGCCAGTTGATTTCGCAACGTATCGTGGTGACGCGCCCGGAGTTGAACGGCAAGAAGCTGGGTTCTCTCCATCTGCGTAATCATTACGGTATCAATATCAGCCGGGTTTATCGTAGCGGCGTGCAGCTGCTGGCCACAGCGGAACTGACCTTGCAATTGGGTGACCGCCTGACCGTAGTGGGCGAAGCCGCTGCTATACAAAATGTGGAGAAGGTGCTGGGCAATGCTGTGAAAAGCCTGAAGGAACCGAACTTGGTGGCGGTATTTATCGGCATTGTCATCGGTCTGGCTTTGGGAGCAATTCCTATTTCCATTCCCGGCATCAGCGCTCCCGTGCGGCTCGGATTGGCAGGAGGCCCTATCATCGTAGGTATTCTTATCGGGACATTCGGTCCGAGGATGCACATGGTGACTTATACTACGCGCAGTGCGAACCTGATGCTCCGTGCATTGGGATTGTCTCTTTACCTGGCTTGCCTGGGACTGGATGCAGGTGCCCATTTCTTCGATACGGTATTCCGGCCGGAAGGGCTGTTATGGATTGCTACGGGTTTTGCGTTGACTGTGGTTCCGGTATTGATTATGGGTATCGTTACCTTCAAGTGGCTGAAGATAGATTTCGGAACAATGGCGGGTATGCTGTGCGGAAGCATGGCAAACCCCATGGCGCTGAACTACGCCAACGACACCATTCCGGGAGACAATCCGTCTGTAGCTTATGCTACGGTTTATCCGCTGTGCATGTTTCTACGGGTAATTATAGCCCAAGTGCTGCTCATGTTCTTCATTAATGGATAATGAAGAATGAGGGATATTATCAACTGTCAATTATCAACTATCAATTAAATAACTATGGGAAATATAACTCCGGAAAGTATTGTCAATGACTTGCGTTATTTGCAATTATTATCACGCAGTTTTCCTACCATTGCTGATGCCAGTACAGAAATCATCAATCTGGAGGCCATTCTGAATCTGCCGAAAGGTACAGAGCATTTTCTGACGGATATTCATGGCGAGTATGAGGCTTTTCAGCATGTGCTGAAGAATGCATCGGGGGCAGTGAAACGTAAGGTGAACGAAATATTCGGGCATACACTGCGCGAAAGTGAGAAGAAGGAAATCTGTACGTTAATTTATTATCCGGAAGAGAAGCTGCAACTTATCAAGGAGCAGGAAACGGACCTGGATGACTGGTATTTGATAACACTGAACCAGTTGGTAAAAGTATGCCAGAACGTTTCGTCCAAATATACCCGTTCGAAAGTACGCAAGGCACTTCCGGCAGAGTTCTCGTATATCATTCAAGAGCTGTTGCACGAATCGAGCATCGAACCTAACAAGCATGCCTATATCAATGTCATAATCAGTACCATTATCTCTACGAAGCGTGCGGATGATTTTATTGTGGCGATGTGCAACCTTATCCAGCGCTTGACCATCGACTCGCTGCATATCGTGGGCGATATATACGACCGCGGACCGGGTGCGCATATTATCATGGATACTCTCTGTGATTATCATAATTTCGACATCCAATGGGGTAACCACGATATTCTGTGGATGGGTGCCGCATCGGGTAATGATGCTTGTATAGCCAACGTAATCCGTATGTCGATGCGCTATGCCAATTTAGCAACGCTGGAGGATGGTTATGGCATCAATCTGTTGCCGCTTGCAACGTTTGCCATGGATACCTATGCGGATGACCCTTGCACCATCTTTGCACCGAAAATGAACTTTGCCGATGCGGAATACAATGAGAAGACCTTGCGGCTGATTACACAGATGCATAAGGCAATTACGGTTATCCAGTTGAAACTGGAAGCGGAAATCATCAGCCGCCGTCCTGAGTTCGGTATGGAGAACCGGAAACTGCTGCATCTGGTGGATTTCGAGCGTGGTGTGTTTGTATACGAAGGCAAGGAATATCCGTTGCGCGATGTGAATTTCCCCACCGTAGACCCGGCGGACCCGTATCGTCTGTCGGACGAAGAGCGCGAACTGATGCACCGGATTCATTCTTCTTTCATGAACAGCGAGAAGATGAAGAAGCACATGCGCTGCTTGTTTACGTATGGCGGCATGTATCTGGTGTGCAACAGTAACCTGCTTTATCATGCTTCCGTGCCTCTGAATGCGGACGGCAGTTTTAAACATGTCCGCATCGGCCAAAAGGAATACTGGGGACGTAAGTTGCTGAAAAAGACCGACCAGCTGATACGTACCGCTTACTTTGACGAGGACGGTTCGGACGAGAAACAGTTTGCACTGGATTATGTCTGGTACATGTGGTGCGGACCGGATGCCCCTTCCTTCGATAAAGACAAGATGGCTACCTTTGAACGCTATTTTGTGGCCGACAAAACATTGCATAAGGAGACGAAAGGGCATTACTATGCTTTGCGCAACGAGGCTGAGGTGTGTGACCGCATTCTTGAAGAGTTCGGCGTGAAGCCGGGGCCACATTCGCATATCATCAACGGACATGTACCGGTAAAGACCATTAAAGGTGAGAAACCCATCAAAGCGGATGGTAAGCTGCTGGTGATTGACGGTGGTTTTTCAAAAGCCTATCAGCCGGAAACGGGAATTGCGGGATATACGCTGGTATATCATTCCCACGGCTTGCAGTTGGTGCAGCATGAGCCGTTCCAGAGCCGTCAGAAAGCCATTGAAGAAGGACAAGACATCAAGTCTACAACCCTGGTTGTCGAATTCAATTCGCAGCGTATGATGGTGAAGGATACGGATAAAGGAAGTGAACTCGTTACGCAGATTCAGGATTTGATGAAACTGCTGGTGGCGTATAGGACGGGGCTGATTAAGGAGAAACAATAATTTATAATTTCAGTATCGTCACCCCGCCCTCTACAATGATGCCTTTGTCATAGGTTTTCCCTTGGGTGTAGTAGCGGCTGCCGCCATAACCGCCGGTGAGGAATATGCCAAAGCGGTCGGTCAGGTGGTATTCCAGATTGACACGTGCCTGGAGGGCATAGAGACGTGCCGGAATGCCGTAGTCCTTGTTCTTGAAGGTTTCTATATGTTGGTATCCCAGATCTCCGCTGATGAACAGCTGTTTGTAGAGCGGTAATTCAAGACCGGCACGGTAGAAGAGGGCAGCGGAAAACTTATCGCCAAAATCCAGATAATGGGTACCGCCACCGAGGATGGTATAGAAGAGCCGGTTCTTGAAACGGGCACCTACATTCAGCTTGGTGGCATTACCACCGAAAAACATCAGTTGAACTTTTGTTTGGGGATTGGCATTGACTAATCCCAACTGGAAACCATCTAATTTTTCTTTGTAGTAGTTGAATAGACCTATTTGAAGCCCTTTGGCACGTATGGCCATATTGGCAGCGCCTATTTGTAATCCTCGGGCTGTACCACCCACCACATTGCCCAGGCCGGAAACCTGAACACCGGTCATATCTCCGGCGGTGATGTTGGTAAGGGCGGACATCTGCATGCCATTCAAGTCTTCACCGATTACACTTAGCAGGCCGGCCCCTGAAAATCCTTTGAAATTTCCACCGGAAATATTGGCGAGTCCGGCAAAGTGTATGCCGGAAGCACCTTCTCCGCTGATATTCAACAAGCCGCCTATGGAGGCGCCACGATTATAGTCCCCACTGATGTTTGCCAGACCGGAAATGATGACGCCTTGCGCATGGTTTCCGGTGATACCTACCAGTCCCGAAACGGATACTCCGATAAAGTTGTTGCCATTGATGTTGGTAATTCCTGCTATCTGCATGCCTCGCATGCTTCCCCCCACCATATTTGACAGACCTGCCATCTGTACACCGTTCACATCCCTGCCGGTTACACTGCCAAGAATATTCATGCCGAGGCCATTCAGACGGTTCATGGAGGAGAACACACCCAGATTGAAGCAGGTGCTTCCTATGGTATCAGTCCGCTGTGTGGAGATGTTTTTCCATAAGGAGATATTGATACCTACCGGGCCATGGTCTGTTCGTGGAGAGCGTTGTTTCCGGAAAGATTTTTCGGAGGATTTCTGAATCGTATCCGGCTGTACGCTGCCCGGATTATGTTCTTGGGCAAGAGCTGTCCCTGCAAGAAGCAGGGACACAAGGAGGAGGGAAAGGTTTCGTTTCATACTTTTTTTCTATATTTCGTCCGGCCAGGGAGCTGGTTGGCGGGTGGCACGCAACAGAGGGCGCTGCGCATCCACAGACCGGAGGTAATTACTTAATTTCCGTGACAACTCTTTGACAACTTCAGGCTTCTCTCGGGCCATATCATGTTTTTCACTGATGTCGGCGGGGATGTTGAAAAGTTCCCGTCTACCGTCACCGAAATAATACACCAGCTTCCACTCGCCCGAACGGATGGAGCAAGTGGCTCCGATGCCCGGGCCGGAAGGACCCCAGCTATTGGGATAATGCCAGTAGATATCACGGTCTTTCATTTTACCTTTTCCGGTGAGCAATGGCATGAAACTGATGCCGTCGCGTTGCTGTACGGTTGTATAGTTGTCTACGCCTGCCATCTCAAGGATGGTGGGGAAGAAGTCCTCTATCATCAGGTAATGGTCGCATTGGGTTTGGGGCGCTACGATGCCCGGCCAGCGGACAATCATCGGTTCACGTATGCCTCCTTCGTAGGCGGAACCTTTACCACTATTGAGCGGATAGTTCTGGACATGCAGTTGTCCGGCGCGGGTATGGGCCGCCAAACCGCCATTGTCGGACATGAAGATGAGGATAGTGTTTTCCGTCAGGTTGTTCTTGTCCAGATAGTCCATGATGTCTCCCAGACTTTTGTCCATACCCTCAATGAGAGTAGCATAGGCGGCTTCTACCGGAGGAAGGCCTTTGTCCAGGTACTTCTGGTAGAAACGCATGTCAGGTTGTATAGGGGTATGGATGGCATAGTGTGCCATGTATAGAAAGAATGGCTTGTCAGTCTGCTGTGCATCGTCCAGTGCCTTCATGGCCTCTATGGTAAGGGCTTCACTTAGGAAAGTGTCGGTTCCATGATATTTCTCCAGACCGGGTACGGCAGCCAGCGGGCTTTTACCGTCTGTTTTGTTGCCGAAATTCTCCTTGCCATAGTAGCTGGCAGGTGAACCGGCAGCATGTCCGGCTATGTTCACTTCAAACCCCATTTTCAACGGGTCGGCTCCGGGAGTGCCTTCAGCACCAAAGTGGGCTTTTCCGCAATGAATGGTGTGATAGCCATGGTCTTTGAGTACTTCGGCCAGGGAGGTGACTTGTGTGGTCCGTTCCACGCCAGGCTCTTGACAAATGCCGTTAACGTTCCATTCCGGATAAATCATGACCGAGTCGGGTTGTTCATGGGTAGTGTTCTTACGGAGGGTCCAACTGGTGACTCGATGCCTGGCAGCATTCATTCCCGTAAAAAGGCTGACACGCGTAGGTGAACTGATGCTGCATGCATAGGCCTGCGTAAACATTTTGCCTTGTGTAGCCATCCGTTCCATGTTGGGAGTATGGTACGTATCGTTGTACTTGGTACGCTGTGTCCAAAAGGGGAGGGACGTGTCTTGCCATCCCATGTCATCCACTAGGAACAGAATGATGTTTGGCTGCTCTTTTGGAGCAGGTACGGCATCCCCAGGCGGCATGCCATACGCTTCTCCCGCCATTCCGCATATCGGAAGCATGGCGGATAATAATAATTCGTTTCTCATTTAGATAATAATTTAGAAAGGGTTAGATAGGTTGTAGTTTAATTGTTTTTTTACATTATCCTTTGGCCTCCTGATACAAGAAGCGTTTGATAGATTTCTTCGGCGTTTTTTCAAATTCTTCAGGATAGATTTTCATTTTGAATATCTGGCTGTATGCGGGCAGTTCTGCATTCAGTGCCACACGGTTTTCCTCCATGACGCGTTCGATGTCGTCATTGTTCAGCCCATGGGCAAAGGCATCATCGAAGTCGGGGTAAACCAGACCTACCAGTTTCTCATTCTGCTGCACGATGATGCTTTCGGCTACATACGGCATATTGTTCAGTTTGTCTTCTATCTCTTCCGGGTAGATATTCTGACCGCTCGGACCAAGGAGCATGTTCTTGCTGCGTCCCTTGATGCTTACGTTGCCTTCGGCATCCATCAGGGCAAGGTCTCCGGTGTGCAGCCAGCCGTCTTTGTCGAGTACCTGTACGGTGGCCTCGTCGTTCTTGTAGTAACCCAGCATGACATTGGGACCACGGCAGACAATCTCTCCCGGAATGTTTTCGGGATCGGATGATAGGATTTTCACCTCCATACGCGGTGCGGCCTTTCCGCAAGAACCGGGTTTGAAGCGGGTCCAATCCTCGTAACAGATGATGGGGCCGCATTCCGTCATTCCATAGCCTACCGTATAGGGGAAATCTATCATCTTTAAGAACTGCTCCACTTCCTGGTTGAAGGCAGCTCCTCCTACAATGATTTCTGCAAAGTTTCCGCCAAAGGCTTGAATCATTTGTTCGCGTACGGTCGCCTTTATCTTGTCATTGATGATGGGTACTTTCAGCAACAGCTTCATGGCAGGAGTTTCCAGCTTGGGCAGTACGCTCTTCTTTATAATCTTTTCGATAATGAGCGGAACAGCCACAATCAGGTTAGGCTTCACTTCGGTGAAAGCCTGGAAAATGATTTTGGGGCTGGGCATACGAGTGAGGAAGAATATGTGGCAACCTACGGCGAATTCATACAGAAACTCGAATGCAAGTCCGTACATATGTGCCATTGGCAGCATGGAGACAATCTTGTCACCGGCTTTCAGCGGCAATACTTCGAAAGCAAAAGTGGTGTTTGACCAAAGGCTGCGGTAGGGCAGCATCACTCCTTTGGAGTAACTGGTGGTGCCGGATGTATAGTTGATGACCGCCAGTTCGTCGGGCTGGTCCTTGTGATAACTGACATGCTCCTTGCGGAAGTTCTTGGGGTATTTCTTACCGAACATTTCGTTGAGATGTTCGCGGGCATAGTCCAACTTTTCGCTACGGGAGACAAGAATGTAGAAGTCTGCCATCATCATGATGCCCTCCAGCAGCGGCATGGCACTTTCGTTGAGGTTTTCCCAAACCTGGTCGCCTACGAAAAGCAGTTTGGCTTCGGAATGGTTCACGATGTTGTGTACATTGTCTGCCTTGAACTCGTGAAGGATGGGGACGATTACCGCACCGTAGGTCAATGTTGCGAGGAACGTTACGCCCCAGTGGGAACTGTTGCGGCCACAGACGGCAATCTTATCGCCTTTCTTGATGCCGCTTGCCTCGAAAATGATATGCAGCTTTTCTATTTTGCGGGCTACGTCCTTATATTGTAGGGTTGCTCCCTTATAGTCGGTCAGAGCGTCTAAATCCCAATTTTCCTTTATGCTATTCTCTATATAGGCGATAAAACTTTGTTCCATGATATTAATTGCACATTTGGTTGAAAATTGTGCAAATATAAGGGTTTATATATAGAAAGCAAACTTTTATAGGGAAAATAGTTTTTATGGCGGCTATTTGCTAAAACTCGACAGTTATACCTAAAGTAGGCAGGATAGTGCCGCTTTCCTGCTTGAGGTATTTCATTTTATAGTGCTGTTCGGTAACAGGAGCAGACGGATTTTCGATGATGCCCGTACTCATTATCACATCCGGTTGCTTCAGTTTGTTGCCGGTGATATTCTGTATGTCCAGATAGATTCCTATCATGCAGTGATGGAAGTAGAAGGACTTGTCCACACGCAAGTCTAACTGGGCAAAGTTGGGAAGCCGCCCGGTATTATAGTACGCATAGTCGTAGTAGGGCTGTCCTTTGGCATCCCATGCTTCTACGAGTGATGATTTGTCTTCATCATAGGGAGTGTAGGGGCTGCCGCCTATATAGCTTAGCTTGCCTCCTATGCTCCAGCGCCGGGGCAGGTTGTATGTACCGCTCATGTTGAGTATGAAACGGTTGTCCCAGGCAGATGGAATGAAGTCTCCATCTGGACGGTTGCGGTATTCGCTGCGGTATAAGGTGAAGGAGGATACGAGATTGAACTTGCCGGATGCCTGCCAGCGGAACATGGTTTCCAGTCCGTAGGCCCTGCCGCTGGCTGTAGGGGCGAGTGCTTCGTTGCCGGTGACACCGTAATCGTTTCCTTTGCATGCCAACGGAATGTTGTCTTGGAGGGAAAGTGGCATACGGCTGTAACGCTTGAAGAAACCTTCTGCAGAAACCATGAACCGGTCTTGCAGGTGCCAGTCCAGACCGAGGCTGCTTTCAAAGACCTGCATGTACTTCAAGTTTTTGTTGAGATATTGCCCTTCATTGTCTTTATATCCCAAAGCGGTGTAGGGAGGCAATTGGTGGTAGAGGCCGGTACTTCCGCTCAGGGTCCATTGTTCCGAGAGTTTGTAGGATGCAGAGAGGCGTGGGGAGAACTGTTTCCATAGCTGCCGCATCTTTCGGTTGTAAGTGTTGCCATCCATACGGATACCGGCAGAAAGGGCCAGACGCTTGTCGGCGGTGGTATAGTTGGAAGAGAAGAAAGCCCCCCAGCCGAAGATGTCGAGTGAGGTTTCGTAGATGGAAAGCGTACCCGAATGACTGCCGTATAGTCTTTGCCTGCTGTGGTTTGTATAGATGGAGTTGTTCAGTTCTGCTCCTTCTTTTAGGGTCCATGCTCCCAAGCGCGTTTGGTTTTCGAAACGCAGGGTGGTCTTTTGTTCTGTGGAGCGTAGGCGCAGGGTCAGGTTGTCTTCGGAAGAGTCATCGTTGTTGCGGTATTTCAGATTGCGGTTGTTCAGGTAGTTATGGCTCAGTATAAGGGATTGTACGTGCCTTCCATTGTAGTGTCTGTAAGAGGCTCCGAGAGTGAATGTTTCCTGATGGATAGTGGGGAGATAGCTGAGCAGATATTCGGCATCTTCTCCTTTTTCATCGGTATTCAGTTTCATCTTGTCAATGCCTGCAAGACCAAGCAGGGTCAGCTCGCTGTGCTCGTTGAAACGGGTTTTTGTTTTGAATTGTCCGTCAATGAAATTGGGCAGGAAGGGCAGTCCCAAAGCCTTGAACAAAAGTTGCAGGTAGGACTGGCGTGCGGAGAACAGATAAGTGGTGCGCTGCCCCAGATGGCCTGCTCCGCTGAGCGAGACTTCCGATGCGCCGATGGTGGCTTTGAACGCCTGCTTGTCCGGATTTCCGTCCTTGAGTTGGAAGTCGAGGACGGAACTCAAGGCTCCGGAGCGGTTGGCGGGGAAGGCGCCCGTATAAAATGTAATCTCGCGTATCAGGTCGGCATTGACAATACTTACCGGTCCTCCGGATGCACCCTGAGTGGCAAAGTGGTTGATGTTGGGGATTTCGATGCCATCCATATAAAAGCGGTTTTCGGAAGGAGAACCGCCCCGAACAATCAAGTCGTTGCGATAGCCGATGGGAGAGAAAGAGACGCCGGGATAGGAGCGTACGATGCGCGAAACATCCCGGTTGGCTCCGGGACTTTTCTCTATTTCCTGCAAGCCGATGATACGCATGCTGACCGGGCTTTCGATACTTCGCCGGAAGGGGGAAGGCACCACCACTACTGTGTTCAGCAGATTGGCATCCTCTTCCATCTCTATCTCGATGAACGGGGTTGAGGCTGAAACGATATATTCGGGGGTGGAAACAGTCTGGTATCCTATGCAGGATGCCTCAAGGCTATAGATGCCCGGAGGTACCTGCTCTATCTTGAATGTGCCGAGTGAATCGGTGGATGCCCCTTTCCCGGGGATGCCGGTAACGAAAACGTTGGCGTAGGCCACGGGTTGTCTGGACTGTCTGTCGATGACTTTGCCGCGAACGGAATAGGTCACGGGAGCTATCATGGCATTCATGGTTGGGCTGATACCTGATAAAAGTATCAGCAATATAAACAATACAGTTTCCACCTTGTACCGTATGGCATTCATGGCTAATCAGACGTCACTAATTACTTTCCCAAGTACCATCGGTACATGCGTTGCACACCTTCCTCGATATCAATCTTATGATGCCATCCCAATGCATGTAACTTACCGGGATCGGTCAGTTTGCGCATGGTGCCGTCGGGTTTGGAAGTGTCGAAGGTCAACCGGCCCTGATAGCCTACGGTGTTGACAATCAGCTCTGCCAACTGGCGGATAGTGATTTCCTTGCCCGTACCGATATTGATGTGACAGTTGCGGATTTCCTTGTCGCCCGGCTTGAAGGTATCTTTGAAGTCGACGTGTTCCATGACGAAGACGCTGGCATCTGCCATCTCCTCGCTCCAGAGGAATTCGCGCAAGGGGGTGCCGGAACCCCATAATCTCACTTCTTCTTCGCTGATGCCGTATTTCCGGAGGATATTCAGAATGTCCTCTTTGCTGCTGTCGCCGTTGATGCCTTCCACCGGACGCAGGTTCATGTCGTGGCGTACGGCATCCCAGTCGCCTTGTTTCAGGCAGTGGGCGAGGTGTATCTTGCGTATCATGGCAGGGAGCACGTGGCTGCGTTCCAGGTCGAAGTTGTCGTTGGGACCGTAAAGGTTGGTGGGCATCACGGCAATGTAGTTCGTACCGTATTGAAGATTGAAGCTTTCGCACATTTTCAGTCCGGCTATTTTGGCGATGGCATAGGGCTCGTTCGTGTATTCCAGCGGAGAAGTGAGGAGTGCGTCTTCTTTCATCGGCTGTTCGGCATCACGGGGATAGATGCAGGTGCTGCCCAGAAAGAGAAGTTTTTTCACTCCGTGGCGGAAGCTTTCGCCGATGACGTTCTGCTGTATCTGCAAGTTCTTGTAGATGAAGTCGGCACGGTAGATACTGTTGGCCATGATGCCACCCACAAAGGCGGCGGCAAGGAATACATATTCGGGCTGTTCCTCGTCGAAGAAGCGGCGTACGGCAACTCCGTCGAGCAGATCGAGTTCTGTGTGGGTCTTGCCGATGAGATTGGTGTATCCTTTCTCCTCAAGATTTTTCCAGATGGCAGAACCTACCAGTCCCCGGTGGCCTGCTACATATATTTTGGCATTTTTGTCTAACATTGTTGTCTGAAAGTTTAATAGTTCATTCAAAGCTCTTTGCTTCTTAAATACAGTTTCTTCACAAATTTCATGTCGTGCTCTGCCATGATGCGTACCAACTCTTCAAAACTGGTCTGCCTCGGATTCCATCCCAGCAGTGTTTTTGCTTTGGTGGGGTCGCCCAGCAATTGTTCCACTTCGGCAGGCCGGAAATATTTGGGGTCGACTTCCACGAGGACTTTTCCGGTCTGTGTGTCGATACCCTTCTCATCCACTCCCTGGCCTTCCCAGCACAGAGTGATGCCTACCTCCCGGAATGCCAGTGTCGCAAATTCGCGTACGGTATGCATTTCTCCGGTGGCAATGACGAAGTCTTCGGGGGTGTCGTGCTGCAGGATGAGCCACATGCACTCGATGTAGTCTTTGGCATATCCCCAGTCGCGCCGGGCATCCAGATTGCCCAGATACAGCTTGTCCTGGAAGCCTTGGGCGATGCGGGCAGCCGCCAGTGTGATTTTTCTTGTCACGAAGGTTTCACCTCGGCGTTCGCTCTCGTGGTTGAAGAGTATGCCGTTTACAGCAAACATGCCATAGCTTTCGCGGTAGTTCTTTGTAATCCAAAAGCCATACTGTTTGGCTACGCCATAGGGGCTGCGGGGATAGAACGGGGTCGTTTCGCTTTGCGGCACTTCCTGCACTTTTCCGAAGAGCTCGGAAGTGGAGGCCTGGTAGATGCGTGTCTTCTTTTCCATACCGAGAATGCGTACGGCTTCGAGCATGCGCAGGGTGCCTACGGCATCGGTTTCGGCGGTATATTCGGGCACGTCGAAGGATACTTTGACATGGCTTTGGGCGGCAAGGTTATATATTTCGTCCGGCTGCACACTCTGGATGATACGGATGAGAGAGCTGGAGTCTGTCATGTCTCCATAGTGCAGATTAATGGTACGTTTCTGTTTCATGTCGCGTACCCACTCATCGAAGTAGAGGTGTTCGATGCGGCCGGTGTTGAAAGAGGAAGAGCGACGCAGGATACCGTGCACTTCATATCCTTTCTGCAGGAGGAATTCGGCAAGGAACGAGCCGTCCTGCCCGGTAATGCCGGAGATAAGGGCTTTCTTCATAATGTATGCTTCTTGTTATTATGTCTTTTCGGACTGCAATATTCGTTATTTTCCACGAGATGGCAAAATATAAACTATTTCTTTCCCATCACTTTGTCGATAATCAGTGCGATTGCCCCGTCGCCCGTCACATTGCAGGCAGTACCGAAGCTGTCCATCGCTATGTATAGTGCAATCATCAGCGCTTGTGCCGACTCGTCGAAGCCCAGCATGGATTGCAGGATGCCCAGTGATGCCATGATGGCGCCTCCCGGTACCCCGGGAGCGGCTACCATAGTGATGCCCAGCATGAAGATAAATCCTGCAAATAGAGGGAAATCATGGGGCATGCCTTGCATTATCATCAGTGCCAGGGCGCATGCCACAATCTTCAATGTGCTGCCCGACAGATGGATGGTGGCGCAAAGTGGGATGACGAATCCGGCAATATCGGCAGAGACGCCGTTCTTCCGACTTTGCTCCAATGTTACAGGGATAGTGGCGGCACTGGATTGAGTGCCTAGAGCCGTGAAGTAGGCAGGCATCATTCGTCCCAGTAGTTTGAGAGGGTTCTTGCGGACAAACAGTGCCGCAATGCTGTATTGGAATACCAGGAGAAAGATGTGAAGCAGGAAGATTACACCGATAATCTTAATAAAGACCATCAGGATGCCGAATACTTGTCCACTGTGCGTCATGTTGAGGAAAATGCCGAAAATATAGATGGGAAGCAGCGGCAATATCACTGCACTGATCATGCGGATGACAATCTCTTGAAAATCGCGTGCCGCATTTTTCAGTACCTCACTTTTCAGATGAGCCAGGCCCAGCCCCAGTGTGAAGGCAAGTACGAGTGCGGTCATAACATTCATCAAGGGCGGGATACCCACGGAAAAATAGGGAAGAATGCCTTGAGACTCACTGACTTCTTCTAACGGCACCCCGGTTTCTATGAGGGAAGGAAATACCGCCATACCGGTGAAATAGGAGAGAAAGCCGGAGAATAAGGTAGCTCCGTAAGCAATGAGCGCCGTGACGACCAGCATCCGTCCGGCTCCTTTGCCGATGTCGGCAATGGCAATCGTGACCAGTCCCACAATGATGAGGGGGATGGAGAAGTTCAGGAATTCACTGAAAATGGCATTGAATGTTACGAACAGCCGTACCAGCGAAGCCGGTAGGAAATTTCCGAAAAGTATACCTAAGATAATGGCAATGATGATGCGTGGCAATAGTCCGATGTGGAAGTTCTTCATGAGCATTGGTTTTCTGTCTGGTTGAAAAATAGGCTTTCGCTGACAAAAGTACTATTTTATTTTCGTAATTCATACGAACAAATGCTGTTAGCATTTTGTTTCCATATAAAGACAAAATTTACATGAATATGAAGAATTTAAATAAAACAGACATTGGACTTATCGGTCTGGCAGTTATGGGCGAGAATTTGGCCCTCAATATGGCAGATAAGGGATGGAATGTTTCGGTATATAATCGTACGGTTCCGGGAGTGGAAGAAGGGGTGGTGGAGCGTTTTGTGAACGGCCGCGCCAAAGGGAAAAAAATTGAAGGCTATACAGATATAGCCGAATTTGTAACTTCCATTGCCATACCCCGCAAAATAATGATGATGGTTCGTGCCGGCAGTGCGGTGGATGAACTGATGGAACAGCTGTTTCCCCATTTGTCCGAAGGGGATATCCTGATTGACGGTGGTAATTCCAATTATGAGGACACCAACCGGCGTGTGGCATTGGCCGAAAAGAAAGGCTTCCGTTTTGTGGGAGCTGGAGTTTCCGGTGGAGAGGAAGGAGCGCTGAACGGCGCGTCTATCATGCCCGGAGGCTCTGAAAGTGCCTGGCCTGAGGTGAAGCCTATCCTGCAGAGTATTGCGGCAAAAGCATCTGACGGTACCCCGTGCTGCCAGTGGATTGGTCCTGCCGGTTCCGGTCATTTCGTCAAGATGATACATAACGGTATCGAATATGGAGATATGCAGCTTATTGCCGAAGCTTATTGGGTGATGAAGAATCTGCTTGGTCTGGACAATGGACAGATGGCGGAAATCTTTGCTGATTGGAATGAGGGTAAGTTGCGTAGCTATCTCATTGAAATTACCGCCAACATACTGCGTCATAAGGACAAATCAGGAGGTTACCTGATAGATAAGATATTGGATACCGCCGGACAGAAAGGTACGGGCAAGTGGTCCGTTATCAATGCGATGGAGCTGGGTATGCCGTTGGGGCTAATTGCTACGGCTGTGTTCGAACGTAGTTTGTCGGCACAGAAGGGCTTGCGTGAAACGGCTTCCAAGCAATTTGTATGCCGACGCTCGCAGGCGGTGTACAACAAGTCGGAGATGGTGAAGGATATCTATTCCGCACTCTATGCTTCCAAATTAGTGTCATATGCTCAGGGATTTGCTGTGTTGCAGCGTGCATCCGACGCTTTTGCCTGGAACCTCGATTTGGCATCCATCGCCCGCATGTGGCGGGGCGGCTGCATCATCCGTAGTATTTTCCTGAACGACATAGCTACGGCTTTCGAGGCAAAAGACAAGCCCAAACATCTGCTGTTGGCTCCTTATTTCAAAAATGAAATGCAGCTGTTGCTTTCCGGCTGGAAACATCTGGTGGCACAATCCATGAAAGAGGAACTTCCGGTGCCTGCATTCTCGTCCGCCTTGAATTATTTCTATTCGCTGGTGTCTGCCAAGTTGCCTGCCAATATGATTCAGGCGCAACGTGACTATTTTGGTGCGCATACCTTTGAAAGGACAGACGAGTTGCGTGGACAGTTTTTCCATGAAAATTGGACGGGACACGGAGGAGATACGAAATCGGGTACGTACAATGTGTGAGAAAGGGGGAGAAGATGATGAAGAAATTAGTGATTGTTATATTCGGCGCTTCGGGTGACTTGACGAAGCGCAAACTGATGCCGGCGCTCTATACTTTGTATAGTGGCGGGCGGTTGCCGGAAGGATTCTCCATTCTGGGGATAGGACGCACCGAGTATACGGATGCCCGTTACCAAGAATATATAATGAGTGAATTGAGTAAGTTCGTAGCTTCCAGAGAGCAGGTGGAAGATAAAATGAGGGATTTTTGCAGCCATCTGCATTACCAGACATTGGATCCCGCCGAGGTTGAAGGCTATCATCTGCTGGACGGACGTTTACAAGAGTTTACCGGTGAGCAGAAACCGGACAACCTGCTGTTCTATCTGGCTACTCCACCTTCCTTGTACGGTGTCATTCCCTTGCACTTGAAGGCGGCCGGTCTGAACCGTCCTGATACGCGTATCATCGTTGAAAAGCCGTTCGGTTACGATTTGGAGTCAGCCAGAAAGCTGAATAGCATTTATGCTTCCGTTTTCAAGGAGCATCAGATTTACCGCATCGACCATTTTTTGGGTAAGGAAACGGCGCAGAACATTCTCGCCTTCCGTTTTGCCAACGGAATCTTCGAACCGCTATGGAACCGTAATTATATAGACTATGTGGAGATTACAGCCGTAGAGAATCTGGGTATCGAAGGACGTGGCGGATTCTATGAAGGTGCCGGAGCCCTGCGCGATATGGTACAAAACCACCTCATACAGCTTGTGGCGCTCACTGCATTGGAACCGCCTGCCGTTTTCAATGCCGATAATTTCCGCAACGAGGTGGTGAAGGTCTATGAGTCATTGGCCCCCTTGACAGAGGAGGATTTGGAGGAACACATTGTCCGCGGACAATATACGGCTTCGGGCTCGAAAGCCGGGTATAGGGAAGAGAAGAACGTGGCACCTGATTCGCGTACCGAAACGTATATTGCCATGAAAATCGGTATTAACAACTGGCGGTGGAAGGGTGTTCCTTTCTATATCCGTACCGGCAAACAAATGCCGACAAAGGTGACTGAGATTGTTGTACATTTCCGTGAGACGCCCCATCAGATGTTTCGTTGCGAGGGTGGACATTGTCCCCGCGCGAATAAGCTGATTCTCCGCCTGCAACCCAATGAAGGCATTGTGCTGAAATTCGGCATGAAGACTCCCGGACCGGGATTTGACGTGAAGCAGGTGATGATGGACTTCAGTTATGACCAGTTGGGCGGGTTGCCTACCGGCGATGCCTATGCCCGTCTGATAGAGGATTGCATACAAGGTGACCCTACACTCTTTACCCGCAGCGACGCGGTAGAGGCTTCATGGCGCTTTTTCGATCCCGTGTTGCGTTATTGGAAAGAGCATACGGATGCTCCTTTATATGGGTATCCCGTAGGTACGTGGGGACCTTTGGAAAGTGAAGCGATGATGCACGAACATGGTGCTGAGTGGACTAATCCGTGTAAGAATTTGACTAATACAGATGAATATTGCGAGTTATGAAAAGTTATGTTTACCATTCGGCTACAGCTACGGCACATGCGTTGATTGAACATTTGATTGCGATGATGGAGCGTGAGCCGGAAAAGACCTTTTATTTTGCATTCAGTGGGGGAAGTACTCCTTCGCTGATGTTTGACATTTGGGCCAACGAGTACAAGGAGGTGACTCCTTGGATGCGGATGCGGATTTATTGGGTGGATGAACGGTGTGTGCCGGCAGAGGATTATGAGAGCAATTATGGTACTATGCGCCGTTTGCTGTTGGATGAAGTAGGCATGCCCGATGAATACGTTTACCCTATTTATGGAGTGAACCGCCCGGAGATTGAAGCAAAGAACTATTCGACGCTGGTTTGCCGCACGGTTCCGCTTTGGGGTGGCTTCCCGGCCTTCGATGTCGTTTTGCTCGGTGCTGGAGACGACGGGCATACCTCCTCTATCTTTCCGGGGCAGGAATATCTGCTTTCTTCCTTTCATCCTTATGAGGTGAGTGTCAATCCCTATAATGGGCAGAAACGCATAGCCATGACCGGCTGCCTTTTGTTTGCTGCGAAGAATCTTATTTTCTTTATTACCGGCAAGAATAAGGCGGATGTGGTCCGCGATATTCTTGATTCCGGGGATACCGGTCCGGCAGCTTATGTGGCCCACCATGCCGAGCGTGTGGAATTGTTCCTCGATGCTCAGGCCAATGGCGGGAAAATGTCTACTTAGATGTACCGCTCTCCAGAATGCTTACGATGGAGAATAATGTAAAGCAGATGCCTCCCAAACCAGCCAGTACGCGTGCAGGGACAAAATAGGCATTGTGCAGGCTTGCCATCTCAAACAGAAAGGCGGAGAGAAACAGACAAGCCAGGGCCGTGAAGACCGGAATCTGCGGGATGCGGTTGGCCAGCTTGAAAGTGTTCCGCCAGATGGCGGCAAGTAGTATGACTTTGCTGGAAATGCTGTAGCATACCAGTCCCAGGCCTATCATAATATATCCTGTGGAGGAGAGTGCCGGATTGCTGTTGGCCAAGACCAGAAGTCCCCAGAGAATGCTTATGCTGCCCATTATCAAAACAAGGGCCGGCCATTGTTTCCGTTCAGACTTTGTATAGTTGTTGCGTATCTGGCGGACGATGGTTGCAACCAGCGCCACCAAGCTGGAACAGATACAAGCAAGTCCTGCCATGACATGGCCTGCTACATAATATGCATTGTGCTCGCTGCTTTTTGACAATAGCCAGAAGGCCCATATCCATGCCATTACTGCCATAAGGGTGGCAACTGCTATCAGGATATATCCCTGGGAGGAATTGAATGCATCGGCAGGTTGTAGCTGGTCGGTACGTTCCGAGTTGGCGGGAATGAGGGTGAAGCGGGTGGAGGCTGTGGCTGTGGTAGCTACACAAGCTGTGATGAAACCGACTCCGCAAATCACGTGTCCTGCCACGAAATTGCTTGCCGTGGCAGCTTCGTGCATATAATTCCAACCATAGATTACTGTGAGTACGGCTGCCAGGTAACCAATAACCGGAAGTGCGTATCTGGCTATCGGATTGTAGGTATGAATAATTTGTCTAATGATTGTTGCCGCTGTGGCGAACAAGGCAATGCAAATCATCCCTAAGGAAAATACTACCGGACCGGCCACAAATTTTGCCGAATCCAGTCCTTCGTGGAGCACAAAGGCTCCGTAGCCGAAACAGAAAAGGGCCATCAACAAGGGTATAGCCCTGAAAAGAATACTGATACCGTAATTCATAACTGTTGTTTTTAGAGTTTCCCCTTCAAACAGCGTTTCTGTGGCTTTGTTCCTCCTTTTAAGATTTATTTGTGATGAGAAGTGTTTCCCTGTCCGTATTTAGGGAGCCAGCCTCTCCTTTTTCCAGCTGCCATCCGCTTGTTGGGAATAGAGGAAACGGTCGTGTAGCCTGCTTTCCCGTCCTTGCCAGAATTCAAAACGGAAAGGGGTGACGGCAAAACCTCCCCAGTTGTCGGGACGTTTGATACTTTGCCCTATCCATGTTGCCGCTTCGCGGACGAACGCGCGCATTATCTCCATACGGCTGCCGATGACGTGACTTTGGGGTGAAATCCTCGCCCCGATTTTACTTTTGTAAGGCCTGCTTGCAAAATAGGCGTCAGAATCGGCAGGAGCGCATCTTTCAGCTTTTCCTTCAATGTGTATTTGCCTTTCCAGTTTGTGCCATACGAAAGATAAGGATATATACGGATTTGTAGTCAGTTGCCGGCCTTTCCTGCTTTCGTAGTTGGTGAAGAAGATGAAACGGCCATTTTCCACCCCTTTCAGCAACACTGTGCGTGTAGAAGGATGCCCGTCTGTCGAGACTGTAGCTACCGTCATGGCGGTGGGCTCGTACTCATCACTATGGATAGCATCGTTCAGCCAATGGTCGAATTGCTCAAAGGGATTGTCGTTGAGGTTACCCGGTGTCAGCCTGCCTTTCTTATATTCTCTTCTGATGTCAAAGAGTTGTGATTTCATTATCGTGTGGTTTTATCAGGAGTGATATATTGTTTTTCTATGTAACAGTCTGAGAGGGCTGAATGTTTTTGTTTTTCTGTGGAAAGAAAAATATGGAAGAAGGAAATGGCTGTGTTGATACTTAAAAAAATGGGGGTGTGTCAAAATTCACCACAGATTACACGGATTAACACAGAATGAGCTTAATCTACTGATAATCAAAGATGCTTATCTGTGCAAATCTGTGTAATCTGTGGTGAATACCAGTTTTGACACGCCCTCGGATATTGGAGATTACCTTATGAAGACAAGTGGAAAGTGGACACTGGCATGTCTGCTATTGTAATTTAAACATTACGGGAACTGTGAATTTACAACGGACCGGTTTGCCTCGTTGCTCACCGGGTTTCCATTTGGGCATGGTGGAAATCACACGGATAGCTTCTTTGTCCAGATAGGGATCTACGCCTCTTACTACTTTTACATCTACGATGCTGCCGTCTTTGTTGACAACGAATTGTACTATTACGCGCCCCTGGGTTCCGGTCTCTTGTGCAATAGTCGGGTATTTTATACTCTTACCCAGATATTGCATCAGACTCATGCCATTATAAGAAAACTCGGGATTCTTCTCTACAACTTCAAAAATCTCATCCTCTACCGGAATCTCTTCATCTACGGTTGGAGATATGGTTTTGATGATTACAGCTTCACCGATTTCTTCGGAAGAGGCAATGGCTGTTTCTTTCACATTGTCATTATCATCCACAATTGTCAATACCTCGGCAATTGCAGGAGCTTGAGGGGGTGGTGGAGCTACTAATTCGGGTTGCTCCGTGATAGGAATTTCAATTTCCTGCTCAAATACGTTCTCGGTAATAGCACCGCTCATGTCAATCCTAACATCACGCTTCGACCATTCAAATGCAACGAACATGAAGACCAGCACAATTACATAACCTACAAGTAGCCAACTTGACTTCTTGTTTTCCAGGCTTGCTTTGGATGTTTTCTTGATTTCCATAATTTACAAGATTATTACCGTATAATGGTTGTCGCGAAACTAACATTATACAGATGTGATTAGTAAAATCATAAAACATGCGTGCCCACTTGTTTCTGTATTAAAGATAAGAAAATGAATGTTATGTTGGTGTTTGATATGTAGTTATATATAGTTTTTTAAATTTGCTTTGATAATTTTTCTGCTTGTGGATTAAATAGTGTTGATATGTAAAAAGCACTTCCAACGTTCGCTTACGGAGGAAGTGCTTCACACAAAAACTAAACTAGACTTAACTAAACTATTCTATTGGGGGAGTTTCACAACTCCTATCTGTTCGGTGCAAAGATAAAAAAACATATTTTAATATGCAAAAGGATTCTATAATAAATCGACGTTTTTTCCGATTTTATCGACGGATTGGTCGATTTTTTTAGCTTCTTTGGTCTAAAAATTCTTGAAAAGCTTGTTTATAGCTGTCACTTATCGGGATGTAATTCTTTCCGAACACGATGCGGCCACGGTCTATAATACGTATTTTATTCTTCTGAACAATGTAGGAACGGTGGACGCGCATGAAACGCGAGGCAGGCAGAAGTTCCTCCATTGCCTTCATGCTCATGAGAGACAGGATAGGCTTGGGAGAATCCTCCTCGTAGATTTTGAGATAGTCTTTTAGCCCCTCTATGTACAGAATTTTACTCAATTCGATTTGCACCAGCTTATACTCGCTCTTTACGAAGATGCTCTGAATCTCTTCCTTGGACTGTTGCAGCAATTCAAACCATTGCACAGCCTTGTTGGCAGCCTGCAGAAAGTCGACGTAGGAGATGGGTTTCAGCAGGTAGTCCAGCGCATTGACTTTGTAGCCGTCTATGGCATACTGGTCGAAGGCGGTGGTAAAGACAATGCGGGTGCCGGAATCGACCATCTTCGAAAATTCCAGTCCGTTCAGTTCGGGCATCTGGATGTCGAGGAAAAGCAGGTCGATGTGCTTCTCGGGCAACTCCTTGATGGCTTGTACGGCACTGGAGTATTTACCGACCAACTCCAGAAACGGGGTCTTGTTGACGTAGCTTTCCAGCAACCCCAGGGCGAGAGGCTCGTCGTCTACAATGGCGCACTTCAGATTCATATCTTTATAATTAAAATAGATTTATACTCTTTCATGTCCTCACTCACTCCTTGCTGCCAGTCGTAACGGTCGGGATAGGTCAGTTCCAGACGCTTGCGCACCTGTTCCAGGCCGATGCCGCTTCCGCTTTTATCTGCCACGCTTTTGGGATGATAGCTGTTGGTTATTTCGCAATGTATCTCTCCGGGGCTTTCACTGAAGTGGATACGGATAAAGCTGGGCTCAGTGGGGGAGATGCCATGCTTGAAGGCATTCTCTATGAGGGAAATAAAGATGAGCGGAGCTATTTCAGTACGGCTGTCCGGTCGGACGTCTATCTTTGTTTCCACACGGACGTTGGCGGAGAGACGGATGCGCATCAGTTCGATGTAGTTGCGGATGAAGTCCATCTCCTTGTCCAGGGTGACGAAGTTCTGCTGATTGTCATACAGCACATGGCGCAGCAGTCGGCTCAGTTCCTGCACGGCAGTCTGTGCCTTGTCGGCATCGAAGGCGATGAGGGCGTAGATGTTATTCAGCGTATTGAGCAGGAAGTGCGGGTTGAGCTGGTTGCGCAGGTTCTTCAACTCGGCTTCCGTGCGGCTTTTCTCGGCTTCGCGGCGGGCGGCGTCCATCTGCGCCCAGCGGCGGCTCAGCTTGATGGCAGCGCTGAGGCCGGCGGTGAGAATCATGGTCGAGACGTCGCGCAAGATGAATATCCATTTGGGAGGCCCCATGTGCTGACCGTCATCATCGCCGCGCATATGGTTTTGGAATGTGTATTCTTGCCAAAGGTGGGCGCCGGTGGTAATGCAGATGATGAGCAGTGTGTTCAGCAGGAGATACTGCCGGATGCGTCCCTCGAACAAGTAGCGGGGAATGAGGAGGCAGTAGTTGATGTAGAATACAAGGAAGAATGAGAGGGTACTGCTGCTACCGTGGCGCAGATAGTCCGCAAGGCTGATATTGAAGCCGCTGCGTGTCATCATCAGAAAGGGGAAACCGATGACGATACCCCAGACAATGATGTGTATCAGGGTTTCGATGCCGCGGCGGCGTGGGTTAGGGAGCTGTTGTTTCATCATGATACAAAGATACGGATTTTAGGTGGATATTGGAAATATCCGCTGCCTGCGAAGCAAATCTCTGTTCGCAGGTTGCGGATAAGCGTTTCCAGGTTGCGGATATGTATCCCAAGCTTGCGGATGTCTATCCCAAGGCTTGGGATAGAGATTATCCTTGGTTTCACATAACTTTTTTCCCTATTGCCGGAAACTTTTTTCCTAATACTTAAGAACTATTTGGCTAACTTCCGGCAAGGGAGAAAAGGTTATTCGTAGCGTATGGCCTCTATCGGGTCGAGGTCCGCAGCTTTCTTGGCGGGATACCAACCGAAGAACACTCCGGTGACGGTACATACGGCGAAGGAGAGGAATACACTCCACGGCTGGATGAAGATGGGCCAGTGGGCAACGCTCTTCACTATCCAGCTGGCTCCGCATCCGATGATGACGCCGATGATGCCTCCGGTGATGCTGATGAGGATAGCTTCGATGAGGAACTGGCTCAAGATGTCGACACCGCGGGCGCCTACACTCATGCGCAGGCCGATTTCGCGCGTGCGTTCCGTCACCGATACGTACATGATGTTCATAATGCCGATGCCGCCCACTACGAGCGAAATGCCGGCTATGCAGGCAAGCAGCGTGGTCATCAGGTCGGTGGTGGAGTTCAGCATGGTGCTGAGTTCCTGCTGGCTGCGAATGGTGAAGTCGTCGTCGTCACTCTCCTTCAGCTTGTGGTTGCGGCGCAGTATCTCGGTGATCTCGTCGGTGGCATTGTCCGTCATGTCCTCGGTGAGGGCGGAGGCGAAGATGCCGCTAAGGTAGGTCTGTGCCAGCAGGCGTTTCATCACGGTGCTGTAGGGGGCAAGCACTACGTCGTCTTGGTCCATGCCCATGGAGTTGTAGCCTTTGGACTTCAGCACGCCCACCACGCGGAAGGGCACTTGGTTGAAACGGATGATACGTCCCACGGGGTCCTCTCCTCCGGGAAAGAGGTTGTCTTGGATGGTCTTTCCGATGACGCACACCTTGGCAGAGGTCTGTATGTCGGCTTCGGTAAACATCTCGCCGTTCTCCACGCTGAGCTGCCGGATTTCGAGATAGTCCGTGCCCACGCCGCTCACGGAGGAAGGGTAGTTGTTGTTGCCCGCGATGAGCTGCCCGCTGGAGGAGACATTGGGGCTGACGGCAGCCAGGAAGTTGGTTTCGTTGCGCAGGGCTTCGTAGTCGGTCAGCTTCAAGGTCTGCATGGCGCTGGGGTCTTGGCGGACACCGCCGCGCATGTCGGCACCGGGGTGAATCATAATCATGTTGGAGCCCATCTCGGAGATTTGCGCCTGGATGCTTTTCTTCGAACCTTGTCCGATGGCAAGCATCGTGATGACGGACGCCACGCCAATGATGATGCCCAGCATGGTGAGGAATGCGCGCAGCTTGTTGTTGTTCAAGGCTCGCAAGGCTATTTTGAAAAGGTTTGTTCCGTTCATATCGTTTTAATGGAAAGTTTAAAATTAATCCCTAATCCTTAATCCCTTATCCCTCATTCCTCCTCCTGCTTAGGCAATGCTGCCAGGGCTTCGGCTGCATTCTGGATTTGGGTGTTGATGGTATCGTCCTTGATTTGTCCGTCGCGCAGCACGATGTTGCGGCTGCTGTACTGGGCTATTTCGGGGTTGTGGGTGACGAAGATGATGGTGCGCCCTTCGGCATGCAGCTTTTGGAACAGTACCAGAATCTCGAAAGAAGTACGGGTGTCCAGGTTACCCGTAGCTTCGTCTGCCAGGATAACGGCGGGATTGTTCACCAAGGCGCGGGCGATGGCTACGCGTTGCATCTGACCGCCGGACATCTGATTGGACTTATGTTCCAGTCGGTCGCCCAGCCCCACGGCTTGCAGGGCTTCGATGGCACGTCTCCGCCTTTCGGAAGCCGAGACGGAGGAGTTATACATCAGCGGTAGCTCCACATTTTCCACGGCAGTGGTTTTGGGCAGCAGGTTGTAGCTCTGGAATACGAAGCCGATTTTACGGTTGCGTAGTACGGCGCGTTGAGGCTTGCTCATGGTACGTACGGAGATACCGTCCAGCAGGTATTCGCCGCTGGTGGGTGTGTCCAGGCAGCCGAGGGTATTCAGCAAAGTAGACTTTCCGGAGCCCGATGTACCCATGATGGTGACAAACTCGCCTTCACGGATGGTGAACGAGACGCCGTGCAGGGCATGCACGGTTTCGTCCCCCACCTGGAAGTTGCGTTTGATATTTTGAAGTTCAATGACTGCTTTATTCATAATTCTTTTTTTGTATTATTTTCCGCTCTTCTTCTTACTTCCCGGAGGGCCAGGCATGAACGGACTCTTCTCACCGCCGGGAGCTTCCTGGCTCATGTCCGGAGCGCCGCTGCCGGGCATGCTGCCGATGGTGGCTTCGGTCACTACTATGGTACCTTCGTTAATGCCACTGATAATTTCCGTGTTGACTCCGTTGGAGATACCTATCTTCACTGGATGGGCGGTAAAGGTGTTGCCTTTGCGGGTCCAGAGTTTATGTTCCCCTTCGCAATCCTTCACGATATCATTGTCGCCGATAAGCGGTTTTTCGGGGTTGAAGCGCAGGGCACGGGCGGGAGCGCACAGCACGTCTTTGCGGTCGAGGGTGAAGATGGTGACGTTAGCTGTCAGGCGTGGTTTCAGTTTCAGGTCCGGGTTGTGGGCGGAGATGACTACTTCGTAGGTCACAACCGTGCTGGTGCTGGTGTTCGACGTGCTGCTTGAGCTGGCATCTCCCAGACGAATTTGTGTGACCACTCCTTCGAACACGTCATTCGGGTAGGCGTCTACGGTAAACGTGGCGCGCTGTCCCTCTTCCACACCGCCTATGTCCGCTTCGTCCACGTCGGCCACAACCTGCATCTGCGTCAGGTCGGCAGCGATGGTGAACAGTGTCGGTGTCTCGAAGCCGGAAGCCACGGTCTGTCCTGCTTCCACGTCACGGCTGATGACCACACCGTCGATGGGAGAGGTGATGGTGGCGTAGGAGAGGTTGCGTTCAGCCTTTGCCAGTGATGCCTGGCTGCTTTCGTAGTTGCTGCGGGCCTTCTCGTAGTTATAGACGGATTGCTCATAGTCCGTGGCGGCGATGAGCTGCTTTTCGTTCAGCGTCTTGTTGCGTTCGTAGAGTTTCTTCTGGTACTCGTATTCGGCCTTTGCACCGTTGTAGGCGGCGCGTTGCGAGGCAAGTTCGCTTTGCAGGGTCACGCGGTCCATCTCGGCAATGAGCTGGCCTTTGGTTACTACGGAATTGTAGTCTACATGAATCTTGTCAATGATACCGCTCACCTGGGTACCCACTTCCACTTCTGTCACCGGTTCGATGGTTCCCGTGGCGGTTACGGATTCGGAAATCTCACCTTTATGGATGGTTGCTGTGGCGTAGGTCACCTTGTGCTTGGCCTTGGCACCACCGAAGAGCCATACGCCGCCGCCCACTATGATTACGGCAGCTACGGCAATGAGGATGATTCTTTTTTTGTTCATATATATATAAGGTATTATAATTCGATTTTTTCTCCTTGATAAAACTTCAGTAGCTGCATATTCAGTATGGCCATGTATTTGGCTTGCAGTGTCTCCTGCTGTGCGCTGAGCAGATTGCTTTTCTCAGTCAGCAGTTCTACGGTATTCTTCATGCCCAGGTTGAACTGCTCTTGAATCAGTTCATAGCTGGTCTGCGTACTTTTCAGTTTCTCTGTGGCGGCGGCGTAGCGCTGCTGGGCGCTGTTGGCATCGAGCCAGAGGGTTTCGATGGTCTTGTACAGCGTTTTTTGGTCGTCCAGCAGGTCCAGTTCGCTGGTCTGCTTCTGAATCTTGGCTTTCTCTACGGCACTCTTGGTCTGCCGGTTGCTGAAGATAGGCACGCTTACGGTGAAGCCCAGCGAGTTGTTCCAGTTCTGTTTGACTTGCTCGCTGAAGGTGAAGTCATTGCCGTTGGCATGGCTGGTTCCGATGCCGGCGCTGAGGCTCAGCGTAGGCAGATAGCCAGCGCGGGCAATTTTGATGTCGAGGTCGGATGTCTGTATATTCAGTTTGCCGGCTTCTATTTCCGGACGGAGCACGAGGGCAGAACGGTAAACGTCCGTTTTGGTGGGCAGGGGTGCCAGTACGTTTTCCGTGCCGAGTGTGGGGATGTAGAGGTTCATCTCGGATTCGCCGTCCAGTTCCAGGAGTTGTTTCAGTTGTAGTTTGTAGTCTTGCAGGGTGGCTTGTGCTGTCACCAGCTGGTACTTGTCGGTACTCACTTGCGCTTCCAGTTGTGCCAGGTCGCTTTTGGCTATGCTTCCTGCTTCGAGAAGTTGGCGGGCGCGTTCGCATTCGGCCTGGCTCACTTCCAGGGTCGATTCGTTCACTTTCACGGCTTCGGCGGCGTAGAGTATCTGTACGTAGGTTTGTGCGATACTTTCTTCGATGCTGTTCTCGCTCTGTGCTACGCTAAGTTCGGCAATGCGGTTGTTCAGTTGCTGTTGTTTGATGGTGTTGAGGCGTTTCCCGCCGTTGTAGAGGGTCCAGTTGGCATCGATGCCGTAGCTGCCGTTATAGGAAGTCTTGCTCTGGCTGCTGGTGATGTTGTCGCCGTCGATGATGGTGTTTGTCTCGCTCTTCGGGCGATTCACGACACGCTGGCTCACACTGGCCGAAAGGCTGGGGAAGAGAGCGGCTCGGGCGGTCTTTACATCTACCTGGGCACTTTCCGCACTGAGGCGGTTCTTGCGGATGGTGATGTTTTGCTGCAAGGCATAGTCGATGCACGCTTGCAAGTCCCATTGGGCGGGCAGGCTGTCGGCTGGCTGCTCGGAACTGCCGGGTATCTGCGTGGAAGTGCCGTTTTGGGCGGCCACTCCCATACAGCTTGCCATACATAGCGCTATCACTGTCAATCTTTTTACGTTCGTCATATCTTCGTTATTCTATGGTTTTACATTTGCAAATGTAGTAGGGTGGAGAAAGGATTGCAAAAGTGATAGACGTTGGGGAAATTTTCCTCGCCTAAAATCTTTTTTGTACCGATGAATGGGAGAAGTCTTTTTTCTGTTCAACTTTTCACCTTTTTATTTGTTCTTTATATAAAAGTATTTTATATTTGTAATCATTATAATTTTATCGGCATGAAACAGACTGCGGTAAACATTTGGCGTTTTTATTTGGAAGGTTTTCGAAGTATGACGTTAGGGCGTACTTTGTGGCTTATCATTCTTGTGAAGTTATTCATCATGTTCTTCATTCTCCGCCTTTTCTTCTTCCCACGGTTTCTGAATACCCCCGTGGTGGGCGATGACAAGGAAGGCTATGTCAGTAATGAGCTTATCCATCGGAGTCTGGGCGACTAAACACGGAGACACAGAGTTTATTTCCTTGCCCTTATAAATTCTCCGTGTCTCTCTGTTCTTACCCGATAACTTAAAAACTTAATAACTCATAACTTATAACTCATAACTCATAACTTGATTCTTATGCTTGGACACATTGACACTTCCCTGATTGACTGGTCGAGAGCCCAATTTGCCTTGACCGCCATCTATCACTGGATTTTTGTGCCGCTGACACTTGGACTGGCGGTAATTATGGGCATCATGGAGACAGCGTACTACCGTACGGGTGACGAATTTTGGAAACGTACTGCCAAATTCTGGATGAAGATTTTCGGTATCAACTTTGCTATTGGTGTAGCAACCGGTATTATTCTGGAATTTGAATTCGGTACGAATTGGAGTAATTACAGTTGGTTTGTGGGCGACATCTTCGGTGCGCCGCTTGCCATCGAGGGTATTTTGGCTTTCTTTATGGAAGCAACGTTTATCGCCGTCATGTTCTTCGGCTGGGATAAGGTGAGCAAGCGTTTCCACCTGGCATCTACTTGGCTCACGGGGTTGGGCGCCACGATTTCTGCCTGGTGGATTCTGGTTGCCAATGCGTGGATGCAGAATCCCGTAGGTATGGAGTTCAATCCCGATACGGCACGCAACGAGATGGTGGACTTCTGGGCTGTGGCAACTTCGCCGATGGCTGTCAATAAGTTCTTCCATAGCGTGCTGTCCGGCTGGGTGCTGGCTGCCGTGTTTGTAGTAGGCGTAAGCTGCTGGTATCTGTGGAAGAAGCGCGAGAAGAAATTTGCGCTGGCAAGTGTAAAGATTGCCGCATGGGTAGGTCTGTGTGCCGCTGTGCTCTCTGCCTGGACGGGTGATGGCTCGGGCTATCAGGTGGCGCAAAAGCAGCCGATGAAGCTGGCTGCTATGGAAGGCTATTATGAAGGGCGGCAAGGTGCCGGATTGGTAGCGTTCGGGCTGCTGAATCCTGCCAAGCAGACACCGCAGGACGGAGTAGACCCATTCCTTTTCCGTGTGGAAATTCCGAAGATGCTGTCGCTGCTTGCCGAGCGCAAGATGGATGCTTTTGTTCCCGGCATCAATGACCTGCTGAAAGGTGGATATCCGTTGAGGGACGGTACCGTAGCGCTTTCGGCAGAAGAGAAAATAGAAAAAGGAAAAACGGCTATCGGTGCGTTTGCCGCCTATCGTGCAGCCAAGGCTGCGGGCAATGAGGCAGATGCAGAGGTGGCTGCCAAAGTGTTGAAAGATAATGTAGCCTATTTCGGTTACGGTTATATCAAGGACGTGAACGAGCTGGTGCCCAATGTGCCCCTTACGTTCTACATGTTCCGTGTGATGGTGATGTTGGGTGGGTACTTCATCCTCTTCTTTATTGTGGTGCTGTTCCTGGCCTATAAGAAAGACTTGTCGCGGATGCCATGGATGCATTGGGTGGCTATGCTCACCATTCCGCTGGGCTATCTGGCTGGACAAGCCGGATGGGTGGTTGCCGAGTGTGGTCGCCAGCCGTGGGCCATCCAAGATATGCTGCCCACGAGTGCCGCCATCTCTAAGCTGGATGTAGGCTCCGTGCAGACCACGTTCTTTATCTTCCTGGTACTTTTCACTGTCATGCTGATTGCTGAGGTGGGAATTATGCTGAAGGCCATTCGCAAAGGTCCGGAAACCGAAACGCACACACCGTCACATAACTCATAACTTATAACTCATAACTCACAATGAATGCTTATATATTTCTTCAACACTATTGGTGGTTTGTAGTCTCCTTGCTGGGAGCACTACTGGTATTCCTGCTGTTCGTGCAGGGAGGTAATTCGCTTCTGTTCTGTCTGGGGAAGACGGAGGAGCAGAAGAAGATGATGATTAATTCTACGGGACGGAAGTGGGAGTTCACGTTTACAACGCTTGTCACGTTTGGAGGCGCGTTCTTTGCTTCGTTTCCGTTGTTCTATAGTACCAGTTTCGGAGGAGCTTATTGGTTGTGGATGATTATTCTGTTCAGCTTTGTGTTGCAGGCTGTCAGCTACGAGTTTCAGTCGAAGGCGGGAAATCTGCTGGGCAAGACAACGTATCGCACGTTCCTGGTGATAAACGGAGTGGTAGGTCCGGTATTGCTGGGTGGGGCAGTGGCCACGTTCTTCACGGGGTCTAACTTCTATATCAATAAAGGGAATATCGCAGATGCGGCAATGCCGGTTATCAGTCAATGGGCTAACGGCTGGCATGGGTTGGATGCGCTGCTTAATCCGTGGAATGTGGTGCTGGGGCTGGCTGTGTTCTTTCTGGCACGTATCTTGGGAGCGCTTTATTTTATTAATAATATCAATGAGGATGATTTGGTGAAACGCTGCCGCCGGGCACTCTGGGGAAATACGGCGTTGTTCCTGGTATTCTTCCTGGCCTTCGTCATCCGTACGCTGCTTGCCGACGGCTATGCTGTACGCCCGGAAACGGGAGAGGTGTTCATGGAACCTTACAAGTATCTGACGAACTTCCTGCAGATGCCGGTAGTGCTGCTTGTATTCCTGGTTGGTGTGGTGGCTGTGCTCTGGGGCATTATCCGCACGCTGTGGAAGCCGGCATTCGACAAGGGTATCTGGTTTGCCGGTGCAGGGACGGTGCTTACGGTATTGGCACTGCTGCTTGTGGCAGGCTATAACAATACGGCCTATTATCCTTCTACCCACGACCTGCAAAGCTCACTCACGTTGGCAAACAGTTGCTCGAGCCAGTTCACACTGAAGGTTATGGCTTATGTCTCTATCCTTGTTCCTTTCGTTCTTGCCTACATCTTCTACGCTTGGCGCAGTATCGACAATCGCAAGATTGATGCGAAGGAGATGGAAGAGGGAGGACACGCGTATTAATTAAAAATTAAGAATTAAAAATTAAAGGAGGATGTGTCATCTGTGTGCTATTAACTGTTTTGATACATCCTCTTCTTATTCTTTTGTCCGCTTCTCATTTAGCTGGAATTTGGGTACCAGTTTCATCAATCGTAGAATCTGTCCTTGCCTTTTCTTTATGTAAGGGGAGGGGTGTGCTGAGTCGAAGCGTATGGGGTTGGGCAATGTTGCCGCTATTAGTGCGCACTGTCCGGCAGAGAGCTTGGCTGCTGTAGTCTTGAACTTGTATTTGGCGGCAGCTTGTGCGCCATAGATGCCTTTTCCCATTTCGATGGAGTTGAGATAGACCTCCATGATACGTTCTTTGGACCAGAAGAATTCTATCAGTACGGTGAAGTAGACTTCCAGTCCTTTACGTACCCAGGAAGACTGGGGCCATAGGAATACATTCTTTGCCGTCTGCTGGCTGATGGTGCTTGCGCCCCGTTTCCGTTTTCTTGTTTCATTCTCCTTTATCGCTTTCTGTATCTCGATGAAATCGAATCCGTTGTGTGTGGCAAACCGGTTGTCTTCCGAGGCAATGACGGCCATAGGCAGGTGAGGGGATATCTTGTCGGAAGATACCCAAGTGTGGTGCCAGCATGGACTTTCACCCTTAAAGACCTGTTGCACGCTGCGAATAACCATCAGTGGCGTGATGTAGACGGGTACAAAACGATAAGCCACTACCGCTAGGATAGTGGAAATAAAGAAGAATAATATGATGTTGCGGAGGAACCGCAAAGGCTTCGGGAGTTTCATGGAGAGAGTGCCAATGTGATTAATGTGTTAATGTGCCAATATGCATATTGGCACATTAACACATTAATCACTTTACCATATTAATTAGCTGCCTCCGCATTCTTAATCATCTGTTCGCTGGCATACATATATACCTCTACGCGTCGGTTCTGGTCGGCAGACAGACTTTCGTCGTATTCGTTGTATCCCACGCCTTCCACTTTCTTGAACTGGGCCGGAGATACGCCGCAATCCTGCAAATAGTTCTCTACGGCATAGGCGCGGTTCTTGGAAACTTTCATGTTGGCTTCGTAAGTACCCACTTTGTCGGTATGGCCGATGATGGCGATATCGGTTGTCGGGTCTTCCTTCAGAATCTGTGCGAGTTCGCGCAGGGAAGCCTTTGCCTCGTTGCTCAGTGCTGCGGAGTTGAAGCCGAAAAGAATACCTGCCGCAAAGGATACTTTGACAGCCGGCAAGCCGTTGGCATCCGTCACCTGCTCCACTTGGGCGCCTTCAATCTTGGCAGCTTCGGCAGCCTTCTTGTCCATCTTGTGTCCGATGGCAACGCCGGCACCCGTACCTACTGCAGCACCTACCGCAGCTCCAATGGCTGCCCCCTTGCCTTTACCTATCAGTCCGCCGATAATGGCACCTGCTGCTGCACCGGAGCCACCGCCGATTATTCCACCTTTGGCCTTGTTGTTCATTGTGCCGCAACTGCCCAGCAGCAATGCGCCGCACAAAAGTAATACTGTAAATTTCATCTTCTTCATAACTCTTTTTCTTTAAAAGTTGACTTTATCTTTAATGTTGCAAATTTATGTATATAATAACCATATTCTTCTTTCTAAAGTTCGCCAGTTCTGTCCTTTTTTAGAGAATTTTCCTTTTGATGAGGACGAACCAGGCTGTCAGTATAAGACCTTTGGCAACGGTCGTTCCACTTACTGCCCACCAGATGGCATCCACTCCCATACCCATGTGCACCAGCAATAACGCCACCGGAATACGCATGTAATTGCATCCGATGCTGACAATGGCAGGCGGCACTGTCCGTCCCAGTCCGTAGAACACGCCCTGCATGGTAATTTCCATCATCATGAACATTTGCGAATAGCCGTCGATGCGGAGGAAATCTCCACCCACACGGTAGGCTTCGGCCTCGGGTACGAAGATAGAGAACACCTCGCTGCCGAAGAAGATGAACAGTAGTGAGCAGAGGCTTCCGAATACGCCCGTCATCCACATGGTGGTGCGCCATGCTTGCTTCACGCGCGACTTCTGCCCCGCGGCATAGTTCTGGGCGATGAACGTGCTCAGCCCCGTGGAGAATCCTTGCGAAGTATTCCAGGTGATGGCCTCGATTTGTCCACCGGTGGTGAATGCCATCAGTCCGATGTGTCCTCCCTGCTCCGAGGCGGTGCGCGAGAGGAACATATTGACGAAGGCAAATAGCGTGTTCAGCGTAGCCACGGGCAGCCCGAGCTTGAAGATGCGCCGGGTGTACTTCTTTTTCAGCGGAACGATAAAGGAGAAACCTCCGAGCACGGCGCTTTTCCCCCGGAGTTTGTAGACGAAGATGCCGAATACTGTAGCTTCGGAAAGCCATGTGGCAAGTGCCGCGCCCACTGTTCCCCAACCGAAGCCGAAGATGAACAGAGGGTCGAGGACGATGTTCATTATCAGTCCCGTCCCGCTGATGTAGAACGGAATCTTGCTTCGTCCTGCCGCGTTGTAGATGCCCGTAAAGGCAGCGGAGAGAAAGATGAAAGGCAGTCCCGTCGACACGATGCGCAGATAAGTCACGGCGGCGTCCGTGATATGCTGTTTCAGCTCGAAGATGTTCAGGATGGGGCGGGCGAAAAGAAAGAGCAGGCCTCCCCAGCAGACGGAGATGAGCAGGGCAATCGTAATGTTGTGCGAGGCAAAGCTGCGTGCGTCCTCTTCGCTGCGTGCACCGATGGACTGGCCTACGCTGACTTCGGCGCCCACTTTATTGAGCAAGGCGATGGAGCCGGACATCCACGTCAGTATGCCTACCGCACCTACTGCAGCCATGGACTCACTGCCCAGACGCCCTACCCATGCCATGTCCGTCAGGCTGTAGGCCATCTGGATGAACGAGGTGGCCATGATGGGCATTGCCAGCGTGAAAAGCTGGCGGTTGATGGGGCCTTGTGTCAGATTCTTTGTTCCTTGCACGTTGACGGGTTTTTAGGTAAACAATGTGTTGCTCATCCCCTTTTCCGCTTTCTGCGGAGACGGTGGCGGCGTTTCTGCTTGTACTTTCGTATCTTGGCATATACCAGCCAGATGAAGAGCAGACCGAAAACGGCGAAGATGAGCAGCACGATGCCTGTGTTGAGATTGTCACCTTTCACGCGGCTCCACATCTCGAGCACTAGTTCCGTGCGGTCGCCGAAGTCGCGTATCATGGCGCAGCGTTCCACTACTCGGCGGTCAGGATATTGTACCGGGTCTATCTGCAGGCTGTCGGCTCCGGGCAGGGGGCCGAAGAAGTAGCTGAGGTCGGAGTGCACGTCGAGCGTGGTATCGGTCTTGGCCTCCATGATTTCCGGTGTGGCTACGGCGCTGACGTAGCCGATGGCATCCATGTTGCGCAGTGCCACGGAAGGCTGGCAGAGGTAGTTGATGAAATAGCTTGCCGCCTTCACGTTGCGGGCGTAGCGGGGGATTACCCAGCCGTCGTACCAGATGTTGCTGCCTTCGCAGGGGACGGTGTAGTCCAGTTCCACACCCACGGCATCGGCCTCCTCGATGGCCCAGACGGCGTCGCCGCTCCAGGTGAAGTTAATCCACGCCTTGTTCTTGGTCATCATTTCCTTGCCGAAGTCGGCTTCCCAGCCGGCGATGTTGGGTTTCATCTCCTTGAGGCGTTGCTCGGCCAGGGCGATGGCCTGCGGGGAGTTGTCGTTCATCAGTTGCTCTACGGTGACGGTGCTGTCGGCCAGCTCCCGGGCGTGGGCGTAGATGATGGCGGTACCGTAGGCATCGCGGTAGCTGTCCTTCATCAGTATTTTGCCGCGGTTTTTGGAGTCCCAGAGGATGTCCCATGTGCCGGCCTCTTCGGCGGTAATAAACTTTTTGTTGAAGAGGATACCAGCGGTGCCCCACATGTAGGGCACGGCATAGTCCTCGGTCTGGCGTTCCGGTTGCGAGGTCTTGTTCAGCTCGTGGCGAATGTAGGGCGACACGTTGGGGATGTAGTCCGGCGTGTGGCCGAAGTTGCGGTCGATGGGTAGCAGGAGGTCTTTGCGAAGCATGCGTTCGATGATGTACTCCGAGGGGCATACGACGTCGAAGTCCTCGTGCCCGCGCTCAATTTTGGTGAGCATGATTTCGTTGATATCGAACACCTGGTAGATGATACGGAGGTCTTCGCCCGTCTGCTGCTTGTACCAGTCGGGAAATTCGGCAAGCACATCTTCATCGATGTAGTCCGCCCAGTTGTATATCTTCAGTACACGGCTGCGCTCTTCTGTGGAGTTTCCACAAGAAGAGAGGGATGCGATACAGCACAGTAGAATCAGTATGTTTATTATCCTTTTCATCATCTTGTTCTTGACAATTGATAACTTATAACTCATCACTCACATCAATCGTTTTTCGTCCGTTCGGCCCGCTTGTTGATTACAATCAGCAGCACCAGCACCGTCACGAAGATGATGGTGGAGAGTGGCCGCAGTTCCGGCGTCAGTCCACCTTTGCGCGCATCGGCGTAGATGTAGGTGGAGAGCGTTTCCAGCCCTTGGTTGCCGATGGTGAAGATGGTCACGGCAAAGTCGTCGATGGAGAGCGTGAAAGCAAGGATGAATCCGCTTATCATACCCGGAAATATCTCCGGAAGAATAACCTTGCGCAGTGCTTGGAACGGTGTGGCGCCCAGGTCGAGTGCCGCCTCGTAGACATTCTGGTTCATCTTTTTGAGCCGGGGCATTACGCTGAGCACCACGTAGGGCGTGCAGAAAGTGATGTGTGCCAGTACCACTGTGGTGAATCCTTGCGATATGCCGAAGCTGACGAACAGCAGGAACAGCGACACACCGGTGATAATGTCTGCATTCATCATCGGGATGGCATTGGCGAAGTTCATTACCTGCCGTGTGCGCGAGCGCAGATTGAAGATGCCGATGGCTGCAATGCTGCCCAGCGCCGTACTGGCGGTGGCGGCAAGCAGGGCAATGGCGAATGTGTTCCAGATGGCATTCATCAGCGAGTGGTGCATCCCGCCCGTAAACAAGGAGCTGTACAGCTTGGTGGAGAATCCCGTCCAGTTGCCCAGCACCTTTGCCTCCGTGAAGGAGAATATCATAATAATTAAGATGGGCGAGTAGAGCAACGCCAGCAGCAGCCACAAGTAGCCGCGGGTTAAGATTCGTGTCATCATATCACACCTCCGCTTTCATTCGATGCCCCGTCCTCCTCGTTGGTAAAGAGGATGGTGATGCCTATCAGCAACAGCATGATGAGCGAGAGGGCGGCACCGTAGTTCCACATTCCGTTGTAAATATTCTCTTGCACCGTGGTGCCGAACAGTTTGATGTTGTTCATTGTCAGCAACTCGGCAATGGCAAAGGTAGAAACCGTAGGCATAAACACCATCACTATGCCGCTCATCACTCCCGGCATGGAGAGCGGCAGAATCACCTTGCCGAATACGCGGGTAGGAGAGGCTCCCAAGTCCTGCGCAGCCTCAATCAGATTGTGGTCCATCTTCTGAAGGGTGTTGTAAATGGGGTATATCATGAACGGCAGGAAGTTGTAGACCATACCGAACACAAGGGCACCTTCGCCCAGCGGCAGGTTCAGGAAGTCGAACAGCGCCACTGTGGCAAGCGTACGTATCAAGATATTCACCCACATGGGGAGGATGAACAGCACCACCATGGTGCGTGAGGTGTTGAATTGCTTCTGGCTCAGGATATACGCTGCCGGATAGCCCAGCAGCAGGCAGACCAACGTGGTGATAACGGCTATTCCGATGGAGTAGACAAACGTGTTCATCGCTTCGGGGTGCATCATGAACTTGCGGAAGTTGGCCAACGTAAACGCCCCTCCGTCGTCCGTAAAGGCATAGAGCACGATGAGCAGCAGCGGTACTATGACAAATACAAGCAGAAACAGCGCGTAGGGTACCGTCCAGTTGCGCCGGCGCATGAAGAAATGGGATAACTTATTGAGCACTTCCTTCCTTATTAAGAGATTGAACAATCCGTATATTTTGAGGGGCGATGGTGATACCTACGCGGTCGCCGTCGTCCCACACGTCGTTGGTGTCGACAAAGATGTCTTCGTCCCAGTCCGTAAACACGGTCAGGTGGTAATGGTTCCCTTTGTAGAGGATGAATTTCACTTCACCCGTCAGACGGCCGTCCTCTTCGTTGTCTTCGAGGATGACGTGCTGGAAGTCTACTTCCACTTGCACGGCGCTGCCCGGCTCGATGCCCTGCACGGGGAGGCACTCGAAGTTACAGCCCAGGAAGTCTACGTGCGTCTCGTCCACCAGCTTTCCCTCGAAGGTGTTGCAGGTGCGTTCCTTCTTCATCACGTGGATGTCGAAGGGTTTCACCAGCAGGCCGACTTCGCGTCCTGCCTCGAAGGCATGGTAGTCCTGCACCATCAGCTCGTAGCCTTCGCGCGTCTGCACCAGCATTTCGTAGTGTACGCCTTTAAAGATGCAGCTGGTTACGGTCCCCGTCAGCTGTGCGGCGTCGGATACATCGAAGATGTAGATGTCTTCGGGGCGAATCACTACGTCTACCTGCATCTGCTCGCCAAATCCCGTGTCCACGCATTCAAATTCGTGTCCGCAGAAGGTGACGGCTTTATCCTTTATCATAACTCCGTTCAAGATGTTGCTTTCACCAATGAAGTCTGCTACGAAGGAGTTGATGGGTTCGTTGTAGATGTCCGTCGGCACGCCTATTTGCTGGATGCGTCCTTCGCTCATCACGACGATGGTATCGCTCAAGGTCAGTGCCTCTTCCTGGTCGTGGGTCACATATACGAAGGTGATGCCCAGCTTCTGGTGCATCTCCTTTAGCTCCATCTGCATGTCCTTGCGCATTTTTAGGTCCAGGGCGGCAAGGGGTTCGTCCAGTAGCAGCACTTCGGGTTCGTTGACGATGGCTCGGGCAATGGCTACGCGCTGTTGCTGCCCGCCGGAGAGGGAGTCTACGTCGCGGTCCTCATAGTCCGTCATGCCCACCATGCGCAGGGCTTGTTTTACCTTCTTCTCGATGGTGGCACCGGGCAGCTTCTTCAGCTTCAACCCGAAAGCAATGTTGTTGAACACGTTGAGGTGGGGGAAGAGAGCGTACTTCTGGAACACGGTGTTCACCGGACGCTTGTGCGGCGGTGTCTGCGTGATGTCCTTTCCGGCAATGGTTATCACTCCTTCCGAGGCTGTCTGAAAGCCTGCAATGAGGCGCAACAGAGTTGTCTTTCCGCAGCCGGACGGTCCCAGTATTGTTACAAACTCGCCCTTACGGACAGACAAATTCACATCATTCAGCACGGCCTTATCTCCGAAAAATTTCGATACGTGCTCCACACCGATGATGCAATCGGACTTTTGCATAAGCGTCTTTTACTTTATCCAAACGAATTAAACAAATCTCAGAAGAAAGCTGAAATAAAATCAAAACAGTTTCTCGGGCTTTCAAAAAGCGGGTGCAAAGTTACATAATTTATCGGGATTTTTCGCCTTACTCTAAAATTCATTATTCCTATGAAGTTAAAATAATAAGTAATACCTTTGTTGGCAGTATTGATATTAAAACTTAATAACATGATGGAAAAGAAGATTGTACTCATCACCGGAGCCTCCTCGGGAATAGGGGAAGGCTGCGCGCGTAAATTTGCCATGAACGGTTACCGGCTTATACTCAATGGCCGTAATGTGGAGAAACTGAATGCTGTAAAGAAAGAATTGTTGGAGAAATATGGAGCCGATGTGTATCTGCTTCTTTTCGATGTCCGCGACCGGCAGGCTGCCCATGCCGCCCTCGAATCCCTTCCGGAGGAATGGAAGGCGGTAGACATACTGGTGAACAATGCCGGACTCGTCATTGGGGTGGACAAGGAACATGAAGGCAACCTGGATGAATGGGACATTGTCATCGACACTAACGTGAAAGCCTTGCTTGCCATGACCCGCCTCGTGGTTCCCGGTATGGTGGAGCGCGGCCGTGGTCACGTTATCAATATGGGGTCCATTGCCGGAGATTACGCTTATCCGGGAGGTAGTGTGTACTGTGCCTGCAAGGCTGCCGTCAAGGCCCTTTCCGACGGACTCCGCATCGACCTGGTGGATACCCCGGTACGCGTAACGAATATCAAGCCGGGGTTGGTGGAAACCAATTTCTCCGTCGTCCGTTTCCGTGGTAACCGGGAGGCGGCCGATAATGTATATAAAGGTATACGCCCGCTGACCGGCGACGATATAGCCGAAGTGGTCTATTTCGCCGCTGCCGTCCCCGAGCATATCCAGATTGCGGAAGTGCTGGTGATGCCTGCCAACCAAGCCACGGGGACAATTGTCAGCCGGAAATAGAATTTGTATAAGGATATGATAAAATGATACTATTTTATCTTCGGGGAAACGCCTACATTTGCGCACAGCTAAATGAATATAGAATCTAAACAAGAAAAGCATGAATTTCAAGAAACGAACAAATTTTCTCTTTGGAGCACTGCTGCTGACCGGCAGTTTGTTGGCTCAAAACGTATGTGTATCCACTCCGAAAACCTCTTTGGTGCTTTCGGCTCCTGAAGGCGGTATACTGAGACACTTGTATTATGGTAACAGACTTTCTGAAGCCGACTTGCAGAATATCTCTGCGGCAGAAGCGAACCATGCAGCCTATCCCGAATATGGATTGAATGCTCCCGTGGAGACGGCCCTCGCTGTGAAGCATGCCGACGGTAACATGACCCTCCAGCTCGAAGTATTGAACGTGACTACCGAAAAGGAAGGGAATGCCGTGACGACTGTCGTGGCACTGAAGGATAAGGTGTATCCCTTCTTCGTCAACGTCTGTTACCGTGCCTGGCAGGATGCCGACGTGATAGAATCCTGGACTGAAATCTCCCATCAGGAGAAGAAGCCGGTGGTGCTCAATCAGTTTGCTTCCGGCTATCTGCCCATCCGCCGTGGCGATGTATGGCTGTCCCATCTCTCCGGTTCCTGGGCCAATGAAGGGGTTTTGACGCAGGAACCTCTCACTCCGGGCATGAAGGTTATCAAGAATAAGGACGGTGTGCGCAATTCCCATACTGACCATGCCGAAGTGATGTTCTCCCTTGACGGCCGTCCGCAGGAGAACACGGGCAACGTGATTGGTGCAGCCCTCTGTTACAGCGGCAACTACAAACTCCGCATTGAGACACACGATGATGAATACCACCATTTCTTTGCCGGAATCAACGAAGAGAACTCTACTTATTCCTTGAAGAAGGACGAGCTTTTCCGCACTCCCGAACTTGCCCTGACTTATAGTAATGAAGGCTTGAGTGGCGGCAGCCGTAACTTCCATCGCTGGGCACGCCTGCACAAACTGGCGCACGGCACTACCCCCCGCAAGATTCTTTTGAATAGTTGGGAAGGCGTGTACTTTGACATCAACCAGCAAGGTATGGACCAAATGATGGCGGACATTGCCTCCATGGGTGGCGAGTTGTTCGTGATGGACGATGGCTGGTTTGGCGACAAGTATCCCCGTAAGAACGACAGCTCATCACTCGGCGACTGGGTGGTGGACAAGAACAAGCTTCCGAACGGTATTGAAGGCTTGCTGAGTGATGCCAAGAAACATGGCGTCAAGTTTGGCATCTGGATTGAGCCGGAGATGGCGAACACTACCAGCGAACTCTACGAGAAGCATCCCGACTGGGTACTTAAAGCTTCCGAACGTGACGTTGTGTTGGGACGCGGCGGCACGCAGGTAGTGCTTGACCTTGCCAATCCTGCCGTGCAGGACTTCGTTTTCGGTGTGGTAGACAACCTGATGACCTCTTATCCTGAAATAGATTACATCAAGTGGGACGCCAATATGTCTGTCCAGAACCACGGTTCGCAATATCTGACGAAGGATAATCAGAGCCACATGTACATCGAATTCCACCGCGGCTTCGAGAAAATCTGCCAGCGCATCCGTGCCAAATATCCCGACCTTACCATCCAGGCATGTGCCAGTGGCGGCGGTCGTGCCAACTACGGAGTGCTGCCTTACTTCGACGAGTTCTGGGTAAGCGACAATACCGATGCCCTGCAACGTGTCTATATGCAGTGGGGAACTTCCTATTTCTTCCCCGCCATCGCTATGGCATCGCATATCAGTGCTGCCCCCAATCATCAGACGTTCCGCACCATCCCTCTGAAATATCGGATAGACGTTGCCATGAGTGGTCGTTTGGGTATGGAAATCCAGCCCAAAAATATGACGGAAGAAGAAAAGGCTCTTTGCAAGAATGCCATTGCCGAGTACAAGACCATCCGTCCCGTAGTACAGTTGGGAGACATTTACCGCCTGCTCTCTCCTTATGACAAGCAAGGTGTAGCTTCTCTGATGTACGTGGCTCCGGAGAAGGACAAGGCAGTCTTCTATTGGTGGAAGACGGAACATTTCTGTAACCAGCACCTGCCGCGTGTGAAGATGGCCGGTCTCTGTGCTGACAAGCAATACCGGGTACATGAGCTGAACCGTATAGATAATGTTCCCTTGAACTACGAAGGAAAGAGTTTTAGTGGTGCCTACCTCATGGCAAACGGGCTGGAGATTCCCTACAACCATAAGGTGGACTATCACAAGCAGAACGACTATTCGAGCTGTGTGCTTTATCTGGAAGAGGTGAAGTGACATAAGCAAAGGTGAGGTTGGGCCGTGTAAAGGTGAACTTGAGCGGCGTAAAGGTGAGGTTTATGGGTACAGTTGGTACAGTGGGTACAGCGTCTCTTCTATCTCACACACGCATGTATATAAATAATGTACGCGTTATGAAGTAATGTACATAAGCGTATGTGTGTGAAGCAGAAGAGGCGCTGTACCCACTGTACCAATTGTACCACTGTTTGGATGTCCAACTTTTCTTTTCGTACCCTTTTGGGACTTTCAGGTAAGATGGAAACATAAAAAAAGTCCCACAATACATTGATATTGTAGGACTTTTTTCTTTTTGTCGCCTTCTGGCTTTGTTTCTATGTGAACCGCTTGGGGCTCGAACCCAAGACCCCAACATTAAAAGTGTTGTGCTCTACCTGCTGAGCTAGCGATTCAATCCTTCATTGCTGTTAAGCGGGTGCAAAGATAGATACTTTTTTGAAATTTGCAAAATAATATCATCTTTTTTCTTATCTTTGTCCCCATCAATCCTTGATATTAATCATTATCACTGAACATTAATCATTAAATACATGGCAACAGTAGACGATAAAAAGATTATCTTTTCTATGGTTGGGCTGAATAAAACCATTCAGCAGAACAACAAGCAGGTACTGAAGAACATTTACCTCTCGTTCTTCTACGGGGCAAAAATCGGTATCATCGGTCTGAACGGTTCGGGTAAATCGACCCTGCTGAAGATTATCGCCGGATTGGATAAGTCCTATCAGGGCGAAGTGGTGTTCTCGCCGGGATATTCTGTGGGATATCTGGCTCAGGAACCGTACCTCGACCCCACCAAGACCGTGAAGGAAATTGTAATGGAAGGCGTGCAGCCCATTGTGGACGCGCTGGCAGAATACGAGGAAATCAACCAGAAGTTCGGCTTGCCCGAATATTATGAGGACCAGGACAAGATGGACAAGCTCTTCTCCCGTCAGGCCGAATTGCAGGACATCATCGACGCGACCGATGCCTGGAACCTCGACAGCAAGCTGGAGCGTGCCATGGATGCCCTCCGTTGTCCGCCCGAAGACCAGTCCGTAGAACATCTTTCCGGTGGTGAGCGCCGCCGTGTGGCCCTTTGCCGCCTATTGTTGCAGAAGCCCGATGTGCTTCTCCTCGACGAGCCCACTAACCACCTTGATGCCGAATCTATCGACTGGCTGGAACAACACTTGCAGCAGTACGAGGGTACGGTGATTGCCGTGACGCACGACCGTTATTTCCTTGACCATGTGGCAGGCTGGATTCTTGAACTGGACCGTGGCGAGGGCATCCCCTGGAAGGGGAACTACTCCAGTTGGCTGGAACAGAAAACTAAGCGTATGGAGCAGGAAGAAAAGACAGCCAGCAAGCGCCGCAAGACACTGGAACGCGAGCTGGAATGGGTACGTATGGCTCCCAAAGCTCGTCAGGCAAAGGGGAAAGCCCGTCTGAACTCCTACGACAAATTACTGAACGAGGACGTGAAAGAGAAGGAAGAGAAGCTGGAAATCTTTATCCCGAACGGCCCCCGTCTGGGCAACAAGGTGATTGAAGCCAAGCAGGTGGCAAAGGCGTTCGGCGACAAACTGCTGTTCGACGACCTCAACTTCATGCTTCCACCCAACGGCATCGTGGGTATCATCGGCCCCAACGGTGCCGGTAAGACCACGCTTTTCCGCCTTATCATGGGACTGGAAAAGGCAGACAAGGGCGAGTTCGAGGTAGGGGAAACCGTAAAGGTGGCCTACGTGGACCAGCAGCATAAGGACATCGACCCTAACAAGAGTGTATATCAAGTCATTTCCGGTGGAAACGACCTGATTCGCATGGGTGGACGCGACATCAATGCGCGCGCCTATCTGTCCCGTTTCAACTTCTCCGGTGCCGACCAGGAAAAGCTCTGCGGAGTGCTTTCCGGTGGTGAACGCAACCGCCTGCACCTGGCGCTCTGCCTGAAGGAAGAGGGTAATGTGCTTCTGCTGGACGAGCCTACCAACGACATCGACGTGAACACGCTTCGCGCCCTCGAAGAAGGTTTGGAGGACTTTGCCGGATGTGCCGTGGTTATCAGCCACGACCGTTGGTTCCTCGACCGTATCTGTACGCACATCCTCGCTTTCGAAGGAGATTCCAATGTGTTCTTCTTTGAAGGTTCTTATTCAGAATATGAGGAAAATAAACAGAAGCGCCTTGGGAAAGAAGAACCCACCCGTGTACGTTATAGAAAGTTGATGAATGACTGATTTGAGTATTTCAAAGAACAAATAGGAGAGAGGGAGGTCAGCCATAAGGCAAACCTCCCTCTCTCTTCTTATTATCTACTCGTCACTCAGGGAGTGTGTAATATACCATTATTCATGTTCAGATTCACGAATATTCATTCGTAGCACATGATACTACCAGGCCCAATCGGTGAGATTATAGCTACTCTCCACTTCATCCTCAATATAATCGGGAAGATTGCAGAAGAAGTCTATGCCAGTCTTGCTTTCAAGTTCATCAATGCTGATGGCATTTGCTTTGGTGTCATCCCTATTCAGCGGATGTTCAAAAGTATAGCCGTAGTCATCACGATGTTCCACCCAAAAACCTATGGTCTGATAGGATGTAGCTATGTCAACGGGCTGATTGGCACGATGAGCCAATACGGCAATGAAGTAATATTGTGGAACAGGCAATCCTTTTGATGTGAAACCCTTTGAGTCAGTAGCGGGCATCACTCCATCTCCTCCTGCCTTGGTTCCCTTATAATCTATCAATAGCTTGTCGAGCGTTCCACCTTTTGCCACATAGATTTTATCGTACACACTTCCAAAGGCATTGTCCTTGCGCACCCATGAATTGAGTAACTGCTCGAAGGTAACCCAGTAACCGCCATTGAATGAGTTGAGTTGTGGACTCATGTTGCTGAAGTAGAAAGTCTGCTTATTGGCTTCTGTAGAAAAAGAACGGTCATCGGAAGCACAGAGGTGTCCTCGGTCGAATCCGTCATTGGTATGCCAGCTATTGTCAACCCTCATACTCTCCGGCAGCAATGGGTCTACTGCCCAGGCGTCATCACTTCTGGTTACATTTTTCACCCCCGTAATGGCATCGTAGCTATAGGCCACCCAGCGAGAATGTTTCATGTGGTCGTTCCATTCCATTGCATAGTTAAGCACCTTGTTGCCACCGGCCGTAACTTCATGCTCCACGTAGGTATTGCCCTCCATCAGATGTGGCATTTCGTATTCTGTCACGTAATTTTGTCCTTGGGCGGATACATTCGCATTTTTGTTTTCTATCACAATTTTTTGGGCTGCATTATGCTCCACTCCTACATTTATCCCATCAACGTATGCGATGCGAAGTTTGAACATGGCAACTTGTGAAGGAAGCTGATAGCGTACCCAATAAGAAGTTTTTGCTTTGGCCACAGCCTTGTCACTCCATTGCTTTACGGTGGAGTAATCGGGAAGTGACGATAGATTATCAGTATCAAATTCTTCTGAAAAGGTGAATCCGTCACCGGAAATAGTCTTATTGGCTGCAATACTGATTTGCGAACGGATTGATTCATCCAATGTCAAGCCTTTGCTACCATCAATAGCATATAGTACTTCACGCTTGGAACCTTGTTCAGTGAATTGAATGTCATTGATAGTGGGATGTTCATTCATTTCTGAAGAATCATCTGAGCTACATCCACAGAACAATGGCAGCAACAGGCAAATCGCTAAAATCAAATTGTAATATCTTTTATTCATATCATATATAAAATTGAAAAAGAAATCCGCAATGTCATCTACATATACTGTGATGGCAGTGCGGATTTTACTTTATTATAAAAAATTCTTTATTCAGTCACTTTAGAAATGAAGAATGCGCTTCCCACTTGATCGGAATCTTTGTAGCTGGTACGAACACCGCATATAGTAATCTTATCACCTTCAACAATACCCAGTGATTCGAACTGTTTGCTTGCGCCTTTCCAGCCTGTAAGAAGACCATAAACATATACCTTGCCGCTTTCATCTGTAATATCAAAATTACCATAAAGGGTACTTGCGATATTTGATACAGTACCGGTCAACTGGTAATATTGTGAAGGGCTTTCCTCTGCTGCAAGGAAATCAGCAACAGTAACTGTTTTTACACTCTTCACGTCCTCTGCAACGGCATTGGTCATCTGCGGAGTACCTTTGTATTCGGCACGTGGACCAACGAGAGTTACAATATCACCTTCCTTGATATTAGAATCAGCAAAATCTTTGATGCCATAGATATATACATCACCCGAGAAATCCTTGATGTAGATATTGCCATATTGGGTATTAGCAATCTTGGTCACTACACCACTAATGCGGTATTGTGTAGCACCAACCTCGGCGGCAATGAATTCAGCAACAGTAGCTTCAACGATGGCGCCCTGCTGTGAGAGTTCAGTCTTGCTTGTGTAATCTTTTTTACCGTCAGTAGTGCGGAATGTAATGCTGGTTGAACGGTCACCACCTTCGTTTCGGGCAGCCTGGAACTTCACGCAAGCATCTGTTCCTTTCTGGTCGATAGAGACAATAGACAACCATTCTTTGGCATCCTCAGGAATTTCTACAGAAACGCCGTTGCCTTTGGTTATGATGTATGCCTCAAAGATACCACCCTCAACCGGAAGTACATCATTGTAGACAGAGTCGACCTTGATGAGCGATTTGTTAATCTTGAGCACAGTAACATCAACAAGCTCAACTGTAGTACCGTAGGTGGTTTTGGGACCTTGTATTGTTACCTCATCGCCTTCTTCCAGACCCAGGCTGGCAAAATTCTTCGTATTGCCTTTGGCGTCCAAAGTTCCATAGACGTAAACCTTACCGGTGGCATCCACAATGTCCCAGTTGCCGTAAACGGTGTTGGAAATATTTGAAACAACACCGGTCACTTTATAAGTCTTCTTGTCGGGACCGGCTATTACCTCGGCACAAGTAGCTTCCGAAATGACTGGCAAGCCTTGCATGATAGTCAAGTTCTGAGTTTCATTGGCACTGCTCAGCTTCAGTTCCACTGAACGGCCATCCACAGCTTCATCAGCAGAAAATGTGATTTTGCTTTCGCCTTGAGGACCTTGAGTTGTAGAGATGGTAAGCCAATCGGCCTTGTCGTTACCTGTGATAATCCATTCGGACTTCGATTCAATTGTAATGTCAGTGCTACCTCCTTCAACCGGCAGCGCAACGTACGACTGTGAAACCTTCAATCCTGACAAGCCTATTGCTGCATCATCTTCAGCACAGCTTGAGAAAAGGGAAATCACAGCAGCAAGTACTATAAATAGATATTTTTTCATATTCTTCGATTATATTTAAATTGATAATCAGTTAAAGCAATACTTAATACCGATAGAAGCATACCAGCACTGACCAATAGCATGGTTGAGAGTCCAAGTCTTGGTGTTGCCATTTATAGACTCCGGAGTTGAGAATGTAGCAAAACCTTCAGCGTCTACACCTTCATACTTCAAGATACGGGCTTCGTTACCGATAGCAGGATTCAAATGCTTACTTACTCCCCAGCTTGAATTGAAGAAATTAAGCACGTTCTTCATGTCAAAGCTCAGCTGCAATTTGTGCTTGGCACCACATACATTCAAGTTGAAATCGTGCTTATAAGAGAAATCTACACGGTGTACCCAAGGAGAATAAAGACTGTTGGGCTCAGCATATTTACCCTGATTATTCTTAAGGTATGAGTCGTTGTGTACATAATCCATGAAGCGTGTCTTGTCATCCTCGCTAACGAAACGGAATGAACCGTCGGCAACTTGCTTGTCTGTAGGGATATAAATGGCATCGTAGTTGTAACCGTCACCGTTTATGTCGTTGGCAAGCATGTAAGAGTAATTGTAACCGCCACGCCAAGTCTCGTAAATCAAACTAAAGTGGTTGCCGCTCTTGTCGTTGATAGTGGCACTTGCAATGAAACGGTCGGGAGTAACGTTAAGGCCATTGTGCAAACGGAAGTTGTTGACACCTTCGTATGTAGAAAGGTAGTTGAGTACTGAAGAAGCATTGGAACCCGGAAGTGAAGTCACCTCCTTAGATACTGTATGCGTATAAGCAGCCATCAAATTGATCCATTTGGCAGGCGCTGCGTTCACGGTAACGCTGGTCGACCATCCGTAACCGCGGCTTGTATTCTCAAGCATGTAAGCACTGGGCAGACTCTTGCCGGCCTCGTCCGTATAAGTAGCGTCAGACGGGAATACAGGACGGTTATCAGCACCATTGAAGCGTGTAAAGCCGTTTATATCTTTCTGGCTCCAGTCTTTCAACATGGCGGCATTAAGTGTCTTGTTATAGATTCCTTCTACCGTCACGTTCAATGGGAATGATACGGGTACTGTATAATCCACGGCAATTGAAGACTTCCAGACCTGTGGCATTTTAAAGTCGGGATCGACGCCGCAAATACTTGAAGGAACTGTACCGTCTTCCGGTTTGATTGTCTGAGGATAACCCAAATCATAAAGCTTTTGTTTCAGAGCTTCTGTAGAAAGGATTCCACCTTTGAATTCATCCATAGTGAAACCTTTGTCTTTTGCATTCTTGGCATTGACTTGCGCCTGATATTGAATCATACCGCCATTGGTAGGCATATTGGTAAAGAATACCAAAGGCAGACGTCCGGAGAACAAACCGCTACCACCACGCAGCTTCAAAGTATTGTTGCCAAGTATATCCCAACTGAAACCTATACGAGGAGATACTGTCAATGAGTTTCCGGGCCATTTGCCGGTATCGATATGACGACCGTTGTAGTCAAGGTCAAGAATAGCATTGTTGGTCATCAAGTCACCATTATCAAAGAAGAGTCCGTCGAAGCGCAGACCGGCTGTAACCTTGAAATCGGAACGTACGTTCCATTCGTCTTGCAAGTAGAAGCCCAATTTATTGTACTGAACACGTGATGCAGGTTCGTTTTCACCGTTATAGCCATAAGTCAAACATACAATTTCCGGAGCAGCTCCTTGAACAAAGTCATCCAGGCTGGTATAGCGATAATATCCTGTACCGTTACGGAGATACTGGTTGTCGGCCATTTGATGCTCATAGTTCAAGCCAACCATGATTTTATGATTGCCGGTATAGTAAGTTACGTCATCTTTTATATTCCACACTGTGTTGTGGACTGCGTTATTGTAAGTGAAAAGTTCTTCACCAAAAGAGATGTAGTTTTGATTGTCTTTCAAAATATCGACAAATGGGAAAATACTGGAATTAGTACCACGTACGTCATCCAACTTGGAGAATGTTGCCAAAAACTGGTTGGACAAGGTAGCAGAGAAGCGGCTGTTAAGGTCGAAAGACAATGAATGTACCAAGTTATCCAAGGAATACATGGAGTTGGCATACGACATGGCATACTGTGAAGTACGACTACCCGACATACGAGTACCACCGTCCATAGAGGAAGCGTTAGGGGCATTCCATACGGTATTCTTGGTATAGTTATAACGCAAGGCCAAGCGATGGTTGTTGTTGATGTTCCAGTCTATACGTGCCAATAATTTAGTGTTCTTATTGTCAGACGGGAAGCTGCTGAATGAACCGGTGTCATAGCCATATCTTTCTTTCGCTATATCGGACACATTCTGAAGATCGGCAACGGTTGCACGTGAGATGTATGCGTCTGCATTGGCCACACCGTCTTCGGAAGCACGCCAGCGATTGGCAATTGCAGGAGTATTCTGCAGCTCGCCGTTTGCAAAGAAGAAGAGCTTATTCTTGATTATCGGACCGCCAATAGTAAAACCATATGTAGTTGACTGGTCTTTCTCGCGAGCACCTAAGATTGTTTCACGATCAATGGCATCACCGCGCATGTTTTCATTCTGGTGATAAATATAAGCTGTACCTTTGTAAGTATTGGTACCTGATTTGGTAATGGCATTGATACCGCCACCGATGAAGTTGGTCTGGCGTACATCAAACGGAGATATGACAATCTGAATTTCGTCAATCGCCTCTATAGAGACCGGATTACCGCCACCAGGCAGGTTGGAACTCAAACCGAAGTTGTTGTTGAAGTTGGCACCGTCGATTGTGAAGTTGGCTGTACGACCGTCAGATCCGGCAAACGACATCCCATTACCACCGTAAGCAGACAAACGAGAATAGTCGGTAATGCTACGGCTTACAGAAGGCATGCTGGCAATCTGTGTATTGGAAATGTTGGTTGTTGCTCCGGTCTTTTCGGAAGCAAATTTAGTCTTTTGAGCTGTAACAACCACTTCCTCAAGAAGCTCTGATGATTCTTTCATCTGTACATTCAAATTGTAGACTTCACCTAATTGAAGAGTCACATCCTTGTACATCATTGTTTGGTAGCCGATGTAAGAGACTTCCACACTGTAAGGCCCGCCTGCCCGCATACCTTGAATGGTATAACGACCATCAATGTTTGTAATTGCGCCATATCGTGTCCCGGAAGGCTCGTGTATAGCCTGAACTGTTGCACCGATAATGGCTTCCTTGTCTGGGTCTGTTACCTTTCCACTTAATGAGGAGGTAGTCACCTGAGCCTTAGCTGTCATTGCGACTATCACCATAATTGTGGAAAGAATGAATCGCATTCTTTTTGCCATGAGATTTTAATTAATATGATTAAACTATTAAAAAACGTTGCAAATTTAAACAATAACTTTCAGATTACCGTTACATATCAATTACAATTTTTATTATATCTTTGGTATAAAAATGTATTTGTCAAAAGAAAACGGTGATTTTGTCAAGGACGTGCTCAATCTACCTGAGGAAACAGGTTGATTGAGCACGTCCTTGACAACCTCAATATCTTTACTTCCCCAAAATTAAAGTGGGAGAAAACGACTTTAATTTTCTCCTATTCGATTGACGGGCATGTCATGATTTTAGGTAGCTTTCTTAAAAGCTGTTTTTGTTTTGATGGAAACTGACTTCTTATCCGTATCTTTGCATATTGATTAAAAAAAAATATTCATGGAACTTTCGGATATACTTCATAATTTGAAGATACAGGAACTCACTCCGATGCAGGAGGCTGCTACGGAAGCTTATCAATCAGCCAAAGATTTAGTGCTTCTTTCGCCCACCGGTTCGGGTAAGACACTGGCTTTTCTCCTTCCGCTGGTACAGACCTTGAAAGCGGATATACAAGGTGTGCAGGCTCTTGTACTAGTACCTTCACGCGAATTGGCCTTGCAGATAGAAACTGTGTTCAAGTCTATGGGAACTCCTTTCAAAGCTATGAGCTGCTATGGCGGACGCCCTGCCATGGAAGAACACCGGACAATGAAAGGCATTCATCCCACCGTCATTATCGGTACTCCGGGACGTATGAACGACCATTTGAGGAAAGGGAATTTCAATGCCGCCACTGTCGTCACTCTGGTGATAGATGAATTCGACAAGTGTCTTGAGTTCGGCTTCCATGACGAGATGGCGGAGGTTATCGGGCAGCTTCCTTCACTGAAAAAGCGTGTGCTTCTTTCGGCCACCGATGCAGAGGAAATACCGCAATTTGCCGGAGTAGGAGGTGATTCCCCGTCTTCCGGCTCCCGGCTCATGAAGCTTGATTTTCTTACTCCGGAAGCTCTTGCTCCGCGTCTGCGGCTGCACAAGGTTGTTTCTCCGGAGAAGGACAAACTGGAAACCCTCTATAACCTGCTTTGTACCCTCGGTTGTCATTCCACCTTGGTATTCTGCAATTATCGTGAAAGCGTGGAGCGTGTTGCCGGGTACCTGAAAGCCAGGAAGTTCCCTTGCGACATGTTTCATGGAGGTATGGAGCAGCCCGACCGCGAACGTGCGCTTTACAAGTTCCGCAACGGCAGTTGCGCTGTACTGATATCCACAGACCTTGCCGCCCGTGGACTGGATATTCCGGGTATTGAGAATGTGGTGCATTACCATCCTCCCGTAAACGAGGAAGCCTATACGCACCGTAATGGACGTACTGCCCGTTGGGAGGCATCGGGAAATGCATATCTTGTCCTGCATGCCGAGGAGCGGGTACCCGAGTACATTTCTGAAGACATCGAAACGTACGAGTTTCCGGAGACGCTTCCCAAACCGGCCAAGCCCCGATGGGCTACCTTATATATAGGTAAAGGGAAAAAGGATAAGTTGAACAAGATAGATATTGTCGGCTTCTTGTATAAAAAAGGAGGAATGGCGCGTGAAGATGTCGGGCAGGTGGACGTAAAGGAACACTATGCCTTTGTAGCCGTGCGCCGCAGTAAAATGAAACAATTGCTGACGCTGGTACGCGGTGAAAAAATCAAGGGAATGAAAACTGTTATCGAGGAAGCAAAGTGATTTATCTTATAAATATTCATTTTATTTGCGCTTATTCTTTTGAATATGAAGTAATGAAACCGCCTTGCTTTTAGTTTCTCTAAAAGTATTATCCTTGATAAGTAAGGATAACAAAATGGTGTATATATCTTGTATAAACCATTAAAAAGTAAGCTAAATGCGGCCTAAAAATAGAATTTCATCAGGAAAGGTTTGTTTTGAAGAAATATTTCCGTAATTTCGCAAAGTCGAAAGACATTAATGAACGAAATTGTATAACCAAAACAAACTTCAAATGAAAAAGCATAATTTCAATGCAGGACCTTCTATCCTTCCTCGTGAGGTGATTGAGAATACGGCACAAGCTATTCTTGATTTCAATGGCTCAGGCCTCTCACTGATGGAAATCAGCCACCGTGCCAAAGACTTCCAACCCGTTGTGGACGAAGCTGTGGCATTATTCAAAGAATTGCTCAATATCCCCGAAGGATATTCGGTACTGTTCTTGGGCGGTGGTGCCAGTTTGGAATTCTGCATGGTACCCTTCAACTTCCTTGAAAAGAAAGCTGCTTACCTGAATACGGGTGTATGGGCCAAGAAAGCCATGAAAGAAGCTAAGGCATTCGGTGAAGTAGTTGAAGTCGCTTCTTCCGCTGAATCTACTTATACTTATATTCCGAAGGACTATACAGTGCCTGCTGATGCAGACTATTTCCACATCACTACCAACAATACAATCTACGGTACGGAACTGAAAGAGGATTTGGATGTAAACGTTCCGATGGTGGCCGATATGTCTTCTGATATTTTCTCCCGTCCCATCGACGTATCCAAATATATCTGTATCTATGGTGGTGCGCAGAAGAATCTGGCTCCTTCCGGTGTTACATTCGTCATCGTGAAGAATGACGCGCTGGGTAAGGTATCCCGCTATATCCCGACCATGCTGAACTATCAGACGCATGTGGACAGCGGCTCTATGTTCAATACTCCTCCCGTTGTCCCCATCTATGCAGCCCTGCAGACATTGCGCTGGATTAAGGCAGAGGGTGGCGTGAAGGAAATGGAACGCCGTGCCATCGAAAAGGCCGATATGCTGTATGCCGAAATTGACCGTAACAAAATGTTTGTAGGTACGGCTGCCAAAGAAGACCGTTCACGCATGAACATCTGCTTTGTGATGGCTCCCGAATACAAGGAATTGGAAGCTGACTTCTTGAAGTTCGCTACCGAAAGAGGTATGGTAGGTATCAAGGGACACCGTTCTGTAGGTGGATTCCGTGCATCCTGCTACAATGCCATGCCGAAGGAAAGTGTGCAGGCTTTGATTGACTGCATGCAGGAATTTGAGAAACTTCATTAATAATATTGTTTTTCACCACAGATTACACAGATTTGCACAGATTGTTTTTATGATTAAACTCTGTGATAATCTGTGTAATCTGTGGTGAGTCTTTTTAATATCATGAAATTATGAAAGTATTAGTTGCAACAGACAAACCGTTTGCCAAAGTGGCAGTAGACGGTATCCGTAGAGAAATAGAAGCAGCAGGTTACGAACTCGTGTTGCTGGAGAAATATGGCGAAAAAGCCAAGCTGCTGGAGGCTGTGAAAGATGCCAACGCTATCATTATCCGCAGTGACATCATTGATGCTGAAGTGCTGGATGCCGCCAAGGAACTGAAGATTGTGGTGCGTGCCGGTGCCGGTTATGACAATGTGGACCTGGAAGCAGCTACTGCCCACAATGTATGTGTAATGAATACTCCGGGACAGAACTCCAATGCTGTGGCCGAGTTGGCTTTCGGCTTGATGGTGATGGCTGTCCGTAATATGTATAACGGTACTTCCGGTACGGAACTGATGGGCAAGAAACTGGGTATCCACGCTTATGGTAACGTGGGTCGCAACGTAGCCCGTATTGCCAAAGGCTTCGGTATGGAGATTTATGCGTTCGACGCTTTCTGCCCGAAAGAAGTAATCGAGAAGGATGGAGTGAAGGCTGTGGGTTCTGCTGAAGAGCTTTACTCTACTTGCGATGTCGTTTCCCTGCATATTCCTGCAACTGCCGAAACGAAGAATTCCATCAATTATGCATTGGTGAACAAGATGCCGAAAGGTGGACTGCTGGTGAACACAGCCCGTAAGGAAGTCATCAATGAAGCCGAGCTTATCCAGCTGATGGAAGAGCGTACCGACTTGAAATACATGACCGACATTATGCCTGCTGCCAATGAAACATTTGCAGCCAAGTTTGCCGGACGTTATTTCTCTACACCGAAAAAGATGGGTGCCCAGACTGCCGAAGCCAATATCAACGCAGGTATTGCCGCTGCCAAGCAGATTGTAGGCTTCCTGAAAGACGGTTGCGAGAAGTTCCGCGTAAACAGGAAATGAGATGAATAGTAAGACTACCTATAAATGTTCAGTTCTTTATTTAGCAATAGGTGCTGGTATATTTTTATTAAGTAGTATATTCAGAAATGAATTGTCAGATTTCGCCCTCGGTTTTTGCGAGGGCGTATCTATTGTACTGATATTAGGTAGTGCAATTTATCTGGTAAGATATTTCGTGAAAAAGAAACCTCAATAATCCATATAAAACACTCTCTTATGGCTATAATAAAACCCTTTAAGGGGATTCGTCCCCCTCAGGATTTGGTGGAACAAGTAGCGTCCCGTCCTTACGACGTATTGAATTCTGCAGAAGCACGTGCAGAAGCGGAAGGTAATGAGAAGTCCCTATATCATATCATCAAGCCGGAAATAGATTTTCCCGTCGGTACGGATGAACATGACGAACGTGTTTATCAGAAAGCTGCAGAGAACTTCCGTATGTTCCAGGAGAAAGGCTGGCTGGTGCAGGACGATAAAGAAAACTATTACGTCTATGCCCAGACCATGAACGGCAAGACACAGTACGGTCTTGTTGTCGGTGCCTATGTTCCCGATTATATGAACGGTGTCATCAAGAAGCACGAGTTGACTCGTCGTGATAAAGAGGAGGACCGTATGAAGCATGTCCGCGTGAACAATGCCAACATTGAGCCCGTATTCTTTGCCTATCCCGATAACGCTGCACTGGATGCCGTCATTTCCCGTTATACAGCGGGGAAACCGGTATACGACTTTATCGCTCCGGGTGACGGTTTCGGCCATACCTTCTGGATTATAGACAAGCAGGAGGACATTGATGCCATTACCCAAGAGTTTGCCCAAATGCCCGCCCTCTACATTGCCGATGGGCATCATCGCAGCGCCGCTGCCGCTTTGGTGGGTGCGGAGAAAGCCAAGCAAAACCCCAATCACCGTGGTGACGAAGAGTACAACTACTTCATGGCTGTGTGCTTCCCTGCCAACCAGTTGACTATTATTGACTATAACCGGGTGGTGAAGGACTTGAACGGCATGACTCCCGAAGAGTTTCTGGCTGCTGTGGGCAAGAATTTCATCGTGGAGGAGAAAGGTGAGGACATCTATAAGCCGTCCGAACTGCATAACTTCTCCCTCTATCTGGACGGAAAGTGGTACAGCCTTACTGCCAAACCGGGTACTTATAATGATAACGACCCCATTGGAGTACTGGATGTAACCATCTCCTCCAATCTGATACTGGATGAAGTGCTCGGCATCAAAGACCTCCGTTCCGACAAGCGTATTGACTTTGTAGGCGGCATCCGTGGTCTGGGAGAGTTGAAGAAGCGGGTGGACAGTGGTGAGATGAAAGTGGCATTGGCCCTCTATCCCGTTTCCATGAAGCAGCTGATGGACATCGCCGATACGGGCAACATCATGCCTCCCAAGACAACTTGGTTTGAGCCGAAGTTGCGTTCGGGACTGGTGATTCATAAACTAGACTAAATGAATTGATATAAACTGAAACGGGGATGTCTTCCAATAAAAGACATCCCCGTTTTTCGTTCAGAACTCTGGAAGCTTAGGAGTGTGATGTTTGAAATACAGTTTTCTCATCCACCGGTCAAACAGGATGAAAAGCGGAATGGTCAGAATCAGTAGGAGATAAAAGCAAGGAATCTGGATACTTTCTGACTGTGGGAGGGTGGTGGGCGTAAAGGCTTCCCGGATGCTGTCTCCGAAGTACAGAACCAATCCTGTCCCACTGACACCTATCAAGAAGATAGCAGCGGCAATAGTTGCAAGCAGAATTCTTCTTTCTGATTTCTTCTCGCGCAGACGTATGGCTTCTTCTACCTTCTGCATGGTGCGGTAGGTAAAATTGGACGGCAGGCGGAAAGTAGTCTGTTCTCTTACCGCCTTTTTCAATCCTCTATCTTTTAGTTCTTCGTTCATACTTTTTCTTGTTTCATCAACACATAAATCTTTTTACGTATACGGTGTAGCTTCACTTTTGCGTTGCTTTCCGTCAGTCCCAGGATGAGAGCGACCTCATTCAATGTTTTTTCTTCATAATAGAACAGGCTTATCAGTGCCTGTTCCTCGGAATCGAGTTGCTCCATGGCTCTGTTCAATTTGGCAATTTGCTCTTCCCCTTCATCATTTAAGGCTTCATCTACTTGTGTATCGGATATGTTGGCAAGCAGTGTATCATCCATGACAAAGGTATCAAATTTCTTTTTCCGTGCATTCGAGATGGCCGTATTATATGCAATCGAATAAATCCACGTCGAAAAAGAACTGGTGCCCTTGAAAGACGAGAGATGCTGGAAGGCTTTCAGGAAGACATCTTGGGTCAGTTCTTCGGCATCTTCCTGGTTGGAGACGATACGGGCCACCAGGATGAATACCTGCTGGCCGTATGTGTTGAGAAAATGCTCGTAAAGAGCAGTCTCTCCCCTCAAGATGCGCTGGATGATATGTCTCTCGTCGTCTTTCATTTTGTCTGTTAGACGCAAGTTTGTTTGGTTGGTTACAGATTTTCGGAAGAAAAAATATTTTTCCGGAAAAGTGTAACCTCATGTAAACTGCCGCGTCTAAAGGGTACAAAGAAACGAAATTACTAATTTAAATTGAAACGAATATGATGGATTTTATTATGGTGCCTGCGGTGATGACAATCATTACTTTAGGAGTTTACAAATTGTTTGAGCTGTTTGTTTGTAAGAAGGAAAGAATCATGCTGATTGAGAAGATGGACGAGCGGGGACTACTCCCTCAGATGGATACGCCTAAATTACGTGGAAGTAGCTTTTCGTTCTCTGCCCTGAAAATAGGATGTCTGTTGGCTGGTATGGGACTTGGGTTATTGCTGGGTTATCTTATCTGCTATGCGACGATTCCCAATTACTTTACTGCGGACAGAGACTGGATGTATAGGGAGACTGTTTCCCTTATTTATGGGGCTTGTGTGCTGGGTGTTGGTGGAATCGGACTGATAGTGGCTTTTATTACAGAACTAAAACTGAACAAGAAGTAAGGTTATTATGTAGAAAATGCCGACCTTTGCCGAAAAATTAAGAGTATGCAATGAAGGTATTGATTCTTAACGGTAGTCCTCGTCGTCATGGCAACATGTCGAAAATGTTGGAGCTGATGAAGCAGGAACTTGAAGGCTGCGGAGTTGGAACAGTTTATATAGACGTTCCACAGTTGCAGGTACATCCCTGCATCGGTTGCATGAAGTGTCGCAGTTCATTGAAGTGTTGTCTGCCCGAGGATGGGGCACAGAGAGTGTTGCAGTCTATGAAAGAAGCCGATGCAGTGATAATCGGTGCCCCTTGCTATTGGGGAAACATGCCGGGAGAAGTGAAAGTGCTTTTCGACCGTATGGTTTACGGTATGATGGGGGAGAACTCCTGGGGAATGCCCCTTCCGCTTCATAAGGGCAAGAAAGCGATTGTGGTAAGCACTTGTACTACCCCTTATCCTTTCAATATTCTCTATAATCAGACGCACGGTGTGGTGAAAGCTTTCAGGGAGATTCTGAAATGGAGTGGTTTCAAGATTGTGAAAACCATTGAGAGGGGAGGTACTAAGAAGCATCCTGAGCTGACGGAAAAGGATATGCGGAACTGCAAGAAAGCAGTGCACAATTTATTGTAAAGTATTGAAAAAGTCAATATGAGTAGAAAAGAAGAATATAAATTGCAAAACGAACAGTTTCTGGAGCAGTTGCGTACGGCAGAAGGAATCAAGGAATTGCCTTGCGGCATACTTTATCGGGTATTGGAGGAAGGCAGAGACGGTCTGACACCACGTCTCAACAGTGTAGTATCTGTGCATTATAAAGGCACTCTTATCAATGGGCGTGAGTTCGATAATTCGTGGAAACGGAATTGTCCGGAGGCTTTTCGTCTGAATGAAGTGATTGAGGGCTGGCAGATTGCCTTGCTACGAATGCATCCCGGAAGTCGTTGGATTGTATATATCCCTTACACCATGGGATACGGTACACGTACCAGTGGACCCATTCCGGCGTATTCCACACTGATATTTGAAGTGGAATTACTAAATATCTCGTGACACTGCTGAACAATTTGCTTTTTTATCTTGTTCTCATATAAGAATTTAGAAAAACTCAATAGGTATGAATATAGATAAGAAAGCAGGGCATATTGACCCGAAAGTAGCATTGTCCCAGGCAGAACATGAAAAGGGAACAGTACCCGGACAACAGATTGGCCTTTACGGTAATGCAGACAAGAGAGATGTTCGTCAGGTCGTAAAGATTCTGAATCCTGACAAAAACAGTATGGAGAGCAGAGGTTAACCCTCTGCTTTTTTTATTACATGCCTCTTTCTTCGTCGAGTCCAGATGATTTGTTGGAGGGTTTTGTATCTTTGTACCCGGAAATGAAACTCTTAAAAACAAAAGCAGGATGCTACGGAAAGGAGACCTCACTCAAGGAGGCATAACCGGTACTTTATTACATTTTACCCTACCCATGATGGTAGGGTCTTTTTTGCAGCAATGCTACAACATTGCAGATACGCTCATTGTAGGCCAATGCATTGGTGCAGGGGCGTTGGCGGCGGTCGGTTCGGCATACACATTGATGGTTTTCCTTATATCCGTTTTGCTGGGACTGGCGATGGGCAGTGGCACTGTGTTCTCTTTACATTATGGTGCCGGAAACCATGTAGCACTGCGTCGTAGCATATTCAGTTCGTTTGTACTGATAGGTATCGTGACATTGATACTGAATGTAGCCGTTTTTATCTGGATCGACCCTATTCTCCGGCTGTTGCAGGTCCCGCAAGACATATACGGCATGATGCGCAGCTACTTGTGGATAATCTTCTGCGGTATAGTTTTCACCTTTATCTATAACTTCTACGCATCTCTGCTGCGTGCAGTAGGGGATTCTGTCACTCCGCTTTGGTTTCTGGCAGTTTCTGTCGTTCTGAATATAGCGCTCGACTTGTTTTTTATCCTACAACTGGATTGGGGGATTCAGGGTGCGGCTGCGGCCACTGTCTTCGCTCAAGGAGTAGCTGCTCTGGGCATCATCATTTATACTTACAGAAGGCGTCCGGAACTGCGATGGCATCATGAAGATATGTGTTTTGACCGTACTTGCTTGAAGGAAATAGCTTCCTTCTCTACACTGACTTGCGTCCAACAGTCGGTGATGAATCTGGGAATCCTGATGATACAGGGACTTGTCAACAGCTTTGGAACAGCGGTAATGGCAGCTTTTGCGGCAGCAGTGAAGATAGACTCTTTCGCCTATATGCCCGTGCAGGAATTTGGGAATGCCTTTTCCACCTTTATTGCACAGAACTTCGGGGCCGGACGTTACGACCGTATCCACCGGGGTGTTCGCAGTGCATTTGTCACGGCTGTTGTTTTTTCGCTCCTTGTGTCCGTATTGGTTTTCATCTTTGCCAAACCGTTGATGCTTATCTTTGTCCGTCCGGACGAAACGGAGATTATTGCGGTGGGAGTGGCGTACCTACGCATCGAAGGTGCTTTCTACTGTGGCATCGGCATCTTGTTTTTGCTGTACGGATACTACCGAGCCATCCGTATGCCGGGCATGTCTGTTGTGCTGACCGTGCTGTCGCTGGGCACCCGTGTCGTTCTTTCTTACTGGCTTGCTTCGATACCTGAGATTGGGGTGACGGGCATCTGGTGGTCCATTCCCATCGGCTGGCTGATTGCCGACGTGGTCGGTATCTGGTGCTATCGGTATGTTAAAAGAGTTAGAGGGAGTTAAAAGAAAATCCGGCAAATTTGCTCCACTGTCCTTCGGATATTTTCTTGAGCAAATTCAGGCTGCATGGCCTGCTCCAAAGAGACGGGAGAGGGGGTAATGGAGAATACGCCCCGGAATCCGGCTGCATTCAGTATCCCGGCATCCTCTATCGCTCCTGCCAGCAGGATGACGGGAATATGTTGCCTTCTTGCTTCCTGCAAGATGCCCGAAGGCACTTTCCCCATGAGAGTCTGCCGGTCCGATTTCCCTTCTCCGGTGATGATGAGGTCGGCATCCTTAATCTTTTCTGCAAAGTCCAGAGTTTCCAAAAGAAGCTCTATGCCGGGTTTCAACTGTGCATCCAGAAATGCGTGGAGACCGCCCCCCATACCACCTGCCGCACCGGCACCGGGATGCAAGGATACGTCTTTGCCGGTAGTGTGGAATATGACGTCTGAAAGATGCTGCATAGCAACATCCAGTTCCTTTACCATATCTGCGTCTGCTCCTTTTTGGGGAGCGAATATGTGGGCTGCTCCATTGGGACCGAAGAAAGGATTGCGTACATCACACGCCGCCGTGAAACATGCCTTTTTCAGTGTGGGATGGGCGGAAGAGCTGTCAATGGAGCTGATTGCCGATAGAAGGGCACCGCATAGGGCGATGCCTTTTTCCATGCTTCCCACTTCGCGCCCTTCTTTATCGAAGAAACGGAATCCCAATGCTTGCAGCATTCCCAGACCGGCATCGTTCGTGGCGCTCCCTCCAAGTCCGATGACGAAACGGAGGCATCCCCGTTCCAGGGCATCGCGTATCAGTTCGCCCGTTCCGAAGGTGGTAGTTTTCATCGGATTCCTTTTGTCGGCAGGAACCAGAGGCAGTCCGCTGATGGCGGCCATCTCTATGAATGCGGTATTGCCGTCTCCGGAGATGCCGTAACTGGCATCGCACGGTTGCATCAACGGGTCGTGGGCACGGACGGTGATACGTTTTCCGTTACTGGCTGCAAGCAGGACGTCGAGCATGCCTTCTCCACCGTCGGCCACGGGGAGCACGATGGTCCGGCATTCGGGACATGCGGCACGTACCCCTTGGGCGGCAGCTTCTCCGGCTTCTGCCGAGGTGAGGCAGCCTTTAAAGGAATCAAGGGCAATTACTATCTTTTTCATAAATACGTTTTTTATAGTTTCGTCATGCTTCGGATGACAAGTTGTACAATTGCAAAGGTATATACAAAATTTCATTTCTTTTTCATGCAAGCATGAAAGTTCTGTCTTCAGTTTGCATTATCTTTGCAGCATGAGCGAAGATACGTATAAAACCATCGTTGCCCCTTCCGAGGGCATTTACACTGAAAAGCGCAGCAAGTTCATTGCTATTGCCCTGCCGGTGCGTACAGTAGAGGAGGTGAAGGCGCATCTGGAAACTTACCAGAAGAAATATTACGACGCCCGCCACGTGTGCTACGCCTACATGTTGGGCCATGAGCGGAAGGACTTCCGTGCCAACGACAACGGGGAGCCATCGGGTACGGCAGGCAAGCCGATTCTGGGACAAATCAATTCCAACGAACTGACGGATATATTGATTATCGTAGTGCGTTATTTCGGAGGCATCAAATTGGGTACGAGCGGACTGATTGTAGCCTATAAAGCCGCCGCCGCCGAAGCCATTGCTGCCGCCACCGTTATTGAAAAGACCGTGGATGAGACGGTTACCTTCCTTTTCGAATATCCTTTCATGAACGATGTGATGCGAGTAGTGAAGGAGGAGGAGCCGGAAATCCTGGAACAGTCGTATGATATGGACTGCCGCATGACGCTCCGTATCCGCCAGTCCATGATGCCGAAGTTGCGGGCACGGTTGGAGAAAGTAGAAACATTGAGGTTTGAATAATACAACAAATGGGATAAGAGCCCCTTTCAATAGGGAAGTTGTTCGTTTCCTTTAACGGAACAAGTTGTTTTGTCCTTCGGAACAGACTGTTTTCTTTGCGGAAACGGTACCACTTCTTATGAAAGGCTGACTCCCCCCTTTAAACAAAAGAAAGTTTATGGCATTTAGTGCAACAAAAAGAGAACTGGGCGAGCTCTACACCTTCTTTCGCCTGCTGGCGGATGGAGCCGTGTCACCGGGTACACCGAAAGCTGAAAAAGACGAAACCCTGCGCTGGCCTGTTGCCTTGATACAGAGGGAAGAGCATGACGGTACGCGCCGTTACTATATCGAAGCGCAGGAAGTGCGCGTTGTCAGCGGAACTACCGGGAAGGACGGTTCGTTTGTTCCGGGCGAGAAGGAGGAACTGTGTTTCCCCCGCGAAGACTTTGGTGATGCGGCAGAGTTGGTTCTGCATCTGTTGAAGAACGTTTCGGGCGAGGAAGTGGAAGTGACTGAAGGCTTGGAAGCTTTCCTGGATGCTGTCAATATCTTCGACCTGGAAGCAAAGACGGAGGACCGTACCGACTTCTCCGTTGCCTTCTGGCATCCCGAAGCACCTCTAACGGGCTTCAATGTCCGTTGTCGTCTTACCCCGATGAATCCGTTGCTGGACGGAGGGCGCACGGCGAATCTGAAGCTGGAGCAAAGCGGTGTCAAGTTTGCCGTGCCCACGGTGAACAAGGTGAATGCCCTGCCGGAATCTCCTACGGAAGTGGCAGAACGCATGATGATGATTGAGCGACTGGGCGGCGTGCTGAAGTATGCCGACGTTGCCGACCGCGTGTTCCGCTGCAACTTGCTGATGATAGACCTCCACTTCCCCCGCATGCTTGCCGAGATGGTACGCTTGATGCACTTGGACGGCATCACCCGCATCAGCGAATTGACGGAGCGCATCAAGGAGATGAATCCGTTGAAGATAAAGGACGAGTTGATAAACAAGCACCGCTTCTACGAGTTCAAGATGAAGCAGTTCCTGCTGGCACTTGCCCTCGGCATGCGCCCTGCCAAAATTTATAACGGTACGGACTCTGCCGTCGAAGGCATCTTCCTGACGGACGGCAGCGGGCAGGTACTTTGCTACCACAAATCCCGTCCGCAGGTCTTTGCAGATTTCCTCTATCAGAATACGCGTTTGGAGAAAGGTTCCGTAGAGAAAGATAAATACGGCTTCTTGGAGCGCGAGAACGGCGTCTGGTACTTCAAGTTGAATGTAAAGATTGGGCTGGTGAAACGGTGAAACAGCCCCACTGAACACGTACTGATGTGCATTATCAACTATCAATTCTCAAATAAACAAATGAACGAGACATTACAAACCATCAAGGCACGCCGCAGCGTCCGTGCCTATACGGAACAGCAAGTTTCCGCAGAAGATTTGAACCTTATCCTTGAGGCGGCTACCTATGCTCCCAGTGGTATGCATTTGGAGACGTGGCACTTTACCGCCATCCAGAATAAGGAGGTGCTGGAAGAGCTGAACGATAAAATCAAAGGTGCCTTTGCCAAGAGTGACGACCTCCATACACGGGAGCGTGGACACAGCCAGACTTATTGTTGCTACTATCATGCCCCCACGTTGGTCATTGTCTCCAATGAGCCGGACAAGTGGTGGGCCGGTATGGATTGTGCCTGCGCCTTGGAGAACATTTTCCTTGCAGCCAAGTCCCTCGGCATCGGTTCCTGCTGGATTAACCAGTTGGGGCAGACCTGCGACGACCCCGATGTCCGGGCTTTCTTGACAAAGCTGGGTGTACCCGAGAGCCATAAGGTATATGGCTGCGCAGCCCTGGGATATGCTCCCGCCGATGCTCCGGTGAAGGAGAAAAAGGTGAAGGAAGGTACGGTGACCATCATCCGCTAAACAGAGATACCCGCAGGAGAGGTGGCGGTCAGGTAATTAATCATACATGAAGCAAAATAACGTATAATTCCGCCACTCTCCGTTGGGCTTCCTCTTCACAGAGGAAATGGGTTATCGCTGCATATTGATGATGCCGCTGTCCGTATCACTGTTGTTCAGCCCCTTGTTGCCTGCCTTGTGCTTGCGTCCGAACTCGAATGTATAGCCCATGCGCAGTACGACCATCTGTCCCGTCTCCCTGACGAATGTCTCGGAACGGAAAGGAGCCACTTTGCTGATTCTTTCTTTTCCCACTTTATAGTTATTGGTGAAAGGAAACATAATGCCGATTCCCGCCTGAAGGTTCCGCCGGGTGTACATTGCCATGAATGCCGTCTGGTTTTCGTTCTTCTTGATGGTTTCGCCGAAGAAATTGTTCTGCACTTTCCGGAACTGCCCGAGCAGCGAGAAGTCTTTATATTGCACTTGCGCCATCACGCTGTAATAGAATTCATCGTACATATGGCTATAGTTCAAACCTTCCGACCAACTGCGCGTATATCCTCCCGAAGCATAAAGCGTCAGGAAATCCTTCAGCCCGAACAGCGTAGCGCCGTTAATGCCGACCATCAGTTCCGCATTCAGGCTTTGGAACGACCGCTGGTTTTCATCTTTCAGTATCAGTTTGCCGTCCTCCACGAAGATGCTTTCCATGATGGGATTGTCATAATACTGGTGGCGCACGCTCAGATTGGCGTTGAATTGCTTCTTCGAATAGCTGTAAGACAAGGAGTTCGTGAACTGTTGATACGTTTTCAGTAACGGGTTGCCGCGGACTATCTGTATCGTATCCATCGCCTGCTCTACATCCGTCAGCGAGCCGAGCGACGGTATGGCAGGACTGATGTTGAACCGGTAGCGCAGGAATCCCGCCTTCTTCAGATTATAGCTCAACCGCACGGTGGGCGTGAAGGTATAGTAAGCATGCTCTTCCTCGCTTTCCTTGAACCAGGCACGTGTCATGCCTACGCTGCCCGCATAGCTGAAGTCCTTTACCTTGCCCTGCACCTCGAAGAAAGCGGATGTCTGCGACTGGTCCATCTTCGAAGTGGTGGGATTGGAACCTTTATACTCATTCTCCGTCCGCATCTGATAGTGGCGGACACCGCCGCTCAGCTTCACCTCCTTGAAGTTCTTTTCATAAATGGCTTCGCCGATGACGGAGCGCTTGTCACCGTCCACCAATGTCTGGATGTCTGCCAGCGGTGCGTTCTCGTCCTTGTACTCCTTGTATTTCCGGTTGTTCTTGGTATGGATGAGCGTTCCCGTTACATTCACCTGGATGCTCTGCTGATGGGGCAGGGTATGCTGGAAGTAAAGGTCGAGCGCCGGAGAGTAGCTGGATGTGTGGTTGTTGACGTATGAATAGATGGACTCCGTGCTGCCCACTGCCCACATCTTGTTCAGTTCATTCTGGTAGGGGGCATTGCTGAGGTTGTTACGGAAGATGGCATTGAATACATATTTGTCCGCTTTCGTCAGATTGTACGTCAGATTCAGGTTGTTGATGAAGCTCAGAGAGGGCGACTCGTCTTCGATGCCTTCCTTGATGCGGTCGATGGTGCGGTCGCCCAGATAGAAGGTTTCGTGGGATTCGAGGCGGCTGTGATACTTGCCGTTCTTGTTGAAGTAGTCGATGCCCCATTCGGAGTTCTTGTAATTGAACTTCGCGCTCAGGAAATTCTCTCCCCATAGGGTGTGGGGCGAATCGGAGAGTTGGAAGTTCACAACACCGCCCGTTTCGCGGCGGCGCAGGATAATGTTGACTACGGCGCCCAGTTCATCGTCTCCGTACTGCTTGCCGGGGTCTTCGATGAACTCCACACGCAGTACGTCTTTGGCTCTGACGGCCGCTATCTCCTTGTCTGTCACTTTAATGCCGTTGATACGGGTTTGTACGGCCCCACCACCGCTGACGCTCATGCTGTTGCTCAGATTGTCCACTTGCAGACGGGCAATGCCGAGATTGTTCAGCAAGTCGTAGGCACCGAACGAGCGTTTCAGCTGGCTTTCGGAAGGCAGGATGATTTGCCGGTCTACCCGCTGCAGCACATTGCTGGCGGATACCGTCACTTCACCGAGGCTTACGGCATCTTCCTGCAACTGTACATCGCCCAGGTCGAGGCTTTTATTCAGTTTCAGCAGTATGTTTTCACTTTGGAGGCCGATGAAGGAGATGGAAAGGCGGTAATCGCCTGCCTTGATTTTAGGGAGGGCGAACTTGCCTTGTGCATCCGAGGTTACTCCGGTCACCAAAGTAGAGTCTATGGTCCATAATGACACATTGGCGGCTATAACTGCCTCTTGCGAGGCGTCCGTGACGCGTCCTTTGATGGAGAGGCTCTGTGCCTGCGTACTGAGTACGGAGAGGGCAAGCAATAGTAAAAAAAGTTGGGTTTTCATAATCGTTTGTATTAGTCTGTTACTGTTGGATAGGGATGCAAAAGTCACTCTTCCCGTTAAGGGAAGATGCTGAAGCTTGTATATCAGTTGTTTATACTTTCCTCGTCTGTCCGATGAAAGTTAGGAATGCATGAAGGAATAAATCTCGTACATCAGTGTCGAAACTTTGACAATCGTAAGTCCGAAGAGGAGTCCGAAGGTAATCCATAATGCAGTCTTTGCGTATCTCTTCATGAACCGTCTTTTTTAAGTTTGTTATATCGTTCTGTTATTTCTTCTATACTGATGCCGAGCAGCTCCATGCTGCGGAACATGTCGGCAAGCTGGTTTTCAAAAAACTCTTTCTTCTGTATTCGCATCACTTTCTTCACCGCATCTTTGGAGAGGTAGAATCCCATTCCCCGTTCCGGGTAGATGATGCCCTCTGCCTGGAGGTATTCATAGGCCTTCAACACGGTACGCGAGTTCACTGCCAGTTGTGTGGAGAGCTCCCTCACGGATACCACCCGCTCTTCCGCCCGCCATTCGCGGGTGAGAATCTTGCTGAAACAGAAGTCTACAATCTGCTGGTATATCGGCTTGTTGGTCTTGAAGTCCATAGGCTACAGTTGTTTTTCTTTGAGCAGGAAGTAGCTCGATACCCATGAACCGAGCAGCACACTGATGGGAGCCGCATAATTGCAGAAAGTCACGATGGCTTGTGCACCGGCCGACAACGGATAGTTGGTGTGGGGCCATGTGGCAATGTTATCCATCCAATATCCGTCCGCTCTGGCTTCGGGCATGAGGGAGGCCACAAAAGTTACAATTCCTATGCAGACGGCAATGGAGCCTACAAAGATGGTGAAGCTTTTCAGCAGGATTTGCCGGCTGAAGGCGAAGTATCCGATGAAGGCGGAAGCATGCAGGATTACATAGGTCAGTATCTGGGTGTTGTGTATCCGGAACATCGTGATGTGCGTTGCAAAATACTGCAGGAACTCGCTGCCGCTTAAGGACAGCAGACCTTTGAGGCAGGCTATCAGCAGGCTGCAGAATAGGGGAAGCAGCAGCAGGTATTTTATCCAGACATGCAGGAACTTCTCGAATGCCGATGCCGGCAGCAGTATATCGAGAGTGGAGCTGCGTTTGCTGAATTTTGTTTCCAGCAGGCAGGGGGCCATGAGGATAAACCATAGTACGTAGCGGGAGAATTCGGTGGCAGAGGTATGTTTGCCGTAGTAACTTCCACCGCGGTTTATGTCGTAGAGAATGCACAGGATGCAGATGAACGATACGACGGCTGCCGACCAAAGCAGGTGTCTGCCGGTCTCATTCCTTTTATATTGTTCCAGTAGCAGGAAGCGTTTCAGATTAAAAGTTGCGTTCATAGTTCTGTTTGTATGATGGATTTTCATTGAAACATGCTCTGTATCTTTTCCGGTTGTTGCAGCACCGCTTTATACAGCAGCTCGATGTCCGGTGTGTTCTCTTCTCCGTCCTCGTTGGGAATGATGGAGAAATAACCCGATAGATTCTCTTCGCTGTAGATGCTTTCTTCCGGCAGAATGTCCGTACGGGCAAAGAGAAGCCGGTTGCTGATTTCGTCCAGCGAACGGTTCAGTAATATTTCGCCTTTGCCAAGGATGACGAGATGGTCCAGCAGGTTCTCGAAGTCGTGTGCCTGATGGGTGGAGATGAGCAGCGTGCTTTCATCGTCCATGCTGCGGCTGATGATACGCTTCAAGGCTTGGCGAGAGGTGATGTCCAGCCCGTTTGTCGGTTCGTCGAGTAGGGTGTATGGAGTATGCAGGGCAAAGGCGTATGCCAGCATTGCCTTCTTCTGTTGTCCGTAGGAGATGGAAGAGAGTTTTTGTTTCCGGTCGATTTTCAGTTCTTCCAGGTTCAGCTCGAATTCTTCTTGATTGAAATGTGGATAGAATACGGAATGGCGTGCAGCGAAGCTGGCGATACTCTCGGTTGGCATCTGCAACTCTTCGGGCAGGAAGAAGTAACGGTTCAACCCTTCGGGCTGTCTCTCCGCCGTGTTTCTTCCGTCTATACTGCACTTTCCGTTTTTGGGGAAGAGTAGTCCGCAGATGAGATGCATCAGCGTCGTTTTGCCTACACCGTTTTCCCCCAGAAGTCCATATATACCGTTTCCTATTTCCAAAGATATATTGTTGAAAATAAGTGGATTGGACTTGTAACCGTAGCTTGTGTTCTCTATCGTTATCATAACTTTATTAGTGTTGCACTGATGTACAACACTGCAAACGTAGGGTAAGTTATGGAGAAAAGCAAGGGGGAGAGATGCTTATTAACTTCTTTTAGCGGTTGTGCGCTTGCCGTTTGCTTACAGCATCTTCACCAGTATGTCCCATACAGCCACCATGTGGCAGGCTGAACCGCCCAATACAAAGAAATGGAAAATCGAATGCATGTACCGTGCCTTGCGCAAGGAGTAGAAAGCAGCTCCCGTGATGTAGCATACTCCTTCGGCAATAATCCAGTAGCAGGCTGTGGGGGAGAAGGCGAAAAGCTGCTTGAATACTACCAGTACGGACAGTCCCATCAGGATGTAACACACTGTTTCCACGTAACTGTGCTCCTCCATCTTGCGGAAGCTGACAACAGTGCCGATAATGGCGCATAGCCAGACGAAGCCGAACAGTCCCCAGCCCCAACCGCCGTCCTCTCTCAATGCAATGAGCGTGATGGGGGAGTAACTGCCTGCAATGTGCCAATAGATGGCCGCATGGTCCCAATGCCGCAAGCGTCGTTTCCACGGATTATGATGTTTCAGGGAGTGGTAGAGTGTGGAGGCAAGATAGGAGCCGCCCATACCGAACAGATAGAGCCATACACCGAATGCTGCCCAAAGATTCTGCGCCTGGTAGCATTTTATCAGGAATAGTGTACTTACAATTACTCCCATGGCAATGCCGATGCCATGGGAGATGGAATTGATGGTTTCTTCTTTTTTACTATAAAATAGTCCGTTACGCTTTCTTTTCATCAGTCGAAGCATCCATAGCACGTTGGCAACAGTTTACGGTCTCCCAACGTGTTGTCTACACGTGCCACGTTCACCCAGAACTTGTTTTCGCGCACGCTTTCTATCGGGTAGGCTGCCTTTTGGCGGGTATAGCTGTGCTCCCACGTGTCGGCTACCACTTCGTATTCGGGATGCGGGGCATTCACCAGCACGTTGTCCGTCTTGTCGGCTTCGCCGTTCTTCACTTCCTGAATCTCGTCCCAGATGGTCAGCATCACCTGCACGAAGTTATCCAGTTCGGCAAGGCTTTCGCTCTCCGTCGGTTCAATCATCAGCGTGCCGTGTACCGGGAAGGAGAGGGTAGGGGCATGATAGCCGTAGTCCATCAGACGCTTGGCGATGTCGTTTTCGCTGATGCCCGTCTCTTCGTGCACCTTGCGGCACTCCAGTATCATTTCGTGTCCCACGAAGCCGGTAGCACCCCGATAAACAATGCCGTACGTATCCTTGAGGCAGGCTGCCAGGTAGTTGGCACTGAGGATGGCTATCTTTGTGGCCCGTGTCAGCCCTTCTGTTCCCATCATGCGGATATAGCCATAAGTAATGGGGAGGATACCTGCACTGCCGAAGGGAGCTCCGGACACCTGGTTGGCGGCATTGCCGAACAATTTATGTCCCGGAAGGAACGGAACCAGATGCTCTGCCACGCAGATGGGACCTACGCCCGGTCCGCCGCCACCGTGAGGAGAGGCGAACGTTTTGTGCAGATTCAAATGGCAGACATCCGCACCGATAAAGCCGGGATTCGTCAAGCCTACTTGGGCATTCATATTGGCGCCGTCCATATATACTTGCGCACCGCAGGCGTGTATAATGTGGCAGATTTCCACAATTTCCGTTTCAAAGATACCGTGTGTGGAAGGGTAGGTGATCATCAGGGCGGCGAGGTCATCCTTGTTTTCTTCCGCTTTGGCGCGCAGGTCGGCCATATCCACGTTGCCTTGTGCGTCGCAGGCGCAGGTCACGGTGGTAAAGCCTGCCTGGATGGCGGATGCCGGGTTGGTGCCGTGTGCGGATGCAGGTATCAGTATTTTATTGCGGTGCCCTTGTCCTATACTTTCCAGATAGGCGCGGATGACGCGGAGTCCGGCATATTCGCCTGCCGCACCGGAGTTTGGTTGCAGGCTGACGCCGGCAAAGCCGGTAATTATTTTCAGCTCTTCACTGAGGTTGCTTATCAGTTCGCGGTAACCTTCGGCCTGGTCTTCGGGCACCAGGGGATGCATGTTCATGAATTCCGGACGGCTGAGCGGCAGCATCTCTGCGGCGGCATTCAGTTTCATGGTGCACGAGCCGAGGGAAATCATGGAGTGTGCCAGTGAGATGTCCTTGCGATCGAGGCGCTTGATGTAGCGCATCATCTCCGTTTCCGTATGGTATTTGTTGAATACTTCGTGTGTCAGATAGGCGCTTTGGCGCTTCATCTCCGCGCTGATGCTGCTTGCCATGGGTACGTCGCTTGTCTTTTCCCAATCCCTTCCGGCGGCAATGGCAAAGATGGAGAGCAGTACGTTGACGGCAGTGATGTCCGTAGTCTCATCGATGCTCATACCTACGTCCCCATTCTTGAAATAACGCAGGTTCACTTCCTTGCTCAAGGCGATGGTACGTATCTGCTGTGCCGAAATGGTGTCGGGCAGTGCAAAGCGGAGCGTGTCGAAATATTGTACATTGACCTGCTTGTATCCCAGTCTGTTGATGCTCTTTTCCAAGAATACGGCAATGCTGTGGATGCGTTCTGCAATGGTGCGGATGCCTTCCGGACCGTGATATACGGCATAGAATCCTGCCATTGTAGCCAGCAGTGCCTGCGCGGTACAGATGTTGGAAGTCGCCTTTTCACGCTTGATATGTTGCTCGCGGGTTTGCAGCGCCATGCGGTAGCACAGCTTGCCGTATTTGTCTTTCGACCAGCCGATGATGCGTCCCGGCATATTGCGCTTGTACTCGTCGCGGGTGGCAAAGTAGGCTGCCGACGGCCCACCGTAGAACATCGGTGTACCGAGCCGTTGTGTGGTTCCGAAGACGATGTCAGCCCCCCATTCTCCCGGAGGGGTGAGCAGGGCGAGGCTCAGAATGTCGGCGGCAACGGCCACTTTGCAGTTGGCTGCATGGGCTTTTTCCACGAAGGCGCGATAATCTTCCACGTTGCCGGCGGCGTTGGGATATTGCAGTACGCAGGCGAAGATGTCCGGCGTGAATTCCATTTCATGGTATTTTCCTATACGCAGCTCGATACCTTGCGGAATGGCGCGGGTAGTCATTACCGCCAGTGTCTGCGGGAAGACGGCTTCGTCTACAAATACCACGTTGGCGCCCGATTTCTGCATGTCGCGCGGACGCAGGGCGTACATCATCGTCACGGCTTCGGCTGCGGCAGTCGCTTCATCCAGCAGGGAGCAGTTGGCAAGGGGCATGCCGGTGAGGTCGCATACGGCAGTCTGGAAGTTCATCAGGGCTTCCAGGCGTCCTTGTGAAACTTCGGTCTGATAGGGGGTATAGGAAGTGTACCAAACGGGGTTCTCGAATACATTCCGTTGGATAACGGCAGGAGTGATGGTATTGTACCATCCCATACCGATATAGGTTGTGTAAAGTTTGTTTTTGGCAGCCAGTCCTGCAATGTGCTGTCCGAATTCGTACTCTGTCATTGTCTTGGGCAGAGCCAGCGGCTCTTTCAAGCGGATGTTGGCAGGAATGGTTTTATCAATCAGCTCGTCCAGGCTTTTCACTCCTATTTTTTGGAGCATCTTCTCCTCGTCTTTTTCGCTGATGCCGATGTGGCGGTAGGCCAATAGGTCGTTTTTCATGGCTGTAATGATTTAAAAGTTTGCTGTATATTTACCGGAAGAACGGATTCTCCGCTTTCTCTATTCCAATGGTTGTCGGTGCTCCGTGTCCGGGATAGACAACCGTGTCGTTGGGCAGGATGAACAGACGGCTGCAAATATGCTCTATCAGTTCGTCGAAGTTGCCGCCGGCAAGGTCGGCACGGCCGATGCTGCCTTGAAACAGCACATCCCCCGAGAACATGCAGTGGTCTGCCGCGCAATAGTACACCAGGCTGCCCGGCGAGTGTCCCGGCACATGGATGGCTTCCAGTTTCGTATTGCCGAAGGTGATGATGTCTCCATCGTGCAGATAAGTGCCCAGAGGCACGGGGGCTTCCTGCAGTTGGAAGCCGAACATGCGGCTTTGTTTCGGCGCTTCGTCAATCCAGAACTCATCGGCCTGGTTGGCTTCAGCCTTCAATCCGAACTCTTTCAGCATGAAAGGATTGCCGAAGATATGGTCCAGATGCAGATGGGTATTCAGCAGATGTTTCACATTCAGCCCATTCTTGGTGATGAAGTTTTTCAAGGCCTGCTTTTCTTCTTCATAAAAACAGCCCGGGTCAATGACGACCGCTTCATTGGTTTCGTCCCAAAGCACATAACAGTTCTCCGGGAACATATTAAACTCAAATCTCTTTATTTTCATATTATGTATTTAGATTTATCCCCCTACATATACTACTTTCTTTGTCTCGAAGAACTCCTCTTCAAAGAACTCCTTCAGGTCCCACAGCGTAGTCTTGTTCTTGACGGGCATGGTTTCGTTTCCCAATTCGCCCCCCTTGAGGCAAATCAGTCCGTTGGGCAATGCATTCTGCTGTTTGGAGGAGATGTTCTTGCGGATAATCTTCAGTAGGTCTGTCAGTGGCATCACGGCACGGCTCACCACAAAGTCGAACTTCCCTTTTTCCTCTTCTGCGCGGGCATGGCGGAAGGTGACGTTTTTCAGCCCGATGCTGTTGGCTATTTCGGAGGCTACGCGTACTTTCTTTCCGATGCTGTCCACCAGATGGAATTGTACTTCGGGGAAAAGGATGGCAAGCGGGATTCCCGGAAAGCCTCCTCCCGTGCCGAGGTCCATAATTTGTGTCCCCGGCCTGAAGCGGATTACCTTGGCTATGCCCAGAGAGTGCAGCACATGGTGTTCGTACAAGTTCTCTATATCTTTGCGTGAAATGACATTAATCTTAGAGTTCCAGTCCAGATAGAGGTCGTAGAGTGCGGCAAACTGCCGTTTCTGTTCTTCCGTCAGGTCCGGGAAATATTTGAGTATTAAATCCATTGTGAATTTTATGTTGATAGACAATTGATTACAGTTCCTATTCGCCGTCTGTTTTTATAGCGCTGCTTAATACAATGAATTTACCGTTCATCAGAGGGGCTATGTCCTCATAAGACAACGTGATTTTGGTTGCTCCCATTACGTATGGGGCAATTTCATATACATTATAATAGAAGGTGATTCCCGTTGGGTCCAGATAGAAATTCTCGATGGGCTCCAGATCGCCGGTGGTGGCGTAACCCATGTCCTCCAGCTCTTGGCGGGTGCTGACGTTGTTGTCTGCCATCAGCTGTTTCCAAAGCAAGTCGGTCAGCGCTTCCTTATAGTCGCCTTCAAAGAGGTCGTCCAGGCGGATGGGGCTTAGGGTCTTTAGGTCGAGGTTGAGGAAGGTGGACATATAGATGCCGTGTGCGCCGCCGGTATATTCGTTGTAATCTATACGGTAGGTCAGTATCAAGGTATTGCACAACTGCACATGGCTTTCGATTCCTTTATAATAGGAATACCAAGCTCCTATACTCTGCTCGTCCTGTTTGTCCTCCTCGTCTTTCTTGTACATCGGCTCCAGGTCATTGCGGTAGTCGCCGACATATTTCTCCGTATATTTCTTGACAGCTTCTTCGGGTGTCATCGCCATGTACTTGTCGCCGAAGCAGGTAGAGAGGAAGAAGGCGTTCAGACTGTCTTTCAGCCTCACGTCGGATGACTGGCTGGCGTAGGCAACGTTGAGGATGAGGTTGCAGGCCGGCTTGGCTGTGTCTCCGAAGAGATGTACGGTTTCGTTTACTTGTATACTGTCGAACTCCAACGCATATGCGTTTTTGTTCACGGTGTTACCGCAGGAAAAGAAAAAGCCGCTTGCCGCAAGCAGAAGGACAAGTAGGCTGACAGTTTGCTTTTTCATATTGAATTTCGTTTATAAATCAACATATCAATCAAAAAACTTTATCGACAAATATAGAACTTATTAACGAACTGCACACATAAAAAAGGAAAAATTAATTCCGGCAAACGGTTAAAACTTTCTATCTTTGCAGCGCTTATGAAGGAACTCCGTTACATACTGACTGTACTCTTTTCCTCCCTTATCATTATAAGCGGAGTGGGGATTTCTGTAGTTCAGTATTGCTGTGCCGTATGCGAGACGACACAAAGTTGCTGCACCTCCGGCTGTTCCAAATGCCATCATGCACATCGTGGTTCACAAAAAACATGCAAGGATACCGGCTGTACAGCCGTCTACTACAAGGTGGATTTCGTGAAGCATGCACACGAGTCTGTTTCGTTCGTGCCATTCCTTACACTGTTTTGCGAGCAACTGCCGCTGTTTGATCACTCCTTGCCGCAGGTGGCTTGTACTCCGAGAGTTGTTTCAGGAGCACCGCCATATGTCGTCGGCTCGCGTCATTATCTGGCGCTCTATTCCACGCTTCTCATTTAGTGTTGTTTTATACGGGGCAATGACCTGGATTGCCCGGAGGGAACTGTTTGTTTTTTAATCACTTCTTTAAGTATAAAACAGAAATGAAATATAGTTTGATAGCCATTCTTCTGTTCTCTTTCACCGCCTTGCAGGCGCAGGTAAAGGGAACGGTAAAGGATAATTTGGGCGACCCGATTGCGGGTGCCAACCTCTTCTGGCAGGGAACCACTCAAGGCACCACCACTTCGGCGGACGGTACTTTCTCCTTGTCCAAACCCAATGACAAGCATATGCTTGTAGTCAGCTTTATCGGTTTTGAGAACGATACGATACACGTCAGTAACCGCAATGAGACGCTCGACATTGTCTTGCGCGAAGGGGTGGAACTGAGCGAGGTGAATGTGGTCAGCCGTAAGTTGGGCACCATGAAGCTGCGCAACAGTGTGATGAATGAAGATATGATAAGCAGCGCCGAGTTGAGTCGTGCCGCCTGCTGTAACCTGGGAGAGAGTTTTGTGACCAATCCCTCGGTGGACGTCACCTACTCTGACGCCGCCACCGGTGCCAAGCAAATCAAGCTTCTCGGCTTGTCCGGTACGTATGTGCAGATGATGACGGAGAATATCCCCAACTACCGCGGCTCTGCCGCCCCCTACGGACTGGGTTATGTACCCGGGCCATGGATGCAGAGTATTCAGGTGAGCAAGGGCAGTTCATCCGTGAAGAACGGCTATGAGGCCATCACGGGACAAATCAATGTGGAATTCAAGAAACCCCAGTTGCCCGAAGCCGACTGGTTCTCCGCCAACCTCTTTGCCAGCAGCACCAACCGCTACGAAGCCAATGCCGATGCCACGGTGAAACTCTCCAAACGTTGGAGCACCTCTTTGCTGGCGCATTACGAGAATGAGACCAAAGCTCACGACAGCAACGACGACGGCTTTGCCGACATCCCCCGTGTGGAGCAGTACAACCTCTGGAACCGCTGGGCATACATGGGCGACCGCTACGTCTTCCAGGCAGGCATCAAAGTGCTTACAGAAGACCGCAACAGCGGGCAAGTCAGCCATGGCAAAACGTCCCTGGCAGACCCTTATAAGATAAGTATAGGTACCGACCGCTACGAAGCCTTCACCAAGAACGCCTATATATTCAATAAGGAGAAGAACACCAACCTGGCATTGATCCTTTCCGGCTCCCTGCACAAGCAGGATGCCTTGTACGGACGGAAAATCTACGATGTGGACCAGCACAACGCTTATGCCTCCTTGCTGTTCGAGACGGAACTGACCAAGCGTCAAAGCCTTTCTGCCGGACTGAGCTTCAACTATGACTCCTACGACCAGCACTATCGCCTGGACAATGACGCCGCACAGCCTTTGACGAAGAAATTCACCAAAGAAGCCGTCCCCGGCGCCTACGTGCAGTACACCTACAACTGGGACGATAAACTGGTGCTGATGGGTGGTATCCGCGGCGACCATAGCAGTGAGTACGGCTATTTCGTCACTCCGCGTTTCCATGTGAAGTACAATCCCAACGAGTATGTACATTTCCGTCTTTCGGCAGGAAAGGGATACCGCACGAACCATGTGCTGGCCGAGAATAACTACCTGCTGGCAAGCAGCCGCCGGATAGACATCGCCAAACGTCTTGACCAGGATGAGGCCTGGAACTATGGCGCAAGCGCTTCCGCCTATATTCCCTTGTTCGGCAAAACCTTGAACCTGAATGCGGAATACTATTACACGGATTTCCGCAAGCAGGTGGTGGTAGACATGGATACGGACCCGCATGCCGTTCTGTTCTACAACCTTCACGGCCGTTCCTATTCGCAGGTAGTGCAGGTGGAGGCAAGCTATCCGTTCTTCCCGGGTTTCACCTTTACCGCGGCTTACCGTTGGACGGATGCCAAAACGAATTACAACGGAGAGCTGATGGAGAAACCCCTTACCAGCAAGTATAAAGGTTTGCTGACGGCTTCTTATCAGACACCTTTGGGATTGTGGCAGTTTGATGTGACTTTGCAACTGAACGGTGGCGGGCGCATGCCGGCTCCATACGAACTGACAGACGGCAACTGGTCGTGGGAAAGGCGCTATGGCGGCTTCGAGCAGTTGAGTGCCCAGGTGACGCGCTATTTCCGTCGCTGGTCTATATACGTCGGTGGCGAGAACCTGACAAACTTCAAGCAGAAAAACCCCATCATTGATGCTTCCAATCCCTGGGGAAGCAACTTTGACGCTACGATGGTGTGGGGACCGATGCATGGGGCAAAAGCCTATGTAGGTGTCCGTTTTAACTTGCCGAGAATATAATATTATTTATTAAATCAATAGCGAAACAATGAAAACAAGAAGATTTTTAATGACTTTGGCAGTTGTACTCTTCTGTGCATCTGCCGCAATGGCGAAAGACATCCGTACAGCCGTGTTCAAGGTAGCACAGATGAAGTGTGAGAACTGTGTAAGGAAGATAAACAATAACATCCGTTTTGAGAAGGGACTGAAGGACTTCCACACAGACCTGAAGACAAAGACGGTAACCATCACGTATGATGCCGACAAGACCAATGTGGAAAAGTTGAAAGAAGGTTTCCAAAAGTTCCATTATGAAGCGGAGTTTGTCAAGGAAACCAAGCAGGACGATAAGAAGTAATTGAACAAACTGCTCATTCCGGTTGTTGCTTTATTAAAGCGGAACAACAACCATCTAAAAAATAAATCGAATGAGCAATATAATTACTAAGGCACATCCCGTGCCGGATATGCACAGCACGGGATTGCGCGTCGTCGGTGCATGGCTTTTTGCCATCGTACTGATACCGTTTTCTACAGTCTTTGTGCATGTACCCTATACCCGTGAAATACAGATGGTACTGGCAATTCCGGTACTGCTGTTTTTCGGCGCTCCTTTTTATGCCGGTGCCTGGAAGGGAACCCGGTCGGGCCGCAACAATATAGACCGTCTGGTGGCGCTTACCACCTCTGTGGCTTTTCTGTTCAGTGTGTTCAACACTTTCTTCCCGGATTATTGGCTGGGCATCGGGCTGGAACCGCATGTCTATTATGGGGTTGCCGCCGTCATCATCGCCTTTTCCCTGACCGGCGAGTTTATGGAGGAACGTGCCCGGCGAAATGTGTCGGCGGCTATCTGCCGGTTGGGAGGCTGGCAGCATAACGCAGCCCGCGTACTGCCGGAGAAGCAACGCATTGACGACCGCGTTGCCGAGCTTTTTGTCCCGGTCATTCTCATCATTTCCCTGCTGACCTTTTTTATATGGGTGTTCTTCGGAGGCATAGATGTAGTGTCACACGGTCTGTTTGCCGCTTTGTCCGTATTGGTGGTGGCTTGTCCGTGTGCGGTAGGGCTGGCCACTCCAGTAGCTTTGGCGGCGGGCCTTAATAAAGCTGCCCGCAATCATATCCTTATCAGGGACACTTCCGCTTTAGAGCAGATGCGCAATGTGGATGTGGTGGTATTCGACAAGACCGGGACCTTGACAGAAGGACATCCTACGGTAATAGGCTGGCTGTGGGCGCAAGGGCAGGAGGAGCATTATAAAGATGTACTGCTTGCTGCCGAGTCTACTTCGGACCATCCTCTGGCAGAAGCAATCGTTACGGCCCTGGAAGGGGAGGAGCAGGTTATCCCTGCCCACCTGGACGGTTTTGAAAACATTACCGGAAAAGGTGTCAGAGTGGCCTATCAGGGTGCGGAATATTGGGTAGGAAGCCATAAACTGCTGAAAGATTATCAAGCCAATTTGTCGGATATCCTGGCCGATATGCTGACACAATATGAATCGGACGGAAACAGTATTGTCTACTTTGGGCGTGAGAACGATTTACTTGCCGTTATTGCCATCAAGGACCAGTTGCGGGTGACTTCTATGGAAGCTATCCGGGAACTGCGTATCCAGGACATCGAGATATGCATGCTTACGGGAGACGGTGAGCGTACAGCTTCTTCCGTGGCCGGCAGTTTGGGTATCATGCGTTTTGTGGCTGATGCCATGCCCGACGACAAAGAGGATTTCATCCATAAGCTGCAGCTTCAGGGTAAAACGGTCGCCATGGTAGGTGACGGCGTGAACGATGCGCAAGCCTTGAGCTGTGCTGATGTAAGCATTGCCATGGGAAAGGGGACCGATACGTTGATGGACACCGCCATGATTACTCTCAGGACTTCAGACCTGCTGCTGTTGCCCAAAGTTTTCCGGTTGTCTCGCCAGACTGTGAGCCTCATGTACCGGAATCTGTTCTGGGCTTTCATCTATAATACAGTGGGTATCTTTGTCGCGGCCGGAGTACTCTATCCCGTCTATGACATCCTGCTGAGTCCTGCGCTGGCAGGTGCTGCCATGGCTCTTTCCTGTGTATCCGTGGCTTTGAGCAGCCTTCGTCTGAGTTCCAGGTTCTGACGGCTGTATTCTCAGCTGTTCCTATACTCCAGCGGACTCATGCCCATGTGCCTCTTGAAGTATTTTCCAAAGAAGGAAGCACTGGGGAAGTTCAGGGAATAGGCAATCTCCTGAATGGTCATGTTGGTTGATTTCAGCTTGGCTTTCACGTCTACGATGACGACGTGGGCGATGATGTCCAATACATTTCTGCCGGTCACCTGCCTCACGGTGGTGCTGAGGTGTTGCAGGGAGATGCCCAGTTTGTCGGCATAGAATTGCGCGCGGCGTTCGCGGGTATAGTTTTCGATGACGAGCTGCACCAGTTCGCGGCATATTTCCTCTTTCCGGCTCTTATTCCCTTTTTGCATCTGCGGACGGTGGCAATACATTCTGTCTATGCCGCTGAGGAGCATGTTCAATGTGCTTTGAGCCATTTTTGTATCGGGAGGATAGGGACCGGTCGTGATGCGTGCCCATAGGGCAAAATAGTCCTTGAAGTAGGAGGCGACGGTAGGGTTGACAGCCAGTACCGGATACTCCAGTATGTTGGAGAAAGAGCTCAATGTAGACTGGATGAGGTTGACTCCATTGAGGCAATGGGAAGAAAACCCCACGAATCCCAGGCACACTTTTTCCTTTTGTTCGTAAAACTGTATGATAGTTCCGGGAAGCAGGGTAATAAAATCCCCTTGCTTGATTTCCGTATCCATCAGATTGATGGATACCGTGATGGAACCTTCTATGCATAGTGCAAAGATGCATGCTTTCAGGCGGCACGACTGTTTGTATATGTTTAGAATGTCTTCCGTTACTTCAGTCCATGCAATCATGTCTACTGGCAGGTCGACTTGAGGAAATTCCATACGCTTTGTCGTTTAGAGTTTGCACAAAGGTAATTCTTTTCCGGGAAAAGTAACGGAAGACATTCTGTTTTTAAAATGAAATGTTCTTTTTTTAAAATGTAACGTCCATCTTTACGACGAAAGTACGTGGCGCGCCCACTGCCATGGGACGATAGCTGTACTCCTTGTTCAGCAGGTTGTTTATCATGAACTGGAAAGCTACTTCCTTGGTGGCTTTCACCCCGAAGCGCATGTCCACTGTGGCATAGTCCGTATTATGCTTTTTCCAATAGGATGCCAGGGTTTCCCCGTTGGACGAGCCGAAGAGGATGCCGCGCACGTAGTCCAGCAGGTCAGGTTCACTTTTGCTGCGTTCGTCCAGCATAATATAGTCCACGGCAAGTATCTTGCTTTTCCAGTTTACGTTGGCACCTATGTTGATGCGTTTCCACTGAAAGTCCAGCGTGGCCTTGAAACTGTGTTTCGGACGATATTTCAAGTACTTGCCGTCATTGCTTTTCTCCTTCATCTGAAGCGGGTCGGTATAGGTGTTCTCCAGGGCATTGCGTTTCTTGTAGTCGGCATCCCTCGGTTCGGTATATACATATCCCAGGTTATAGAGCAGCTTGGCGTTTTTGTTGAAGGTGTACATGCCGTTGGTGCTGATTTCCATTCCATAAATCTGTGCTTTGGACACGTTGTGGAACTGTGCCCCGATGCCGAAACCCTTGCCGTTCTTCAGCATTTGTATGGCGTCTGTAACGCTGTTTATCATGCTCAGGTCCGCATTGTTGAATAGGCCGAACTGGAATTCCACCATATCCTTGTATTGGGTATAGAAAGCGGCGACATCTGCAAATCCTTGTAAATTGCCTGCCTTGTACCCTTGCTTGAATCCCAGCTCGGCATTGAATCCTTTTTCCGGCTGTACGTTGTAGTTGGGATATACACCTACACCTCCGATGTCTTTGCGAAGGTATTTCTCGGTGATGGAGGGATTACGGTAACCCTGGCCGAAGCTGGCACGCAGGAAGCTGTAATCGGCTAGCTGGTAGTTCAGCCCGGCACGGAACACGGGGCGGAAAGGAATCTTGCTCCCGAAAACCTTTGTGTCGGCTTCCCGGTAGTGCTTGTCTATCCGGTAGTATTCGGCACGTACACCGGCCGATACGCTGAGGCGGTCCCAGAAGCGCTGGTCGTATTGCATATAGGCGGCAACATTGTCACTTTGATGTACTTCTTCCGTTTCGCCGGAGAAGGTGCGGATATGTTCGTAAGTCAGACCCGTGGTGATTTGTGCGCCGCCGTCCCATTTCTTGTTGAACTGATAGTCCAGATAATAGTCGTAATTCTTGTCCGTCCGTGTTGGTGATTGATTGCGCTTCGGATTGAGTACACCGGATAGCCAGGGAACCAGGTCGCTGGGTAGTTTCCCTTCAAGCAGTCCTCCCATGTCAGACGGCAGGCCGTTGCTCATTACCCAAGAGATGAGGTCGCAATAGTCGGCAGTGGTGGCATTGGGGAATATGTTGTCCAGAGAGCCGAAGACACCGTCCATCAAATCACTCAGCTTGTCGCTTCCCAGCCATTTGATAACTCCGGTCATCAGTGGCTGGAGGGCTGTGTAGTCTCCATTGGCAATGTTCTGGATGACTTGTGCGTCGGTGCCCATGTTGCCCAGAATATCCGTAATGGAGGCGGATTGTGTAGGGCGTACCACATTGTCCGCACTGTAGTAGAAACGGCCCTTTACTTTGTGTGAAGTACCTCTTTCAGGATTGGTGAAGTTGAAGAAAGGGTCAATGCGGAAGTTGTTGGACTCACGTCCCATATTAGTAAAGGGAGAGGGGCGGTAGGCCTCGCCGGGCGAGCGCCAGATGAAGAAATCCCCGTACTTGTTGGAAAGGAAATCCACGTTGAAACCGTAGTTCATCAGTTTCATACCCATATCCGGCTGATAGTAGGTGAGGTTTCCGTTGATGTGGAAACGTTTGTTGTAACCTTGTTGGCGGTAGCCCTCGTCGGTAAAGAGATTCAGTCCGCCGCTGACGTCAAAGTTACCGATGCGGCGGGAGTGGGTGAGGTCGAAACCTTCGTAGAGCGGATTGCGTACACCGCTGAAAAGGCTGTTGCGCAACAAGGGCTTTACCGGATATTTGTCCTCTTTCCAGAAAGATTTGTCACTCCATTGGTAATCGCTGTTGTCGGGGTCGTCATAGATTCCTACATAGGCACTGAAACGGGTCTGAGGGGTCAGTCCCGGCCGTGCGGTGCGTATGTTGATGATGCCGTTCAGGGCCGACGAACCATAGAGCACGCTGGAGGCTCCTTTGATGACCTCTACCTGCTGCACATTTTCCAGAGGTACGCTGTTCCAGTTGATGACTCCGTTTTGGGGGCTGAGCACGCTCATCCCGTCTACCAGTACCAGGCTGCGGGCACCTACGCTGTAAGTCCAGCCGCCACCGCCTCGAATGCTGGGTTGCTTGTCGATGATATCGACCCCCGGAATGGTCTGCAGTGTCGAGGTGATGTCTGTGGGAGCCTGGCGGGCAATGTCACTGGCCTTTATCAAATCCATGGAGACCGTCACATCGCTCAGCTTCTGTTCAAACCGTCCGGCCGAGACCACGACATCTTCCAGCAGGTTGGTGCTTTCCTTCATGTACACGTCTTTCTGCATAATGTCTCCTTTGCTGATGACGATGGGCATTGGCACATCCTCATATCCCACGTAGCTGAATACCAAATCTACACCTCCCGCCGGCAGGTGTACTTCGTATGCACCGTTTATGTCGGTCACTACGCCTTGCGTGTCTTTCAGCTTGTAGGTGACCGATGCCCCTGCAAGCGGTTCATTGGTCGTTGCATCATATACGTGCCCCTTCAATATCTGTGCAGATATGGAAAAGCTGAACAGTAACGCTGCGAATAGCGTTATTAGAATTCTTTTTTTTCATAAGTCTGTCTTTTTGTGAATAGTTATATCAGAATGTTTGCAAAGTACGTGAGATATTATCAGATTATCAAGGTGTATTTTTATGAATAGATGCTACATATTTAAGATAAATTCGGGGAGTGAATTCAAAAAAGTGCTATATTTGCTTGCATGAAACTGGAAATATCAGATTGGAACATGATTCCTTATGCCGGGGCATGGAGCCGGCAGACGGAATGGTTTGACGCACTTGTACACGCCAAGCAGGCAGGAGAGTGCTATGTCAATCATATTGTGCTCTGCGAGCATCCCCATGTCTATACATTGGGGCGTAGCGGGAAAGAAAGGAATATGCTGCTGGGAGAAGAACAACTGCGCAGGATAGGGGCTACGCTCTATCATATTGACCGTGGTGGAGACATTACGTATCATGGTCCGGGACAGTTGGTCTGTTATCCTATTCTGAACCTCGAGGACTTTTCTTTGGGGTTGAAGGAGTATGTGCATCTGCTGGAAGAGGCGGTAATTCGCGTTTGTGCTTCGTTTGGCATCGCTGCCGGACGCCTGGAGAAGGCAACGGGCGTATGGCTGGAGGGCGATACTCCCCGTGCCCGTAAGATTTGTGCCATCGGCGTGCGCAGCAGCCATTTTGTCACCATGCATGGATTGGCACTGAATGTGAATACCGATTTACGTTATTTCAGCTATATCAATCCCTGCGGATTCATCGACAAGGGGGTCACTTCTTTGCAGAAAGAACTGGGACATGAAGTGCCGATGGAAGAGGTGAAGGAGTGTCTTTGTAAGGAGCTGGTAAATCTTTTGTCATGAACTATCTGGCACATATATTCCTTTCCGGTCCGAACAGAAAAGTACAGTTGGGCAATTTTGTAGGCGATGCCGTAAAGGGAAGCTCCTATAAGAATTATCCGCCGGATATAGCCAAGGGTATTCAGCTTCACCGCGCTATTGACGACTATACCGACCATCATCCGGCTGTCTGCGAGGTGGTGCATAGGCTTCAACCAGAATTCGGACGCTATTCGGGGGTATTGCTGGATATTTGTTTCGATTATTTGCTGGCTTCCCGTTTCGAGTCGTTCTCCGGAGTTTCCTTGAGGAGGTATACCCGGACTTTCTATCTTTCCCTCCTCATCAATTACCGCTATCTTCCGGTACGGTTCAAACGTTTCATCTGGCATTTTATCCTGACCGACCGTTTGCGGAAATACGCCACTCTGAACGGAATAAGAGAATCTTTGAACATCATGGTGGAATATCATCATATTGATATATCCGTAGACAAGGCTATTCGTTACCTTGAAGAGCACGATGAGGAACTGTTTGCTGTGTTCCAGCCATTTTTTATTGAATTGCAGAGGTTTTGCGCTGAATATCAGCATAATTATAAGTCACAATTTTAAGGACGAAGAAGGAATGAATATCGTGTCGGCAAGGAATTAATATCCTGCCGACACGATATTTGTTTTTTGTATCACACGTTGTTGATTTCCTGCATGACATGTTATTGATAGCTTGTGCCCTGTGGAATCAGCTTCCCGTACTCCGCTTCTCCCTTGCCAGTACCGAGATGATGTATCCTCCCTTGCTGTTCACCTTGCTCCAGTTTGTTCCATTGAATATTTTCCAGACGTAGTTTCCCAGCCTGCCGTAGTCCGATAACTTCAGAATCTTCCTGATTTCCTCCCGGTCGGTGATGTAGAGCTTTTCCAGATTCAGCATGAGGCATTCCAGGTTGTGCGTATTCCTGTTGTAGGCATATCCGGGAATGTCTAAATCAGGATTTCCCTGCGCTCCTCCGCTTTCCCCCGGGGGAGTAAGAGGGGGAAGTGCTTTACTTTTTTTTGCTTTGCTTTCTTCTACTTTGCTTTCTTTGCTTTGTTTGGAATTGCATGCATTTTCGGGGAAAATGTCTGCATCCTGCGTGCAATTTTCCCGTTTTTGCGTACAAGTCTTGTCCTTGTCCGGCTTGTCCTCTTCCGTCTCTACCAGCAGATAGGGCAAGGTGGTGAGGTCTCTTTTCCTCCGTTTGGTGGCTTCCAGCCATACCTTCTGTATTTCGGTAGAGGTCAGCACCCCTTGTTCCCTATAGGTTTTGGGGTCGAAAAAGACTTTCTCCACCAGAATGTCCACGACTCCCTGCATCTCCTGTTCATTGATGTCCCTTCCTGCCTTGTTGGTGAACAGTGTGCATTGCTCCGCGTTCCATTTCAGGTAATATCCGTTTTCCTTATGTATCTTGCACAGCAGTTTCATTACCGCTGCGGTTCCTTTCAGTCCGAACTTGGCTTCCACCAGTTCCACTGCTATCTCTTCGAATAGATTTACTTTGAGGGGGAAATATAGCATTCCCCCATACATCATGGCCATTGTTTTTAGTGTTTAATGATTAGTGATTAATGATTAATGGTTAGCATACGGGACTCCATTCGAGGAAGTTTTCCAGCTGGAAGGTTTTCCATGCCTGCAGTTCCACGTCCCAGAAGGCTATGTTGCTTGTCACTCTTGTAATGTCATAATCTCTTCTGAAGTCAGCCTTGTAGGGCAGTAAGGTGGCTTTCGCCAGCCTGAATGTCCCGTCCTGCTTGTGGTAGGCTATGAGTGCGTGTCCGTATTGCATGTGGTCTATCAGGCTTTCTATCCGTTGGGCCATCCATGTGGCGCATGTTTCCGTGTAGCTCTTTTCCAGCATGATACGTATTTTCCATAGGTTTCTCAGTGCCTCGTGAAGTGGGGCGTTCTTTTTCGACTTTCTCATCTTGTTGTCTTTAAAATTAATAATTGTATTAGTTTGGCAGGAGGTACGCTTGTATATAAAAAGATGCCGCATTCATTGAGAAAGCGGCATCTGCAGGCGGTGTGGCTTCATCCTTACCAAAGTGGCGGCAAAGATAAGTGGTTTATTCCTTAAGTTGTTTATATTTAATTGTTGTCAATAAGTTTCGTAGTTTCTGCCCTTTTTTGTTTTATTCCCTATATCTCTCCTGCTACCTTCATTTCCCGCCACACTTCACCGAACTCTTGTATTATAGTGTTTTCTGACAGTCTTTTATAGTCTGGCGTTCTGAAGTCGAAATGTGAGTATGCCCATTGTGCCAATGCCTTGTTGCTTGTCGGCTTTTCTTCTATAAAGTATCTTGATTTTTTCCATAGGATGATGTCTTTAATGACTTCTTTCCTATATTGTGGCAATATTCCCATAACCTCCCCGCTTGAGGGACGTCCTACTCCTGCTTTAGGAGCTGATATGCCGTGCTTTACATCCGTTTTAAGGGGGTCTCTTTTTGTTTTTTTTCCTTACTTTGGAGTGTCTCTTTTGCCTTCATTTTCTAATGTTTTTGGGTTAATAATTAAAATTACTGTAGTTTGTAAAATAAATGCAAAGGTATATCAAGTTTTTTGTTTTTGTGGAGTAAGGATGGAGATAAAAAGCTGGGTTTTATCCTTATGATGGGTTAATGCGTTGATATATAAATGGAAATGACTTTGACTTGGAAGTGTTTTTTAAACGTTCGTTTAATGGACACAAAGATAAGACTGTTTTTTATATCCTCAAAATGTTTAATAAAAATATTTTGGAAAACCCATCGTGTCTCAGTTTAATTTACAGTAATTCAGTATGTTAAGTATCTTATTTAATATTTAAAATTTCCATTCCCTTTTATTAACTCATTCCCTATTTCATTTCCTGAAATTTGACGTCCATTAAACGAACGTTTAAAAAACGCTTTTTGTTTGTAATCCGCTCGTTTATAGTCTCTTACCAGAAGGTAATGACGAACTGCAAAAAAACTGTTGGCAAGAAGGGCACAATGCTTGCTGTATTTTAATAAGGTGCTCGCAAATGATTGGATACCAGGTATATACCGAGGGTTCAAAGCCCCAGAGGAACACTCTTTTGTGAACAAAACAACGAAAATGGAAACGGATAACGAGGTTGAAGTCTGGCATGCCATGCGTGCCACATACCGCAGAGAGCTTGATGCGGTGCATCTTCTCGAGAAGGAGAACCTCGGCTGTTTTGTCCCCATGCAATATAAGGTAAGTATCCGTAAGGGTAAGAAAGTCCGTACTTTGGTTCCCGTCATCCGTAATCTGGTTTTTGTCCATGCACGTCCTTCCGACGTACAACGTGTTAAGTCTCAAATTACTTATTTGCAATATATAACCGATACTCGCAGTGGTCAGAAGATAATTATTCCCGACCATGAGATGCAGCGCTTCATCGCCGTTGCCGGAACCTATAACGACCATTTGCTTTATTTCCAGCCCGAAGAGTTGAATCTGTCGAAAGGAACTAGAGTCCGTATTACGGGTGGTGACTTTACAGGTCAGGAGGGTATTTTTCTGAAAGTAAAGGGTGCACGTGACCGTCGTGTGGTTATAGAGATACAAGGTGTCATTGCTGTTGCCATGGCCACCATCCATCCGGACCTTATAGAAGTGATCGGCTGAATTATAATTCATAATTTACAACTCATAGTTTACAATTCATAATTCAAAAAATGTCCTCCTCCCTTTTCGAAGAAGCAATTAATCTCCAGCGTGCTGCGCACGAACTGATGTATTTAGGTATGGACGGTAGTCCTATCTATAGTGATGCCCTTTCCCGCCGCAACGGTGAGGTTTACCGCTTGACTGCGGCTTTGTATGGTTCCAGTGCCCGAGGTACTACTACGGAAGAACAAGCAAACGTCTGTCTTGCTCTCCTGATGGGTTATAACGCATCGTTCATTGACCATGGCGAGAAGCAGGATCACCTCCAGAAGATATTAAACCGTTGCTGGAATCTCCTTGATACCCTTCCCGCCTCGCTGTTGAAACTCCGTCTGCTTACTGCCTGTTATGGAGAAGTGTTCGATGAGCCCCTGGCCGACGAAGCCCGGAAGATTATTTCTTCCTGGGACTCCGCATCGCTCACTGCCGAACAGCAGGAAGCTGTCGAGGAATTCCGGAATGTAGTTGACAATCCCTATCCGTGGGAATATCTTGAGGACTAAAACAGGTGAAAGTTTTCTCGCAAGGCAAAAAAAATGGAGTGGAGAAAGTTACCGTGCCGAACAAGTGCGTCTGGAAAATGAGATGAATCTTGCCTATCAAGTCTATACATCCGTTGCACAGCAGTTGCAGATAGCTGAGGCAAAGGTGCAGGAGATAACTCCTGTTTATACTATTGTTGAACCTGCTACTATTCCTGTAAAGGCATCAAAACCAAGTAAGGCACGTAAACATCCTATTTCCCGCCTTGATGGTCGTCTAATATCAATCTACTTTTGTGACAAACTTAAAATTCCCATTTATGTCACAATCCAATAAATACCGTGAAGTTTACGAACTTTACCAACTTTGCAGCAATAGCAAAGATTTGAAAGAATTCTGCATCGATGCAGGTGTCAACTACAATAAATTTCGAGAATGGCAGCGCAAGCAGTTATGGAATGAGAAACTTGGTCGTATGGAGGAAAAACAATTTCCAGTCATGTCTCCGGTAACTCTTACCGATGTTCCAACTTCAGCATCGGAAGAAATGAAAAATCCTCAACCTGTTGTTTCTGCCGTCCGCTATGCCAACCTTCAGTTGTCCGATGGAACAAGTGTTGTGCTTCGCAACACCACTTACGAGAAAATGCTCCATGTGTTTCACAAATTAATAGGTTGATTATGTTAGGTCTGACAGGAACACTGAACTACTACCTTTTCAATGGTAGCATTGATATGCGCAAGGGTGTCTATGGCTTGAGCGATGTTGTTCGTCATGAGATGAAGCAGAACCCCAATAATCCTCAGAATGTCTATATCTTTATGTCCAAGAATCGTCGTGTCATCAAGATTCTTCATTATGAACGTGGCTTCTATGTCCTTTATGAGAAACGTCCTCTGATGGGCAAATTCAAGCAACCTGTCTATGATGACACGACAAGGAGTTACCAGATAAATTGGAATGACATGGTCTATTTGACAGAAAGTTTGGTCATCAGCCGTATTAGTCTTCCTAAAGCGGTATGACTATCCAAATTGTTGATTGTCAATAAAATAATTGTTGTCATATTTGCATGATTGATTAAAAATCAGTATCTTTATAGCATGATAGACGAACGGATCATAGAAGTTTATCGTTCCCAGTTGGCTTCTGCCAATGAAGAAAAGGGAATGCTTTATGCTCAGGTCAAGGCTTTGACCGAGGAGGTTTCCATGCTCCGCTTGTCCATGGAACAATCCAAACATACAGCCAACGAGTTCTTGTCTGAAATCAAGTCCTTGTGTAAGATGTTGGAAGCAAAAGACAAGCGGATTTCCGATTTGGAAGAGAAGCTTTCCGACGCTCTTGAGCAGAACAAGCTTGGCAGAAAGAAACGTTTTGTACGTAGTTCAGAACAGGCCAGACTTCTGAACAATCGTGACAAGGATGTCCGTGCGGAAGAAAAATCCGATTATGACGATGGTTCCAATGCACCGATCTGAAGAAGATGGTATATTACCTTTATGAAGAAGGCAGCCGTGCCCGCAAGGTTGTAACCGACTTCTTGGATGCCTTCTGTGGTTATGTCTCTTCAGATGGTTATGTGGCCTATAGCGTTTTTGATGATGCCGCGAAATATCCTGATATCATCCGTTGTGGTTGTTGGACTCATGCGCGTCGTTTGTTCGTAGAAGCCCTTGACAGCTGTAGCGAGGCTAGAACGGTCATCAATGATGTGGCTGCTTTGTTCAAGGTTGAAGCGGAGTGTTCCAGGAAGGAACTTGAAGCTTTGGAAAGGAAAACGGAACGGGAGAACAGGTCGGTACCGATAATGACCAGGATTTATTGCAGACTCAAGTCTTTGTCCAAGGATACGGCCACGATGGCCAATTCACTGATGAAAAAAGCCGTTACTTACATGTTGCACCAATGGGACAGTTTGAGGAATTTCATTTTGGACGGAAGAGTCCAGTTGAGTAACAACCTCTGCGAACAGCGTATGAAGCCAATCAAACTGAACTTGAAAGTCTGCCAGAATATAGGTTCTGAAAGAGCGGCGGAGAACGCTTCTTTCATGTTCTCTTTGATGGAGAGTTGCAAGTTGAACAACTTGAAGGAAGAACCTTATATGGAGAGGCTTTTCAATAGTCTATGCATGGAACAGGTGGACTGGAAACTGAACCTTCCATGTTTTTACAAACAATAAATGTTAAATCTAAGAATCCTATCACGTATTAAAAACTTTATAATCGGCTGTTTTACAGTCGATATGGTGGTCGTGTGCGGGAAATAGGACGTTTACCTTCTGAGTAATAGTATCAGCGTTTCTGTTGACAAGAAGACAGGACTTACTACTTTGTCTGTTACGATGCAGGATGCCCATATTGCTGCCTGTTTAACAGACAGTGTGATGTGCCGTTTGCAAAATTATGTCACAAATTACCGCACAAATAAAGCTCGTCAAGACTTTGAATTCCAGAAGGGACTTTTTGAACGTAAGAAGAAAGAATATGAAATAGCACAGGAGAATTATGCAAAGTTCTCTGATGCTAATAAAAACATTATTCTTCAGAGTTATCGTGCCGAACAAGTCCGTTTGGAAAATGAGATGAATCTTGCCTATCAAGTCTATACATCCGTTGCACAGCAGTTGCAAATGGCTGAGGCAAAAGTACAGGAAATTACTCCTGTTTATACAGTAGTTGAGCGTGCGACTATTCCTATTCGTGCATCAAAACCTAGTAAAGTAATGATATTGGCTGGCATTATTTTCATAACAGGAGTTGTTTGTATAGGTTGGATATTGTTTGGAAAGAACTTATTTCTCATTTTGAAAAAGAAATGAGAAATAAGTATATAAGGATAGTTGGAACTTGTTAGTGAGGGGCTCAAAATAGATATTTATTGATTAATATTTGTAGTTTACAATGAAAGTATTAGTTACGGGTGGAGCTGGATTTATAGGCTCTAATCTTTGTGAGCATCTGCTTGCTCATGATTATGAGGTTGTCTGCTTGGACAATTTTATTACGGGAAAGATTGAGAATCTTCTTCCATTGTTGAATCAATATTCCACTACCTTCAAGTTGATAGTGGGAGACATTCGCAATATTTCTGATTGTCAGAAGGCGGTTGAAGGCGTTGATTACGTGCTTCATGAAGCGGCATTAGGTTCCGTACCTCGGTCAGTCAAAGACCCAGTAACTACCAACGATGTCAATATTGGCGGTTTCTTGAATATGCTAATAGCTGCCCGTGATGCAGGTGTGAAACGTTTGATATATGCAGCTAGTTCTTCTACTTATGGGGATAGTAAATCTCTTCCAAAAGTGGAGGAGGTTATAGGTAAGCCATTGTCGCCTTATGCCATTACAAAATACGTCAATGAGCTATATGCGGATGTCTTTGCTCGCACATACCATATGGATTGTATCGGTTTGCGCTATTTCAATGTGTTTGGGCGTCGCCAAGATCCATTTGGGGTTTATGCAGCTGTTATTCCGTTATTCGTGAAGAAGCTGATGGCTCACGAAAGCCCCGTGATAAATGGGGATGGTGAATATAGTCGTGATTTTACTTATATTGATAATGTGGTACAAATGAATATGCTTGCTATGACTTCCACTAATCCGGAAGCTGTAAACCAAGTTTATAATACGGCGTTTGGTGAGCGTACAACTCTGAATCAATTGGTTGGTTATCTCAAAGAGTTTCTTAGCGAGTTTGATACAGAAATCGCTAAGGTGGAAGTCGTTCATGGACCTAACCGTGTGGGGGATATCCCTCACTCCTTGGCTTGCATAGACAAGGCTAAAAGATTGCTTCACTACAATCCTCAGTATAGCATGCGTGACGGACTAAAAGAAGCTATTAAATGGTATTGGGACAATATTTAATAAAATGAAATGTGTTGATTTGATATACAAGGATTTATATAGAATTGGGGGGGGTAAAAATTTGATACAAAGTTATTTTACTTTTCCCGGTTTCAAATATTTATGTGTGTTTAGATTAATCCAATCATTTAAGGAAGTATGGTATTTGAAACCTATTGTTTTTTTTCTAAAAGTAAAACTTATTATGATGCAGCGGAAGTATGGCATTTTAATTCCTGCTCGTTGTACAATAGGTGAAGGATTTTTTATAGGTCATTGGGGTACAATAGTTGTAAATGAGAAAGTTAAAATTGGTAGAAATGTCAATATTTCGCAAGGCGTCACAATAGGGCAATTGAATAGGGGAAAGCGTATGGGAACTCCGGTTATTGGTAATGAGGTTTATATTGGTCCAGGCGCGAAAATATTGGGGAATATTGTTGTTGGTAACAATGTTGCTATAGGAGCTAATGCTGTTGTTTTGGATGATGTACCAGATAATGTGTGTGTTGCAGGAATTCCAGCAAAAATTGTGTCTATGAATGGATCGGATGGGTATGTGAATAGGAAAGTATAACAAACTATAGGAACTAAAATAAAATATGTAATGAAAATAGCTATATGCTGTCGGAAAGGTTCTTTCTCAGATTATTGGTTAACCTATTGTGAAGAGAATGGCATATCTTATAAGAAAGTGGATGCATATCAATCTGATATAATGAAACAGATAGAGGATTGTGATGCTTTCATGTGGCATTTCAGTCATCTGGATTACAAAGATAAGGTTTTTGCAAAACAACTTCTCTATTCTATTGAAGCTTCTGGTAAGCCTGTTTTTCCTAATTTTAAAACTGTTTGGCATTTTGATGATAAGTTAGGTCAGAAGTATTTGTTTGAGTCAATAAAAGCTCCCTTAGTCACTTCTTATGCTTTTTATACAAAGCAGGAAGCTCTGCTTTGGGCCAATAAGGCTTCTTTTCCTAAAGTTTTTAAATTGAGAGGTGGAGCTGGATCTACAAATGTAAAGCTAGTAGACACAAGGAAGGAGGCTGTATCCTTAATAAGTAGAGCTTTTAGTAGAGGCTTTTCAGCCTATGATCCATTGGCTTCACTAAAAGATCGTTGGAGGGATTATAGGAGTGGAAAATGTCCCTTTTTTGTGCTTTTAAAGTCTTTTTTTCGTTTGTTTATAGTTTCTTCTGCTATAAAGTTACTTCCTCTGGAAAAAGGATATGTTTATTTTCAAGATTTTATTCCGAATAATGATACGGATACTCGTATTGTCGTTATTGGGGATAAAATAATAGGTGAAAGGAGAGGTGTTAGAAATGGGGATTTTAGAGCATCTGGTTCGCATATTCTTCTTCCTGATGCTTCGAAGGTAGATATGCGATGTGTGCAATTGGCATATAATGTTTCCCAAAAACTAGGTTTGCAAATAGGTGTATTTGATTTTGTACATGATAAAGATAATCCTTTGCTTGTAGAAGTGAGTTATGGTACAGATCCTGATTATACAGAATGTGAAGGATATTGGAATGAAAAACTCCAATTTACATCAGCACCCATTAATTTACCTAAGATGATAATAGAATCCTTTATACAAAATAGTTCTAATTAAATATTAATATGAATTCTGTAAAAATTGCCGTAATCGGTCTCGGTTACGTAGGACTTCCTTTGGCTCGTTTATTCTCTACAAAATATCAAACAGTTGGATTTGATATGAATAAAGCGAGGGTTGATGCTTTGATGGCTGGACATGATTCAACACTTGAAGTATCGGATGAATTGTTACAATCTGCTATAAAAAATGGTTTTAAATGTACGGCTGATATAGAAGATATCCGTGATTGTAATTTCTATGTAGTAGCTGTACCTACTCCTGTAGATGAACATCACAATCCAGACCTAACTCCTTTGTATGGTGCAAGTACTACAGTAGGTAAGGTAATCTCAAAAGGAGATGTTGTAGTGTATGAATCAACGGTTTATCCTGGTGTGACGGAAGAAGAGTGTATTCCGGTAGTAGAACGGGTTTCTGGATTAAAATTGAATATGGATTTTTTTGCAGGTTATTCTCCTGAGCGTATTAATCCGGGTGACAAGCTTCATACAGTAGAAAAAATAAAGAAAGTAACTTCTGGTTCTACAATAGAAATTGGTAAAAAAATAGATGAAGTTTATGCTTCAGTAATTTCTGCCGGAACTCATTTAGCACCCACGATAAAAGTTGCAGAGGCTGCTAAAGTAATAGAAAACTCACAGCGCGACATTAATATAGCATTTGTGAATGAACTATCTAAAATATTTACCAGAATGGATATTGACACACAGGATGTTTTGGCTGCCGCTGCAACAAAATGGAACTTTCTACCTTTTAAACCGGGATTAGTTGGCGGGCATTGCATTGGTGTTGACCCTTATTATTTGGCTCAATGTGCGCAAAATTATGGATACAATCCAGAAATCATTTTAGCAGGTAGAAGAATGAATGACAGTATGGGGGAATATGTTGCAAACCAAGTGGTGAAGCTGATGTTGAAAAAAGGAATACAAGTGTTGGGGTCGAATATTTTAATAATGGGATTCACTTTCAAAGAGAATTGTCCGGATGTACGTAATACAAAAGTCATTGACATATTTAATGCTTTACAAGAATACAATTTGAATATAACCGTATTTGATCCTTGGGCAAATCCTCAAATAGTCGATAAAGAGTATGGAATATCCGTTGTAAATGAACTTCCTGATTCTAAATTTGATTCAGTTATATTAGCTGTGTGTCATGATGCATTTCAGGATATCCAAGTAAATACTTTAAGAAAGGATAATTCTGTTCTTTATGATGTAAAGGGGATTTGGGATAAGCATTTTGTGGATGGAAGACTCTAAAAAGAACGGTAGATTTTATTTTTATATGTTGTTGGCATAATGAAACTTATTTATCAAATTCAACAGTCTGTTAGAAATTATCTTTTGCGGAAATCTTATTATAAGTTGTATAAGGTTATTTATCATAATAATCCTCTGTTGAAAAAGAAAGCTGTTTTTGAAGAGAAATGGTTACAAAAATGGAAGTCTTTAGATTCTCATATAAAGATTGATTCTTATCGAATATTTTCTCGCTATGTAGGAGAAGATATCAATATTTTGCCTTTAGAGTATTGTGCTACGGTTATTGAACCATTCCTTAATCCTAAGCAGTTTTGGGCATATTATAATGATAAAAATATGTTTGATAAGATATTTGGAACAGATATTTTGCCTAAAACGATAATTCGAAATATTGATGGTGCTTATTATACAGCTGATTATAAAATATATAAGGAAAAAATATTATCCTTATCTATTGCTTCTAAGTGCATAATAGTAAAACCATCTATTGATGGGGAGTCTGGTAGAGGGGTTGTAAAGTTACAAAAAGGTAATGGAAATATTCATTTGGAATCATTAAAACTCCAATTCGGTGAAAACTTTATTGTTCAAGAATGTTTAAGCCAACATCCATATATGGCACAGTTTAATAATACTTCTGTGAATACTATTAGAGTAATGACATACAGATCTTTGGCAACAAATGAGGTTGTAATTCCTAATGCTATACTTCGTGTTGGAGCTGAAGGGAAGGATGTTGATAATGCTCATGCTGGTGGTATGTTTTGTGGAATATCAGCTAATGGTGTATTAGGGAAATATATGTGTGATTATTTGGGAAATAAGAAAAAGAGTTTTAATGGAGTAGATTATTCGAATTCTGATTTTTGTATTCCTAATTATAATAGAGTGAAAGAATTTGCAAAAGAGGTTGCTGATAAGGTATTGCATCATAGATTATTAGCACTGGATATAATGCTTGATGAACAGGGAAATCCTAAACTTATAGAAGTTAATGTAGGAGGCTTTTCTGCTTGGTTGTTTCAATATACCAATGGAAGTGCTTTTGGGCAATATACTGATGAAGTGATATCTTTTTTGAAAAAGAAAAAATAAGTGTTGTAAGCACTCAAATCACAACAATTATGGTAAGCAGTCAAAAAATGGCTATTGATTGCAAACTCTATCTTCGCTGCGAACAAAAATTTTAGGATTTATGTATATTTTACTTTCAATACCAGACCGAGGCCTTGCCTCATGGAGAATCTCTCCAATCATTTTGTGTTAGGAACAAAGTTCCTTATAACATCTTTCAGAAATGGTTCAAGGATACCCGGAAAAAAGTAATTGAAGTCCAGATTAATGGTGCTCCTGAAATAGGTCATGAGGAAAAATCCAAGACTAGTGTTCAATCTCAATCAGTATCACAAAGCAGAAATGATATCCCAGTTCGTATTTTGGTTGCCATTCGTATAAGCAATGGCTTACATTTGTCCCGAAAGAATTTAAGCTATCAAGATTTAGTTCGTATGGTAGAGAATTTGGAGGGTTTATGTTGAGTGTTACCGGTCTGAATCATTTTTATTATGTCCGTGACTTTACCGATATGCGTTGTAAACACAGCCGTGTGTTGTCAATCATTCGTGAACGACTTCACCGTGAGACCTGGTGTAAAGTGCGTAAATATGATCACTATAAGAAGTGCTACATTTGGGTGCTGGTCAACAAGGCTCAGAAAACAGCTATTTTCTTCTATGAGAATGGCTCGCGCGGTCGTGATGTACTTACAGACTTTTTGGGTGATGCAGAATTGAAGAGTATTATGTCCGACGGATACAATGCTTATGTATTTATCGGCAATGAGCTGAAATCAGCCCGGTTTAAAGATACTGTACACCAAGTTTGTATGTCTCATGCCAAAAACAAGTTTGTCAAGGCTTCCAATCAGGGTAGTGAACCGACAGCAGAACGCTTTTCCGAAATTTTAAAGGAGTTCTTTATGAGGGGGCGTAAATACGATGATGCCGGACTCACTTCCAAAGAAAGGTTGCGGGAAAGGCAAAGCTTGGAAACGAAGGAACTCCTGATAGAGTTGCGCTGTTTGTTGGACAGTGAACTGTCAAAGGATTCAGAATTTAGAAGTCAGTATTATAAGGAAGCTCTCAATTATCTGAACCGGTTCTGGAAAGAGATTTTTGCTTACTTGGATGATGGTGAATTACCGATAGACAACAATCTAGCTGAGCGAACCATTCGAAAGCTGACTACTCAACGCAACAATTCACTTCATTATGGTAGTGATGCCGGAGCAGAGATGGCTGCAACTTATCACAGTGTGATAGGAACGGTAAAGCTTCATGGCAGTTCTATCTGGAACTTCATCGGAACTTTTTTCAAAAATATCTTTAACGGGTGCAGGGATTATGTTAACATGGTTCCTGACAAAATCACTTTGACTACCAGCCAATGTTAAATTCAAGACTAATTGATTAACAAAACTCGGTTTGAGGCACTGAAAAGTGCCCTTTCGAAGGGGGGGATGCCTTAAATTGAGTGCTTATGAACTTGGCTGTATGCCGATAGTTAAAAAACAATCGAATTTGATAACATTTTTTTGTGAGATACTTATTCTGGTGCCTTATAAAAAGGATATGCTCTAATTTGAGTTTTAACCCCTAAATTGAGTATTAATTTGGATTTTAATATATTGTAAGATTTGGTTTGTAGCTTACATAATTGTATGTAGTCTGTTTGACAATGGAAAAATGGTATAAAGAAAATAAAAACAATACATCTGTAAAATTTGTATTGTTGGGAATTAATCCTTTATTAGGTTTCTTGAGTGCATTGGTCGACTTGAAAACAAAATCTTCTTTTATCATTCTCTTCTTATTTTTTATTTGCATAGGTTTTTCTTTAACAATTCCTGAAATCAGGACAGATAAATGTAACTATGATGCCATTACTTATAGGCAGAATTTTGAGGCTTATACTAAGTATGATACAAATATATTTTTCTCTAATTTAAAAGATTGGGTAGCGTTAGAAGGAGAATCGGATTTTTATGCGGACACTTTATATTTTTTGGTTTCTCGATTTTCGGGAAACTATCATATAATGTTTATGGTGACTGCATTGGTCTTTTCATTTTTTTTGTTGAAATCGTTGAGATTTTTTGTGTTAGACGAACATTTTGATAGGTCTTTATGTTGCTATATCCTCTTATATCTTTTTCTTTCTAATCAGATCTTGAATCTAAATATGTTTCGGTATTATACGGCAATGTGGATTACCGTATATGCTTTGTTGAATGTTTTTGTTTTACATAAAACAAAATATTTATTTTTATTATTGTTAACTCCTTTTTTTCACGGTTCATTTTGGCTCATTTATGCACTGTTTTTATTATTTTATTTAACTGTAAAATGGAAAAGGATTTGGGAAATATGCTTTATCATTAGCATTTTTGTAGGAGAATTATCTTTAGAGTTATTTAGGGAAAGTGCTGAATTCATACCTCTTTTGACAAACCATTTTGAAGGATATCTGGATGAAAATTATGTGTATCGGATAAATGAAGGAGGAAGCGGTCATATTTGGGTTGTACGTTTTTTGGAAAGGTGTTCAATCGGGTACATTAATTTACTTATCCTAGTGTTGATAATTAATTATAAAAAACATATAAAGGGGACAGATTGTACTGTAATTTATATTTTTTTATTGGTGTTGATGTCCTTTGTTAATTTTACTATAGTAATTCCTTCGTTAGGTAGCAGATTTGTAATGCTAGCTTTTCCATTTATTGCTTATGTTTGGTTGCGGTGTCTTTTAATTAGGAAAAATAATATATATATATATGGATTGGGATGTATGTTCATTGTACATGCTCTTCTTCCTTTTAATATTTATCAATTTCCGTGCATTCAACATTATTTGTCATTGTTGGAAACTTGTTTCTTTTATGCAAGCCCACTTTATTTAGTAAATAAATATATTTTTTGGTTGTAAGCATGATAAAATATAGTAGGCTAATAGGGAGTAAAGATGGTAAGATATTGGTCTCAAATTTCCTGTATTTAACCTTAATGCAGGTTGCAGGCTTTATCTTTCCTTTGTTGACATTGCCTTATTTAGCTAAAATTATAGGAACTAATGGGTTTGGTCGTATTGCTTTTGCTTCTGCTGTAATTATATGGTTGCAGACTATTTCTGATTGGGGATTTAATTATACAGCTACCCGAAATATTGCTAGAAATAGAGATGATAAACAGATCGTTTCAAAAATATTTTCTTCAGTTTTTTGGGCTCGTTGTGTTCTTATGATCTTCTCTTTATTTTTGTTAGTATTACTTTTTTGTATAATATCTGAATTCAAAGAAAATGCAGATATTATTTTGGTGACATTTTTGATGATTCCTGGGAATATCATGTTTTCTGAATGGTTTTTTCAAGGCATTGAAAAAATGAAATATATAACTTTTTTAAATCTTTTAGCTAAATTTTTTTTTACTATTTGTATTTTTCTTTTTGTAAAAGACAAAGATGACTATATATTACAGCCTTTGTTTGTGTCATTAGGATTTATATCCTCTGGCTTTATAGCTTTATATATTATCCTATTTAGGTGGGAGATACAGTTGACTAGGCCAGTTTGGACAGATATAAGGAAAACAATAAAAGATAGTACAAATGTATTTATAAATAATTTAATGCCTAATATGTATAATAGTATGGCCACCATATTATTAGGTTTTTTTTCTAGTGAAACTATGGTTGGCATTTATTCATCAGGAAAAAATTTCGTATCAGTTTCTAATACAATGTTAGCGATTATATCTCGTACTTTTTTTCCTTATCTTTCCCGAAAAGAGAATAAGCATCGTATCTATGCTAAAATTAGTATATGCATTACTTTAATAGTTGTGGTTGCATTATTTGTTTTAGCTCCATTTATCATCCATCTATTTTATACAGAGGATTTTTCCGATTCTATTAAGGTGTTAAGAATTACTTCAATATCTTTATTATTTATAACATTAAATAATGTTTATGGGACAAACTATTTGTTGATTCATAACTGTGACAAATTATTGAGAAATATAGTTGTTGTAGCATCCTTAACAGGATTTTTAATCTCCTTTCCATTAATTTATTATTGGGGATATATCGGTGCTTCTTTGACTTTCTTATTTACGAGTATGATGTTGGGAACATTGTCTACTTGTTTTGCTATAAAAGTGAAAAGAAATCAGTGTAAATAAATATATTGAAATGGATTTTGGTAAAATTTGAATAGAATGAAGCATCTTCTTTTCTTTATTAGTGGTTTGGGCTCCGGCGGTGCACAAAGGCAGATTGTGGAATTGGCTGTTGGCTTTAAAGGTATGGGATATAATGTCCGTTTTTTGATATATCAAAAAAAATGGAGTGAATTTTATTATCAATATATAGTCAATCATGGTATTGAGATAGATGGAATTTACGAGGATAATTATTTAAAACGTATTTATAAAGTACGTAGGTATATTCGTTCTCATAAGTTTGACGTAGTAATCGCTTTTCTGGAAGCTCCCTCTTTTATGGCAGAATTATCAGGCTTCCCTAGTAGGAAATGGAAACTTATTGTCGGAGAGAGAAGTGCGGATCCTGCCAAACGCTCATCTTTTAAGTTGAGGCTTTTTTTAAAGTTTCATAGATTTGCAGATTATATAGTTGCTAATTCTTATGCGAATATCAATATTGTAAAAGAAGTGGCACCTGGAATATTATCAAGGAAGTTCAATGTCATATATAATATGCTTGATAAGGAAAGATTATTACCTAATGAAAATTTTACATATAGAAAGAACGGAAAATTGAATTTGCTGGTTGCTTCCAGCCATCGATATCTTAAGAATTTAAATGGATTGATTGAAGGTGTCCACTTAATGGATTCTCAATATCGTGATAATCTTAGAATTTCATGGTTTGGGAATAGTAGGTTTGACACTTCTTTGGAAGATGGGCTTCAAAAAATTCAATCTTATGGTTTGCAGGATATCTTTTCTTTTCATAAGGAGACATTGAATATTTATGACTATATGAGGGAAGCTGATGCGGTTGGTTTGTTTAGCTTTTTTGAGGGGCTTCCTAATGCTATTTGTGAAGGGATGTATATGGGGAAACCGATTGTTGCCACACGTGTGTCTGACGTTCCTTTGTTGGTGGAGGATAATGTGAATGGATTTTTGTGTGAGGCAAACTCTCCTTCTTCTATTTCGCATGCTTTGACTCTGCTGGTGAAGTGTTCTGTGGTCGAATTGTCTGATATGGGAAAACGGAATAACACGAAAGCTGAAGAGTTATTTAATAAGTCCCGTATCTTAGGTGATTACGAAAAAATGTTTTAGACTTTTATGAATATTTTATTGATTTCTAGAGGATATCCTTCTAATAGAGATGTTCAGTGGGGATGTTTTGAGCGTGATCAAGCTAAGGCTTTACAAAAATTAGGGCATACAGTAACTGTAATGTCCATAGATGGTAGATTTAGGCTATATAAACGAAGGTTAGGCATTACTCAAATAAGTGATGATGGTATTAATGTCTATAATATGTTTTACTGTCCTTTTGTTATTCTAAGATTATTGGGTAGTAAGTTTTTCTTAAAAGTATTAAGTTGGCAGACCAATAGGTTATATGAGGAAATAAAAAAAAGGGAGATTCCAGATGTTATATATGCCCATTATCTGACCAATATATATTCTGCTGCAATAATTAAGCAGCACTATAATATACCTGTGGTGGGAATAGAGCATTGGAGTATGCTGAATAGAAAGCTCTTGCCTTCGTATGTATCTATAATGGGAAATATAGGATATAGGATTGCTGATAAACTTATAGCTGTATCTGATTCTTTGAAATGTAATATTTATAATCATTTTGGTGTAAATTCTATTGTTATACACAATATGATTGGAGAGGAGTTTACTAATAGGCAAATAGTTGATAGAAAAAAGATTGTTTCTGGAAAACTAAATATTATAGCATTGGGAAGTTTGTTTTATGGAAAGGGATATGATATTTTGATATCAGCATTTGCAAAGACAGGGCTGTCGAAGTTTGGTTGCAAAATCACTATTGTAGGAGAAGGTGGTCAAAGAACAAAATTGCAGGCGCAGATAGATGGATTAGGGCTTGAAAGGTCAATTCGGTTGGTGGGGCAGAAAAATAAACATGAAATCATTGAAATAATGGACTCATGTAATTTATTCATTCATCCATCTAGAGGAGAAAATTTTTCAGTTGCCATACTTGAAGGACTTGCTTCTGGATTGCCAGTGATAGCTACATTATGTGGTGGAGCAGCCCAGTGCATAAATGAAAATAATGGTCTTCTTGTGGAAGTTGGTGATATAGACCAATTGGAAAAAGCTATAAAATATATGTATGAGCATATTGATGAATATAACAATATGGAAATTTCAAATGAATGTTTATCTAAGTATTCTTCTGTAGCCATAGGAAAACAGATAGAAAATGTTTTGAATGAGGTTATAAATCGTTGAAATATGAAACAGTTGGTAATTATTGGTGCTGGTGGTATGGGACGTACTATGTTCGATATGGCACGAGAGTCTTGGGGACATGAAACCGAATTTGTCGTTAAAGGATTTATTGATGATAACGTAAAAGCATTGAATGGCTTTGAAGGTTATCCTCCTATTGTAGAAACTATATCAGGTTATTTACCTTGCGCAGATGATGTGTTTATATGTTCTATTGGTGGCGCTTCTAGAGTAAAATGTATATCTGAGATTATAGCACGTGGGGGAGAATTTATTCCTTTAATACATAAAACAGCTCGTATAGGAAGTAATGTGGTGATGGGAAAAGGTAATTTAGTAGGTGCATTTACAACTATAGCAGCTGATGCTAAAATTGGTGATTACAATTTTATCCAATCGTTAACTATTATTGGTCATGATGTGACAATTGGTAGTTGGAATAGGATTGACTCGCAAGTGATGATGGTAGGAGCCACTACAATCGGGGATCATAATATGATTCATACAGGAGCAATGATAAACCATAATGTACATATTGGTGACAATTGTACCATCGGAGCATGTTCGTTTGTAACGATGGATGTTGAGTCGGGATCAACCTTATTTTCTTCACCTGCAAGAAGGCTAAAATGATGAGTGAATTACTGAAAGATAAAGTCTGTATCGTAACGGGTGCAGCTCAAGGCATAGGTAAGTCTATTGCCTTGAAAATGATTGAAGATGGTGCAATAGTATATGGCTGTGATCGTTTGGAAGGTTCCATGAGCGCTTTAGAGCTTGAGTTTGAAAGATTTCATGCATTGTATTTTGACGTGACCCATGCACAAGCTGCTAAAGAATCTATGATGCGAGTTAAAAAGGAGCAGGGGCACATAGATGTATTGGTTAATAATGCGGGTGTAGTGTTCAATAAGAAAATAGGTATGATTGTTAGGGAAGAGACTGAATTGATGTTTCGTGTCAATGTGATTGCCGTGATTGAGTTGGTGCAATTAGTGTCTCGTCTGATGGCTCGCAATGGCGGAGGTTCCATTGTAAATATTGCATCTGTTACGGCTGTATTGGGCTCTCCGGGACAATCGGCTTATTCGGCTACAAAAGGGGCTATCATTTCTTTTACAAAGTCGGCTGCTAAAGAATTGGCTCCGATAGGTGTACGTGTCAATGCTGTAGCACCCGGTATCGTGAAAACAGAGCGTTTTGCCGAGCTTTATGAAGATAGTAAAGAAAAAATAGATATGCGCATCGCTAAGATTGCTTTGGGGCGTTTGGGATCTCCTGATGATATAGCTAATGCGTGCTCTTTCTTGGCTTCGGATCGTTCTTCATATATCTCTGGTCAGATATTGGGGGTAGATGGTTGCGCTTCAATTTAATGAAATAATTCTTGGTTATGATATTACAATTGAATAAACATCCGCAGGAAGCAATTGCTGCTATTGATGCAATGGAAAACATCCTGACTTACGGAGAGTTGGTGGATTTTTCTAATGAGATAGGCACTCTTATACCTTCTCGTTCCTTACTTTTCTTGTTGACAGAGAACAATGTGGGTGGTGTGGCCTGGAGTATAGGATGTCTTAATTCAGGAAATGTTCCTTTGATTTTGAATGCGCATATTGAAGAGGGATTATATAAGAATCTGTTTGAAATATACCGACCTTCTTATTTATGTGTACCTGTTGTAATGGCTATTTCTTTAACCTCCTATGAAGTGGTAACGGAACGTTATGGGTATGTGTTGTTGAGGATAGGCTTAGAAGCTTGTCCGATGTATGAGGATTTATCCCACTTATTACCTACTTCCGGCTCTACGGGAAGCCCTAAATTAGTGAGGCATAAATATGAAAATATTGAGGCCGCGGCACTTAATATATCCACATTCTTCCAATTAACAAAGGAAGACCGGCCGTTATTGGTATTGCCTCTTTATTATACTATGGGGCTTTCTGTTGTGTTCAGCCATCTCTATGTAGGTGCTACGATACTTATAACTAATCAGAACATGACTGACCGAGCTTTTTGGAATTTTATAAGGGAACAAAGGGCTACTAGTTTTACAGGGGTTCCTTATAGTTTTGAGATTCTGAATATGATGCGTTTCTTTCGTATGGACTTGCCTGATTTGAGATTGTTGACACAGGGAGGCGGTAAAATGCCTCGTCAGTTAAATTTAAAGTTTGCAGAATATTGTAGGGACAATGGCAAGCAGTGGATTGCTACTTATGGACAGTCGGAAGGCACAGCCCGTATGGCTTATTTACCTGCGGAGTGGGCCGTTGAGAAAGTTGGTAGTATAGGATTAGCAGTTCCTAATGCCGAATTGTCGCTAATGGACAGTGAAGGGAATCTTATTGAAGAGGCAAATACCGAAGGTGAGATGTGTTATCGCGGTAAAAATGTGACACTTGGATATGCCCGTAAACGAGAAGATTTACTTTTGGGAGATGAACGCAATGGATTTATGCGTACCGGTGATTTGGCTTATCGTGATGAGGATGGATGTTATTACATTGTAGGTCGTATAGGACGTTTCTTGAAATTATTTGGGATGCGTATTGGACTGGATGAATGTGAACAGATAATCAAAGGAAAATTTCCTATAGAGTGTGCTTGTGTAGGAACGGATGAAAGAATGGTTATTTATCTCACAAACGGGCAATATGCTCAACAAGTGAAAGAATTGTTGGTAGAGAAAACAAAATTGGTAGCTTCTGTTTTCGATGTACGAATAATTGATGAAATACCCAGAAATGAAGCAGGCAAGATATTGTATAGTAAGTTTAATATATAAAAGTTGTAATAGAAATGACTAATATTGAGAAATATAACGCTGCTTTTGTAGAAGTGTTTGGTGTGACAGAAGAGGTCTTGAATGACAGTTTTTCAAAAGAAAATGTAGAAGGATGGGACTCGGTTCATCAACTGAATATAATTTCTATCTTGGAAGACTCTTTTGATGTAATGTTCGAGCCTGAAGAAATTATGGAGTTAACTTCTTATGGGAAAGGAATTGAGATTTTGAATAGGTATGGTATTGATTTGAAACTTTGAATTGTGCTATGCAAATAAGAAGAATTCTGTGGGGGATTCTCGTTGATTTATATCCTCGTTATCTCCGTTGGAGATACGGAATGGATATAGGTAAAAATTGCAGAATTTCATGGAAAGCTCATTTAGATAAGTCATTAACCCTAAAGGTATCCATATTGGGGATAATACTTGGGTGCTTTCTGGTGCTATGATATTGGCACATGATCATTGTAGAAGTTTGAAAGCTGATACATATATTGGTAAAAATTGTGTGATAGGAGTTCGATCAATAATTATGCCAGGCTTATATGTTGGTAATCAAGTGGTTATAGGAGGGGGTAGCGTGGTTACAAAAAATATTCATTCGAATTGTATTGCAGCAGGAAATCCTGCAAAGATATTGAAAGAGAATGTAAATGTTCAAAATGGAAAAATATTAATGAATTGATTAACGAATGTTATGCTATATTCTTGCTTTTTAAAACGTACGATTGATTTTATTGTTGCTTTCTTTGTTTTGGCAGTTATCTGGCCCATATTACTTCTTCTGATAATTTTCCTCCATTTCACCAATAAGGGTGCCGGTGTCTTTTTCACCCAGGATCGCCCTGGAAAAAATGCCCGGATATTCAAAGCCATAAAGTTTAAGACAATGACAGATGAGCGGGATTCTGGAGGAAACTTGTTGCCGGATGCTGAACGCCTGACAAAGATTGGTAAAATAGTCCGTTCTCTTTCCATAGATGAATTGCCACAATTAATTAATGTATTAAAGGGGGATATGGCATTGGTTGGCCCCCGTCCTTTATTGCCGAAGTATCTTCCTTTATATTCAGAGGAACAGTTCCGTCGCCATGAAGTACGTCCAGGAATTACGGGGTGGGCACAGGTAAACGGACGGAATGATATCAGTTGGAAACGTAAGTTTGAACTGGATGTGTGGTACGTGGATCATATTTCTTTCTGGCTGGACGTGAAGATTATTATGCTAACCATAAAGAAAGTGTTCGTTAGAGAAGGGATCAATAAGGAAGGTAATGCTACCACTGAGCCTTTCAACGGTCATAACTGAAATGAACATCCATCAGATTGTCAATTCTGTTTTCACCTCCAATGCTTATATACTGTCTGTTGAGGGGAAAGATGGGCATGTATTGATAGATATTGGGGATATTGCTCCTATAAAGCAGTGTGTTCAGGAAAAGTGCGGAACGGTACAAGCCTTGTTTCTGACTCATACTCATTACGACCATATTTATGGTATAAAAGATTTATTACGATTGTATCCTGATTGCACAGTTTACACTTCCTCTTTCGGTAAGGAGGCTTTAGGTTCGGATAGACTTAATTTTTCCCGTTATCACAATGATCCTGTAATATGGATGGGAGATAATGTGACGGTTTTACATGAGAATGATAAAGTGGAAATATTTCCGGGAATTTTCGTGGAAGTGTTTGAAACTCCCGGACATGATAAAAGCTGCCTTACCTATAAAGTCGAGAACAATGTTTTCTCGGGTGATTCATATATCCCGGGTGTTAAAGTCATTGCCTCATTCCCTAATAGCGATAGGGAAGATGCACGGATCTCGAAAGAACGTATCATGGAATTAACAAAGGATTGCAGTCTGTATCCCGGTCATGGAAACATTTATGAGTAAATTATTCCGATATCTGGAAAGGATTTATAAAGCCGTTTCCTTTCTTTTTATTCCCCACTATGTGAGGAATCCGAAGTCTGATCATTAAATAATCACATATATATTTATGGATAAAACCATTTATCTCTGCCTTGCCCATATGAGCGAGGAGGGTATTGAACAGAAATATGTAAAAGAAGCCTTCGATACGAACTGGGTGGTTCCTCTCGGTCCTAACGTGAATGCTTTTGAAGAGGATTTGAAACGTTTTGTAGGCGAAGGCAAGGAAGTGGTGGCACTTTCGGCCGGTACGGCGGCAGTACATTTGGCTCTGTTGGCTTGCGGAGTGGGACAGGGTGACGAAGTGATTGTACAAAGCTTCACATTCTGTGCGTCTTCGCATCCGGTCACTTATCTGGGGGCTGTTCCGGTATTTGTGGATTCTGAGAAAGAAACTTGGAACATGTCTCCGGAACTGTTGGAAGAAGCCATCAAGGACCGCATTGCCAAGACTGGCAAAAAGCCAAAAGCTATTGTTCCTGTGGCATTGTACGGCATGCCCTATGACTGTACACGTATCATGGAGATAGCCGATAGGTATGCTATTCCAGTGGTGGAAGATGCTGCCGAAGGTTTTGGCTCCCGTTTTAAGGGACAGGTACTGGGGACGTTCGGCAAGTTCGGGGTGCTGAGCTTTAACGGTAACAAGATGATTACTACCAGTGGCGGTGGTGCGTTGATTTGTAAAGATGCCGAAAGCAAGAATCAAATCATGTGGTATGCCACGCAGGCTCGTGAGGCTTATCCTTATTACCAGCATGAGGCGATAGGGTATAACTATCGCATGAGTAATATATGTGCAGGTATTGGTCGTGGTCAAATGACCGTTGCCGATAAGCATATTGCACATCACCGGCATGTGCAGGCTCTCTATAAGGAACTGCTTAAGGATGTGAAGGGGGTATTGCTGCATGAAGCTCCTTCGGCTGATTATGACTCTAATTTCTGGCTTTGTACAATCACTCTGGATTCTTCACTTCGCATCAAAGGGCAGGAAAATGCTTATAAGGATGTTGTCAAGACTGCCGTAGGTGGTGCTGCTGGTGTGATTCATGCCGTAGAATGTGCTACAACAGATTGCCAGCCCAACGAGAATGTGGAGGCTTTGCGTGCTTTTATGCTTGGCAAAAAAATAGAGGCACGCCCGGTATGGAAACCGATGCACAAGCAGCCGGTCTATAAGGATGCTCCGGCTTATATCAATGGGGTATCCGAAGCTATTTTTAAAATCGGTATGTGCCTTCCTGCCGGGCCGTGGGTGACTGATGAAGATGTATATTATATTGTGGAGTGTATAAAAGAGGCCATAGTAAAATAATAGATGAAAATACAGCTTTTTTAACTACGACCTTGACAACGCTGTCGGTTGCCAATACGTTTGTCAATGCGGATTTCATCTATACGTTGTCTGTTCCGTTCTAGTCTTCTGCTTCTTCAATTTCTGCAAGCGTGCCAAATATTCACCGCCTGATGCTTCATGAGAATATTGGACTACCGCATCGCAAACATCTTATCAGATTATGGCGAATGAGCTGAAGATTCCCCATGTCATAGTATCTTCGACCTATATGGCAGTACAGGCAATCATCATCGTAGGATATCTTGATTAAGTTGGCTTGCCTAATCTGTTAGATTGTAAATCAATACTTTATAAACTTATCTCAGAAAACAGCTTCAGCGAGGCTGTTTTCTTTGTTTACAGGCAAATATATCCTCACCTTTGCATTGTTGATCAACAAAACGAGATTAAAAACCATGTTGAATTAAAAATGTAAAAAGGAGAAAGAAAGTATGCCTTTATTTTATTATGCAAGACAGTCGTCTCTGGCGACGAAAGAGGGTGCCAAACTTTGGCATCTGAGTTTGAAGAAAGTGGGAAGAGCCGTGGATGCACAACAGCTGGCTGAGGTGATTGCCGAGAAGTCTTCATTGACTCCGGGTGATGTACATAATGTAATCCGTAACCTGATGACGGTAATGAGGAGCCAGTTGCTGAACAGCCGTACGGTGCGTCTGGATGGCCTGGGCACATTCACCATGAAGGCCCGTACGCGAGGTAAGGGAGTGGTCAAATCTGAAGACGTGAATCCCAATCAAGTGACTGCTTTGCGCTGCCAGTTTACTCCGGAATACACGCGCCCGGCTGCCATCGGCACTACGCGTGCCCTGCTTCAGGGTGTGGAGTTTGAGAAATGGACGGGAGTGGTTACGGACGGTAAGGATGATGCCGGTGATGGTGGTAATTCCGGTGGCGGTTCCGACGGTGACCAGGGAGAGAACCCGTTAGGATAAGATGTATTTACTAATTTTGAAAGATTAAGACTATGAAAAAGAACGTTTGGGACAAGATTTTGAAGGTAGTGATAGCTGTTGCTTCTGCCATATTGGGAGCTTTAGGCGCCAATGCAATGAATGTATAAATTGTAGATTTATATAGAATATTAGGAGAAAGGCGGTGAAGGAAAAGCACTTCATCGCCTTTTTGTTATTTTCTTCATTTATAATTCCCTGCCAACCAAAAAATCTTATTACCTTTGCAGGTCACTTTTGGAAACAATAAAAATATAATGATATGAATATCTCTTATAATTGGTTGAAAGAGTATGTCGATTTCGATTTGACACCGGATGAAGTTGCTGCGGCACTGACCTCCATCGGACTGGAAACGGGAAGTGTGGAAGAGGTGCAAACCATTAAAGGCGGACTGGAAGGACTGGTCATCGGCGAAGTGCTGACATGCGAAGCTCATCCTAACTCAGACCATATGCACGTCACTACGGTGAACCTGGGACAAGGTGAACCCGTGCAGATTGTATGCGGCGCTCCGAATGTAGCTGCCGGACAGAAAGTGGTAGTAGCCACGTTGGGTACAAAACTGTATGACGGTGACGAATGTTTTACCATCAAGAAATCAAAACTTCGTGGCGTGGAATCTGTCGGCATGATTTGTGCTGAGGATGAAATCGGTATCGGTACGGACCACGCAGGCATCATCGTACTGCCGGAGACAGCTGTTCCGGGTACGCTTGCCAAGGACTACTATAACATCAAGAGCGATTACGTACTGGAAGTGGACATCACTCCCAACCGTGCCGATGCTTGCTCACATTATGGGGTGGCACGCGACTTGTATGCCTACTTGATACAGAACGGTAAGCCGGCTACTTTAAAGAAACCTTCGGTAGACGCTTTTGCGGTAGAAAATCACGACTTGGATATTAAAGTAACTGTAGAGAACAGCGAGGCATGTCCCCGATATGCAGGCGTTACGGTGAAAGGGGTTACAGTGAAAGAAAGCCCCGAATGGTTGCAGAACAAGTTGCGTATTATCGGCCTGCGTCCTATCAATAATGTGGTGGATATTACCAACTATATCGTCCATGCTTTCGGCCAGCCGTTGCACTGCTTCGATGCAGATAAGATTAAAGGCAGTGAGGTGATTGTAAAGACCATGCCGGAAGGTACTCCGTTTGTAACTCTTGATGGCGTGGAGCGTAAATTGAACGAACGCGACTTGATGATTTGCAACAAGGAAGAGGCGATGTGTATTGCCGGTGTATTCGGCGGTCTGGATTCCGGTTCTACGGAAACCACCAAGGATGTGTTCCTTGAAAGTGCTTACTTCCATCCCACATGGGTGCGCAAGACAGCCCGTCGTCATGGATTGAACACAGATGCTTCTTTCCGTTTTGAAAGAGGTATTGACCCGAATGCCACTATTTACTGCCTGAAGCTGGCTGCTTTGATGGTAAAGGAACTTGCCGGAGGTACCATTTCTTCTGAAATAAAAGATGTGTGCGCCGCTCCTGCCAAGGATTTCCGTGTGGAACTTGCCTATGAGAAAGTGAACTCACTGATTGGCAAAGTTATTCCGGTCGATACCATCAAGAGCATCGTGACAAGTCTGGAAATGAAGATTGTAGACGAGACAGCCGAAGGGCTTACGCTGGATGTTCCTCCTTACCGTGTGGACGTGCAGCGCGATTGCGATGTGATAGAGGATATTCTGCGTATCTACGGATATAATAATGTGGAGATTCCGACTACCTTGAAGTCTTGTCTGACTACCAAGGGTGAATATGATAAATCCAACAAACTGCAGAACCTGGTTGCCGAGCAGCTGGTGGGCTGTGGTTTCAATGAGATTCTGAACAACTCGTTGACGCGTGCCGCTTACTATGACAATCTGGAGTCTTATCCATCAAAGAATCTGGTAATGTTGCTGAATCCGTTGAGTGCAGACTTGAATGCCATGCGTCAGACACTGCTTTTCGGTGGATTGGAAAGCATCTCGCACAACGCCAACCGTAAGAATGCAGACCTGAAATTCTTTGAATTCGGTAATTGTTATCACTTCAACGAGGAAAAGAAGAATCCGGAGAAAGTGCTTGCCGCTTATTCCGAAGACTATCATCTTGGTTTGTGGGTGACTGGCAAGAGGGTGGCCAACTCATGGGCTCATCCGGACGAGAACAGCTCGGTATATGAGCTGAAGGCATACGTTGAGAATGTCTTTGCCAGATTGGGGCTGCACATGCATGATTTGGTTGTCGGCAATCTGACTGATGACATCTATGCTGCCGGTTTATCTGTACAGACAAGGGGTGGAAAGCGGTTGGCTACTTTCGGTATTGTAACAAAGAAGCTGCTGAAGGCATTCGATATTGACAACGAGGTTTACTATGCCGATTTCAACTGGAAAGAATTGTTGAAGGCCATCCGCAATGTGAAGGTGAGCTATACGGAAATCTCCAAGTTCCCTGCCGTGAAACGCGACTTGGCGTTACTGCTCGACAAGAAAGTGCAGTTTGCGGAAATTGAGAAGATTGCCTACGAGACGGAGAAAAAGCTGCTGAAGGAGGTCTCTCTCTTCGACGTTTATGAGGGTAAGAATCTGGAAGCTGGTAAGAAGAGTTACGCGGTGAGCTTCTTGCTGCAGGATGAGAATGCCACGTTGAACGATAAGCAGATTGACAAGATTATGTCCAAACTAGTGAAGAACCTGGAGGACAAATTGAATGCCAAGCTGCGTTGATTCATTATTCAGAATTTATAATTCATAATTTAAAATACAGTTCCAATGGGAAGAGCGTTTGAATATAGAAAAGCTGCCAAATTGAAAAGATGGGGTCACATGGCAAAGACCTTTACAAGACTGGGTAAACAAATTGCTATAGCGGTGAAGGCCGGCGGTCCGGAGCCGGAAAACAACCCGACACTGCGTTCGGTTATCGCTACTTGTAAGCGTGAAAACATGCCGAAGGATAATATTGAACGTGCTATCAAGAATGCGATGGGTAAGGACCAGAGCGACTATAAGGGTATGACTTATGAAGGATACGGTCCTCACGGTGTAGCTGTTTTTGTGGATACACTGACCGATAACACTACCCGTACAGTAGCCGATGTGCGTTCCGTGTTCAACAAGTTCGGCGGTAACTTGGGAACAATGGGTTCACTGGCTTTCTTGTTTGACCACAAGTGTGTGTTCACTTTCAAGAAGAAAGACGGTATCGATATGGAGGAACTCATTCTTGACTTGATAGACTATGACGTAGAGGAAGACTACGAAGAGGATGAAGAAGAAGGTACTATCACTATTTATGGTGATCCGAAAAGCTATGCAGCTATCCAGAAACATTTGGAAGAGTGCGGTTTTGAAGATGTCGGCGGTGAGTTTACCTATATCCCGAACGATATGAAGGATGTGACTCCCGAGCAACGCGAAACCATCGACAAAATGATAGAGCGTCTCGAAGAGTTTGATGATGTACAGACGGTTTATACTAACATGAAACCGGAAGAAGGCGGAGAATAATGACATATACATACAAGACGCAAGGTACGTGTAGCAGTAACATTGAACTGAATGTGGAAGATGGTATTGTGAAAGAAGTGGCATTTTGGGGTGGATGTAATGGAAACCTGCAAGGACTTTCACGTTTGGTGAAAGGCATGCCGGTAGATGCGGTGATTGCCCGTTTGGAAGGAATTCGCTGCGGAAGACGTTCCACTTCCTGCCCCGACCAATTGTGCAAGGCATTGCACGAGATGGGGTATTGAGCCTACTGCCTGAAAGAATGGATGAGAGCCCTTGACATTGAAAGATGCCAGGGGCTTTTTTTGAACCTAACATGGAGGTATTTGTTATTATTTGAGTATTTTTACGCTCTTAATTGAACAGACACAATGAAGAATATTTTTAAAGACTTGAAACGGAGAGACCACAAACGCTATCTGGGCGGTCTGGACGTTTTTAAATATATAGGTCCCGGACTGCTGGTGACTGTGGGCTTTATTGACCCGGGAAACTGGGCGTCTAATTTTGCGGCTGGGTCTGAATTTGGCTATTCATTGCTGTGGGTCGTGACTTTATCCACTATCATGCTGATTGTATTGCAGCATAATGTGGCGCATCTTGGCATTGTAACCGGCTTGTGCTTGTCCGAAGCCGCTACCAAATATACTCCTTCCTGGGTGTCGCGTCCCATATTGGGTACAGCGGTATTGGCTTCCATCTCGACTTCGCTGGCAGAGATATTGGGAGGTGCCATCGCTTTGCAGATGCTGTTTGACATTCCCATCATATGGGGCTCTATCTTGACTACCGTATTTGTAGTCGTCATGCTTTTCACTAATTCCTACAAGAAGATAGAACGTTCCATCATTGCTTTTGTTTCGGTCATCGGGCTCTCCTTTATCTATGAGCTGTTTCTGGTGAAGATAGATTGGCCGCTGGCCGCACAAGGGTGGGTGACACCTTCGTTCCCGCATGGGAGCATGCTGATTATCATGAGTGTGCTCGGTGCGGTGGTGATGCCGCATAATCTGTTTCTGCACTCGGAAGTGATACAGAGCCATGAATATAATAAGAAAGATGATGCATCCATCCGTAAGGTGTTGAAATATGAATTGTTCGACACGCTGTTCTCTATGATTGTGGGATGGGCCATCAACAGTGCCATGATACTGCTGGCAGCGGCAACTTTCTTTAAAAGCGGTATTCAGGTGGAAGAGTTGCAGCAGGCCAAATCCTTGCTGGAGCCGTTGCTGGGGAGCAGTGCTGCCGTGGTTTTTGCATTGGCATTACTGATGGCGGGTATATCTTCCACGATAACCAGCGGTATGGCGGCAGGTTCTATCTTTGCCGGTATTTTCGGAGAATCCTATCATATCAAAGACAGTCACTCGCAGGTGGGTGTGATTCTGTCGCTGGGCATTGCACTGCTGCTGATTTTCTTTATCGGAGACCCGTTCAAAGGACTGCTGATTTCACAGATGATACTGAGCATCCAGCTGCCGTTCACGGTTTTCCTGCAAGTAGGACTGACTTCTTCGCGCAAAGTGATGGGGCAGTATGTAAACAGCAAATGGAGTACATTTGTACTTTATGCCATTGCTGCGGTGGTCACTGTGCTGAATATCATGCTGCTGGTATCCGAGTTGACATCTTGAATAATTCATTTTTAAGAAATCAAATAAGTAGTATGAAGATTATTACATATAACGTAAATGGGCTGAGGGCTGCCGTGACAAAAGGTTTTCCCGAGTGGCTGGCACAAGAGCAGCCGGATGTGCTTTGTTTGCAGGAAACAAAGCTGCAACCGGAACAGTATCCGGCAGAGGCGCTGGATGCTTTGGGGTATAAGCATTACCTATATTCTGCACAGAAGAAGGGGTATAGCGGAGTCGCTATTTTGAGCAAGCAAGAACCGGACCATGTGGAGTACGGCATGGGCATTGAAGAATATGATAACGAAGGGCGCTTTATCCGTGCCGACTTCGGTGATGTGTCTGTTGTGAGTGTTTATCATCCTTCCGGTACCAGCGGTGATGAACGCCAGGCCTTTAAGATGGTCTGGTTGGAGAAATTCCAGGAATATGTATTGGAGCTGGAACGTACGCGTCCTAAACTCATTCTTTGCGGCGATTATAATATCTGCCATGAGGCAATAGACATTCACGACCCTATCAGGAATGCCACTAACAGTGGCTTCCTGCCTGAAGAGCGGGAGTGGATGACGCGCTTTCTCAATGCGGGATTCATAGATTCCTTCCGTTGGCTTCATCCCGACAAGCAGGAATATACGTGGTGGAGCTATCGCTTTAATTCACGTGCCAAGAACAAAGGGTGGCGCATTGATTATTGCATGGTGAGTGAACCGGTGCGCCCGATGTTGAAGGAGGCGAGAATATTGGGTGACGTTGTCCACTCGGACCATTGCCCGATGTTGTTGGAAATTACAGAATGATTATGGAAACAAAAGACAGAATCGAAAAAGCTGTGGAGCTTTTCAAGAGTGGCTATAACTGTTCGCAATCGGTAGTGGGAGCTTTTGCAGATATGTATGGTTTTACAGAAGAGCAGGCTTTCCGGATGTCCGCTTCTTTTGGTGGTGGCATAGGTCGTATGAGGCAGACATGCGGTGCTGCATGCGGCATGTTCCTATTGGCCGGATTGGAAAAAGGAGCTGTGGAAGGCAAGGACCGTGAAGGTAAGGCGGCAAACTATGCGTTGGTGCAGGAGCTGGCTGCTGAGTTCAAGAAACGGAACGGCTCTTTGATATGTGCTGAACTGTTGGGATTGAGAAAACCGGAAGGTTCGTCCGTTCCGGAAGCCCGTACCGAGCAGTATTATGCTAAACGCCCGTGTGCCAAGATGGTAGAGGTAGCTGCCCAAATTTGGACCGAATACCTGGAAAAAACGTCCTCAAAGTAAGAAAAAAGAACTTTTTTACCCCTTAGTAAGAAAAAAAGTGCCTAATAACGTGTTGTATAACATAAATATACCTATCTTTGCAGCGATATAAAAACACCGACATCTCTATCTTTGGAGATGAGGATAACGTTTAACTAAAAGCAAATAGAAATGTTAAAAGAAAAAGCTGGTAATGTTGCAGGACAGATTTGGACTGCACTGAATGGCACAGATGGCTTGACTCACAAGCAAATCAAGAAAGCAACTAAACTGATCGACAAGGACTTCTTCCTGGGATTGGGCTGGTTGTTAAGAGAAGACAAGGTCTCTACTTCTGAAGTGGAAGGCGAATTGTTTGTAAAGCTGAACTAAGCGAGGAATTGATTGGAATGTTATAAAAAGATGCGTTGGTACATGAATATGTTATCAACGCATTTTTTTTATTTGCTCTGTTTTCATTATCTTTGCGCACCCAATTAATAGATAGTTATTGACAATGAAGAATATACGAAATTTTTGCATTATTGCCCATATCGACCACGGTAAATCAACCTTGGCAGACCGTCTGCTGGAATTTACCAATACTATACAAGTAACTAACGGACAGATGCTGGATGACATGGACCTTGAGAAGGAAAGAGGTATCACCATCAAGAGCCATGCCATACAAATGGAGTATACCTATAAAGGCGAAAAGTATATTCTGAACTTGATAGACACTCCGGGACACGTTGACTTCTCGTACGAGGTGTCACGTTCCATCGCCGCTTGTGAAGGAGCCTTGCTTATTGTAGATGCTTCGCAAGGAGTGCAGGCGCAGACCATTTCAAACCTCTATATGGCGATTGAGCATGATTTGGAGATTATCCCCGTCATCAACAAATGTGACATGGCAAGCGCCATGCCCGAGGAAGTGGAGGATGAGATCGTCGAACTGTTGGGCTGCAAGCGTGATGAAATTATCCGTGCTTCCGGCAAAACAGGCATGGGAGTGGAAGAGATTCTGGCTGCGGTCATTGAGCGTATCCCTCATCCGGAGGGTGACGAGGAAGCTCCGTTGCAGGCGTTGATTTTCGATTCTGTTTTCAATTCTTTCCGTGGTATCATTGCATATTTCAAGATAGTGAACGGTGTGATTCGTAAAGGGGATAAAGTGAAATTCTTCAATACAGGCAAGGAATATGATGCGGATGAAATCGGAGTGCTCAAAATGGAAATGATGCCACGTCCGGAGTTGCGTACGGGGGATGTGGGCTATATCATCTCGGGTATCAAAACCTCTAAGGAAGTGAAAGTAGGTGATACGATTACGCATATTGCCCGTCCTTGCGAAGTGGCCATCGCCGGTTTTGAGGAAGTGAAGCCGATGGTTTTTGCCGGTGTGTACCCCATCGAGGCGGAAGATTTCGAGGACCTGCGTTCTTCTTTGGAGAAGCTGCAGTTGAATGATGCTTCGCTGACTTTCCAGCCTGAGTCTTCATTGGCTTTGGGCTTTGGTTTCCGTTGCGGTTTCCTTGGGCTGCTCCATATGGAGATTGTGCAGGAACGCCTTGACCGTGAATTTGACATGAACGTTATCACCACCGTGCCCAACGTTTCCTACAATATCTATGACAAGCAGGGAAATATGACCGAAGTGCATAACCCCGGCAGCATGCCCGACCCTACCATGATAGACCGTATTGAGGAGCCCTATATCCGTGCTTCGGTGATTACCACCACTGATTACATCGGTCCTATCATGACTCTTTGCCTGGGCAAGCGTGGCGAGCTGGTGAAGCAGGAATATATTTCAGGTAACCGCGTAGAAATATACTATGACATGCCTCTTGGCGAAATAGTCATCGATTTTTATGATAAATTGAAGAGTATCTCCAAGGGATATGCCTCTTTTGACTATCATCCCCACGGTTTCCGCCCTTCCAAACTGGTGAAGCTGGATATTTTGCTGAACGGTGAGCCGGTGGATGCTCTTTCTACCTTGACACACTTTGACAATGCCTACGAGTTGGGACGCCGGATGTGCGAGAAGTTGAAAGACCTGATTCCGAGACAGCAGTTCGATATCGCCATTCAGGCTGCTATCGGTGCCAAGATTATTTCCCGGGAAACGATTAAGGCTGTGCGTAAGGACGTAACGGCCAAATGTTATGGAGGTGACGTGAGCCGTAAACGAAAATTGCTTGAGAAACAGAAGAGAGGTAAGAAGCGTATGAAACAGATTGGTAATGTGGAGGTACCTCAGAAAGCGTTCCTGGCAGTCTTGAAGCTGGATTGATGTCGAAAGGATGAAATCTTAAATCAAATATACTTCTTTATGATTATTTTACGTACTGTGAAAAACTTCTCGTCGCTGAATATAGCGGCGAGCATCTTGCTGTTTTTGATGGCTATTTTGGCGGCCGTTATTGCTAATTCACCAATGGCTCCGTTGTATCAGGGCTTTCTTTTGCAGGAACTGCATCTGCGCATCGGAGACTTCAACTTGTTCTCCCATGGCGGTCATCCATTGAAAATGATTGAGTTTATAAACGACTGCCTGATGACTGTTTTCTTTCTGGCTGTGGGGTTGGAGATAAAGCGGGAACTGCTGGTGGGTGAACTTTCTTCCTTTCGTAAGGCCTCTTTACCCTTTGTAGCGGCATGTGGCGGTATGCTGGTGCCGGTCATTGTCTATTCACTTTTGGTCGTTCAGGGTACTCCGGAAACGCGCGGTATGGCTATACCGATGGCTACGGATATTGCTTTTTCATTGGGTGTACTCAGTCTGCTGGGTAAACGGGTGCCTTTGAGCCTGAAAATTTTCCTGACGGCATTTGCAGTGGTCGATGATATTGGCGGTATTCTGGTTATTGCCATTTTCTATAGTTCCGAAGTGGCATACGGATATCTTATTGTAGCTGCTGTCCTTTATTTCTTCCTTTACTATATGGGGAAATTCGGTATGACACAGAAGATATTCTTCCTGCTTATCGGGGTAATTATTTGGTATTTGTTCCTTCAGTCGGGCATTCACAGCACTATTTCCGGAGTGATACTGGCCTTTGTAATACCGGCCCGTCCCCGTTTGGATGCCGGGAAATACATTAAACGCATCCGCGACATTATCGGTGATTTTCCGGTTACCAAATCAGATAATATTATATTGACCAATGAGCAGATTGCCACTCTAAAACAAGTGGAGCGCGCTTCTGATCATGTAATTAGTCCTTTGCAATCCCTGGAAGACAATTTGCATGGTGCGGTAAACTTTGCGATACTGCCGCTCTTTGCCTTTGCCAATGCCGGTGTGGTGTTCAGTGGAGGCGGTGGCGTTGTTGGAGCTGTTAGTATAGCGGTGGCTGCAGGATTGCTTCTTGGCAAGTTTATCGGTATTTTTCTGTTTACCTGGCTGGCGGTCAAGAGTGGTTTGTCCTCAATGCCTCCGGGAATGAATTGGAGAAGTGTTGCCGGAGTATCCTTGTTGGGGGGTATTGGCTTTACGGTATCTTTATTTATTGCCAACCTTTCTTTTGCAGGAGAATATCCGGATCTGCTGAACCAGGCGAAGTTTGGTGTATTGCTGGGAACGATTGTTGCCGGTATGTTGGGATATATGGTACTGAATGCGGTGTTGCCGAAGGTTAAGAACAAATAGATCTCCACTTTGGAATACTGGACGAAGAATCGGTTCTTTAGGGATATTCGGTAAATCCTCTGAAAGATAAGTTGGGATGTGTCAATGATTTAAGAAAACGTATTCTTTGTTACAGAAACAGAAGAAATAGTCCATTATTCTTAAAAAACATTCGTATCTTTGCTGATACAAGTCGAAAAGGACCTTCCGGATATGAAGCACATAAAGGCAGTTGCCGGATACATATTGATTCTTTCTCTCTGCCTCGTGTGTGCACACCCTGCCCATGCGGAGACACGGCGTATTGCGCTGATACACTCTTTCGAGCCGGGCTATCCGCCTGCTGCGAAGGCTCTGGAACTGTTGCAAAAAGAGTTCAGCCTTCTCGGCTTGGACTGCGATGTACGCGAATACTATCTGGACTGCGACCGCTACATGGAGGAGGCAGAAAACCTCCGTATGGCCGGTTTCGTGGACGACCTCTCTGCCTGGGGAGCCGAGTTGATAGCCGTGCTCGACGACCAGGCTGCCTATGCGCTGATGGCATGCAGACACCCGTTGGCGCATGAAATACCCGTTGTGTTCAGCGGTGTGAACTATCCCAACATATCTCTGCTCCTGCAATACCCCAACATCACGGGCTATGCCGACACGCCCGATTACTTGCGTACCATACGCATGATAGAGAGTATCATGGGAAAGTCGCGCATCTGCCTGATGAAGGGACAAGTGTTTCTGGACCGCAAGATATGGCATGCGTTGAATGAGCAGTGTCGTGGGCAGGGGTTCGCCATCGTGACCTCTACCGAGGGTGCTTACTTTGCCGGTTCCTCCTATCACCGTGTGCGCGAGAGGGAGACTATCAGCCCTATACTGAAACGGCAGAACATAGACGTGTTGCTGGACACCACGAAGATTGTGCGCATGACAAGCGACTCCATAGCGATACGCCATCTGATGTGGCTGGGACGCGGCGACAATACGTTGCTGCTCTACACCAAGCGAGACTATACCACCAAGCGTGTGGGCATGCTCTTCGACAATCCCACGTTTCAGACCATCAACGAGGGCTTCGGCTTTGCCGACTACTTGCTGGGAGGATATTTCACTCCACTGGAAAGCCAGATAAGATACATGGCGACCGGTATCAAGGAACGCCTCGAAGGGCGGATGCCCCGGCAGCAGGTGACGGAATGCGCCAAGCAGTACGTGCTGAACTGGCATGTGCTGCAGAAGTATGGCATCCCGCTCGAGAGCATTCCGGCAGAGTACACTGTGATGTATATCCCTTTTTCGGAGCGCTACCGCTATCCTATACTTATCGGTTCCATCTTGGGCGCAGTCTTCGTGCTGACGGTGATAGTCTTGCTCTCCTTCAGCCTGCTGCGCGAACGCAGGCGCAAGCGTGAGGCATTGCGAAACCTCCTCTACGAGCATGAGACCCTCTGCCTGGCCATCGAAGGAAATTCTACCTACGCCTGGCGACTGGAGGGAGATTCCGTGTCCTGCGACTCGCAGTTTTGCGAGCTTATTCATCATCGCCCCGGCCGTCTTCTGCTCGATGAAATCACTCCCTACATCCATCCCGACGACTTACCCGCCTTCCGCAAGAACATAGCGGCAAGGCATGAACGCACGCACCACAAGGGGCAGTATCGCTGTAACTTCACCGGTGAGTTCCAGTGGTGGGAGTTCAGCTACAATACCATCCACACCCCCGGACACGCACCCATCATAGCCGGATTGCTGCAGAATATCCAGGAACTGAAAGACCACGAGCAGGAGCTGATAGAATCCCGCGAGCTGGCGGAGCAGGCCGAACTGAAACAGTCGTTCCTCAACAACATGAGCCACGAGATCCGCACTCCGCTCAATGCCATTGTCGGCTTCTCGGACATGCTGGCCAATGAGCCGGAGTTTTCAAACGAAGAGCGGCAGGAGTTTGTGGACATTATCAACACCAATACCAAACTGCTGCTGAAGCTGGTGGGCGATGTGCTGGAACTGTCGCGCATCGAGTCGGGTAACCTCTCGTTCACCTTTCAGCGGGAGAGCGTGTGCCGGTTGCTCGATGACGTCTATCAGACGCATAGCCTGCTTATCCGGCCGCCGTTGCAGTTCCTCAAGGATTTCCCTCCCGAAGATGTGCAGGTGAATGTAGATCCCATGCGACTGACACAGGTACTCACCAACTTCCTGAACAATGCCAACAAGTTTACGAAAGAAGGCAGCATCCGGCTGGGGTATTGCTGTCCGTCCGGCATGAGCGAGGTACATCTCTATGTGGAAGATACCGGCATAGGTATTCCGCACAGCGAGCAGAAGATGATTTTCGAGCGTTTCTACAAGCGCAGCGAGTTTTCCCAAGGCGTCGGGCTAGGCTTGTCCATCTGTGTGCTCATCGTCGAAAAGATGGGAGGACGCATCGAACTCCGCTCCGAGGAAGGTCGTGGAAGCCGTTTCACGGTGGTGCTGCCTTGTATTGAATAAATCCTGATAACTCCCTCTGCCTCCCTTCATCTTCCTTCTCCCTCATTTCAATGAAAAAGACCATGCAAGTTCTTAAAATTTGTAATCGCAATGTAATGGCTTTATATATAATTTTGCATACTATTGCCTTTATTTTGAGAAATATAACGTTTTAAGGTGCTAAATTAAAAGAGGTTATGTTAAAGAAAGTGGGAGCATACTGACGATGCTGCTGGTACGGGATTTCCGGGACAGCCCTTATTGTTTTTGGCTTTCTTTACTTTATTGTATTTCAACCTCCATAATCACTGGATTGTGGTCGCTGCACAAATCCAGGTCCGGAGAGTAGTATTCGATACCCTTCAGGCTAGGGGAGTGGAAGATGTAATCAATACGCAACATGCGTTTGGCATAGCGGTAGGTGTACATGTATCCGTTTCCGGCAGTGCGGAATCCGTCTTTGAGGGTTTTCCTCAAATGATGGTAGGTGTAGGAGGAAGGTATTGAGTTGAAGTCGCCGCATAGCAGCACGGGATAGGGGCTGGTCTTAGCGTAGTGACTGATGACGTAAGTCTGCGTGGCCCGCTTCATGAAGTTTTCGTGCAGGGTGCCTGCGGCATCTTTGGCTGCCTGGACTTCGCGGCGGGTGTCGTCGGTGGCCAGCTCGCGTTCCCACTTCCTGCGCTTCTGGCTGACGCTGGTGGTCTGCAGGTGGTTGTTTATCAGACGTATGGTATCCGTACCCATCGCTACATCGCACATCATGCTACAGTTGGAGCTTTGCTGGTAAGTGATGAAACGGTGGTTCGCCAATGGATAGCGGCTGAATACGGCGATAGGCAGTACGCCCTTGGAGTCTTCGGAAGGGATGAGCGCGTGTGACCAATGCGAGAGTATGCGCCGTATGCTGTCTGTGGGGAAGTCGCTGTTGTCTCCGAACTCCTGGAAGCACAGCACATCCACGCCTTCCTGCTGCATGTACCGGGCTATCTCCTTGCAGGAATAACCGGTAATCTCACCTCCGAAGTTGTGTATGTTGTAGGTGGCTATCTTCAGATACTTGCCTGCCGGGGTTTTGTCTTTCGGCAGGTGGAGCTGGAAGACAGACGTCAGATATCCCCAGTTGCAGAAGAATGCCACCAGCGGAACCAGTGCCCAGCGCTTACGCGCCAATGCCCAGCAGAGTGCCGTTATCAGATTGGCAATCAGGAGTACGGGCACTGCCAGCCCCAGTAATGGCATGATGACGGAATCGACCGGAGCCATGTTTCCTGAGAAGGCTGCCACTATGGTGATGGTGGCCAAGACGAATGTCGCTGCTATCAGACAGATGTAGAACAGACCTTTTACGGCGGACTTTCCCATGTTGTTTGCTTATTTATTCACTACGTTCACCGGCTTGCCGTCTTGGTAGGCCTTGATGTTCTCGAGCATAATCTGCATGAGGCGTTCGCGCGCGGCGGTGCTTGCCCAGGCAATGTGCGGAGTGATGTAGCAGTTGCGGGCAGAGAGCAACGGATTGTCGGCACGGGGAGGTTCTTGCGAGAGTACGTCTACGCCGGCGGCATAGATGGTACCGTTGTTAAGTGCGTCGGCAAGGTCTTGTTCGTTGATGAGCGGGCCGCGTCCGGTATTGATGAGGATGGCGGTGGGCTTCATCAGTCGGAGCCGTTCTGCATTTACCATCTCGCGGGTGGAGTCGGTGAGGGGACAGTGCAGGCTGATGATGTCACATTCGCGGAACAGCTCGTCCAGCTCCATCTTGCGGATTTCGGGAGGAAGCTGGAAGTTGGTCTTGGAGGTGTAGGCACATACCTTCATACCGAAGCCGATGGCGATGCGGGCGGTGGTGAAACCGGTGTGGCCCAGGCCTACGATTCCGAGCTTCTTTTCGCGCAGTTCGATGAGCGGCGTGTCCCAGAAACAGAAGTCCTTGCTTGCTGTCCAGCGGCCCCGGTGCACCTCTTCGGAGTGGTGTTGCACTTGCTGGGTGATGTTTAGGATGTGGGCAAAGACCATTTGGGCTACGGAGTCGGTGCTGTAGGCGGGAATATTGGTGACGATGATTCCGCGTTCTTTGGCGGCAGTGGTGTCTACGATGTTATATCCGGTGGCCAGCACACCGATATACTTCAGTTCGGGCAGTGCCGCCATGTGTTCAGCGGTGAGTACAGTTTTGTTGGTCAGCAGGATTTCTGCACCAGCAGCGCGTTCCAATACTTCCGCAGGGGCGGTGCGGTCGTAGATGGTGCACTCGCCCAAGGCTTGCAATTCGTCCCAGCAGAGGTCGCCGGGGTTGGCGGCATAGCCGTCTAATACTACTATATTCATGGAGTTATGAGTTATAAGTTATTTGTTGTGGGGATTTTCTGTATCCGACTTTTAATCTCTAACTTTTAATTTTTAATTTTAATTGATAGTTTACCATTTCTTTTCCTCTCCCCAGAGTTGCTGCATCCGTTCCTTATGCTTTTGCTCGGCAGGGTTGAGTTGTGGTTCCCAGATGCGGCGGTCTTTCAGTTCGTCGGGCAGGAATTGCTGCTTGATGAAGTTGCCGGGGTAGTCGTGGGCGTACTTATACTTCTCGCCGTAGCCCAACTGCTTCATCAGCTTGGTGGGCGCATTGCGTAGGTGCAGGGGGACGGGGAGGTTGCCCGTTTCGCGTACCAGTTCCAGGGCATTGTTGATGGCCATATAGGCTGAATTGCTCTTAGGACTGGTGGCGAGGTATATGGTGGCTTCTGCCAGGGGGATACGTCCTTCGGGCCATCCCACTTTCATCAGCGTGTCGAAGCAGGCGTTGGCAAGCAGCAGCGCGTTGGGGTTGGCCAGTCCGATGTCTTCGGAGGCGGAGATGACGAGGCGGCGGGCTATGAAGGCAGGGTCCTCACCGCCTTCTACCATGCGTGCCAGCCAGTAGATGGCGCCATCCGGGTCGCTGCCGCGAATGGATTTGATGAAAGCGGAGATGATGTCGTAGTGCATCTCGCCGTCCTTGTCGTAGGCAAGAGGGTTCTGTTGAAGGCGTTCGGTCACCATGTCATCCGTGATGAGGACAGGGTCGGTGGCTTCGGAATCTATCACCAGTTCGAGGATGTTGAGCAGCTTGCGGGCGTCTCCTCCGCTGAAGCGGAGCATGGCAGTGGTTTCTTTCAGTTCTATTTTCCGTTCCTTCAGCACGGTGTCCGTGGTGATGGCGCGTTGCAGCAGTTCCAGCAGGTCGTCCTTCTCCAGTGACTTCAGGGTATAGAGCTGGCAGCGGGATAGTAGCGGGCGGATGACCTCGAACGAAGGGTTCTCCGTGGTGGCGCCTATCAGCGTCACGGTGCCTTGCTCCACGGCTCCCAACAGCGAGTCTTGCTGCGACTTGCTGAAACGGTGTATCTCGTCGATGAAGAGGATGGGACTGGCTTGCGAGAAGAAGCGGTTGCTCTTGGCACGCTCTATCACGTCGCGTACATCCTTCACACCGCTGGTCACGGCACTAAGTGTATAGAAAGGGGTTTCCAGCTTGTTGGCGATAATCTGTGCCAAGGTTGTCTTTCCCACTCCCGGAGGGCCCCATAAGATAAACGAAGAGATACGTCCTGCATCAATCATCTTACGCAGCACTGCACCCGGTCCCACTAAATGTTTCTGACCGATATATTCATCTAATGTTCTTGGTCTAAGCCGTTCTGCTAATGGTTGCATAGTATGTAACTCTTAAAAAATCATTAATATCATGAAGCGTATACCGCCCTTCTTCACTCCCGGTATATCCGTATAGGTCAGTCGGCGTACATATTCTATGTGGAGCAGCTTGAAGATATTGTAGATACCTACACTGGCTTCCACATAGGGAGTCTTGCCCATGACGTGGCTGGTGGGTACACCGTCGCGCATGGGGAAGAGGAACAAGTCGGGATTGTTGCTCTTGTATGGGTTGTTCTTGTCCGTCAGCGTGCCCCACAGACCACGGATGCGGAACATCTCGCGCCACTTCAGCTTCTTGATGAGCGGGATGCGGTTGAAGAGTTTTCCGTTCATGTCGTAGCTTAGGTTGAGGGAGGCGTAACGGTCGTTCAGGAACTCCATGTTGTTGATGAGGTTGAAGGACTCGTTGTTCTGCGTAATGTACGAGAGGTTTGCCATCGGTAGGTTCAGCAGGGGGAAGGGAACGGTGTTCCATTGCGCACCGGCACGTGCCGTTACGTCCAGCTTGCCCCACGAGCCGAGCCAGAAGCGCTTCCGGATGCTGGCTTCCGTCAAGTTGAAGTTGTACTCTCCACCCAGCACGCCCTTGAATCCGGCGGTGTGGGAGAGGGTGAAGGTGGGCGCATCCAACGATACGGGCACGCGGCGCTGTTTGGTGTTGACGAAGGTTTCACCAGGAGCGTAACGCAGGGTCACACCCAGCTCGGTAGTGGTGATGTCGTGCACCAGCGTATTCTTTTCATCCCACTGTCCGGGTGTTTCTCCGTTGTTCTTCCAGTATTGCAGTTGCCCCGCAGGCTGGTCGTTGCGGTGGCGTGCCATGGCCTGTACGGAGAAGCCGGTATTGGTCTCCAGCTCGTAGGTCAGCGTGGCGTCGCGCATGTAGGACATTTGGTCTACCGTAGTCCATTTCCAACCGACAAACAAGTTGTCCTTGTCCGTGGCGAGGTACTTGTCCATGGGAGACATCACGTCGTAGGTGTACTTGAAGGCGATGTAGTGCTTCGGGAACTCCCACAATACGTATTCTCGTTTGTTGAAGGAATAGGCCACCTGCCCGGAGTAGAACCATTTCTTGTCCTTGGTTCCGTAGGCACCGTAACCGCTTAGGCTCCAATGCGGGTCGAGGTTACCGGTCGTCATGCCGCTCAGACGGAAGCGCGTGCCGTTGACGTAGTTGCTGGTTATCATTGTATTGATAGGGCCGAAGTCGAACTTGCTGGGATGGTTCTTGCTGCCCGTCTCCACGAAGTTCTCAATCAAGGCTTTCGCCCCGAAGATGACGTACTTGAAGCCGGGAATCTGTTCGATGCGGTTCATGAATACGTCCATCGTGCTCTCCTTCTTGGTGAGGGGCACTTGGCGCACTTTCGCCCAATACTCGTCGCTCTTGGCAAGCATGTTCGCCTCCTTGATGACATTTCCTTTCAGGCGGAAGAGGCGGGGTTCTATCTCCGTGAACTGATAGTCGCTGTATTTGGTGGTCCGTTGCACTTCCAGGCCTTGGATGCCTTTCACAAAGTGCAGTTCCACGGTCATGTCGTCATCGGTCAGCACCCAGTTTCCGTCGGGCAGTTGTTCGAACTGCTGCACGATGTCGAGGTTTTCCACGAAGTTGACACCCGTCTTCTTGGGCAGGTTCATGGTACATTTCTTCACGGCATAGGTGGAGTCCTTCACCACGTAGAGGTGCCCCGTGAAACCGAAGTCCTGTGGGTTCTGGGGAACGAAGGTGAGGTGCACGCACTCCTGCCTATCCACCATGAGCGTGTCCATCAAGTAGTATTTGTAGAAGCTGATGGCTCCGCGGCCGATGGGGCTGACGAAGCGGCGTTGCAGCAGCCGGATGTCGTCGTCGTAGATGTTGATGTCGGAGAATACGTCCGTAAGGATGGTCCCCAGCATGTCTCCGGTGTTGAAGAACTCTTCGATACCGGTGGAGTTCATACCTTCGATGATGGTCTTTTCGCTCTTGGGGTTTTTACGGAAAATGGTCTTGCTGGCCGTCTCCTTGATGGAGATGGGTAGAATCATTTTGTTGGTCTTGGGTGATACCTCCACCTGGTCTTTGAAGAAGGAGAATTTCTTGTAGATGCCTTTCTCCATTTTGTCAGGGGTGACGTCGTTGAGCGACATCTTCATCTTTTCGTACTTCTGGTACTGGTAGTAGTCGTTCTCTTCCAGTTTCAGTGCCTTCTTGTTCTCGATGACCTTCTTCATGAACTCCACGGCGGGGTTGTTCTTGCGGGAATATTTCTCCTTTTTGGGCTTCACCACGACCTCGGAGAGCATGATGTCATCCGATTGCAGTTTGACGTTCAGCACCCGGGTGCCGGGTTTTAGTTTCACTTTCTTGGTGATATAGCCTACAGCAGAGAACGTCAGCTCATCCCAGCCTTTGCGGGTTTCCACCTGGTATTCACCGTTTGCGTTGGAGATGCCGCCTACACCTTTCCCTTCATACTGTACGGTGATGTACATCAGCGGTTCGTTCGTGAGGGAGTCTGTGATGACACCCTTTATCTGGGCGGATGCGCTGATGGAGACGAACAGTGACAGCAGGAAAAGGGCGTAAATTGTATATCTTTGCTTCATAAGTTACAGATAATTCGGGCACAAAGTTAACAAATTAAGGTTAATCAAGAAGCAAATATAGACTAAAGAAACGGGAGATATGGTTAAATGAACGTGAAAGTCGTATGTCTTGTTTGCCGGATACAGATAAAAAACGTACAGAATCCTTATAGAAAAGTTGCCGGATATAAAGGATAAAGTTGCACGACGTATGGAGAAAGTTCTATCCCAAGCCTTGGGATAGAAAGACCCAAGCTTGGGATAAGCGTCCGTAGGTTTGGGATAGACGTTTGCAAGCTTGGGATAGAGTTTATGGAGGATTATGAATTGTTGCCGTTCAGTAGTGTTTGTACGATGCGTTCCGCCGTTCGTCCGTCCCAGCGGTCGGGCAGGGTGGTGTGCTTCCATTCTCCGTGCAGCAGCTTGTCGAGCGAGGCGGAGAGAGCGAAGGAATTTTCGCCTACCAGCTCGTTGGTACCGATGCGCCAGGTTTCGGGATGCTCGGCATAGGTATTGAGGGTGATGCAGGGGACGTCGAGGAAGGTAGCTTCTTCGGCGATGTTTCCCGAGTCGGTGACGATGCCCCGTGCCTGGTTGATGAGGAATCCGAAGTGCAGGTAACTCTGCGGAGGCAGGATGTGCAGGTTGGTAGCATTCACTTCCAGCGACTTCACCGCCTTTTGCACGTAGGGGTGTAGCGGGGCGACGATAGGCATGCCGCCGGCCTTCTCGATGACGGTCTGGAGCAGGGAGTGCAGTACGGCTTTCTTCTCCAGCAGGTCGCGGCGGTTGAGGGTGAGCAGCAGGTAGTTCCCTTTCCGCAGGCCGAGGCTGGAGAACCACATGGGCTGCACCAGGCGGTGGCGGTTGAAACGGATGGTGTCAATCAGTATGTTGCCCACGTAGTGGATATATTCGGGTATCATGCCCTCCTGGTTGAGGTTGCGGTTGGCAACCATGCCGGCGGTGAAGAGATAGTCGGAAATGGCGTCCACGATGGTGCGGTTCACCTCGCGGGGCATGTTCATGTCGAAAGAGCGTGTGCCGGCTATGACGTGCGCCACCTTCAGTCCGCGCTTCTTGGCGACGATGGAGCAGCTCATAGTGGCGGTCATGTCATCTACCACCAGTACGACTTGTGCCGGATGCCCGTCCAACTCCCGCTCGAAGGCGAGCATGATGGAGGCTGCCACCTGCGAGTGGTTGTGTCCGGTGACACCGAGGTAGGCATCCGGTTTCCTCATGGAAAGGTCGGAGAAGAGCGAGGCATCCAGACTGGTGTCATCCTGCGGACCGGTGTAGACGATGCGGTAGGAGATGTTCTTTCCTGCCTCTCTGGCGGCGTCGATGGCGCGGCAGATGGGGGCTATTTTCATGAAGTTGGGGCGTGCGCCCGATACGATTGTTATTCTCATTGTCGTAGTTGGTGAAAAATGATACGACAAAAATACGTTTTCTTAGGGAAATTATTTGTTACTTTGCCTATTATTTTCAGAGTGTCTGTTGAAAATACACACTTATTCAATGTTTAATTTATAATTTATAATTTTTAATTCTCAAAGTGATAATGCCAACATTTGTTCAGATACTCGATTTCATTGGCACATTTGCCTTTGCCATCAGTGGCATACGCCTGGCCTCGGCCAAGCGGTTCGACTGGTTTGGAGCGTATGTGGTGGGTTTTGTGACGGCCATTGGCGGCGGTACGATACGCGACCTGTTGCTGGACGTCACCCCGGGCTGGATGACGGATCCCATTTACTTGATTTGTACCGGACTGGCCTTGTTGTGGGTCATCCTCTTCGGTAAACATCTCATCCATCTGCACAATACGTTCTTCATATTCGACAGTATCGGCCTGGCACTGTTCACGGTGGTCGGCGTGGGCAAGAGCATCGCGCTGGGCTATCCCTTCTGGGTGGCCATCATTATGGGCAGCATCACCGGGGCTGCGGGAGGTGTGATACGTGACGTATTCATTAACGAAATTCCGCTGATATTCCGGAAGGAGATTTATGCGATGGCTTGTGTGGTGGGAGGAACCTTCTACTGGATGTGCCATCTTCTGGGGATGGAGTCTTTCGTGTGTCAGATTGTGGGCGGTGTGACGGTGTTCGTTACCCGCATACTGGCGGTGAAGTATAGGATTTGCCTGCCTATCCTTTCGGGCAATGAAGAGGAGCAGGAAGGGTAGTCCGTTATCTGCTGTCTGAGAATCTCAGGGATTTTCCGGTGAAATTCCGGGCAATGTGCAAAAGAACTTCAGGTGTTAAAAATAAGATTCCCCGGCATTTGGAACCGAAATGTCGGGGAATCTTTCATATTCCTCGTTCCCCTGATAAGGGGGAAGGAGGATGGGATTGCTAAAGGGATAAAACAAGGTTAGAACAATGCATCCTTCGTGTTGAAAAGTTTGCGTTCGTTCAGTTTCACTACCTTGCCGAATTTTTCCAGTCGCTTCAGGTCAATGTTCTTTGGGTTGCCCATGATGGAAATGCAGTAAGGTTTGTCTTTGATGTTCTCTTCGTAGAATTTCACGATGTCGTCAAAGGTCAGTGCATCTACTTTCGGCAGGTTTTCCTTTGCTGGGTCGTCTGTGTAGCCTCTGTAGCCCAAGTCTACCAGTTCCATGGCTTTGTTGCGGAAGCTGGGGTGACTGGTCAGCATGGCTTGGCGGAGGTAGCTCTTGATGTTGTCGATACGTTCCGGATTTTTCGGCATGTCGTTGACGAGACCCATCAGTACGTCCAATGCATCGTTTGCCTTGTCGTTCTGGGTACCGATGTAGCCGCGCAGATAACTTGCTTTTCCGGCTATGCCTTGCGTGCCGACGAATGCGTAGGCTGTATAGGCCATGGAGCGTTTTTCGCGGATTTCGTTCAGAACGATGCCGGTGAAGTCAAGACCGAAGTATTGGTTGAATGCGCTACGCAGCACGTCGTCCTTTTTGTCAGCCTTCTGCATCGGGATGTAGAGGTGGATTTGGGCTTGTTCTGCATCGTTGTTAGGCAGGAAGTAGACGGTGTTTTCGGTCACCGGCATCATGTCCTTTGCCTGTGGGGAGTTGGACGGGCGTTCGTTGGCCACCAATGGGAGGTTCTTGCTCAGGATATCGTATACTTGGTCGAAGGGGAGTGTTCCGGTGAAGAACACCTTTGCCTCGTAGTTGGAGGCGCGGTTGATGTCGCCCGTCAGTTCTGAAATCTGTAATTCGTAAATCTCCTTGTCGGTCAGTTCCTTGATGTAGTCTGATTTCTCTCCGTAGAGCATGTACTGCCGCAGTGCTTCGTTCAGGATGCTGACGTTGTCTTTGCGCTGCTGGCGCATACCCATTGCCGAACCTTTCAGACGTGCCAGTTGCTTTTCGTCCAGTTTTGGCATCAAAATTTGGCGTGAAAGTAGCTGGCAGGCTTGCGGCAGGGTGGCTTCGTAGCCCTCCATGATGATGTAGAGGTTGTCATCATCGGCTGTCACGTGGCAGGTTGCGTTCAGCTTGCTGAGTTCTTCTTTCAACTCTTGCGGTTCGTAGGCCCCCATGATGCCTGCGTTGTTCATCAACTGGGCGGCATAGCCAAGTTTTGGGAATTCGCGTTCACCGGCTCCGTATTGTACAACCAACTGGAATACGTTATTCTCCTTGTTGGGTGTGTAGTACATCTTTGAACGGTCGTTCAGTTGCTTGATTTGCACTTCGCCGTAGTCTGCGAATTTCTCCTCCATCTGTCCGATGGGCAGGTTTTTGAATTGTGTTGCATAGAGCGATTCTTTTCCTATCGGAGGTTCTACGGGTTTGTAACCCGGCTTCTCAATCTTGGCGTTCTTGTCAGGCTTTCCTTTTTCGATATATAGGGCCAGGTAATTGTCTGACAGATATTTCTTGGCTACTCGCTTGATGTCGTCAGTGGTGATGGCCATAATCTTGTCCTTGTAATTGAGTATGTCGCCCAAGTCCTGCTCGTTATAGAAGGCGTTCATCAGTATCATGGCCTTGTCCTCGTTCGACTCCATTTCCAGGTCGAACTGGCGGCATTTCTCGGCTTTGATGGCATCAATTTTCCAGTCCTCGAATTCTCCGTTGGCGATTTGCTGGATGGCTTTCAAGGCTTTCTTTTCGGCGCTCTTGGTAGACTCGAAACGGCGCTGGTTTTCGTCGTAGAGTGGAATGGCCGCTACGATGGCGCGTCCTTGTTCGCGGAAAGTACGGGTGTAGGCTCCGGCGCTGGTCAGTTCACCGTCCAGTACCAGCTTGTCCATAGTTCCGGTCTGACTGTTGTTGTTCAGCAGTGCCAGGGCGATGTCCAGAGCGTCTTCGTCGGGATGTCCGGCAGGTACTCCATTGAATACCATTGCCACTTGCGGGTAGAATCCTACTTTAGCCGAATACTGTTTGCGGCCCTTTATTTCGAGGTTCTGGTAGACCTTGCGCTCGGGTGAGGGTTTAGCAGCCAGACGTCCAAAGGCGGCATTGATGCGTCCGCTGATTTGTTGGGCTTTGATGTTTCCTACGAGTACCAGTACCATGTTTTCGGGGACATACCATTGTTCGTAAAATTCAATCAGCTTGCTCAGGCGGGGATTCTTCAAATGTTCGGGCAGGCCGATGATGGAACGGGAGTAAGGATGTCCCTCAAAAGCTTTCTCCATCACGAACTGGTTCTGTGCACGTCCCTGGTCATCTTGTGAACGGTTATATTCTTCGTACACGTTTTCCAGCTCCGACTGGAAGGAACGGAATACGGGATGCAGGAAACGTTGTGAGGAGATTTCCAGCCATTTGTTTATCTGATAGGCAGGGAAGGAGCTGTGATAGAAGGTCCAGTCATAGTAGGTGCCTGCATTCACCCCTTTGGCACCCATGCTTTCCATCAGGTTGGAGTATTCGTTGGGAAGTCCCAATTTTCCAGCTTTGACGGTCAGCTCATTGATTTCCTTGCTGATGGCTTCTTTTTTTGCCGGGTCGGCTTCTTCGGCCATCTGGTCGTACTTGGCGATGATTTCCTTGTAGATCGGTTCTTCTTCCGTCCAGTTCAGCGCGCCTATCTTGTCTGTTCCTTTAAACATGACGTGCTCCAGGTAGTGTGCAAGTCCCGTGTACTCTTCGGGGTCGTTGATGGAACCGGCACGTACGCCTACCAGTCCGAACACGTCCGATTTGGATTCATCTTCCCATATATATACGGAAAGACCGTTCTTCAGCTTGAACGCCTTCAGTCCTTGTCCGAAGGAGGGCAGGGAAATGATAAGGGTAGTCAGCAGAAGAAGTGACTTAAATTGAAATGATTTCATAAAATAAAGTGTTTTTATGTAATAAAAGTGTTTTCCTATATGTAGGCAAAGCTATAAAAAAATCACGTAACATTTACGAAATCTTCGGAAAAATGATAGTTTTCAGTATATAATATTACCCGTAAACTATCAGAGAGGGGGGTGTAAACTGTCAAATGATAGTTTTCCCCCCTAATAAAAACCGTATTCCGTCCCCCGGGGCTTCAAATCTTCCTTATACTTGCAATCGTAAAACCTAAACCATTATTAACTATTTAAAAATTGAGCAAAGTATGAATACTTACAGTTTTAGAAAAGATTTGCTTGCAGTGCAAGAAGAACTGCTTCGCTTTGCATACAAGTTGACAGCCGACCGGGAAGAAGCGAATGATTTGTTGCAAGAGACATCTCTCAAGGCTTTGGATAACGAAGACAAATTTGAACCCGACACCAATTTCAGAGGTTGGATGTATACCATTATGCGCAACATCTTTATCAATAATTACCGGAAAATAGTTCGCGAACAGACTTTTGTGGACCAGACGGACAATCAGTATCACCTCAGCATGCCCCAGGACTCTGGTTTTGCCAGTACCGAGGGTGCCTACGACCTGAAAGAAATGCATCGCATCGTCAATGCCCTTCCACGCGACTATAAAGTCCCTTTCTCCATGCATGTGTCCGGTTTCAAGTACCGCGAGATTGCCGAACGCCTCGGCCTTCCGCTCGGAACGGTGAAAAGCCGCATCTTCTTTACGCGCCAGAAGTTGCAGGATGAATTGAAAGATTTCATCTGATAATAATTTGATAGTAGCAATATGATATATAACATATTGCTTATGATGAATTTTTAAGGGTTATTCTTGACTATATGTCAGAATAATCCTTTATATTTGTATATGTTAAGTTAACCGAAGGAAAATCTCTTATTATTGACTATGATGAAAAAGGAAATTAAATTCAGTCTTGTTTACCGGGACATGTGGCAGTCGTCCGGTAAGTATCAACCCCGGGTAGACCAGTTGGTACGTATTGCTCCGTTGATAGTTGAAATGGGTTGTTTTGCACGCGTTGAAACAAACGGAGGAGCTTTTGAGCAGGTAAACCTTCTGTATGGTGAAAATCCCAACAAGGCTGTACGCGCCTTTACCGCACCTTTTAGGGAAGCAGGCATACAGACGCATATGCTCGACCGCGGGCTAAATGCACTGCGCATGTATCCCGTTCCGGCAGATGTGCGCCGGCTGATGTACAAGGTGAAGCATGCCCAGGGTGTGGACATTACCCGTATCTTCTGCGGATTGAACGAGACGCGGAATATAATTCCTTCTATCAAATATGCTCTGGAAGCGGGCATGATACCGCAGGCTACGCTCTGCATCACGTATTCTCCCGTCCATACGGTGGAATACTATGCCAGTATTGCCGACCGGTTGATTGAAGCCGGGGCACCTGAAATCTGCTTGAAGGATATGGCGGGCATCGGACGTCCGGGTATGCTGGGACAGCTTGTCAGAACCATTAAGGAGAAGCACCCCGATGTGCTGATACAATACCACGGGCATAGCGGTCCCGGACTTTCCATGGCTTCCATTCTCGAAGTCTGTGAGAACGGTGCCGACATCATCGATGTGGCGATGGAACCCATGTCGTGGGGCAAGGTTCATCCGGACATCATCTCCGTGCAGGCCATGCTGAAAGACCTGGGTTTCCAAGTGCCCGACATAAACATGAAAGCCTACATGAAAGCCCGTGCCATGACGCAGGAGTTCATTGACGAGTTCTTGGGTTATTTCATGGACCCCACCAATAAACATATGTCCTCACTCTTGCTGAAGTGCGGTTTGCCGGGTGGCATGATGGGCTCCATGATGGCCGACTTGAAGGGAGTGCATTCCGGCATCAACATGATACTGCGCGGTAAGAACGAGCCGGAACTCAGTCTGGACGACCTGCTCGTCATGCTGTTCGACGAAGTGGAATATGTATGGCCCAAGCTGGGTTATCCTCCTTTGGTGACTCCTTTCAGCCAGTATGTGAAGAATGTGGCTTTGATGAACCTCATGCAGCAGGTAAAGGGAGAGGAGCGTTGGACGATGATAGACAACCATACGTGGGACATGATTCTGGGCAAGAGTGGACGCCTCCCCGGTACTTTAGCGCCCGAGATAGTGGAACTGGCTAAGTCCAAAGGCTTTGAGTTCGTGGATACGGACCCGCAGCTGAACTACCCGGATGCTCTGGATACATACCGGAAAGAGATGGACGAAAACGGTTGGGAATATGGCGATGATGACGAGGAACTCTTCGAGCTTGCCATGCACGACCGGCAGTATCGCGACTATAAATCCGGCGTTGCCAAGAAACGTTTTGAGGATGACCTGCAGCGTGCCAAGGATGCGGCGATGGCCAAAAACGGATACTCGGAAGAAGAAATCAAGAAGCTGAAGCGTGCCAAGGCAGACCCGATAATCGCGCCTTCCAAGGGGCAAGTGCTTTGGGAGGTTTCCGTCGAAGGTCCTTCTTCTGCTCCTTTCATCGGACGCAAGTACCAGCATGATGAGGTGTTCTGCTACATCTCTACGCCGTGGGGCGAATACGAGAAGATATGGACCGGATTTACCGGACGTGTGGTGGAAGTCTGTGCCAAGCAAGGGGATGTGGTCAATAAAGGGGATGTGATTGCTTATATCCAGCGAAGTGATATTTTTGCATAAAGTGGAGGATGACTGTTTTTCAGTCATCCTTTATCATCCAGCCATTTCTTGATGGTTTCCTTCAGCACTTCTTGAGTGAAGGGTTTGGTAAGGAGGTCGTTGCAACCTGCTTCCAGGGCAGCTTGCTTGTCGTGCTCGTAGGCATAGGCCGTAAGGGCGATGATGGGGACGTCCGGTACCAGTTCACGGATGATGCGAGTGGCGTCGATTCCGCCAAGGTTGGGCATTTTCATGTCCATCAAGATGAGGTCGGGGTGGACTTCCTCGAACATCGTTACGGCTTCCATGCCGTCTTTGGCATGTTTCAGCCGATAGAGTCGGCCTAAAATGGCGTTAATTAGGATGAAGTTGCTTTCTGTATCTTCGGCAATCAGGATGGTCTTGGAAGGAGGGGTAGGGAGTGCTCCGACCTCTTCATTCTTCGGGGAATCTCCGGGGGCTGCATTTTTGCCCCTCTGCTCTGTGGAGTGTGTCTCTGCTGTCGTTTCCTGGTTGTCCTCTTCTTTCTTTTCCGCCTCTGTTTTGCTGGTGGATTCCAGCGGGAGAACAAAAGTAAATGTGGTGCCTTTACCCACCTCTGAAGTGACGGATATGTTGCCACCCAGACGTTCGATGATGGTTTTGCAGATAGAAAGTCCCAATCCGGTGCCCTGGGCAAAGTTGTTCACCTTGACGAAACGTTCGAATACCCGGTCCACCTTGTCCGGTGCAATGCCCATACCCGTATCGGTGACGTGGAATGCTACATACTTGCCTTCCCGGCGATACCCGTAACTGATGTGCCCGGTGGTGGTGAACTTGAAGGCATTGCCTATCAGATTGGAAATGACCTGGAAAATCCGGTTCTTGTCTCCGTCAATCACGATATTCTCGTCAGAGGGTTCGTATATCAGTTCCACTCCTTCGGGACAGCGGAAAATATGTGCGTCGTGTATCTCCTTGCAGAGTGGATGGAGGCGTACGGGCGTGATGGTGAACTCCACGATGCCCGATTCTATTTTTGATAAGTCGAGGATTTCGTTAATGAGCTGGAGCAGGCGTTCGTTGTTCGATTCCACTATTTCGTAATAGCCTAGCCGTTCTTCCTCGTCGGTACTTTCGGCAATAATTCGTGAGAAGCCTACAATGGCATTGAGCGGTGTGCGTATCTCGTGGCTCATGTTGGCGAGAAAGGCAGATTTGAGTCGGTCGGAGGTCTCGGCTTTCTCCTTGGCTACGAGCAGTTCCCGTTTCATCTGTTCCATTTCCGTGATGTCCCATTCGATGTTCAGCAGGATGGGGGAGAAGTCGTTGCTTTCAATCTTCATCTTCCGTTTGTCCAGATAGATGGGATTTCCGTTTCCGTCGCGTTCTTCCGCAATCCAGTGCATCTCTTTGCCGGTTCTGGCTATTTCGATGTCTTGCGCCCTCTTTTCCTGAGCAGTCTCCAGAGGATAAAAATCGAAGTCGTCCTTTCCCAATGCCTCTTGTATGGGGATTTCGCGGTTATACGATTCGCGGTTGCGATAGAGGTACTTGAAGTTGTTGTTGATGTCCTTCACAACAATGCCTGCCGGGAGGTTTTCGATGATTTTGTCCAAAATCTGGTTGAACTGTTTGATTTGCTGCTCATGCCGGATGCGTGTCGATACGTCTCTTCCGAATGTCCAGATGGTTCCTTCCCCTTTGTCGCTTGTCACCCAATAAGCGTTTCCTTCAATGGCGAGTACTTCCGGACGCTTGGGCAGCGGATGGTAGACGATGTATCCGTGGTTCGTCTCTCCACGTTTGACACGGTTGGCAAACTCTTTCCAGGATGTTTCATCCCTGCCGTATGAGGGCAGGTCGTATATCTTCATCCGGGTGATGTCTTGGCCATTACCGATGCCATGCCGTTCCTTGAAGCAACGGTTGCAGAATATCAGCGTGCCGTCTTCGTGTGCCGAATAAATGTCCTCGGTGGAGTTGTTGATGGCATGTGTCAGCAGATTGATGTCGTTGCGCCGTTTCTGTATGTCGGTAATGTTCTGTATGTATCCTTCTATAGTGACATTCCCGTCTTTCTGCCGTTCGCGGGCAAACGCTTTGAGGCGGATATAGAAAATGTTTCCTTTGAGGAAGATGCGGTAGTCCACGCTGTTTTCCATCTTGCCTTTCAGATTCTCTTTCATCCAGCCGGTAAAGCTTTTCCGGTCTTCAGGAAGGATAAGTTCCAGATAATTGTCCATATTGATGTGCTGCACCTCTTCCGAACACATGATACCCGTATGGCCTGCATAACAGAATATGCGGGTCTGGGTATCGTATTGCCAGTTTCCGATGAGGGCGGCCTTTTGTATTTCGTTGAGCTCGTGGTTTTTCTTTTCGAGTTCCAGTTTGCGCTGGCTGCGTTCTGTGATGTCGCGGTACTGGCAGAGGACCATGCCGTCGTACGGGTACATGATGCATTTAAAGTAATAGGTAGTGTGACCCAGTGTCATTTCGTAATTATGGACTGAACGTACCTTTTGCGTCAGTACCTTCTTGAACTCCGGATATACTTGGTAGTAAGTGGACGGCGGTATCAGTTGGAACAGATTCTTGCCCAGCAGCTTTTCTTCCTTCATGAACCAAAGGTTTACATTGTGCACTGCGATGTCCATGCAAATGCCGTCCCGGTTCAGAAGGAGCATGGTATCTGACGTCAGCTTCAATAGTCTCTCGGCGTTTTCAGCTTGTTTCAAAATGTTTTTCATTCTTACAGTATTAGTTTCATGCCCTTCTGGCCTTCTCCCATGCGCCGCTTGCATTGCCTTTGCGCTTGTGCAGGTAGTTGAATCCTCGTATGACGTTGACGTTCATGAAGAGGAAATAGTAGGGGATGAAAAGTATCTTGTTTTTTATATGCTTCATTGAAAGGTAGTACCCCCAACTTCCCATGAGGTAGAAAAGAGCTTGTAACAGCCAGATGATGGCATACAGTAATGGCGTGCTTGTCGTAAAGATGAGAATTGTGTTGAGGGGAAGCAATAGGAACAATAGGATAGGAGTGAGCGACCAGCGCAGCACCCGGTGGGAAATATATTGGAAACAGAATGTGCCGTAACGGAATGGGTTGAGCAGCGGACGCAGCCGCCAGATGGATTGCAAGCCCCCGGCAGCGATGCGCACCTTGCGCTTTTCTTCTTCGCGCATGTCTGCCGAGCCGCTTTCTACGGCATAGGCATTGGCACAATAGGCAATGGTGTGTCCCTGCATGACGATGCGCAGGGAGAGTATGAAGTCGTCGAGCAGCGTATCTGTCTGCATTTCCTCGAACAGCTCGCGGCGCACGGCAAACAGTTCACCCGCTGCGCCTACTGCCGAATAGAGGCGTGCGTCGAGCGCTTTGAGGGTGGATTCGTATTTCCAGTATAGCCCTTCTCCCCCCGAGGCAGCATTGTCCTTGCTTTGCACGGCGATACGTTTTTCGCCTGCCACGCATCCCACTTTAGGGTCGGTGAAGGCGTGCACTATCTCCCGCAGGGCTTCGCGGTTGAGGTGAGTATTGGCATCGGTGAACACGACAAGGGGCGTTTCTACGAAATGTATACCGCGGTTCAGGGCGGCTGTCTTGCCTTGGCGTTGGGGTTGGTGGAGGACGATGGCTTGCGGCCAGTGGGAGAGGCGTTCGTTGGTATGGTCGTTGCTGCCGTCGGTCACCCAGAGGATGCGTAGCTTGTCGGCGGGATAATCCAGCTCCAGGCAGTTGTGCATTTTTTCATCCACTACATCTTCTTCGTTGTAGGCGGCGATAAATAGCGTCAATGGGGGTAAAGCATCGTCGGCAGGCATCGGACGGGGCGCAGGCTTACGGAAACATTCTTTTATCTTGACCAGGATATATAATAGTATACCATATCCTATATAAGTATAGAACACTATGAATAAACTTATCCAGAAGAGTACTTCAAGGGCTTTCATGTATCCGCTCGTTTGCTTTCTTTTTTGATAAAAAGAAATGTGATTGCCAAAAGTATGGATAATCTTTTACCGATGCAAGAAAAAGAAAAGAAAAATAAAATGTTTGTTTCTCAAGGTGTTCCGATGTTATAAGGAAGTGGGCTTCCTATAGAGGTGAGCTTGAATAACCTTGTGAGTGAGAGGCGATTAAAGGCTTTCAATCATCATTCTCCATAGGAAAGGGATGGGCAGGTAGGCAGGGCGTTACTCAAAACGCTTCTGTCATATTGAAGTAAAACAACATCTGGTTGTTTACCGTGTTTTTGCCTAAATCCAGGCGGACGTTCATGCGTGGCTGTACCTCAATGCGTAGACCTACACCATAGTTGGGCAGTACACCCTCTATCTTGCCGGGAGTGGGGCCCATGAAGCCGCAGCCGGTCCAGGCTACAAAACCTATGTGGTTGAGCATCCGCTTCACCCAAGTGCTGCAGTCGGTATTGAGCATCTGTCTGTACTCTGCCATGACCACATGCGAGGACTTGTCGCGATATTGCCCCATGTAGTAGCCGCGCAGGTCGAAAGGCGTTCCGGTGAGGGCATATTGCGTCAGAGGGACGTCACCGAACACGTTCTTGGTCTGTGCCGTCCACGCGAGCACCCTGCGCTTGCCCAGTGACTTGTATTGGCGGTAGTCTATCTCTAGGCGGTAGAAGGTCTGGTCGCTGCCGATGAACTTGGCGTACATCATGCCGCGGAAATCCAGATACATACCACGGTAGGCGTTGGCAGGGACGTCACGGCTGTCGTATGTCAGCAGGAAACCGAGGCCGGAGTTGAAGTTGTTATAGCCATTAGCCGTACCGCCTGCCTCTTTGTACGAGGGTTCGTCCACCAAGAACTTGCCGGGCTCCGTCAAGTGGTCGTAATTGATGTCGATTTGAGGTCCGGCAAAGATATTGCTGTTGCCCAGTCGGAAAAGGAACCAGGGGTTGATTTGCACGCCGCTGTACCGGTATTTGCTGGTACTGTCGCTTCGTACATAATCTTTATTGGTATTATAGCCGATGCCGTAAAAGTTTTCTTCCGTATTTTTATAGCTGAACTTTCCGAAGATACGGAAACGGTCGCCCTTAAAGAAGAGTTGCGGTTTGGAGAAGAGATTGATGCCACCGTTGAACATGAAGGCGATGGCCATGGGCACTACGGAGCGCAGCTGCGTGGTGTCGCTGGGGTTCATGCGGAAGGTCATCAGGGCGCTTCCTCCCAGCACGGCACCGAAGTCGGGGGTGTAGCTGGGTCCGCCCAGAATATTGTAATGCAGATTCCGACGCGCTACCTTTTGCTTGCGTAGTTCTTTTTTGGTCAGTGCAGGAACGCTGTCGTTTGTGGCGGCCGCAGTCTGTTCCTGGGCATAAAAGGTGGTGGCGAACAGCACCAGTGCGATAATGCTTAGTATATATCTTTTCATGTCGTACGAAATGTGGGTGCAAAGGAAACTATTTTATCCCGAATAGTTTTCACTGTAATAGATAATAAATCTAAAGATGTCACTAAAATTATCAAAAAAGACATTACTTTTGTCTGCTTCACGAAGCAAGACATCAATAACTAAAAACACATAATCTGAATGAAGAAACGATTTTTATCTGTAATTGTTCTGAGTGCCGCACTGCTCTCCGTGCAGGCACAAGAGGGAAAAGGGGGTATCAGCCCCGAAATGCTTGGACAAATCAAGCAAAGTTATCAAGGCACGGCTGCCGACAAGGCGCTCCGCAATGCCATAGGCAATAATGACATCCGTAAACTGGCACTCAACCAGGAGAATATGCAGGGCATGGATACCCACTTCTCCATCAAGGTAGAATCCAAAGGTATCACCGACCAGAAGTCGTCTGGCCGCTGCTGGCTGTTTACGGGGCTGAATGTGATGCGTGCCAAGACCCTTGCCGAATACGGTTTCCAGTCTTTCGAGTTCTCCGAAGTCTATCCCTTCTTCTGGGACCAGTTGGAGAAGGCAAACCTCTTCTTGCAAGGCATCATCGACACCTCCAAGAGTCCCCTGACTGATAAGACCGTGGAATGGCTCTTCCAGCATCCGCTGAGCGATGGGGGTACCTTTACCGGTGTGGCCGACATTGTTTCCAAATACGGCCTTGTTCCCAAAGATGCCATGCCCGAAACAAACAGCAGTGAAAATACCTCCCGCATGGCCAACCTCATCTCTCTGAAGCTGAAAGAGTATGGTCTGCAACTGCGTGACATGGCTGCCGCCGGTGCCAAGCCCGAAGCTCTGGAGAAGGAGAAAACTACGATGCTCGGAACCATCTACCGCATGCTGGTGCTGAACCTCGGTGTACCTCCCACGGAGTTCGACTATGTCCGCCACGATGCCAAGGGTAATCCTGTGGAGACAGAGCATCACACTCCCATGTCTTTCCTTGAGAAATATGGAGACAAACAACTGCTGACCAACTACGTAATGCTGATGAACGACCCCAGTCGCGAGTATTACAAGTGCTATGAAATAGACTATGACCGCCACCGTTACGACGGCAAGAACTGGACTTATGTTAACCTGCCCGTAGAGGACATCAAAGAGATGGCCATTGCCTCCTTGAAGGACAGCACCATGATGTACTTCTCCTGCGACGTGGGCAAGTTCCTGAATTCCGAACGCGGTCTGCTCGATGTGAAAAACTATGACTACGAATCACTGATGGGCACCACCTTCGGGATGGACAAGAAGCAACGTATCCAGACTTTCTCCAGTGGCTCTTCCCACGCCATGACCTTGATGGCCGTTGACTTGAACAAAGACGGAAAGCCCGTAAAATGGATGGTAGAGAACAGTTGGGGAGCCGCTTCCGGTTATCAGGGACATCTCATCATGACCGACGAGTGGTTCAATGAATACATGTTCCGTCTGGTAGTGGAGACAAAGTATGTTCCCGCCAAAGTGATGGAACTGTTTAAACAAAAGCCCGTCCGCCTGCCGGCATGGGACCCGATGTTCGCTGAAGAAAAGTGATGATAAGGATTAGGGGTTAGGGATTAAGGATTAGTGGGCTGCACTATGATTCCGCAGGGTATTAACCCCTAATCCTTGTTCTCGTGTTCGTTAACGAAAGGGATTACGGAAATTTCTCCGTAATTCCTTTCTTTTTTACTCTTTATTCACGTTCTTTTTTGCTACTTTTGCGGCAAATTAATGAAACCATTATTTTAAATAAACGCATGGCAAATGTAATTAAGTTACGTAAAGGCCTTGACATCAACCTGAAAGGCGCTGCTGCCCAGGAACTTGTGTCTGTTAAGGAACCGGGATTCTATTCGCTGGTTCCCGATGACTATACAGGCATCACTCCGAAAGTGGTAGTCAAAGAGCAGGAATATGTGATGGCCGGGGGACCCTTGTTTATCGACAAGAATCATCCTGAATTGAAATTTGTTTCGCCCGTTAGCGGCGTAGTGACAAGCGTGGAGCGTGGTGCACGTCGCAAGGTGCTGAACATCGTCGTAGAGGCTGCCACTGAGCAAGACTATGAGGAATTCGGCAAGATGGACCCGTCCAAGATGAGCGGCCAGCAAGTAAAAGAAGCTCTTTTGCAAGCAGGTATGTTCGCTTTCATCCGCCAACGTCCGTACGACGTTATCGCTGATCCGACGGTAACTCCGAAAGCTATCTTCATTTCGGCTTTCGACAGCAATCCGCTGGCTCCCGATTTTGAATTCGCGCTGAAGGGAGAAGAAGCAAACTTCCAGACGGGACTCGACGCTTTGTCAAAGATGGCAAAGACGTATCTGGGTATTAGTGTAAAACAAAAGTCTGCTGCTCTTGTGCAGGCAAAGAACGTTACCGTAACAGCTTTCGACGGACCACATCCGGCAGGCAACGTGGGTGTACAGATTAACCACATCTCTCCGGTAGTGAAGGGTGAAACGGTCTGGACCATCAGTGCCGAAGCCGTACTCTTCATCGGACGTCTGATGAATACCGGTCGTGTGGACATGACCCGTACGGTGGCTGTAACGGGTTCCGAAGTGTTGAAACCCGCTTATTGCAAGCTGAAAGTCGGCGCTCTGTTGACGAACGTTTTCAAAGGTAACGTGACTACCGACAAAGACCTCCGCTACATCAGCGGCAACGTGCTGACCGGTAAGAAAGTTTCTCCGAACGGCTTCCTCGGCTCTTTCGACAGCCAGCTGACCGTTATTCCCGAAGGAGATGAAATCCATGAAATGTTGGGTTGGATTATGCCGCGTTTCAATCAGTTCAGCGTCAACCGCTCTTACTTCAGTTGGTTGATGGGCAAGAAGGAATATGTGATAGATGCCCGTATCAAGGGTGGCGAACGTCACATGATTATGTCCAACGAATACGACCGCGTATTTCCGATGGACATCTTCCCCGAATACTTGGTGAAAGCAATCATTGCAGGTGATATCGACCGTATGGAGGCTCTGGGTATCTACGAAGTAGCTCCCGAAGACTTCGCTCTTTGCGAATTCGTATGTTCTTCCAAAGTGGAAGTGCAGCGCATCGTACGTGCAGGGCTCGATATGCTTCGTGCCGAAATGGCATAATCGGGGCGTATGGCAAATCGTAAATTGTAAATCGTAAAATCGTAAATATATTAATGAAAGCGTTAAGAAATTATCTCGACAAGATAAAGCCGAACTTTGAGGAAGGCGGCAAATTCCACGCATTTCGTTCGGTGTTTGATGGCTTCGAAACATTCCTGTTCGTGCCCAATGCCACTTCGAAATCGGGAACGCATATTCACGACTCCATTGACAGCAAACGCATCATGTCGATGGTGGTCATTGCGTTAGTACCGGCGCTGCTGTTCGGTATGTATAACGTAGGTTACCAGCATTTCCACGCTACCGGTGCTGCCGGAGGCTTCTGGGAAATGTTCATCTACGGTTTTCTGGCTGTATTGCCAAAAATCATTGTATCTTATGTAGTAGGTCTCGGCATTGAGTTCGTAGTGGCTCAGTGGAAGAAGGAGGAGATTCAGGAAGGCTTCTTGGTTTCCGGTATCTTGATTCCGATGATTGTTCCGGTAGACTGCCCGTTGTGGATTCTGGCGGTGGCTACTGCATTCTCTGTAATTTTTGCTAAGGAAGTATTCGGTGGTACGGGTATGAACGTGTTCAACGTAGCTTTGATTACCCGTGCATTCTTATTCTTTGCTTATCCTACGAAGATGTCCGGTGATGCCGTTTGGGTATCGGGCGACAGTATCTTCGGTCTGGGACAGTCGGTAGATGGTCTGACGGTAGCTACTCCGTTGGGTGCAGCCGCTACCTCGGGAGCCGTTCCGGAGTTCTCCTGGGACATGGTGACCGGCCTTATTCCGGGTTCCATCGGTGAGACAAGTGTTATCGCCATCGCTCTGGGTGCCATTCTGCTGTTGTGGACGGGTATTGCAAGCTGGAAGACGATGTTCTCCGTATTCGTAGGCGGTGCCTTCATGGCATGGGTGTTCAATGCAATCGGTCCCGACACTCCGATGGCACAGATGCCTTGGTACGAACACCTCGTGCTGGGTGGTTTCTGCTTCGGTGCCGTGTTCATGGCTACCGACCCCGTTACATCGGCACGTACAGAGACCGGTAAGTATATCTTCGGATTCCTGATTGGTGCCATGGCTATCATTATCCGTGTGCTCAACCCCGGTTACCCCGAAGGTATGATGCTTGCCATCCTGCTGATGAATATCTTCGCTCCGCTGATTGACTACTGTGTGGTACAGGGTAACATCAGCCGTCGCGAGAAACGTGCAATCAAGTCTAACAATTAAATACCGGAAAAGAAATGAATACCAATAGTAATAGTTATACTATCATTTATGCTTCGGTAATGGTTGTTATCGTTGCATTCCTGCTGGCATTCGTAAGTTCTTCCTTGCGCGAGACGCAGAACAAGAATGTGGAACTTGACACGAAGAAGCAGATTCTTGCTGCACTCAACATCAAGGACGTGAAGGATGCCGAAGCTGAATATAATAAATATGTAAAGGGCGATATGCTGATGAACGTTGACGGTACTCTGACAGAGAATACCGGTGCATTTGCTACCGCTTACGAGAAGGAAGCCAAAGAAAATAACCGTCTGCACGTATTCGTGGCAGAGGTTGACGGTGAGAAGAAATATGTATTTCCCGTTTACGGTGCCGGTCTTTGGGGCGCTATTTGGGGATATGTTGCACTGAACAGCGACAAGGATACCGTTTACGGTGTTTACTTCTCCCATGCCAGTGAGACTCCGGGTCTGGGTGCCGAAATTGCCAGTGCGCACTTCCAGGGAGAGTTCCCCGGCAAGAAAACGTTGGAGAACGGCGAGGTAGTCCTCGGTGTTGTGAAGAACGGCAAGGTAGAGAAACCTGACTATCAGGTGGACGGCATTTCCGGTGGTACCATCACTTCTGTAGGTGTGGATGCCATGTTGAAGGCTTGTCTGAGCAGCTACAAAAACTTTTTAACTAATAATAATGAGGAGGAATAAGAATATGGGACAATTGTTTTCAAAGAAGAATAAAGAAGTATTCTCTACTCCGCTGGGACTGAACAATCCCGTTACCGTGCAGGTATTGGGTATCTGTTCTGCTTTGGCTGTTACTGCCAAACTGGAGCCTGCCATTGTGATGGGTCTTTCAGTGACGGTGATTACAGCATTCTCCAATGTAGTGATTTCACTGCTGCGCAAGACGATACCCAACCGTATCCGTATCATCGTTCAGCTGGTGGTTGTTGCCGCGTTGGTAACTATTGTAAGTGAGATTCTGAAAGCTTTTGCTTACGATGTAAGTGTGCAGCTTTCTGTATATGTAGGTCTGATTATTACCAACTGTATCCTGATGGGACGCTTGGAAGCATTTGCCATGCAGAACGGTCCCTGGGAATCTTTCCTTGACGGTGTGGGTAATGGTTTGGGATATGCCAAGATTCTGGTAATCGTAGCCTTCTTCCGCGAGCTTCTGGGTTCGGGAACGCTGCTCGGTTTCAACATCTTGAACTATGAACCTCTGCAGAAGTTGGGCTATGTGAACAACGGCTTGATGCTGATGCCGCCAATGGCGTTGATTCTCTGCGCTTGCATCATCTGGTATCAGCGTGCACGTCACAAAGAATTGCAGGAAAAGCAGTAATAAATAAATGAAGAATGAAAAATGAAAGAATGAAAAATGGGCTGCTCTGCTGCAGTACAAGTTCTCATTGCTTTAATTCTTTAATTCTTTAATTCTTAATTTATCGAAGAGATATGGAACATTTAATAAGTTTATTCGTCCGCTCTATCTTTGTGGACAACATGATATTCGCGTTCTTCCTCGGTATGTGTTCTTACCTTGCCGTATCGAAGAATGTGAAGACTGCCGTAGGACTGGGTATCGCCGTAACTTTCGTGTTGGTGGTTACGCTTCCGGTCAACTATTTATTGCAGACCAAGGTGCTGGCTGCCAACGCAATCATTGAAGGCGTTGACCTCAGCTTCCTGAGCTTTATTCTTTTCATTGCTGTAATCGCAGCTATCGTTCAGTTGGTGGAAATGATTGTAGAGCGTTTCAGCCCTTCGCTGTATGCTTCACTGGGTATCTTCCTGCCGCTGATTGCTGTAAACTGTGCCATCATGGGTGCTTCCCTTTTCATGCAGCAGCGCATCACGCTGGGTGAGAGCGACCCGAAATTCATCGGTGGCATTGCTGATGCTGTCTCTTATGCGTTGGGCTCCGGTATCGGTTGGTTGCTGGCTATCGTAGGCTTGGCTGCCATCCGTGAGAAAATGGCCTATTCTGACGTTCCGGCTCCACTGAAAGGACTGGGCATCACGTTTATCACTGTAGGTCTGATGGCAATGGCATTTATGTGTTTCTCTGGTTTGAACATCTAAAAGAAAGGAATAAAACAATGGATATGAATATGATATTAGCAAGCATTGGAGTATTCCTCGTGGTTGTCATCCTGCTTGTTGTTATCCTGCTGGTTGCCAAGAATTTCTTGGTGCCTTCGGGTAATGTAAAACTGACTATCAATGGCGACAAGGAACTGGACGTAGCTTCCGGTTCTACATTGCTGAATACGCTGTCTGTAAACGGTGTGTTCCTTTCCTCCGCTTGCGGTGGTAAAGGTTCCTGCGGACAGTGCAAATGCCAGGTAATGGAAGGTGGGGGTGAAATCTTGCCTTCTGAGACTCCGCACTTCAGCCGTAAGCAAATACAAGATCACTGGCGTCTGGGTTGCCAGGTGAAAGTGAAAGGCGATATGGCCATCAAGGTTCCCGAAAGCGTACTGGGCGTAAAAGAGTGGGAGTGCGAGGTTATCTCCAACAAGAATGTGGCTACGTTCATCAAAGAGTTCATCGTTGCATTGCCCAAAGGCGAGCACATGGATTTCGTTCCGGGTTCTTATGCGCAGATTAAGATTCCTAAATATTCGATGGATTATGATAAGGACATCGACAAGAGCCTTATCGGTGATGAGTATCTGCCTGCATGGGAGAAATTCGGTCTGCTGGGCTTGAAGTGCCGCAATGACGAAGAAACCATCCGTGCCTATTCTATGGCCAACTATCCTGCCGAAGGCGACCGCATTATGCTGACGGTACGTATCGCCACGCCTCCGTTCAAGCCGAAAGACCAGGGCCCGGGCTTCATGGATGTAATGCCGGGTATCGCTTCTTCTTATATCTTTACCCTGAAACCGGGTGATAAGGTAACCATGAGTGGCCCTTACGGAGACTTCCATCCGATATTCGACTCCAAGAAGGAGATGATGTGGGTCGGCGGTGGTGCCGGTATGGCTCCGTTGCGTGCACAGATTATGCACATGACGAAGACGCTGCACACTACAGACCGCGTGATGAATTACTTCTACGGTGCACGTGCATTGAATGAAGTGTTCTATCTGGAAGACTTCCTGCAGATTGAAAAGGATTTCCCCAACTTCAAGTTCCATCTTGCACTGGACCGTCCCGATCCGGCAGCCGATGCAGCGGGCGTGAAGTACACTCCGGGCTTCGTACACAACGTAATTTACGAGACTTACTTGAAAGACCACGAAGCTCCCGAAGACATCGAATACTACATGTGCGGTCCCGGTCCGATGTCGAAAGCTGTTGAGAAGATGCTCGACGACCTCGGTGTTCCGGCTCAGAACCTGATGTTCGATAACTTTGGCGGATAATCTTCCTTGTCCGTCTTGAGATAAAAAAAACTCCGGCTTGTCCTTCAGGGCTTTGCCGGAGTTTTTTGTTCGGGGCATTTCCTCTCTAATGAAAGAAAGTGGAGTGGATTCTTCGTCGCTTTTTCTTTATTCCTTGATATGAATCAGTGCATTTGCCAGAATGGCTGTTACTTCTCCGGTGGTAATTCCTGTTGACACAGACCTCGTATGAATGGTTCTTGGTGAAGGAGAATGCGGTCTTTCAGAGTTTTCATGTTGGATGTTTTATTGAATGTTATCGTTTTCCTCTTCTGTTTCTTCTTGAATGGTGTCTTTGGGCAGCAATCTTGGAGAAATGCGTTTCTTGGGAGTGAGGCTCATGCCTTTCAGCATTTCGGCCTGGCGTACTACACTGCCGTTACCGTCCGAGAGCTGGTTGAAGGCTTTATCGTAATCCCTTTGCAGGCTGGCCAGCCGGTCGCCGATACCGAGGAAGGTGTCGGTAAAGCCTGCGATTTTTTCATATAAGATGGTGCCGCGCTTGATGATGGCCTGCACATTCTTTACCTGGTTCTCCTTCTTCCAAAGGTCGAGCGAGAGGCGCAGGGCGCTAATCAGGTTGGTGGGGCTCATTAGTACCACCTTTTTGTTGTAGGCATATTCCCAGAGGTGGGCATCGCTTTGGATGGCGAGGAGGTAGGCACCTTCGGTGGGGATGAACATCATAACGAAATCCGGTGATTGGGCGTCGTAATGCGAGTAGTCTTTATGGCTGAGCTCGTCGATGTGGGAGCGGACAGATTGCAGGTGTGCTTTCAGGAAGTGTGCCTGCTCCTCCTTGCTTTCGGCAGAGGTGTAGGCAGCATAGGCAGTCAGCGACACTTTGGAGTCGATAATCATTTCCCGTTCGTCGGGGTATTTCACGATGATGTCGGGCTGCATCTTCTGCCCGCTTTCCTCGTTGATGATGGCTTCGCCCCGTTCGTCTTTTAGAAACTCCTGGCGGAAGTAGTGTTCGCCTTCAATCAGTCCGGAGGCTTGCAACAAACGTTCCAGAATCATTTCGCCCCAGTTGCCTTGCATTTTGGAGTCTCCTTTCAGGGCACGGGTCAGGTTGTTGGCATCTTCGCTGAGGCGGTTGTTCAGTTCCACCAGTTCCTTGATGCGTTCACCCAGCGAGAAGCGTTCTTTGGCTTCGGTGCTGTATACTTGTTCCACCTTTTGGCGGAAGTCCTTCAGGTTATCGCCCAGCGGGCGGAGCAGATTGCCCAGGTGTTCGGTATTCAGCCTGGTAAAGTCTTCGGCTTTGCTCTGGAAGATACGGTTGGAGAGATTCTCGAACTCGGTGTTCATGCGCTTGTGCAACGCTTCGGCTTCTTCCTTCTGCAGCTTCAATAATTCTATTTCCTTCTTTGTCCCGCTGATTTCTGCCCTCAGTGCGGCAGACTTGCGGTCTGCCGCCAGATAGCCGACTACGGTTCCGATGATTATCCCTATAATCAGTAATACTATCTCCATAGGTGTTTTGAAGTGTCCGCCTTATTGTGTCAATATTTCGTTTCCGTCTTCAGTAATCAGGATTTGGCTTTCCCATTGGGCAGAAGGCAGTCCGTCGTCTGTGCAGACGGTCCATCCGTCGGCTTCGTCGATAAAGACTTCGTAGCTTCCCATGTTAATCATCGGTTCGATGGTGAACGTCATGCCCGGCACTATCAGCATGCCCGTACCACGTTTGCCGAAGTGTTCCACATCCGGTTCTTCGTGGAACTTGACGCCGCAGCCATGTCCGCAGAGGTCGCGTACCACGCTGTATCCGTTCTTTTCCGCATGCTCCTGGATGGCGGCGCCTACGTCACCGAGGCGTGCCCAGGGCTGTGCGGTCTGTATGCCTATGTCACGGCATTCTTTGGTGACCTGTACCAGTCTCTGCATGTCGGGGCTGACTTCGCCAATCATGAACATGCGTGATGCGTCGGCAAAGTAACCTTTGTAAATGGTGGATACATCGACATTTACAATATCACCGCTTTTCAGGAATTCCCTGGTGCTGGGAATGCCGTGGCACACTACATCGTTGATGCTGGTACACACACTTTTGGGGAAGCCTTCGTACATGAAGGGGGCGGGGATGGCGTCGTGGTCTGTGGTGAAGCAATACACCATATGGTCAATTTCAGCTGTGGACATGCCTTCGCGAATGTTCTCGGAGAGATAATCCAGCAGGGCAGTGTTGATTTTGGCGCTTGCGCGGATACCGGCCAACTGCTCCTCGGTGCGGAGTGCGCTTCGCATCGGCAGTTTATATCCTTCTTTCTTATAATGTTGAATTTTGGCTTCTACTTCGTCGGAATAGTTTTTAGGAGTAAACCGGACTCCTTTCATGAACTTTTTCATTGTCTTTTCTTTTTTATGAGACTGCAAAAATACACAATAATGCAGGTGCTTGTACTATCAAGAGCCGAAAAAACATTCGTTTTCTTTATCCCGATACCAGCTTAGAGGGTATTCACCACTTCTATTTCGCTTCTTGAACTGTCTATCCTCCGTACTTGTATCTGGGTCTTTATGCGCTCTTTCAGTCCTTCCACATGACTGATGATGCCTACCTTCTTGCCGCCCATCTGGTGCAGTTTTTCCAATGTGTCCATAACGGTGTTCAGGTAGTCGCTGCTCAGTGTGCCGAAACCTTCGTCGATGAACAGTGTGTCTACCGAGAGGCTCTGGCGGCTGAGGGAAGAAAGTCCGAGGGCAAGTGACAGAGATACTAGGAAGCTTTCGCCGCCCGATAAGGTGCATGCCGGACGTGCCGCACCTCCTTGATGGAAGTCGCGCAGCAGGATGGTGAGCGAACCGGCCTGGCATTCCAGTTCGTAGCGGTCGGTCAAGCGTTGCAGATAGAAATTGGCGCCTGCCAGCAGTTCTTTTAAGACGAAGCTCTGGGCTATGTTGCGGAAGTTCTTTCCCCGTTCGTCACCGAAGTGGTGGCAGAGGCGGTCCCACTTCAGATACTCTTCGCGTAGCCGGTCGGCACGTTCCTTTTCTTCCTTTATCCGGTCGATGTTGCGAGTGTTTTCTTCCAGGCGTAACTTCTGCTGGCCGATGGATTGGTTGCCGGCGGTTATCTTTTCTTCGAGATTTGCGATGAGTGCATCCAGGGTTTCGAAGTTCTCGTTTTCTTCTATTTCGGGCTTCCGGCTGATGTGCTCTTCCACTTGTCCGGTGGCCAGATGAAAGGCGGTCGATGCAGCTACTTCTTCCTCTTTAAGTGTCTGCAATGAGGCACGTAATGCTTCTATCCGGGAGCCGGACCAAGCGGATAGGACGGTGATACGATTCTCGTCGAGAGTGGGGTTGGCGGCATAGAACCCGGTTAAATCCTTTTGCAGCCTTGCCATTTGGTCTGCGGTGGAGGATATGCTTTGTTTCAGTCCGCTTGCTTGTGTATTCAGATTATTCCAGGCAATCCCCAGGTCCTTGATTTCCATTTCCTGTGTTGCTGCAGGTGCGTTGCGCCAGTCGGGGAATGCGGCATCGATGCTTTCCTTGTTGATGTTTATCCCTTCCAGCTCTTTGTGGATAAGGGCAATGGCGGATTTCAGTTCTCTTTGTTTTTCCTGCGCCAGACGGTAGTTGCGCGTAGCTTGCGTCAGGCGGTCAATAAAGGAGAGGGGGGAGTTCTTCCATTCCGTGTTCCATCCTTCCCAGAGGATGTGGGGAGTGACGCGGTCCATGGTGGCACGTATGTTCTCCTTTTCGTTGGCGGTGAGCGACTCGTAATTGACGATGTTGTTTTTCAGCTCATTCAGCACTCTGTCGGCAGAGTTGAAGGCTTGGCGTGCAGCGTCCACATGTTTTTGGCATTCGTCCTTTTGCCGTTGCAGAGTTATGATTTGTGCGCTGAGCTTTTGAACTTCAGTGAGCTTTTCGTTCAGTTTGTCTGCTTCCAGCTTGTTCTCTTCCAGTAGCTTCTTCAGGGTTTCGCCGGTGGTTGTGGAGAGGCCGATGCCGTTGCATTGGGCGCATTTGGCTTGTGCGTCAGTACGGGCAAGGTTGTAGCTCCGGAGCGCTCTTGCTGTGGACTGACGGGCATTCTCTGCCAGCGTTCCGTAGGTCTTGGATTCTGTCCGATTGTTGTTCAATGCCTGCTCGGCTTCCTTGTATTCTTTCTCTTTTGTTTTCAGGGAGGTGCGTATGGGAGCAAGGACAGACTGGAAATCTTCATCTTTGCAAAGCGATTTTATTTCTTGTCCGCACACGGGGCAAGTATCCCCGACGACAAGCCGGGAGCGTGTTTCCTTTGCCCACTCTTCTACGGCTTCCTTTTGCTTGTCGTAGAGGGTGCGGATGTCATCATAACTTGTTTTCCTGCTGTCGAATGCCGTTTGCAGGAGGACGTATTGCTTTTGGCACGCCTCCACTTTGGCGTTCAAAGCCTTTTCGTTTTCCTTTGCCTCGTTCAGTGTCCTTTCCGTTTCAGCCAGTAAAGACAAGGCGCTCAATGCTTGCAGCAGGTTCTCCCGTCCGGCATCGAGTTTGTTTTTCTTGTCTTGCAGGGCAGGGCGGTCCATGGTTTCAAGCTGCTTGTTCCGGAGGTTTATTTCGTTTTGCAATGTATGGTTCTCTTGTTCTTTCCGGGTGAGGGCAGCTTCCTTGTCGGTACGCTCCTTGACTTTTACGGGTTGTTGCGCGGCAAGTCTTTCAAGGTGCGCGTTGTAGGTGCCGATGCGTGTTTGGGCATCGAGTGCGGATTTTAGGCCGGTAATGATGGATTGGCTTTGCTCGAACATGGGCAGTAAGGGCGAATGCTCTTGCAAGTACTTCTCGGCACGATGCAGCTTGTCTTCTTGCTCTTTCAGGAAACCGCATAGCCACTTGCTTCCTCCGTCCAGCCGGGCAAAGGATGCTCTTAACATTCCGGCTTGTGCATAGTTCTGTTGTTGTTGCTGTTGCTGCTGTTTCAAGGTAGAGAGCCAGTTGCGGGCATCGGCGGTGGCGTTCCATTCCTTAATCAGCAGTTCTTTCTGTTTGAATTCGTCCGATTGCAGTTGCGCTTGCTTCCCTTCCCACATCTTCTTTTGCTGTTCACGGGTGAGGAGGAGTTCGGAGTATTTCTTCAGCCAGTCCCTTTTTGCGAGGGCGATGGTTTTCTGCTCATTGGCTTCCTTGACTCCGGCATTTTGCGTGGCTATGGCTTCCTTGATTGTGGAGATTTCTTCTTCTGCCAGGATGTGGATGCCTTCCAGCTTCCGGTTCTGGTTTTCGTATTCCGTCCGTCTTTCCTTGGTGGCAGCATATATTTCGGCACCTATTTCGGAGTAGATACTTGTACCGGTCAGCTTTTCCAGAATATCCGATTTTTCGCTTTCCTTGCTTTGCAGGAACTTGGTGAAGTCGCCTTGTGCCAGCATGGTGGTGCGGCAGAATTGTTCGAAGGTCAACCCCACTGCAGCTTGTATTTCCGCCTTTATCTCATTCTTTTTGTTGAGCTGTATGCCGCTTTTATTGTTTTCCAGTGTCCAGCGCACATCCTGCACGGCTCCTGAAATCTTGCGGTGTGCCCGCGCCACGTACCATCGGGCGGTGTAGGGCATTTCGTTCGAGCCGGTAAACTCCAGCTCCGTCCATGCTTCACTGGTGTTACGGCGCATCAGTTGCCGGCTGTCGTTGATGGCAACATCTTCCTTTTTGGCAGAGAAAGTCTGGCTCAGGTCTTTGTATTTTTCGTTCTCGGCATGGTCCATGCGGGGCGTTTCGTTGTAGAGTGCCAGGCAGATGGCGTCGAGAATGGTTGTCTTCCCTGCACCCGTCTCGCCGCAGATAAGGAAAAGGGATTCCTCGCTTAGCGGTCCGTTCTCAAAGTCGATGACGGCATCTTCTATGGAGGCAAGGTTCTTTATGGTCAGTTTCTGGAGTTTCATGGTTCGGACAAATGATTAGGAGTTGTTCTTGCTTTTCACTTTTTGCATGACAGTCTCCATCAGCTGGCAAAGTTCTGGGTCCATCTCTTCTCCTTCGGTTTCGCGGTAGTAGAGTCTGGCTATTTCCAGGGGAGACATTTCCTGCATCTCTTGGATGGAGATAGGCTTGCTCTCGTCAGTGTCGGCCTGTCGCTCTCGGGTAGTCTTGATGTAGCAATATTTGCATGCCTTGCCTTTGGCGGCGTTCGAGGCTTTTTCGTTGCAGTCGGGGGGCAGGTAGCCTTTTGTCAGCACGTTCAGGCGGAGGTATGCAGGTTTCTCTTCCGGATATTCTTCCAGCAGTTTCAAGGCGTCTTCGAAAGGTGTCGGGTCATGGGGAAGCGTGACGAGGGGAATCGGATTTTCAATTTCCCTTGTACTGATTTGTGGCTCTGCCCCTTTCTCCAACTCGATGATGGAGACGGAGTGCGGATAGGTTTCGTCGAAGCTGACGGGGAGGGGAGTGCCGCAATAGCGTGCGTGGTGATGACTGCCTTTGATGTCCTGAGGGCAATGGATGTGTCCGAGTGCCAGGTAGTCGTACCCTTCTCCCATAGCGCTGAGGGGAACATACTCTATTCCGCCGATACTCTCATCGTGCCCGCTACGGTCGCTGCCTTCAATAGAGAGATGGGCCATGAGGACGACGGGAAGCTGTGCCGTATTCCGTTTCTTCACTTCGTCCAGCAGTGCCTGGAAGAAGCGTGCCTGCCGTTGGTCGCGCGGTGTTTCAGTGTCCAGCAGGGGGAAGTTTTGCGGATAGACGTGGGGCACGGCAATGACGTAGCCTATTGTCTTTTTTTCATTGTTTATCTCGATGATGTGCTTGTACAGATTCACTTCCTCGGCTGTACGTTCGATGTTTCCCACAACGTTCAAGCCGAAGTGCTGCCAGAGGCTGCTGTCTATCTCCAGTTTCGAGCTGCTGTCGTGGTTTCCGGCGGTGACTACGATGGCCATTCCGGGGCAGGCTTGATGGATGTTCAGCATGGCGTCGGTGTACATCTTCTGCGTGGCGGCAGCGGGAGAGGAGTAGTGGTAGATATCTCCGCTTACCACCATGGCGTCGGGCTGCTCTTCGGTTACTATGCGGGTGAGTTGCCGTAGGAAGGCCTGCTGTTCGGCGGTACGGTCGTAGTTGTAGAGGGTGTGTCCCAGGTGCCAGTCGCTGGTGTGTAGTATCTTCATTGTTTTTATGGTTTCAATGGATGTGGGTTATGGTTTCCTTAGAATATAAATCTTGTGTGTTCCTCGTCCTTTGTAGTCGATGCCCGATTCGGGATTGGCTATCCATTCGCGCAACTCGCGGGAGGCGGCAGACTTCAATAAGCCGGTCAGTTGGCAATAGTCGGCTTGGGTCATGAAGCTGTTCTTTTCCAGGTATTTTTTTGCCCGTTCCAGCCGTTCCTGCGGAGAAAACACTTGTGAGGAGCGTTGGAATTTGTCGGTGGAACGTTTCAGGTGGCAATGGCGAGCGGTACGGTACAGTAGTTCTTTGTCCACCTTGAAATGTATGTCCTTCAGGCAGATGCTGACGGCGTTTCGCTTGGTGTCTCCTTCTTCGCCCGTCTCCCGTTCACGGTCTTGCCGCAGACCGAGGGCAGGGGTGAATACTCCTAAGTTGTCAATCTTCACGGAGTAACCTTGCCCCATTTGGTAGGCTATTTCGTCGGTGATGGCTTGCATCAGTCCGATGATGTCTCCTCGTGTGAAGGATGAGGCGTATGCTATCTTTTCGGTGATGGTTTCCAAGTCCACCTGCCCGTATAGTTTCATTCGTGGGTAGAGGATGCGTTTGCCGTCTTCTCCCGGCAGGTTCAGTTCCTGCATGTTGTATTCTGCCATGATGGTAGCGTTGTTATGAGGTTCGTTTGTTTATTGGGGCTTACAGAGTTTGTCCCAAGGTTGCGGATGTGTATGCCAAGGTTGGGGATTTCTATCCCAAGGCTTGGGATAGACAAACCAAGGGCGAAGGTAATTCTTTATCTCTATACTTGCAAACTTTACTATTAGTAGTTAGGAAGTTTTTTATTGGTAGTCGGGAAGTTTTTTGTTATAGGTTTGAGAGAGGAATTGAAAAAAACGTTATCTTTGTTACATAAGAGAAGTGCATGAATGATGAACAAAACTAAAATTAAGCGATATATGAAACATTATCCGGACTTATTATTGTTGTTTGCCTTATTGTCCGTTACCACAATGATTAAAGCACAAATATCGATAAGACCTTATAGCGAATGGGAAGCAACCCAGTTTGTTGCAGTGAACGGACATCAGCCCGAAGACTATGTAACGCCAGATAATAATTGGGAAATACTATACAATTTACGGACTCCACGTACTCAAGCCGAACTTCGTGAAATGGGTATTAAATGCTCTGATAGCCAATTATTGTTATTGGAAGTAGGTGGACTTGTCAGTAAAACAAAAGGAAAATGGAAAGCTACTATACCCATTCTCGACAAAGAACAGACCAATTCTCTAAGAAGCTTAAGTAAGGAGATTGCTGAATCCATGTATGTCAAAACAAAGGCAGACTTTATATCATTGGCACAAACTATCAGTGAAATGGGATTCAAGAACAATGTACTCTCACTTGTTTTTTCATACCTTCTGGATGGAAAAATGTGGACAAAGTTAGTCTTGTTTGAGGATGTTGACAATTATACAAGCTGGAGTGGCTGTTACTGGGTATTATACGAATCAAGAAATGGCTTTGCATGCGGTACGAATGGTTTCGGAGAACAGAATTTGATTTTGACTTACATCAATAGCGGCATTGCTCCTGACAACGACATTATGGACCATTGTGCTGATGAAATAGCACAATTCGGAAAAGTAACAGATGCCAAACTCGTTTCTCAGTTAAAACCTTATGGGCTGGTAGATGATAATGGAGATGTATTATTTCCTATTATAAAGAAACGGCAAGACCGCTTTCATCAAATAACTGAAAAATTGGCAAACTCTATCAGTGCGGAACTAAAGAATAATTGTGGCTCCTTAGCAAGCCAATATGGTATTGACAATGAAAAAGTGGCAATGGTGATGCTGTACCATGAAATCATGTGGGATTTGGTAGATAATCTGATTCAAGATAGGATAATCTTCACTCCAGCTATTTTCAAAGATGAAGAATCGAATAAAGAACGATTGAATGAAGTCGTTTTCTTCATAGAAGGAGGATTAATGCAATAATAATTCGATAGAGAAAAGGACATTTGACTTTGAAGAGTTTTCTGTAAATGTATTTCAAGTGCATAGAAAATAGCCAATTAAAAATAAAGAATTATGTACGAATGGGCCAATGAAATGAACTGTGCCGTAACTGTATGCGACACAAAGGGAATCATCCTATATATGAACGAGAAAGCATGCCGTACGTTTGCCAAACACGGTGACCTGATAGGCAAGAATCTCTTTGATTGCCACAACCCGCAATCGCAAGCCAAGATACGCGAACTGCTGGAGACGGGGGGAGTGAATGCCTACACCATTGAGAAGAACGGTGTCAGGAAAATGATTTATCAGACGGCATGGAAGCAGGACGGAGTAGTCGGTGGCCTGGTGGAGATTTCGATGGAAATACCCGGAGAGATGCCACACTATATGAGAAAATAACAAAATGATATATGATATGAAAACACTTTCTAATTCAGAACTGACAATTAAAGTCTCCCCACATGGGGCCGAGTTATGCAGTATCTTGCATGATGGAAAAGAATATCTTTGGCAGGCAGACCCCGCTTTCTGGAAACGGCATTCTCCGGTGCTTTTTCCCATTGTAGGCAGCGTTTGGGAGAATGAATACCGTCACGAAGGCGTTTCCTACGCATTGACGCAACACGGTTTTGCCCGCGATATGGATTTTGAATTGATGCTTGAACTGGAAGATGAAGTGCGTTATCGACTGGTTGACAGTGAGGAAACACGCAAGAAATATCCTTTCCCGTTTTGCCTTGAGATAGGCTATCGGATAGAGGGAAAGAAGATTGAGGTGCTTTGGAAAGTCATCAATACCGGAACACGCGAAATGCACTTCCAGATAGGGGCCCATCCGGCTTTCTATTACCCGGACTATGATACGGAGACAACGGACCGTGGATATTTCGGCTTTGATAAGACGGAAGGTTTGCACTATATCCTTATCTCCGAGAAAGGATGTGCCGCTCCGGATAAGGAATATTTGCTTGAGTTGACAGATGGCCTGCTGCCTTTGGACATCCACTCCTTTGATAAAGATGCCCTGATTCTGGAAAACAGTCAAGTGAAAGAAGTTACATTATATAATAAGGAGAAGAAGCCCTATCTCAGTCTGTATTTCGACACTCCGGTGGTGGGGTTGTGGTCGCCTCCGGCCAAGAATGCTCCGTTTGTCTGCATCGAGCCGTGGTACGGGCGTTGTGACCGTGCCCATTATAAGGGCGAATATAAGGATAAGGACTGGATGCAGCACTTGGCGCCGGGAGGAGTCTTTAAAGGTGGGTATACAATTGATATAAGATAAAAAATGAAGAAGGATACTGAAAATAATTCGGTATCCTTTTTATTTGGAGAATGCAATGTCATTATCTTTGCGCCCGGTAAAAAATATAGGTTGTTTTTTAAGGTATGAAGAAGAGTCTTATTGCATTGGCGTTCGGCACATTGGGGCTAGGGATTGCCGAATTTACGATGATGGGTATTTTGCCCTATGTGGCTACTGATTTGGGAATCAGCATTCCCGTGGCCGGTCATTTCATTTCTGCGTATGCGTTGGGTGTTTGTTTTGGTGCGCCCATGCTGCTCCTGGCCCGTAAACGCCCGTTGAAGCAGATTCTGCTGGTCTTGATGGCATTAATGATTGTGGGTAATATTTGTGCGTCTATGGCACCCAATTATTGGGTCTTGCTGTTGGGACGTTTTGTTTCCGGACTTCCTCATGGCGCTTATTTTGGGGTGGCTTCCATTGTTGCGGGAAAATTGGCTGATAAGGGGAAAAGCTCGGAGGCGGTTTCAATTATGATAGCGGGAATGACTGTGGCCAATCTGTTTGGGGTGCCGTTGGGTACTTCGTTGAGCCATACACTGTCTTGGCGTGCCACGTTTCTGCTGGTAGGTGCCTGGGGATTGATAACATTGTACTACATTTGGCGTTGGGTACCGCAGGTCGAAGGACTGAAAGACACGGGATTTAAAGGACAGTTCCGTTTTTTGAAGAAGCCGGCGCCGTGGCTCATATTGGGAGCTACGGCTTTGGGCAACGGTGGCGTATTCTGCTGGTATAGCTACATCACCCCGTTGCTGACTGAGGTTTCCGGTTTTAGTGCGGAAAGCATTACGGCGCTGATGGTACTGGCAGGATTCGGAATGGTTGCCGGCAATCTGGTCAGTGGGCGCATGTCCGACCGGTACACTCCGGGAAAGGTAGGTACGGTGGTGCAAGGGATGATATGTGTTATTTTATTATTGATATTTTTACTCTCTCCCCATCCGTGGTGTTCGGCAATATTGATGACGCTTTGTACGGCAGGTTTGTTTGCCGTCTCCAGTCCGGAGCAGGTGTTGATGATTCGTGTGGCCCCTGGAGGAGAAATGTTGGGAGGCGCTTGTGTGCAGATGGCCTTCAATTTGGGGAATGCTATCGGAGCCTATATCGGAGGTCTTGCCTTGAGTGGAGGATACCGTTATCCCGCATTGGCAGGCGTACCGTTTGCACTGATGGGATTTATTTTATTCCTTGTCTTCTACAAGAAATTCCAGGATAAGTATTAAGTGTTTCATTTTTTTTGTGTATGTTTGTCCGCAAGTATTAACTAAACTCGATAACTTATGAAGACTTTGAATTATGTGAAGATATTGCTGTTGTGTGTATTTACGATTGGGCTGGCGTCTTGTGGGGATGATGTATATTATACCATGCAGAATAGCGACGACAAATTGTGTGGGAAGACGTGGATAGAAGAATATCAGACGGAAAACAAAGATGGAGTTGAAGTGTTATGCAGTCATCAGCTGAAGTTTGCCAAGGCTGATAATTCTGGACAGGAAATCTGGGAGTATTATCGCGGAGGCGAGTCCCGTCCCTATGAAACGACTTCACGTACTTTTACTTGGAAATGGATGGATAAGTCTATGGAGGGGTTGACTCTGAATTATGGTGCCGGTGAAATCAAGTATTTTGATAATGTATGGGTGCGCGAACATTATTTATCCGGTAAACTGGATGGAGTGGTTGTTATGATGGTAGATGCTAATTATAAATAAAGTATGGCTTATGAATAATATGTTGAAATACACAAAAATGTTATTGTTGTTTGTCCTTGTATTAGGATTGACATCATGTGATAGTGAGGAAGAAACGGAATATAATCTGCCCGGTGAATGGTATACATCTGAAGAAATAGATTTCGGGGCATATACTTGGGGTAGGGGGACGATTATGACCTTTAACGCGCGCAACCAAGGTACTATTGGTTCATATGGCGACCCGAATTATTTGCTTTTCAGATGGAATTGGGTTAGTGGGGCTTACAATCTGATGGAATTGGAATTCTATGATGATGGCAGCATGGCTTACATTGAAGGAGCCATGGCTGATTCTTATTCTTTCAGTGGTACTTGGTATAATAGCTGGAGGGAATATCAAGATAATATTCACGGACAGCCTTTTCGTATGCGTCGGCAATGACGACATGCTTATCAATAAAAAACGGAGCAAATCAATTGCTCCGTTTTTTATTGTATGTCAGCTTTTTACTTATTCTTCAAAACCAATTTCTTGAACTCTCCCGGATAAGGTGTTTCAAACCGCATCAGCTCTCCCGTGACGGGATGATAGAAACAGAGTTTGAAAGCATGCAGGGCCAAGCGTCCGATAGGATTTACGTCTTCCAGTCCATAGCGTCCGTCGCCGATAATGGGATGCCCCAAATCCTGCATGTGTACACGTATCTGGTTTTTTCGTCCCGTTTCCAGGTTCAGTTCAACGAGAGAGTATCCATTGGCTCGTTTGATGGTACGGTAATGCGTAATGGATTCTTGTCCCCCGTCATCTGTCGGGCTGGAGTATACATACAGCTTACGGTCTGTCAACCAAGAAACCACGGTTCCTGCATCTTTTTCCATCTCGCCGACCACTACGGCTACGTATCGCCGGTCTGTTACAATGCCATGCCAGTTATCGCGTAGTGTACGTTGGGTCTTCTCGTCTTTGGCAAACATCATCAAGCCGGAGGTGTCACGGTCCAGGCGGTGCACGATGTGTACACGGTGCTGCTTGCCCGAGCGTTGCACGTATTCATTCAAGATGGTATAGGCGGTACGTTCCTTTTGCCGGTCAGTGTTGACGGACAGCAAACCCTGCATCTTCTCTATCACGATGATATAGGCATCCTCGTATACAATCTTCATCAGTTTATGGTTGAACTCTTTACGTCCCTTCTCACGGCTGATTTGTACTTTCATACCCGGTTTCAGGGGAAAATTGTATTGTGTAGTGATAACGCTGTCCACATATATAATGCGTTTGCTCAGCAATGATTTCAGCTTGGTGCGGCTGGCGTCCGGCATTTTAGCTGCCAGAAACTCCATGAGCTCCATCGGTTCCTTCACCATGTAGTCCGTATATTGTGTGCGGGCTCTTGCTGTAATTTTTTCTTTTGCCACGACTGGTTTTAATTTACGATTAGACAATTTACAATTTACGATTGAAAACTACTTGTACTTTCAATCTTTTAATTCCAATAATACTACGTTTTCCACATGGTGGGTGTGCGGGAACATGTCTACCGGTTGAACGGCCTTCACTTTATATTTCGCATCGAGCAGTTGCAGGTCGCGCGCCTGCGTAGCCGGATTACAGCTGACGTATACGATGCGTTTGGGCTCGGCAAACAGAATGACATCCACTACATCCTGGTGCATTCCGGCACGGGGAGGGTCGGTGATGATGACATCGGGACGGCCGTATTGGTTGATGAAGTCTTGTGTCAGCATGTCTTTCATATCTCCGGCAAAGAACAATGTGTTTTTAATTCCGTTAATCTCGGCATTGACCTTGGCGTCTTCAATGGCTTCGGGCACATATTCTATGCCGATTACCTGGCGTGCGTGCTTGGATACGAAATTGGCAATGGTACCCGTGCCGGTATAAAGGTCATAAACAAGCTCGTTACCGGTCAGTCCGGCAAAGTTGCGTGCTACTTTGTAGAGGTTGTAGGCTTGTTCGGAGTTGGTCTGATAGAAAGATTTGGGACCTACCTTGAAGCGCAGTCCCTCCATTTCCTCGAAGATGTGGTCTTTTCCCTTGAAGGTGTGTACCTCGAGGTCGGTGATGGTATCGTTGCACTTATTATTAATAATGTATAGCAGGGAAGTGATTTCGGGGAATGTATCTGCTATGTATTGCAGCATTTGCTTGAACAGAGCCATTTCCTCCTCTTTCTCTATCTTGCAGATGAGGATTACCATCAGTTCGCCGGTGGTAGAGGTACGCACAATCATATTGCGTAGCATTCCTTCATGCGTACGCAGGTTGATGAAGGAATAGTTGTGCTGGTAGGCATAGTCGCGTACCGCATTGCGGATGCGGTTGGATATATCGTCCTGCAACCAGCACTTTTCTATGGCAAGCACTTTATCGAAAGCATTGGGAATATGGAAGCCTACGGCATTCATCTGTTCGTACACTACATTCTGCTGAACCTCTTCTGTCGTCAGCCAACGTTTGTTGGAAAAAGTGTACTCCAGTTTATTCCGGTAGAACTGAGTTTTTTCTGAACCTAATATCGGAGAGATTTCCGGCAATTCGATTTTGCCGATGCGGGTGAGGTTGTCCGTTACTTGTTTTTGCTTATACTTGATTTGCTCGGAATAGGGGAGAACCTGCCATTTACAACCGCCGCATACACCATAATGTTGGCAGAATGGAACTGCCCGTACTGCCGAATATTCATGGAATTTCACAGCCTCGGCTTCAGCATAATGATGCTTTTTTCTCTTAATTTGCAGGTCAACTACATCGCCGGGGACGACATATGGTACGAAAATCACCAAATCATTGACTTTTGCGATGGCTTTTCCTTCGGCAGCCACATCCGTAATTGTCACCTTCTCCAGTAGGGGAAGTTCTTTTCTCTTTCTTGCCACTTTTACACCAATCTAATAAATTCTTCGGCAAAAATAGACATTTTTTCGGGATTTCTCTCTATGAAATGAAATATTAAAGATTGCAATGTCGAAATTGCATTTTAGCATAAAGTTTTTTCTGAAAAAGTTTTCTAGTCTGCGAAATATACTTAGATTTGCGAGCAGAAAAGAGAAATCACTATCAAAAACTTTAAATTTATATTATGGACAAAAAAAGAGTTTATACCTTTGGTAACGGCCAGGCAGAAGGAAAGGCCGATATGAGAAACCTTTTGGGTGGGAAAGGTGCTAACCTTGCAGAAATGAACCTTATAGGGGTTCCGGTTCCTCCGGGCTTTACAATAACGACAGAAGTTTGTACGGAATATTATGAAATGGGGCAGGATAAAGTCGTTGCTCTGTTGAAGAATGAAGTTGAACAAGCCATTGCCCATGTGGAAACACTGATGCGTTCCAAATTCGGTGATGTGGAGAATCCGTTGCTGGTTTCCGTACGTTCGGGTGCGCGCGCTTCCATGCCGGGCATGATGGACACTATCCTGAATCTTGGCTTGAATGACGAAGTGGTGGAAGGCCTGACGCGCAAGACGGGCAATGCACGCTTTGCATGGGACTCTTACCGTCGTTTCGTGCAGATGTATGGCGACGTGGTGCTGGGCATGAAACCGGTGAACAAGGAAGATGTAGACCCGTTCGAGGCTATTATAGAAGAGGTGAAACATGCTAAAGGCGTGAAGCTGGATAACGAGCTTGAGGTGGAAGACCTTAAGGAACTCGTGAAGAAGTTCAAGGCTGCGGTGAAAGAACAAACCGGAAAAGACTTCCCGACTTGTGCCTACGAGCAGTTGTGGGGTGCCGTTTGTGCCGTATTCAACTCCTGGATGAACGAACGTGCTATTTTGTATCGTAAGATGGAGGGAATTCCTGACGAATGGGGTACTGCCGTAAGCGTTCAGGCTATGGTATTCGGTAATATGGGCGAGAGCTCTGCTACGGGTGTTTGCTTCAGCCGCGATGCTGCTACCGGTGAGGACCTTTTCAATGGCGAGTATTTGATTAATGCACAAGGTGAAGACGTGGTTGCCGGTATCCGTACTCCGCAACAGATTACAAAAATCGGTTCTCAACGTTGGGCTGAATTAGCCGGTGTAAGCGAAGAAGAACGTGTCAGCAAATATCCTTCCATGGAGGAGGCTATGCCGGAAATCTATAAGGAACTGGATGCTTTGCAGACAAAACTCGAAAATCACTACCGTGATATGCAGGATATGGAGTTTACAGTACAAGAGGGTAAACTCTGGTTCCTCCAGACCCGTAACGGTAAGCGTACCGGAGCCGCTATGGTGAAGATTGCCATGGACTTGCTCCATCAAGGTATGATTGACGAAAAGACTGCATTGATGCGTTGTGAGCCCAATAAGTTGGACGAACTGCTCCACCCGGTATTTGATAAGACAGCTCTGAAACAAGCTAAGGTGTTGACTCGTGGTCTTCCCGCTTCTCCGGGTGCCGCTACGGGACAAATCGTATTCTTTGCCGATGATGCTGCCGAATGGCATGCTGCCGGCAAGCGTGTGGTGATGGTACGTATCGAGACTTCTCCGGAAGATTTGGCAGGTATGGCAGTTGCCGAAGGTATCCTGACTGCCCGCGGTGGTATGACTTCGCATGCGGCAGTGGTTGCTCGTGGTATGGGTAAGTGCTGTGTGTCTGGTGCAGGTGCCTTGAACATCGACTACAAGGCGCGTACAGTGGAAGTGGATGGTGTACTGTTGAAAGAAGGTGACTATATCTCCTTGAACGGAAGCACCGGTGAAGTATATAAAGACAAGGTGGAGACAAAAGCGGCTGAGCTGTCCGGTGACTTTGCGGAACTGATGGATTTGGCAGACAAATATACGAAGCTGCAGGTTCGTACCAATGCGGATACTCCTCATGATGCCGCAGTAGCACGTAATTTTGGCGCTGTGGGTATCGGTCTTTGCCGTACGGAACACATGTTCTTTGAAGGCGAGAAGATTAAAGCCATGCGCGAGATGATTCTGGCAGAAAATGCAGAAGGGCGCCGCAAGGCTTTGGCTAAGATTCTTCCCTACCAGCAAGCTGACTTCAAGGGAATTTTCAAGGCAATGGAAGGCTGTCCGGTGACGGTGCGTCTGCTTGATCCTCCTTTGCATGAGTTTGTTCCCCATGACCTGAAGGGACAGCAGGAAATGGCAGATACGATGGGCGTGAGCCTCCAGTATATCCAGCAACGTGTTGAGGCACTTTGTGAGCATAATCCGATGTTGGGTCATCGTGGTTGCCGTTTGGGAAATACATATCCTGAAATTACACAGATGCAGACGCGTGCCATCCTGGGTGCTGCTTTGGAATTGAAGAAGGAAGGTGTTGAAACCCATCCTGAAATCATGGTGCCTCTGACCGGTATCTTGTATGAGTTCAAGCAGCAGGAAGAAGTGATTCGTGCTGAGGCTGCCCAGTTGTTTGAAGAAGTGGGTGACAGCATCGACTTCAAGGTAGGTACAATGATTGAGATTCCGCGTGCCGCCTTGACTGCCGACCGCATTGCTTCCTCTGCCGAGTTCTTCTCATTCGGTACGAACGACTTGACTCAGATGACATTTGGTTATTCACGCGACGATATCGCTTCCTTCCTCCCGATTTATCTGGAGAAGAAGATTCTGAAAGTAGACCCGTTCCAGGTACTCGACCAGAATGGTGTAGGACAGTTGGTGCGCATGGCTACTGAAAAGGGACGTGCTATCCGTCCGGACTTGAAGTGCGGTATTTGCGGCGAGCATGGAGGTGAACCTTCTTCTGTGAAGTTCTGCCACAAAGTTGGCTTGAATTATGTCAGCTGTTCTCCGTTCCGTGTGCCTATTGCACGTCTGGCTGCGGCGCAGGCTGCAATAGAGGAATAATCTCTTAAAAATATTATTTTTATATCAGGCTGTAATTCACCGTTTTATGGTAATTACAGCCTGATTTGCGCTTAGACGGTTCGTACATTTGACCGCAAAAAATGAGCCAAATAAACGTATTTGTTTTACTCTATGTTTACCCCAAAAATGGCCATGTTTACCCCGTTTACCCCAAAGTTTTCCCCATTGTTTTATCATTAAAATATAGTAGGTATGACAACATTCAAAGCAACGGTAAAAAAGCCAAGATCAGATGGATTCTATACAGTTTACATCAGAGTCACACATCAGCGCAAAACAAGTTATATAAAGACTAACAAGATTATTGATTCGGCTCATATAACCAGTAATGGTGAGTTAACAGACCCGGTAGTGAATGAATATTGTGCTATAATCATACGCCAATATACAGACAAACTGAATCGTGTTGACGCTACATTTTGGGAACTTAAAGATGTCATAGAATTCCTTCACAAAAATGATGAAGAGACATGCTTCAGTGATTATGCGAGAAAGTTTATTTCGAAGATGGAATCTGAAGGGCATGAACGTAATGCTAAAAACTATAAACTTGCAGTCAATCATTTAGAACGGTATATAGGTACTACCAAAATCATGTTTAGCATTCTTACGACTTCTGTTTTAACACAATGGATTGACACATTGTATAAGACCAGCAGAGCAAAAGAAATGTATCCCACTTGCATCAGACAGATTTTTAAGAAAGCAATCATAGAATTGAATGACGAAGAACGTGGTATTTTGCGTATAAAATACAATCCATGGCTAAAAATTATAATCCCAAAATCAGACAATACACTGAAAAGAGCAATCAGTGCAGAAGCTTGTCGTGAATTCTTTAATCGTCCTCTGCCACAAAGTAAAATGATATCTCCCCTTCCTGAACTCGGCAGAGATATAGCCCTGCTTTCATTGTGTATGGGTGGTATTAACACGATAGACCTTTACGAACTGAAAAAGAAAGATTATAAAAATGGTATTATAGGATATAAGAGAGCGAAAACAAGACATAGTCGTAGGGATGAAGCATACATGGAGATTCGTATTGAACCGTTTATACAGGATACATTTAACAAATATCTATCTACGGACCAAACAGATGAATATCTGTTTAATTTTCATAGTCGTTATAGTAATTCCGATAGTTTCAATGCCAATATAAATATGGGAATAAGGCGAATATGCCAAGATATGGGAATGTCCAAGGAGGAATATTATTGCTTTTATACGTTTCGTCATACTTGGGCAACCATTGCTCAAAACGATTGTGGAGCAAATATGTATGAGGTAGCATTCGGTATGAACCATAGCCATGGATTTAATATAACAAGAGGCTATGTAAAAATAGACTTTACTCCAGCATGGGAACTTAATGCAAAAATCATAGACTTCATATTTTTCAGTAATAAAAACAGTAAACAGAGTTTGGTTCGTAACTTTGAATCACCTTCAGAGAAAATGTTTCGTATTACAAAAAAGATGATGATATATGGAAGAGCATATTTTAAAGGCGAAGTCATTGCCGAAGTTACGGACATAGGTTTTGATACCGTTGATGATGTTATTTCAGCACTTGCCAATCAGCTTCCTAATGACATACCCGTAGGATGTAATGTACAGTTCCGATTAACAAACTGTGATTCTCAAAAAGAAGCAGTATATGTCAGAAGTAAAGGTAAGGGATTCTAAATTGGACACATAGAGGGAACAATTATCCTAATTCATATCAGAACCGTATCATTTCACTTACTGATACGGTTCTTTCTATTTGTCCGGTTGATTCCTGGGCATGATTTCACGGCCTATAATTATAGCAAAGACAAGTATGATAAGCTTCCATATAAGAATGAAAGTTTTTTTGACCAACCAGACTGCAAGACGTATGGCAATCCTCAAAAGCCAGAACACCAGCTTCAGGAGCAGCATACCGATAATAAGTACCGGCAGCAGATATATAATCAACAGCAATTCAAACATAGCGTGTAATATTTAGTGTATATAAAACCTGTTATAGCATATAAATATACTAAAAATCAATGAGATACAGAAATATATACAACACTATTTCTTATTATTCGAGTAAATTTTCTACTGATTATCAGTGTTATATCACCATGATAACGAAGTATTTCCAGACTCTGATTACAGGGTTATTCTACCTGAATGTTTTTACAATACAGTTCAGATAAAATGAGATTTCCCGATAGACATTTCATCAGCATAATCAGCTACAAGATTATATTTTCCCTTTTATTGGGATTCCGATAACTTAGATAATCAGGTTACTTTTACCATACTATCATGGTATCGGGACTACATATTATATTGGATATAGTTCTTATGAGAACAATAGCCATCTATCCCATATAACTAACTCTTGTGTGTTTTTGAAACTTTGGCTTATCCAACCATAGATAACGGAACTTTGTTTACTGATTACTCCGATTTGTATGGTTCTATGATTGAATAATGCTTGTAGCATCTGTTTCAGAACACACTGATATTGGCTTGATAGGTTCTAGGACTCTATACAATAATATTCCGCTATGTGGATATTCCAGGACAACCGGATGCTACAGCACATGGTAAGCAAGAATATGCCTCCAAAGAATTGTGTTGTTGATTTCGGTTTGCAACGGCTTTCTCCGGTAAATTTGGGTGTAATAATCATTCCCGGAAGGCATCCTTCTGCTGTGCAGAGTTTTCCAAGCAAGTTGTACTTTTGTGGCCACAAAACTCCGTTTCGTACTCACAAAAGTAACTTGCCGAATGCTGGTGCATCGGAGCGACTGCCGCTGTTTCGCATGGCGAAAGATGGCCCGGGAATCCTAACCACCAATGTATCCAAGTATGAAGAATCAGAGAACCAAGTACATCAAGGTAAGGATGACACCGGAGGAAGTACAACAGTTTAAGGAGAAATCCGCCTCCTATTCATCCGTGAGCCATTATATACGCTCGGCACTGGCAGAGTATTCAGATATCGGAACCAAAAGGCAGCTCGAACTGATGAATGATTTGGGCTTGTTTTACCGGAAATATCAGAATGAACTTTCCTGGGCAGGAGGAAACCTTAATCAGTCGGTTAAACGTGCCAATGAGCTTGCGGTAGCCGGGTTACTCGCACCCAGCTATATTCAGGAAGTTCTGTTACCTGTTATCCTTGAAACTCAGGAAACATTGAACAGAATAAAGAAAGACCTTGATTATCTGACACAGAAAGCTGTCAGAATCTGAGTTATTAGTTACACGGTATTCAATCATTTCAGATATTATTATTGTGTGACCGTAGATTCATGAGTTTGAAGTATTTCGGCTACTCAGTCACATAAACCATGATAATTAGGATTAAATATGATAGCAACCATATTACCGGGAAGCACGAATTTTCATGCAGTCGGTTACAATGAACATAAAGTCTCGAAAGGTGTTGCACGGCTTATCGAGATTCAGAACTTCGGTTCACTCGGAACATTTCACAAACCTACCCCGAGTGAGTTGGTCAGTTATCTCCAGAAGTACAGTTCACAGAACAGCAGAATCAGGAAACCGCAGTTTCATGTGGCCATATCATGCAAGGGACACGAAATGTCGGAAGATGAGTTGCTGGATTTTGCACACCAGTATCTCAAGGAAATGGGATACGGGGAATCCGGTCAGCCGTTGCTTGTTTACTCCCATTATGACACGGAGAATACCCATCTTCATATCATCACTTCGAGAGTGGCACCTGATGGAAGAAAGATTCAGCACAGCCATGAGCGCAGACGTTCTCAAGAAGTCATTGACCATATTCTTGGGAATAACAGGAAAAAGAAAACGGAAGATGATATTGATGCTGCCAAACAATATACATTCTCTTCATTTGCCCAGTTCAAGGCAATAATGGTTTCCATGGGATATGAGGTCTATCAGAAAGATGGGAAGGTATTCGTCAAGCATGGTGGAAAGGTTCAGAAGGAAATCTCTTTTTCTGAAATAGAAAGTCTTTTCAAGAGCGGTTATAGGGAAAGGACACGTTGCCGTCAGCTAAGAAGCATATTAAAGAAGTACCGTGATGTAAGTTCCAACAAGGAGGAACTGCAGAAGGAATTGAAAACGAAGTTCGGTATTGACATTGTGTTCTTCGGCAAGAAGGATACACCATACGGATATATGCTCGTTGATCATGCAAACAAGATAGTCATTCATGGTGCAAGAGTGCTGGCTGTAGAGGAACTTCTAGACTTTACTACTCCTGAAGAACGGTTCAATCGGATTGAGGACTATATTGACCGGTTACTTACACTAAATCCGAAGATTACCCAGAGTGAAATATACCATAAAATAAGGAAGCAGCGTGCCTATATCAAGAAAGGCATTATCTATTTTGATGGCCAAAGCCGTCCGTTGAAACATTTTATGGCAGAAGCAATTGACCGTAACAATCGTATTGCCATGGTTGAAATGTTCAACCCGGCAACTGAGGTTGAACGTGATCTGCTCTGCAAAATCTTCAAGGTATCTCGGAAAGATTTAGTAGATATATCTCCAGAAAGAACAAACTACTACACTGATGCAGTAAACCGTCTGCGTGAGATATTCAATGACGAAAATGTTTCCTCTGTCAGAAGCAGATTACATGAAGAGGGTTTCACCATCCGTCAGGAGGAAGATACAACTTATGCCATAAATTTCAAGCAACACATCATTATAAATCTTACTGAAGAGAACTTTAATCTTCAACGGTTAAAGAAACAGCCAATGAAGCAAATTGAACGGCAAAAATACCTGCAACAAACAAAGCCTACTTCACGTTTCTCTGGCAAGGGCAAACTGCGTGATGCAGGTGGTGGCAGCCATAGCGAGAAACGTGAGTGGGAAGTTGGACAGAAAGGTAGTTATGATGATGTTGATGATGGCAATTCAATAAGAAGATGATTTTAATTATGCCGTTATTAATTTTCATCACTCATTATTATCTGAGTATGATACAGTTTATTGTAATTACTATTCATTGTATATTTATATCTTATAACTCTGATTAAATTACGTGCTACTTTTTGCTTTTATCCAAAAATTTCACGAATATTGCATATCGTCTGTGCATAAAAAGCGTATATTAACAGTTGTCTTAATTTGACTTACTACGTTTCAACAATTTGCACGGCTGTTTCATACATAAAAATTTGATTAGTTTAATTTAGCTCGTTATTAACTTATCATTATGAACTTAACAAAAGAAGAAAAAACAGTACGCAACATACTTATAAATGTTGCATCAAAAAAACAGCTAATATATTATTCCGATTTGTGCAAAACGGCAAATCTAAGACTTGATATGTCAATCCCTGCTGACAGAGGTAAAATAGGTGAAATTTTAGGTCACATTTCAAGATATGAAAATGAAAATGGACGTCCACTTATATCTTCAGTTGTTGTTTCTAGAAGTATGGAACAAGGTGACGGATTCTTTAAATTAGCAGAGGAGTTAGGTTTTGGGAATTGGAAAAAATTAAAAAATGGGAAAAAGTTTGAGTATGATATGATTAATAAAGCACATAATTTTTGGTCAAAGTAGAGGCCATAGTTTGAATTGTATCAATACATGAGTTATTAGGTTAAATTATTTTATGGATAAGTATCTGATAACATTTTAATTTTATATAGTATCTACAAAGACTGATACAATTATAATTATATTGAATGCAGTTTTATTTGGGGAGGCTTAAATAGGAAATAGGAATCATGCTATATTTTTTTATATCATGATTCCTATTATTCTCAAAATTAGTAAGATATACTATAAAATGTCTATTTTTTTAATAACGACTCTATAATATTATTAGAAAATCTGATACCTAATAAAGATTTAACCTCATTCATATCAGTAGAAGTTACAGAATGCCAATTAACACCATTATCTAAAGAAACAGCAATAGCATATTCAGGTTTATCTCTTGCTATAGTAATATTATCAGATGATAATAAAGTATGATATTCATATAAAAATAACAAACATCCATTACCAGCATCTATTTTATTTTTAATTGATGTTATGCACATATCGTAATGCTTAGCATAAGACCATTCCAAAAGAAGTCTTTTATTATTTTGAGGAATAAATCTATATAAGTTATTTTTAAATTTATCTTTTAACTCCTCAATAGAAAGATTAGGACATTCTTTTTGTAATAAAATAAAGTAATCAGGATAATACTTATCAGTAATAGTTTGATAATCACATTTTAAAGTAGCATCCAATATTTTCTTCATATCAGATAAAAACACGATTTCTATAACATCATCAGTAGTCATCTCTTGAAAAGGATTTATAGAAAAGCCTATTGGAATAGTTTTCATCTCAATATCTTTTTGAGTAACTACTCCTTTATTTACAGAATCCCCTTCTTGAGTGATAGTTTCTTTATTATCATAATTTACATAAGTCACCTTCTCTTTTTGAGAGTTTTGACATGAACATAGTGTTGCTAAAGAAATTATTATGCAAAAAATATTTTTTACCATAGAGCTTAATATTATTCATTATTTTACATATCATTGCAACTCGGATTTTTCTTTACCAAAATATTTTGTGATATTTTATTTAAAGACAGTTCAATGCGTTGATTACCAATATCTAATTTACCAATGATTTATATATTCAGTTCTTACTTTTACATATTTAGCCAATTTATATCCTTTTTTTAATTCGATGTAATAGGTTTTCCCAGACAAATGCGCCTTTTCCTGTAATGTCCTACAAAATGAATTTATTGAATAAAACTCTTTTTGGCATAATCGAGTTATTTCATCATAATAGATAATCATAAAAAGCTGTGTCATTGCATTTTTATTTTCACCAGAATTGAACATCTTTTCTAGTTTCTGAGCTAATTCATCTATATTCATATTTACTATTTGTTTTATTGATCTATTCTTTTATTATTAATTTTCCATGAATCTAATGCTAATTCAAGCAAAATATTCTGACGTTTAGAGATTGTTTCAGAATTCCATTCAGAAAAACTATAACCTGTATTAACTTTAAATCTATTTATAGCTGTATTAATACCTATATAGAAATCATCATCTAACATCTGCGTAATAAGAATGGAGGATTTACAGTATTCTGCCTGTTTTTTCTCAAACCAATTATCTGAGAGATCATTGCATTTGTTTAAAGCCTGATTGATTGTTCCTTCTATCAATGTTACATTTCCCAATCTATAAACTTGGGTATAATAAGTTGTCTCATCTTCATAATTAATATAATTTCCATCTTTCGGACTTTGAGGCAAAATATGTTCTATTTGATAATCATAAAAACTATCCTTTAAAGGTAAATTACATTTTGCTGCAAGAGTATTTTCCATTTTTCCTAAAATATATTTTTGACGATATAAAGGATTATATTGATAATGATTAATGTTTAAAAATGCCGTTTTAAAATCAACAAATTTATCTTTTAAATATGGTAGCATTGTTTCATCCAAAATATCAGCAATATCCTGTATTTCATATTTATTCCTCAATTTTTGAGCCCAACGGACAAATTGTCCTTCATTACTTTTTGCCTGTATGTGCATTGTAACTGTATAAAAGAAAAAACTTTCTATCTGCTTTGCCAGATATTCCAACACATTTTGACCTGCATTTTGATGTAATGCCAATAAAAGTATCAAATGTTGACGCGATTTTACTTTGTTCACCCATCCAATATGTGATATATTAGGATAGTTACTACTATATTCTTCAGTAGCACAAACTAAATTTGAATATCGTTCAGATAATGTTGCTAATTCTTTTGCAAACTCAATCGGTTTGGTTTCATATGAGGTCGCTTTTTTCCCTTCAGGAGATATGAGCCACTTATAGATTGAATCTTCACGTAAAATCTCTGTACCAACTGTATAACGTGCGATGAAGAAATATCGTAAAAAACGCATTGGCATATTTTCTTCACCACATTTATGCAAATTCTCGCCTATTTTTTTCCATATATCTTTAATTCTATCAAACTTAGATTCAACAACATTACTAAATAGAAGATTCTTTATTAGATCCATTGCGTTCAACCCTGCACCTCGCTGATTGATTGTCTCAAAAATTTTTAGTGCGCTACTTAGATTTTCAGATAAGATCTTAACTAATTCTACTTTTGTTAGGAAATATCGTATATCTTCAATAGTTTTATCAATTCCTAAAGTAGAAATTTTATCAGAATAAAAAGTTCTTATTGTTTTATAAGCTTCTTGCATTCTAATAATAGAAGGAGTTGTCTCTTCATTAAAATTGGTATTAGTTATCAAACTATCTAAGAAATCTTTACTTTCAGGATATTGCAATTCTAATCTCACATTATCTTTACCTGTCTCTAAATCATATTCATATAAAAGACTTTTAATCTTACTTAAAATCTTATCCTGACTTTCATTCAATTCTATTTGAGATAATAAATCTCTAATAGCACACAATGATAAAACAATCGTTGTTAGACGCTGTTGTCCGTCAATTACATCATATTTTCCACTATTATTTTTTACGATAATTATGGAACCAATAAAATAACTTTGTCCTGACTCAACTTCATTGTCTATGTCTTGAAGGAATTGCTCTACTTCATCATCTTCTTTCCAAACATACTCTCTTTGATAGTCCGGCACCACAAAAAAATAATCACTTAATTTAGCTATTGATAATACTTCTGCCTTAACTTCCATAACCACATGTATATTAATGTTTTTACAAAAATAATCAAATCATTTGAAAATTAATATCTAAGATTCTCTTAAGGATTTTTTTTGTAAAATAAGATATTAAGTACTTTTATTTGTAACCATTTTGTCCAAGTTGCCATAATTCCTCAGCACTATCTATACAATGTATTTTAGTTTATCAAACCGAAATCACAAATGTGTTGCACATTTCTTACCTGAGAATCTTGGTTTATACATTTGTCACAAAATAAATCAATACCTGAAATGATACAGACTCCGGTTATTGTGACATTCGCCAATCAGAAGGGAGGCGTTGGAAAGACTACCCTTTGCGTCACCTTTGCCAACTATCTGGTGACAAAGGGTGTTAGGGTTGTGGTAATAGACTGCGACTTCCAGCATTCCATCATGAAATGCCGTAAGGCTGACATCAGAAAATACGGCGAACAGGAAATGCCATACGAGGTATGGGCATACGAAGCCAACGACAAGGCGATGATGACTTCCCTTATGGAGAAACTTCACAACGATCCTGAAATCGACGTTGTTCTGATGGACACACCGAGCAGTCTGAAAGCGGAAGGACTGGTACCAATATTTGTAAACTCTGACATTATCGTTGTCCCATTTCACTATGACCTGGTAACCGTACCGTCCACAGCCAGCTTCCTCATGTTTGTTGACCGGCTGAAAAAGGCTGTCGGTGAAAGGATGAAAGCCAGACTCTTCATCATACCCAATCTGAATGACGGAAGAATCGGCAAGCGTTCTGAACTGCTTATCTGGGACAATGCAAGGGATACCTTCTCCAACTATGGATATGTCACTGCGAAGATTCCCAAACGTGCGGATATGGAACGGTTCAGCACCATGGCGGCACTGGATATGCAGGCCGCTATCGTTACACCGGTCTTTGACAAGGTCTATCAGAGTATCTTCGATACACTTCAACCGATAAGGGAAAAAGAACTCAAAGGCATACAGCTGACGGAAAATCTTAATCCTAAACCTAAGAAGAAAAAGAAGGCACAGCCGTCTGATGAAGCTTCACAGGACAGCAACGAAAATCAGAATAAAGAACCAGAATAATCAGTAAACTTCAATAACCATAGCACTATGAGTAAGGATATACCGGAAATAGATGACCTGACAAGAGGCATCAATGATTCAGAACTTATATTGACGCAAGATACCGCAGGAACACAGGTTGAGCAAAATGAAAATAATAATGAAGCACAGGAAAAGGATACTGCTGTTTCCCTTTCGGATACAGGATGCTGGGATGACTTCATGGAATACCTTCAATCGGACGATTCCAAAACGGACAAAACAGAAAGACTTGTCTGCAAGCTTGACCGTGACCTTGCGGATTCACTGGATGACTGCGATATACATGGCAGATGCCGCTCTGACCTGGTGAATGCCATCGTAAGGGCATTCTTCAAGTCATACCTGCCACGTCTGGCAGAATACAGAAGGGAAAAGAAATCTTTGTTTAACAGTTATAATCTGTAGGATATGAAAAAGACAGACTGGACTGACAGGATGCTTGCCGCTCTTGTCGAACTGTATCCGGTAGAAACCACGGCCTATACCGCTGCCGTTCTCAATCTGAGCGAATCGACCGTCAAGCTGAAAGCCCGTGAGCTTGGACTTGTAAAAATGGCCAAATCCAGATGGATGGAACGTGCCGACTATATCAGGAATCACTTTCAGGAGTGTTCCTTCTCTGAAATAGGGAAAGCTCTCGGCATTACACGGATGAGTGTCGGACGCATAGCAGCTGCACTCGGACTGAAGCGCAGCAGTGAAGAGAAGCACCTGATTTCCTCACGTATCCGTACCCAGATGGTAAAGAGGGAAAGACGGCGTATCGTCTTCGGTCTGGAACCCATAACCGGTATCCGTGTCATTTCAAACAGGGCAAAGGTAAGGGTGCGCTCAAACATGAAGTCAAACGGATACGTCATCAGTGAGGAACACAACGTGATTTATTATACCGGCACTACGGAACGCAGGGAACGTCTGGAAAGCCGGGGCATCAGACTGGGACTGCATATTCTTCCGCTTCCGCAGGACAGTTCCGCTCTTTCTTCCAACATCATATTACAACAGCCATGCAGTACGGACAGATAGTATTCCTTCTCTTCGTGGTAATGGTATTCTACTATGCGGCAATGATATTCATGGACTTCCAGAGGGCAAAGGCCGCACAGAATGCCGGGCAGGACAGCCAAAAAGAAGAGGATATTGACATATCGGAAGAGGCACGAAGCTTCAGGCCGATAAGAATAAACCGGGATGAACCTGAATCCAAAGAAGAAAGTTCAGAACAGAATAATACAGGGAATCCCGAACCTGAGAATGAAAATACTGATTCTGACGGTACAGAAAAATCTGCATCCAAATCAGAATCTTCCAGACACGTTTACCGTGAGGCCATCATGACTGACGGCATTCTGGTAGAGAATATCATTCAGGAAATAAACCGGCTGGCAGAGACCGGTACCAGTGACCTCGGTGCCGTTATCTTCAGTTGTGAGAATGCCTGATATTATATACCGTTCCTTTAGTGACATCTGTTTCTTTGGCGATGAAATCCTTTAACATTATTCAGAAATGCAGATAATAAAGAAAAATGCCCGGAATCTTACGGAGCGATTCATCGGTTCAAGTTTTGGACAGAAGTGTGTGGTGGCGGCCATTGCACTGATTATTTCCACATCAAATGTAATGGCAGGAAGCAAGGGTGCAGCAGGTTTTACCAAGGCCACACAGGAAGTCAGTTCCTACCAGACTCCGGTATCGAACCTGATGAAGGCCATTGCTGCCGTTATCGTTCTGGTCGGTGCCTTCAACGTCTACTTCAAGATGCAGAACGGAGACCAGGACGTGAAGAAGACCATCATGCTTACCATCGGAGGCTGTATCGCATTCATCGCACTTTCGGAAGCTCTTCCGCTGTTCTTCCAGTAATCCTTTCCAAGCATGACAATGAATCAGGAAGGTTACCCTGTGTTCAAGGGATTGCAGAAACCGCTGGAGTTTATGGGCATACGTGGCCGTTTCCTTACTCTGGCAGCGACAGCCATAGGCGTATCATTCGTAGGCTTCATCGGTTTCTCTATCGCCTTGGGGAAGATTGCAGGGTTCATAGCCATGATGGTCATGGCACTGGCGGGACTGATAACCATCTACATCAAGCAGCGTGGAGGACTCCACAACAAGAAAAGGGCAAGAGGCATCTATATCTACAGAAGCCTGAGAAAAGAACAGTAAATCACTTTATACAGTATGGCACACAAAAGGAAAAGAATTTTTGACGGACTCTATGCGCAGCTGGAGGAGACGGACGGCAATGTCGTGCTGTTCTCGGCCAGGGGCGAGCCGTCAGTTATCTTCGAGATAACCAATCCGGTCCAGCAGCTATGTACGGATTCGGAACAGTACATGCTGTTTCATGACGTGCTATCCAATATCCTTCAGACTATCGGTGAGGGATATGCACTGCAGAAGCAGGACATTCTGTGCAGACAGGCATATCACCATGACGTGCCGGACGATGCGGAGTTCCTGACAAGGAGTTATTTCAGATACTTCGAGGGAAGGGAGTTCACAGAGATAAGGACTTTTCTTATCCTCACCCAGGAGGCCCAGAGAAGCCAGTTCATCCAGTATGACCCGAAGAGATGGCTCGATTTCCATTCCAAGGTATCAAAGACGGATGATATTCTGACGGAGAAGCATATCCGGCACAGAAAGATCGGCAAGGAGGAAGTCAGCGAGTACTGCCACCGTTTCATGGCATTCCAGTTCCGGCACGGACCGTTCTCGATGACCAACTTCAAGGCTTCGGACGAATATCTCAGGACTGGTGACCGGATTATCCGTTCCTATCCGCTGGTCGATATTGACGAGATAAACCTGCCTTCCATGATAAAGCCGTACACGCAGATGAACATCAACGGATACGGAATTGCAACCGACCTGCTTTCTTTCCTTACCGGTGTCCCCTACTCGGACTGTGTGGTGTTCAACCAGGTCATTCAGATACCGGGACAGAGGAAGCTGCTGCGCAAGCTACAGGCCAAGGCGAAGCGTCACGGTTCCATGCCGGACCCGAGCAACCGTATTGCAAAGGCCGACATTGAGGAAGTGCTGGACAGGCTGGCCGTTGACAGTACCATGCTTGTGTACTGCAACTTCAACATTCTGGTGAGCTGTCCCCCTGACAAGGTTACTCCGGTAACTTCCTTTCTGGAGACCAAACTGTACGAGTGCGGCATCATGCCGTCAAGGACGGCCTACAACCAGCTGGAGCTTTTCATGGACTGTTTTCCCGGTAACGGTTATGCCTTCAACCCGGACTATGACCTGTTCCTGACGCTTTCGGATGCTGCACTTTGCTTTTTCTTCAAGGAGCATCTGAAGGAGTCTGAGGATACACCGCTGACCACATACTACACCGACCGTCAGGGACTGCCTGTATGTATCGACATTACCGGCAAGGAAGGCAAGAAGAAAATGACGGACAATGCCAACTTCTTCTGTATCGGCCCTTCCGGTTCCGGTAAGTCCTTCCACATGAACAGTGTGGTACGTCAGCTGCTGGAACAGAATACGGATGTGGTCATGGTGGATACGGGTGATTCCTACGAAGGAATATGCGGATATTACAAGGGTACATACATAGCCTACTCGAAGGAGAAGCCCATTTCCATGAATCCGTTCAAGGTCACGAAGGAGGAATATGAACTTAACTTCGGTGAAAAGAAGAACTTTCTCAAATCGCTGATATTCCTGATATTCAAGGGTAACGCATTTCCGACAAAGATTGAGGACATGCTTATAAACCAGACCATCGTGGAATACTATGAGGCCTATTTCAATCCGTTTGAAAGGTTCAGCGACAGCGAGCGTGAGGCTTTGAGGCAGAAACTGCTGGTCGCCGCCAAGATGGAGGATGACTATGAACAGTACACGCACAGCATGGAGGACATCGACAGGCAGATAAACACGGAAGAGGTTCAGGAGAAGGCTGAAAGCCGTGCCCTGCTGCTGCCTTCCGAAGTACGCCGCCTGAAGCTGATCCGACAGTGCCGTTCACTGACTGCTCTGATTAATGATGAAGCGGCCACAGAATCGGAAAAGGAACGTGCACTTGCCATCATAGAAAAATATAAGAGGGAACTTTATAACAATTCCATGCTGATTAAGATTGACAGGCAGATTGACCACATGGAGGAACAGAAGCGCAGGCTGAAGGTTCAGGAACTATCGTTCAATTCCTACTATGAGTTTGCCCTGGAGCGCATTCCGCAGATTACACAGCTGGAGAAAATCAGTTTCAATATACATGACTTTGCGGCCATACTGAAACAGTTCTACCGTGGTGGCGAGCTGGAGATGACGCTGAACTCCGACCTCGACATTAATCTGTTTGACGAGCGTTTCATTGTGTTCGAAATAGATAAAATAAAGGATGATCCGGTGCTTTTTCCGATTGTGGTGCTTATTATCATGGACGTGTTCCTGCAGAAGATGCGTATCAAGAAGGGACGGAAGGCTCTTATCATTGAAGAGGCATGGAAGGCAATCGCTTCACCTACCATGGCAGAATATATAAAATATTTGTATAAGACCGTCCGGAAGTTCCACGGAATAGCCGGTGTGGTCACACAGGAGCTTAATGACGTGATTGATTCCCCTATCGTGAAGGAGGCCATCATCAACAACTCGGATGTGAAGATTCTGCTTGACCAGACCAAGTTCAAGGACAGGTATGAGGATATTGCAGCCATTCTGGGACTCACAGACATACAGCGTCAGCAGATTTTCACCATCAATGCGCTGAACAACCATGAGGGAAGAAGCTACTTCAAGGAGGTGTGGATTTGCCGGGGACAGCACTCGGATGTGTACGGCGTGGAGGAAGCACCTGAATGCTACTGGGCATATACTACAGAACGTACCGAAAAGGAGGCACTGAAGATTTATCTTGCCCGGTACGGTACGCTGCAGGAGGCCATCACCTGTATTGAGGAAGACCGTAAGGCGGATGGAGGGCTTCTGTATCTGGAGTTTGCAAGGAAAGTCAACCAACATCAAAAAGTTATGTCACTATGGTAAGAACAGTATTAAGAATCATATCGGTTATAATGCTTTCTGCATTTGTCTGCATTAATGCACATGCTGCCTGGAGAATCGTATTCGACCGCAACTGCCTGAAGATTGTCCTGGCCAATACCGCTTCACAGAAACTTATCGAGGAGCAGCACAACCAGCGTGTGGATACCATTGCAGCCAAGAAACAGAAGGTGGAACTCTATACGGTAAGCATGGCTACCATGAAGGAACTATACAAGCTGAGCATGGAGAACATATCCGGTTTCGGGACTGAAAGTCTTTATTATAAGGAAATAGGCCTGTGCGCTCTGGATATTCTGCGAAATGTTCCGGTACTTGTCAGCACGGTAAACAAAGCCAGATTTTCAAACAGGCTGCTCTGTCTGAACGAACTCGGCAATCTTGTAGCGGAAACCCAGCAGCTGGTCGGCAACTTCGTCAATATCGTGAACAATGCCAGGATTCCCAATCCGTTGCAGGGACAGGCCACTGCCGAGAAAAAGGATGACGGCTACAACCTGCTGGACAGGTATGAAAGGCTGACACTGGCCAACAGCATCTATACTGACCTGAACAGGATACGCTATAAGGTGGAAGGGATGGTTCTGATGGCACAGTATGCCACTGCAAACGACCTCTTCTTTGCCATTGACCCTGAAGGATGGGCAAATGTGGTGACCATGAAGAATCATGTGGGGAATCTTGTACAGGACTGGAACGGACTGGTTGCTTCAAATTATTAACCCTTAATATGTATGTGTCTGTCATGAGAATCAGGAATATAAGTATCATATCAGCCGGTATTATAATGCTGTTGCTGCCTGTAAAGGCTTCCGCTTTCATCATACCCAAAGACCTGCCGACCATCGAAGCACTCATATCCCTGCACAAGGCCATAAAGAAGGACGAGGACAAGGCTCTTACAAGAGTGGCCACAAGCTATGGCGAGCAGTCGCTCATTGAAAAGGGTGCGGAAAAGTTCAATGATGTCCGGACCACTCTGGATACAAGGCTGAACAATGCCTATTCATACCTGGTGCTGGCCGGTGCCATTTCTTCAACAGCCAACTCACTGTATCAGCTGGTAACGGAATACAAGGACTTTACCGGTAATACTTTCAGTTATGTATCGAAGAAGCCTTTCGTGGCATGGTATTATGCCGATGCCAACGTAGCAATATCAAGGGAGATACAACACTGCTACAGACTGTATGCATCCGTAGCCGCTTCGGGTATAAACCTGATGAAGGCTTCCATGGATGAGAAGCTGAATCTGGTAATGACACTGAAGGCTTCCATCGACAGGGCAAGGTACATAATAGACAATGCTAATCTGTACTGTTTCCTTGTCACGGACTGCGGATGGAAGCCGGACTATATCTGGGAGATACTGAACTCCAATGTGAAGAATGAGATAGCTGAGCGTGTAATCAACAAATGGAATCAGGGATATGCAGGTTAGAATTATATTATTATGCCTGTTCTGCATGTCAGTTTCAGGTACAGTTACTGTTGCCAATGCCCAAAGCATAGTCAGTGACAGTGAAAAGCAGAAGCAGTGGAAGTCAATGGAGAACGGTCCGTGGGATTTTGCTCCGGACTGGTATTACTTTTTCCTGCATAAGAAATACTCGGGTGCGGAAATGTACTGGAAATGGGACTGGTTCAATTCCGGATTCCGTGTCCGTTTCAAGGAACCAAAGTCTGATGTAAAACGTATCATGCCGGTGCGTGTGACTGCTGAAGAGACGCAGAGACAGAAAATCAAGAAAGTGGAGAGTGAGCGCAAATATATCGAGGAACTGTATAAGGAAGAACTGGCAAGGGAAGCTGACAGAAATGTTGACCTGATGTATGCCACTTACAAGGACGAGTTCAACCGTATGCAGGACTGTATCACGGACGGACTGCTCTACTGTATGCAGAAGAGTGACGGCAAGCTCCGCTATCAGGTGGACGAGCTGAGCCGCCAGAATGAAATTCTCTGTACAGATATAGCCTATATACACAAAACCGGTGTCGGCTATGGACTGGAGAATGCCAAGCGGCAGAAGGCATACGAGGAAGCCAAATCCAGGATGGCAGAACTGGTCAACAGGACTGCACACCTTTGTGCCGTTGCTGCAACACACTATTAGACACTCTCTATAATTGATAGTAATTCAAGTAATAATATTAAACAAATAATATAGTCAATCATGAATTTACTGTTTATTCCGCTGACAATAGGACTTCCGGCCATTGACGAAAGTCTGGAAAAGCTGCTGATGGCCATGGAGACATTTCCCAATGTGGCTGTTCTCGGTGATGCCGTTTCAATGGCAAAGGCTCTCGGCCTGTGCCTGGCCCTGTGTGTCGGTTCATACGAATGCTGGATGATGATGCTCGGAAGGCGTGGCATGGATGTCATGAAGCTGTTGCGCATCATCGGCATTTCCCTGTGTATTTCATCCTCTTCATGGATATGCTCGGCTCTGCAGGTTCCGGGAAAGAGTCTGGAATCCGCTACATGGGCTATGGCCAAGGCAAAGAACAAGGAAGTGGCTGCCTTCGAGCTGAAGGTGGCACAGAAACAGAGTGAATATCTTGACAGGTTGAGAACCGTGCAGGATTCCATAGCCACGGCAAAGCAGGTGGCCGAAATCGGTCAGGATGCTGCCTGGTGGGACAAGCTTATATATAATGTGGAGAATCTGGGCTCGACCATCAACAACTACGCACAGAGGGCTGCCGTGGCGGCTGAGACGAAGGTCAGTGAATGGATAAACGATGTCATACGTTTTGTCGGGGAACTGATTTTCCAGATGTCGTATTACGGGATGCTCGTGGCACAGAGGATTTTCATGGCCATCATGATGATATTCTGTCCGATCATGTTTGCTCTCTCGCTGGCACCGCCATGGAACTCGGCCTGGAGCCAGTGGATGTCCAAGTTCCTTTCCCTCTCGTTATGGGGATTCGTTACCTATATGTGCATCTATTATATAGACTTCATCCTTCTTTATAACCTGCAGCAGGACCTGGTGGCATACGACCATCTGCTGCACGGCTCGGTAAACTCATGGGAACAGATTGGCGCACTGGGACTGCAGGGAATAGGCTCCAACTGTATGTATGCCATGGGTATGCTCGTTGGTGCCTATATCATACGCTTCGTTCCTGAAGTGGCATCATGGCTGATTCCGGGAGGTGTAAGCTCGGGTACGGGTTCCGTTGCCGGTTCGGCTGCAATGGGCATCACTTCGGCTGCAGGTGGTATGGCCGGAAGTATGGCAGGTTCTGCCATGAAAGGAACAGGTTCAGCTGTCAGGTCATTGGTCAAATAACTTAAAATCTTTCATTATATGCTTATCGAATCACTTGCACAGAAAACCAGACTGGCCATGATGACGGTATTTGCGGTAATTGGAGGCTGCACCGTCATCTGTGCCTTTACGGTCTGGTGCTGCATTTCCCTTGTCAACGAGGAAAGGCAGCAGATTTATGTACTTGACGGAGACATTCCGTTTCTTGCCGAGCGTGCACGGCTGGAAGCCAACTTCACCATGGAGGCCAAGGCGCACATACAGCTGTTCCACCAGTATTTCTTCAACCTGCCGCCCGACAACGACTATATCAAATGGACAGTAGGGAAAGCGATGTATATGGCTGACGGGACTGCACTGAAACAGAAACAGGCCATGGACGAGAACGGTTTCTACTCGGACATCATTTCCTCTTCGGCTGTCTGTACCATCATGTGTGACTCCATTCAGTTTGACGAACATGAACGGAAGTTTACCTATTACGGTACGCAGCTTATCAAGCGCAGGACCAAGGACATCAGACGCTCGATGGTGACAACAGGTTACATCGAGTCCGTACCTAGGACAAGGAACAATCCTCACGGTCTGCTCATTACCGGCTGGAGGACTCTTGAAAACAAGGATTTGGACTATTGATATACTGATATTATGAAATCATTCAGAAAAAAGATACAGGAAAGCCGTCTGAAAACGCAACTGCTTGTCAGGTCGTGGTTGCAGCCCAAACTGGGTGTCATCGGAACAAGATACCGTCTGGCCGCAAGAATCAGACTGGCCAACAGATGGGCGGCTAAACATCCGAAAACGACATTCGCAGGTGTAGCAGGGACACTGCTTCTACTGCTTGTCAGTACCGTTGCCATAGATTCCGGCAACGGGAAACAGAGTGAGCCGGATGTCAGTTCGATAGCCGCAATGGAACCGGTGTTTCAGGGATTCCGTACCATCCAGGCAAACAAGGACATTCACCGCAGTGTATTGACGGACATGACGGTGAAGGGACAGTTACTGCGTCATGAACTGGACTCCATGATTGCCATACCTGTAAAGAGCCGTGAGGATTCCTTGCGGATCATCCTCAAATACCGGCAGCTGGAAAATATAGTCAAATCCATTAAAAACAATGATAACCCATGATTAAGATTAATTTCAAACAGCCCAAGTATATCTTTCCGCTGGTCATATTCGTTCCGCTGTGCGCACTGGTATACTTTGTGATGCAGACCTTCTCCGGTGGTGAGGAGACTGCCGGAACGGTAGCTACAGACCGTATCAACATGGAGCTTCCCCAGGCCAATGCCGAGGAAGCCGGAGACAAGATGTATGAGATGTCCAGACGTTTCGGTGACGAGGATGCCTTCACAGCCGTAAGCGGTATCGGGGAGGAAGAGCAGAAGAAGGAGGAACTGGAACACGGCTACAGCGAGGAAGAGCTGAACCGTCTGGATGCAGCCGAAGCTGAAAGACAGCGACAGCAGAGGGAACTTGAAGAACTGGAGCGTTCCCTTGCCGAATCAAGAAAGCATATCAATGCATATGCTTACGGGAACGGTCCTTCGGGAAACAGTGAAACGGGTTACGGAGGTATGGGATATTCCTCACAGGATGAGTTTGCACGTGACCTTGAAGAGATTCAGCGAAGGAGCTATGAACGGCAGAAGGACATTGAAAGCGGACTGGGTATCAAAGACCCGGAAGCAGAGGAAGCGGAAAGAAAGCACAGGGCTGATTCCATAGCCAGAGTACGTCAGGAGGAAAGGGAACGCAACCGTCCGAGTCTGGTAATCAAGTCTGATGACACCAATGCCGACAGGTTCAATACAGTTACTGCTCCGGATGAATTTGCCGAAAACAAGCTGATACGTGCCATGATTGACCAGACTACAAAGGCGCATGAAGGTACACGTCTGCGGTTCAAGCTTCTGGACGATGTGACGGTAAGCGGTACAAAGCTGAAAAAGGGAACTTACCTCTATGGAACGGTAACAGGTTTCGGACAGCAGCGTGTCAGGGCTTCCATAACCAGTATCCTTATCGGCGACAGGTTCATCAAGGTCAAGCTTTCTGTATTTGACAATGACGGTATGGAAGGTTTCTATGTGCCTGAATCGGCATTCCGTGATTTTATGAAGGATGCAGGTTCCAATACGGTACAGCAGAATATCAGTTTTGAATCCAGTGACGGTTACAGTACAGGTATTTCCACGGAGGCCATTGCACTCCAGTCACTGCAGAATATGTATAACTCTGCAACTTCTGCCATATCTTCCAATATCAGAAAGAACAAGGCGAAAATCAAGTACAATACTATTGTTTATCTGATAAATTCGGAGGATGCACGCTAATATACCGCTACTTAATATTGCGTTTATATCCGATTATAACAGTACCATTCATAAACTATAAAGATTACTCAATATGAAAACCAGAATTTTTCTGATAATATGCCTTATCACAGGCATAGCCGTACATCTGTCGGCCAACGAGAAGATATACATCAACCGAGAAGTGACTACGCACATTGTCATGCCCGAGAACATCAAAATGGTGGATATTTCCACTACTAAAATTATAGGCAACCAGTGTACAGACAATATCGTCCGCATCAAGCCTTATCTGGAGAATGATTCCATATCGTCGGAAGGTTACAAGGAAAACGAACTGCTGGGTACACTCACCATTATCGGTGAGCGTCATATTGCCCAGTATGACATTCTCTATACCGAATCACCGGATTGTGCTTCTACCATCTACAATGTATCCTACAATGAGACGCAGTCCTATATCAATCCGGAGGTTTCCATGCCTATGGCCGAGATTGCACGATATGCCTGGGCTGTCTATGGAAGCAGAAGAAAGTTCAACCAGATTGTATCAGACAAAAACGGAATAAGGGCATACATCAACAACATCTATTCCATCGGTGACTATTTCTTTCTGGACTATACGCTGAAGAACAGGACTAGGATTGCATACGACATTGAGGAAATAAGGGTAAAACTTACTGACAAAAAGGAGACAAAGGCAACCAACTCACAGACCATAGAGCTTACTCCGGTATTCTCCATGAACAACACCCGTAAGTTCAAAAAGGACTACAGGAACGTGCTTGTGATTCCGAAGCTGACTTTCCCTGAAGAGAAGGTGCTCCGTCTGGAGATTTCCGAGAACCAGATAAGCGGACGTGTAGTGGTACTCACCATCGAGTATGAGGACATTCTCAATGCAGACGGCTTCGACTCGGATATTCTGGACGGTGCCGACTATTACCCCTACTATTATATTGATCATTCCATAAAAAGATAGGCCATGAAAAAGATTCTGTTCATTCTGTTGTGCTCGGTTGCATTCATCGGTACATCGGCACAGACCGGAAAGGTTTCCGTCAATGCCGGATTCCTTTTTCCAAGTACTCTGAATGCCACTTTGGGTTATGAGTTTCCGCTTTCATACGGAAATGCGGTCGAAGTATACGGTGAGGTCGGGAATCACTGGCAGAAGCCGGTATGTCACAATTTCTGGAAAGGATATTTCTGGGATGGCAGTATGGTTTACAAGCACCGTCTGGCACGGTACAAGAACGGCATGATGCGCCTTCGTCTGGGGCCTCAGTTCGGTGCGGTACAGAAGAAGTTCTTCTTCGGACTGGAGGCCGGATTTGAATACAGCTATGTGTTCCGCAGCGGACTGGAGTTCTCTGTCATACAGAAGAACAATGTGAACTTCCTGCATGGGGATACCTTCCGCAACGGTCTGCTGTTGGGTCTAAAGGTTCCATTTTAGCAAATTCATATACATTTAGAGCGTATGGCATTTGAGGAGACAAGGGAACAGCAGCAGATGTACAACTACTTCAGGAGCTGCATCTATATCTTTCTTATTATTGAAATCATCATGAATCTGCCTGTTACGGCAGACAACAGGGTTACACAGTTCGTACTCGACCTGCTGGCACGGTTCAGGGTATTCAATTCCGTATCGGGATGCAAGGTGGCCGAACTGATATGCATCTGTATTGTCTGTATCGGTACAAAAGCAGAAAAGTCACTGAAGTTCAATGTAAGGACAATGGTCATCTATCCTGTGTTGGCCGGTCTGACACTTGTAGGGCTTTGTTTTGTATTCCACGGCATGAGTTTCGGATTCAGCTGGCTGGGATTTCCGGCCAATAGGCTTATGTATGCAGTCTGTTCGGTAGTCGGTACCATGCTGGTACATCAGGGACTGGACGGTATTGCCAAGTATTACAACTACAAGGTCGGCGAGGACCGTTTCAACTTTGAGAACGAATCGTTCCAGCAGTCGGAAACGCTGGTCAGCAATGATTATTCGGTGAACATTCCGATGATATACTACTGGAAGAAGAAAATGCACAAAGGATGGATCAATATCATCAATCCTTTCCGTGGTACGATTGTTCTGGGTACACCAGGTTCCGGTAAGTCTTTCGGTATCATTGACCCGTTCATCAGGCAGCATTCAGCAAAGGGATTTGCCATGATGGTATATGATTTCAAGTATCCGACACTGGCAAAGACGCTTTTCTATCAGTACTGCAAGAACCGCAAGGCAGGCAAACTGCCTCAGAACTGCGGATTCCGTACCATCAACTTTACCGATGTGGAATACTCTAACCGCATCAATCCGATTCAGCGGAAATATATTCCGGATCTGGCTGCAGCTTCTGAAACGGCGGCTACTCTGCTGGCCTCACTCAACAAGGGAGGTGGAGAGAAGAAGGGCGGTTCGGAAGCCTTCTTCACCAACTCTGCGGAAAACTTTCTGGCTGCCATCATCTATTTCTTTGTAAACTTCCATCCGGTCGGGTTCAGGAACGGAAAGAAGCTTAGACGCTTCATATCACTGGAGGGAAAGAAGCTGGAAATTGTCATACGCAACTGGGATGACTTCAACGCCATCGACAAGGACGGCAATGTGGTGCTTGATTTCGTGGATGAGAACGGCAATGATGTATCGACTGACGAGGACCGTATGTTTGTGGACCTGAACGGATACAGCTATAATGACCGGACTGGCAGGAAAATTCTGATTCAGAGGTGCTGGTATGAAGACGAGCATGGCAATGAAGTGGAACCGGATACCGTAACCGGAGAGTACTCGGACATGCCGCATGTGCTTTCATTTCTTGGGAGACCATACGACCAGGTATTCAATATCCTGATGCAGGATGACAGGATTGCTTCACTGATGGCTCCGTTCAAGAGTGCTTACGAAAACAAGGCGAATGACCAGTTGGAAGGTATGGTCGGTACGCTACGTGTGAACGCCGCACGTCTTGTGTCTCCGGAAGCATACTGGGTATTCACCGGGGATGATTTCGACCTGAAGATTTCTGACAAAGCAAATCCGAGCTATCTGGTGATTGCCAATGACCCGGAAAAGGAACAGGTTATCGGCTCTCTGAATGCACTTGTACTTAACCGTCTGATTACAAGGGTGAACTCAAAGGGCAATATCCCGGTAAGCATCATCGTGGATGAGCTTCCGACACTGTACTTTCACAAGATAGACCGTCTTATCGGTACGGCTCGTTCCAACAAGGTAGCTGTCACTTTAGGCTTCCAGGAACTTCCTCAGCTGGAGGCTGACTACGGCAAGGTTGGTATGCAGAAGATTATCACCACCTGCGGTAATATCTTCATGGGTGCGGCACGTAACAAGGAGACGCTGGAGTGGGCGCAGAATGATGTGTTCGGAAAGGCAAAGCAGACCTCACGTTCCATTTCCATCAATGACCATAAGGTATCAACCACAATCTCTGAGAAGATGGATTTTCTGGTTCCTGCAGCCAAGATTGCGGATATGGCAACAGGCTGGCTGGCCGGACAGGCGGCACGTGACTTTACGGCTACCGATGACAGTATGCTTGACCATTTTGACATCGAACAGTCGGAAGAGTTCAGGACCACAAAGTATTTCTGCAAGACGCACTTTGACATGAAGAAGATTAAGGACGAGGAAAAGCACTATGTTTCTCTTCCTAAAATATATGAGCTCAAGAATGACAAAGAGAAGGAAATCCTGCTCAACCGTAATTTCAAGCGTGTGAACCAGGAAGTGGAGGATATGGTAAAGGAACTTCTCGGTATCAGCTAAACATATAGCCTATGAATATGACCTTAAAACCGGCATTCGGACTTAGCGGCAGTGCCCTGAAAGTCATTGCTTTGATTTCCATGGTGATAGACCATATTGCTCTCTATCTGATGGAGCACGGTACCGTATTATACGAAACGATGCGCTGTATCGGGCGCATCGCTTTTCCAGTGTTTGCCTTCCTGATAGCGGAAGGGTTTATTCATAGCAGAAGCAGGTACAGGTATTTCTTTACTCTGCTGGGCTTTGCCGTAATCAGTGAAATACCCTGGTATCTGCTGAATGGTGCTGACGGGATACATAATGTGATGTTTACACTGGCTTTGGGAGTGGCCACACTGATGGTTCTTGAAAATCTTCTGCAACGTAGTCTGGTACTGGGATTCCTTTGGACACTTGGCATGGCCGGACTCGCTTTCTGGCTTGGAGTGGATTATGAATGGAGAGGGATTCTGATAATTGTTACCTCTTATCTTTTTAATGGATATGGTAACTCTTTTCCATATAGTAGAGGTATGCAATTTTTTTGCACATTTGTTTTGATGATGCACTATGGGATGATTGGCACTGTAATGGCTTGCATGATTATATATCTGTATAATGGGACAAGAGGGTTTGTACAGGGAAGCATAGCCCAATATGGTTTCTATGCTTTTTACCCTGTACATCTTATCTTTTTGAGGATATAGCAATTAATACTCAACTTGCCATTTGTATTTCTTTTATCAAGTTTCTAGTCTGTTCAAGTAAAGAATGAAGAATTTGAAACTCTCGATTTTTTATCTGAAACTCATCTTCAATTGCCTGAATCTGATTATCTATCTCAGATATTTTAGGCGATATATTTTCATTTATCCAACATTGAGTATCTTCATCAAATCTTAAATCAATAACATTTGCAGCTTCTGCAAACGTATTTCTAATATCACTTCGGTAAGAAACCAACTGTCTTTCCGCCTTATTTTCTTGCTTATCTTCCCAAATCTGTAAACCAACTCCAAGAAGTACACCACCAACTCCTAATATTTTTCCAAATTTACCTATTTTAGAAGCTGTTTTAACTGCTTCCCAAGGCTTAAACTTATGGCCAAAAAAATGTCCTACTTTAAGTACCACTTGGTGCGCATCTGATCCTGAATATGATCCCAGTTTAAAAATAGCATCCCAACCAGACTTTGCATTTTTACCTTTTGCAAAATCTGACAACCATTTACCTACCTCACCAGCCTTTTGTGCACCTTCATGTAACTTGGATGAAGTTTGCTTGGACATTTTAATTTCTCCAATTTTTCTTTCAATAGCTGATTTCAAATCTTTAGCGAATTCTGAGTTTTCTAATTTTGTTGAAAATTTATGCAATACATCATTTTCAAACTTTATTACTTCTTCTAATTCTTTTACAGCTTTAGCATAAATGGTATCTGTTTCATCGTATTTTTCCTGAAGACGTTTGTTTACTTGTTCTTCACTATCAGCAGAAGATAGTTGATTTGCAATCTCATCACCCCAATTACGAACTGTTTGTGTATTATTACGAACAATATTATAAGATTTTGACTGAATACGTTCCTTAGCTTCAACAAGTGCTTTTCGTTGTTGGTTTAGTAAATTTAATGAACTATCTGCACAAATATCTCCCGTCTTAAATTCTGATAGTGATTCTGTAAGCAACTGTTCTAGCTTATACAAAGATGTAGTACATTTTCCTAATACTTTTTTTTCTTTTATAAACCTATTAATGTTATTAAATAAGTCCATATAACCACTCATTTCTAACAATTGTTGCTTATCATTACCATCAGCTTCCAATGAATCAAGATAAGAATAAGTATCAATATAAGTTATATAAAGGTCTTCTGAGTTATATTCAGGAGATATTACAGGTAATACATCACATTTAAAGAATTCTTCTTGTCCTTTTTTTGTATTTCCATATTTTGAGTCTTCCATCTTATTGAAGACCAACATCATTTCATTCCCTTTTCCTTTATCTACCAATAGCTTTCGGAAATGCGTTCCTAAACTTTCACTAAAACCTTCTGCAGTACATACAAAAACTATTAGATCGGCTTCAGACATTGCCTGGTAGGTAATTTCATCATGATCTGGGCGTTTTTGTGTATGAATACCAGGAGTATCAACTACCTCAATACCATTCCAATCTAAATAATGACATGTATTTGTAGTTACACCTTGTCCGACCTCTAGTTGCTGACCTGTTAGAATGGACAGGATTGAAGATTTACCTGCACTATATTGTCCAACAAAGACAATTCTTATTTTCTTGTTTTCATCTACAAACTTAGTAGGAACAAATTTAGAACGTTGCCTAATTACTTCTGAGGTAGAAGTAGAGAAAGCCTTTGAAGTTTCCGAAAATAAATTGATAGCATTTCGGCTTAATTCTTGAATTTTAATACCATCCATAATCTTACTTTAATATAATATGAATATTCATAATTTGCTGAATAAGATCCAATGAATCTAATTCTTTTTGATTATAGTTATTATTAAACAGATATACAACTGTTTGTGAATTATTATTAACTTTTTTTATTAATGGCTTTAATTTAAAGCCAAAATATTTAAGCAAAAAAACAATTTGACTTTCTAATGATTTACTTGAATCTAACTTTATTACATTAATTTCTTCTTTATTTCCAAGATGAGATGCCAATTCTGATAATTTTATTGGAAGATTTTCACGTCCATTTATAACTAGTGCTATTCTCCTGCCAGGAACTCGTGCTGCACAAATTATACGGTCAAATTCCATCATAGAAAGATCCATAGAACTGAAGATATTAGCAATAATCATTTTGGTAATATCTTTATGGTTCTTATTATATCCTAATGCAAGCTGTCTTTCTCCATTAGAAAGAGAAAGTAGGCTTTTTCCTACTAACAATAAACGTCTTGAAACTAGCTCTTCTTGCTTAATAATATTGGTATCATACCATTTAATTATTTTTGATTTAACACGTTTCTCAGCATTATCAATATTTGTATATAATTTTTCTGATAATTGGATACGGCCTTTTCGCAATTTATCTTCCCTAGAATCACATAAACTAGATAAAAACCCCAAAAGAAGTGTAGCCCCACTGACAACCCAGCCTAAAGGATTAGTACCCACTATCAAAAGCGTACCAACTGTTCCTAAAAGACTAGCCCATTTTATCCCTCTTTTCCAATTTACAAACCTGTAATTCCCTAATTTATCATTAATGTTTACTTGAAATGAGAATTTCATTTCTACTTTAAGTTCTGTAAAAATTTCTTTTACTTTTTCTTCCAACTTGTCACCTATATTGCGAACGTAACTTTCTATATTGTATTGTATGTTATAGTTATTACAATGTTCATTCCATGCACTTGTTACATTCTTATCTTCTAAATGTTTCTCAATAAATCCAGGTATTGAATTCCTTAATTTATTAAATTCATTAGATACAATACTTAATAATTGATCTTTTTGATTCCTATTGAAATTTTCACACCAATCATCAAAAAGAGAAACTTTATCTTGAATCATACGGAATTGGCTATATGCATTAGAACTAAATACATAGAGTTGATTCATTTGTTGATATAATGGAGCATCAATTATAGAAAGATAACATTTTTTGCGATGTAATACACCATTTGTAAGAACTTCATTTATAATAGCCCTTTCAACAAAAGAAAATCGACTTATCTTTTCTAGCTCGTCTCTAAATTGTAAATATGTTGGTTGTTGCGAGTAAAACTTAGCTAACAAATGTGAAACAATGAACGTCACATGTTCATTTGGTAATTGCTCCTTTAAAAAAGTATTAAATTGCTGGTTCAAATCATTTATATTCATTCGTTGTTCTAATTTTTCAGGGTTAGACAACAGACGTTTTAATCTAAAGTCATTTAAATCTTCACCTAAACTTTGTTTATAATTACAAATACATAAAATAGGCTTGTCAATTTTTTTAAGTTTAATCATCCAATCCGCTTCAGCTCCTTCAGGCTGCCCTGCTGTAATCATAAATAGAATCAAATCCGCATAGATTGCAGCTTCTTCAGCCTTGCTATCATCATCTTGCCCACCATAAGCTTCTATTCCAGGTACATCTGTTACACTCATACCTTTCCATTCATAGCTTCGTACATCTCTAGTTGTTCGCTGCCCCCCATGCCCCATATGTGAACCATCACCATGAGTCAGTATTTCCATTAAAGTACTTTTTCCCGCTTTAGTTTTTCCAAAAAGAGTAATATTAAATTGTGAGGACATATTTCTTTTGTAGTCTAAACTACGTTCTGCATCAATATATGTCTGCTCAAACTCTGTTTGTACAATTTGTAACTGTGTATTAATACTTTGAATTATATTTTTATCGTTTATATGGTACTGTTTCATACCATCTATGCATTCTGAAATAACTTCAGAGGCACTTCTTATTGATTTTCTTAAATTCTTTAAATGTGTTTTGGCCTCAATGTATCCTTGTTTATTTGCAATAGCACAAGCTTGAAGTGCTGTTTCAAGATTAATAGAATACTTGTCACATGAAAATTTACGCATAAAAATTCGCTCTTTTTTGTTTGTTAAAAACGAAGTAATAATGTTATATTGAATAGGAACTATTAAACCAAGCTGTTAAAAAAGTATATTATATATAGTATTCAACTAGTCTCTATTCATTAGGAACACTAATTTAAATGTTTATTTTTAATAAAACAAAATAAAATCTGATTTTATATTTAAGTTAAACCAACATGTGTAAACTCTATGTTTCTATTAGTTTTTTTTCGTAATCAAATAATATTTCAACCAATTATATAAAGATTCTAAGGATTTTAATAATTGTCTCAACATAATTCGGATCTTCAGCATACCCAATCTCATCAAGCCAAAGCAGATAGCTACCTCCTTTGTACTTATATTGCACTTTCGTGTAATAAGCTCTAACACTTTCAGTCCAATGATTGAATTCATAGTATTTCCCTGTACGTGGATTGGTGAGCCCGAAAAGATTGTGCTTGTTCCTGCATAATGACGAACGGAACCATCCGGTCTCCAGAATGGCCTGAGCCAATACAATTTTGGGGTACAGGATTCCGTTTCTTATGATTTCCTTATAAAGGTTTGGAATGGTCAGTTCAGGAAGATTGTTTCCTATTTTAGTTATATCATCTGCTTTCTTTTGCTGTTCTGTTTTCAGGGATGCTTTTCTGTCACTATTCCGGCTGTTTTCTTCTAATTCATTATGATTGTTTGATTTGACAGTCAGGGTATCATTTGCCATTATCTTATTCTTTTTCCCTTCTGTAACATCCTTTCCAGCATAGTTATAGGTCTCTTTTTGCCTTTCGGTTGGCAGATGTTCCGATTCTCTGGTTATTGTATAGAACTGTGCCGATACGCTTACCGGTAGAATCATCAGCAGAAGTGTAATCAGAATAGTGTTGCGCATTTCTTTTTCAAGGGATTGCCATGAATCATTTGTGGTATTCAGGTGGTTATAACCGCAAATATAACAGCTTAATTACAGTAATATGGAAATGCACAACAGAAATCAGTCCGATTTGTTGCCATACGAGAAACTGGCAATACTGGGTATCGACCGTGAGAAGGCGGACAGCTTACCCATGGAAGTGAAGGAGAAGCTGATGGCAGGTGAAGTGACTCCCATCATGCAGGTATCCATCAACGCAAGGAACGGCAGCATCATCACCATGCCGATGAAACTTCAGATGACTACAGACAAAAACGGTGCTCCGGCTCTGATTGCCTATCCGGTACGTGCCGAACTGGACCGGCAACGCAATAAGGTTCTCAATCTCACTCAGCAGGAGGCTGAACGCCTGGCCAGAGGTGAGGTAATTCAGAAGGCGGTCAATGTGAACGGTGAAAAGACTCAGCAGTATCTGCAACTTGATCCCGAAACAAAATCCGTCATTCACAGGCGTGTCATAGACATCAAGCTGGAGCAACGTCTGAAGGACATGGAGAAGGTAAACGACATTGAACTGGGTATGCAGCAGAAGCAGCAGGTACGGGAGGGAAAACCTGTTGAACTGAATGTGGGCGGCGAGAAGGTTTCAGTCGGCATTGACTTGAAGGAGCAGCAGGGATTCAGGCTTATCAAGGGGGACATGAAGGAATGGGAAAGACAGCAGAAGCTCCGCTATGATGAGATTCATCCTGAATACCTCGGCCTTGTCATGACTGACAAGAACCGTTGGGAGTATCAGAAGGTGGTGGACAGACAGTCCGTGGAGCGTGCCAATTCTCTCTCTCCATCCCGGAAGGAAACAAAAGCAAACAGCCTTAAACTCTAATACTGATTCCTATGGCCAAAAAGACAGATTCAGATAATGATAACGGTATCATACGGCAGTTCAACGAACTGAAGAAGAAGCATCCGGATGCCATGCTGCTGTTCAGACGGAACAGTTTCTATGAACTATATAAACAGGATGCCGTCAAGGCTGCCACAGTGCTTGCCATCGAGATTGCAGACAGGATGCTGCCTGACTACAAGAGGCCTGTAAAGGTTGCATCATTCCCTCAATCAGCACTTGATATTTATCTGCCCAAGCTGATACGTTCCGGAATCAGGGTCGCAATCTGTGATGCACTGGACAGTCCTTTGAAGAAGAAGGCCGGACAGGACAAGGCTGAGAATAATGACAGAACCATTCAAAACAATACAGATATGGGAAAGAAGAAAAAGGAACAGGGTGCGCAGGAAGCTCCTGACAGAACAGTGGAGAGCACTGTTGATGTAAAACCTGCAAGGGAAAAGAAGTCGAAGGCCAAAGTTGAGACCAAAGCTGAAACCAGGACGGATAATGAGGTAAAGACCGAAAAGAAGGACGGACAGAAAACGGAGACAGCTCAGGAACGCAAGCCCCGTGAGCCGCAGATGGTGACTGCCAACGGTGAAAAGGTGACTCATGGTCATGCCTACCAGAGTACCACCAATCCTGCCGACTGGTACTTTACCGCAAAGATTGACGGACAGCAGCTCAAGCCGCAAAAGATGGATGCAGCCGACCTTGCGGCCTATCAGAACAAGGAAATGACGGTGCCGCAACTCATGGAACGCTACTATCCGACAAAGCTGATGCCAAAGGTATCTGAGGAAGCCTTCCGTATGCCAATGGAGATTGCAGGACCGGACGGCTCCATAACCGTAAACAAGTTCAATGTCTATAAGGAGAAGGACGAGCAGCGTCCTGACTTTGGGAAATACAAGTTCTATGTTCAGGTTGGGGATACGAACATGTCTGCCGTGGCTTCACGCCAGGACCTGAATGCCTACTTTGACAGGGTGGCCACTCCAAACCAGCTTATTGAGAAGAACTTCGGGGAACGTCTGCATCTGAAATCCGCATACGAGAAGTATCAGCTTCCTGAAGGTGTTGACCCCAAGGGTGTGCGTGTGGCCAAGGACAGGAACGACAACAAGTGGAAGGTGTCGGTTGACCTCGGAGAGAAGGGACAGACTTCCCGGCATGAAATCTCCTTTGATGACGGTTATTCGCTTTTCAAAACCAAGACAGCCACAAGGGAACAGATTGCGGCCAAATATCTGAATACGGAAATAACCGGTATGCTTGCCGCCAACACCGCAAAGGTGGAGAAATCGGCTTCTATGAAAATGTAACATAATCAGAAAACTAAAATACAAATTATATGTCAGCTAAAATGAATCATGAGGAGCTTGTGGAGCTTCTGCAGGAGGGCAAAATCGGTTTCCTCCGCTTTGTTATGGACAGTGAGAATGCAGATGATTATCTGGAATGGTGCCGGTCACACGGTACGGACCCTTCGGATGAATCGGCTGAGTTCTATGTGGAACAGACGGACATCGAGCAGATGGACCGTCAGGTAATGGATGACGACAGCTATGGCATCTGGAACTGACTCTCAGGGAAACAGTGGACAGGCGGCCATAGACCGCTTCGCTGCAATGATGATTGAGCGTATGCAGCAGATGAAGGATACCGGATGGAAACAGGGATGGATTGGCGGTGCATCGGGTTATGCCGGACTGCCGCAGAATGTGGGTGGCCGAAACTATTCAGGTTCCAATTCCTTCTTCCTTCAGATGCATACCTCAGCAATGAACTACCAGCTTCCTGTATATCTGACCTTCAAGCAGGCACATAACCTGAAGGCTCATGTACTGAAGGGTGAAAAGGCCTTCCCGGTGGTATACTGGGATATGATGATAAAGGACAGTCACGGCAAGAGGATAAGCACGGAGGAATACCGTGCAATGAGCAAGGAAGAGAAGAAGGATATGGATGTCATTCCTTTCATCAAGTCATTCCCGGTGTACAATGTGGCACAGACCAACTTGGCCGAAGTACAGCCAGAGAGGATGCAGAAGCTCATGGACAGGTTCAAGGTTCCGGAACTTCGGGATACGGAAGGTATGTACACCCATACCGCACTCGACCGTATGGTGGAGACACAACAGTGGCTTTGTCCGATACGTGCCGACAAACGTGAGAACGGTGCCTATTATTCTCCCTCAAAGGATATTGTGGTGCTGCCTATGAAGGCACAATTCAATATCGGTGATTCTCCGGAAGAAACCTACCGTGGTGGAATGGAGTATTATTCTACCATGCTGCATGAAATGACTCACTCCACCATGACACCGGAACGTCTGAACAGGGAGATGGGCGGCAGGTTCGGTGACCCGAAATATGCCAAGGAGGAGCTGGTAGCGGAACTTACGGCTGCCATGATCAGCCATTCCATGGGCTTTGATTCCAGGATAACGGACAACTCGGCTGCCTATCTGGACTCGTGGATTGGTGTACTGAAACAGGAACCGAAGTTTATCGTATCGGTCATGGCTGACGTGAACAAGGCTTCCGACCTGATTCTTGACCATGTGGATAAACAGCGTCTGGCTCTCGGTGAGCAACCTTATCTGGCAAAGAATGATCCGCTGGTTCCTATCAGTGCGGATGAGGAAATGCCTTTCAGGAATGCGGCTATTGTCAAGACCCGTTCCGGAGACTATGCCATCCGTGCGTCATACGACGGTGTGGAGCTGGGACTGAAGAAGGTTTCCAAGGAAACTGCCAAAACATTCTTCCAACTTACGGACTGGAAGGACAAGGAGGCTTTCCTGAACATGACGGCACGGAAGACATACGAACCGGAGATTACCATGATGGGCCGGAACCGGAATGCCGGTACAGGACTTGGTATATGAAATTCTGTATAACATCTTAAATCGGAAAGCATGAGTGACTACAAGGTTAATTTCAGGGAAATGAAATCCCGTGTGGGGATTGATGACATTGCATATGCCCTGGGATACCGTCTGGACAGGAAGGCCGGTGTCGGACGTTACATCGAGCTGGTGCTCGGTGAAGGCGGTAACAGGAGGGATACGCTGATTGTCAGCCATCCGAACGACAAGGCAGCACAGACGTTCTTCCGGCGTGACGGTTCCAAGGGGGATGTGGTAACACTCATCCGTGAGAATCTTTCTTCCTTTACGGTATCCGGAAAAGATGAGTGGCAGAAGATAGCCAAGGTCATGGCACGTTTTGCCAACATGCCTGAACCTGAATATAGGGAGGACAGGGAGTATGTTAAATCGGCAGGAAAATCATCCGGCGTGTTTGACGCTTCCAGATATGAGGTGAAGCCGGTTGACACAGGTAAAATACCGGGACTGTTTTTCCGGCGCGGACTGTCCAAAGCAACCGTAACGGCTCTTTCGCCCTTTATTTCCCTTATAAGGGACAGGAACAACGGAAAGTTTGAAGGCTACAATATCGGATTCCCATATACTGACGGAAAGGGAAATGAAGTCAGGGGGTATGAAATCAGAGGACATGGCGGCTACAAGTCGAAAGCTGCCGGTACAGATTCATCATCTTCGGCATGGGTGGCTGTTCCTTCGGGTATCAGTCCGGACAATGTAAGAAGCGTGTTCTTCTGTGAATCTGCTTTTGATGCCATGGCCTTCTACCAGATGAACCGGATACAGATTGGGGACAGTGCGGCTCTGGTTTCACTGGGCGGCACATTTTCCGACAGGCAGATAACCAGAGTCATGGAACGCTTTCCCAATGCACGTGCCTTCGACTGTTTTGACAACGACCTGGCTGGGAGGATATACGGACTGCGCATGATGGCTCTGCAGGAAGATATTCAGATGAAGATAAGCAGGACTGACGGCGGTATCCGGATTGAAGCGAAGGGAAAGGTATTCGAGCCTGACATGGAGCGTCCCCTACTGGCACAGGTTGCCAGGCTGCTGAACATCCGGTACCGCATGGGGCAATGGCTTCCTCCGAAGGCTTTCAAGGACTGGAACGACTGTCTGCTGAACAGACCGATGGAGCCGGTGATTTCACCACACAAAGAAGAACGTGAACAGAATCTGAGCGAACAAAGGAATAAAGGACGTAAAATCTGAATGATATGGACAGAATCAAGATAAGAACAACGGTAGTGGCCGTCCTTGCAGTTTTTCTGCTGAAAGGTGCGGACACTTTTGCACAACAGACAGACCCTACACTGACGGGGGCTGTCTTTGCACAGACATCCACACTGAAGAATATCTATGACAAACGTCAGAAGGCACACGAGAAAATCATTGCTGCCGAGACTGCCGTAACGGTTGCTCTCGACAGGGTACACAGTGTAGAGGACAAGATGCTGGAATATCTTTCCAATGCACAGGGAGCCATGCAGAATCTCTATCAGATTAAGCGTGCCGGGGAACTGGTGGCCACGGAGATACCCCAGAACTGCAGCCTGCTGCTCAAATCGGTAGGAAGTAACCTGAAGGGAACGGCCATTGCTGCAATCGTCTCGGACGAGCTGGCTGATGCCGCAACCCAGATGGCTGCGCTTTATCCGTTCATGAAACAGCTGGTGACTTCCGGAAGTTATGATACAGGCGGTTCTGACGGAGGAAAGGAGAAACACAAGGTAAACCTGCTCAGTTCTTCCGAAAGGTACTACATAGCAAACGAGGTACTGACCAGACTGGAGGCTGTTAATACCGACCTCTTTATCCTGGCATGGCAGGTACGCACACTCTCATGGAACGACCTCTGGTTCTCTCTTGACCCGGAAGGATGGGCAAGTGTGATGTCCGGCAAGAACATTATAGGAGGAATCGTTGCGGACTGGAACCGGGGGTTCTCATTCAATTAATTCAAACATTGTAATTTATCAGGAATATGGATTCAGAAAAGAAGATTATAGGACGCTGCCCGTTCTGCGGCGGCAACGTGGTGAAGACCTGTAAGGGGTATCGCTGCGAGAACAACACAGGTGAGCATCCTTCTTGTGTGCTCAACATCAATGCCATCATCGGCAACCGGAAAATGAATGACGGGGAGATTGCCGAGTTTCTGGAGAAACGCCGAATCCTTCTAGACGGATTCTCCACCAAGGAAGGAAAGACTTTCCCGACAGTGCTGGAACTTGCTGATGACGGTGCTGTCAATATGCAGTCTGTTATCGGCAGGTGTCCGCACTGCGGCGGCGAGGTACGTGTGGGAACAAGGGCTTTCAATTGCTCCAACTACAGCAATCAGGAAGCACCGTGTTCATTCGCCATATGGAGGAATATAGGAGGCCATCAGCTGACACTGGAAGAGGCGAAGGAACTTTGTGAGAAGAATATTACTTCATCCGAGCTGGAGATGTACCGGGAGGACGGTTCCATTTACCGCAAACGTCTCGGTCTGGCTCCGGACAAACTTCAAATCGTAAAGATATGAAACAGGGAAAGAAACTTCTGATACTGCCTGCAGTGGCAGTTCTGCTCGGAATGGGAACCGGCTGTTCCGGCAACAGCGGGAATAAGGCGCAGGATATTGCAAAAAAGGCACTGATGGCTTCGGTGGACAATCCGGAATCCGTAAAGATTGTCGGAATCAGCAAACCGGATTCTGTCTTTGGACGTGAGTATGTCACCATGAAGGAGAAGATGGCTCTTTCTGTGGCCATGATGAAAATCAGCCGCAGGTTTATGGAGGATACGGATTTTGATAATCCGGATTCAGAATGTCACGGGATGTCCGGACAGATGAAACGTCAGATGGATGCCATGACGGCACTCCGCTCTCTGATGGTTACGGGGGAACTGAAGCCTGCTGGTGATGAAGCCAGGCAGGAACGCAAGCCGTTCAGCGGCTGGAAGGTAAAGATAGAGTATGAAGCTACTGATTCTGACGGGCAACCGTACCGCTCTGAATACTGGTTTATTATGGACAAGGAAGCGCAATGTGTAATCAGGTCATTTGAAATTCCACTGTTATGAAGCTGAAAAGATTTTTATTACCGATATTGGCATGGAGTGGGCTGATACTCACTTCCTGTCATTGTGAGCATGAAGAAGATGACGGTCTTTTATCTTCCCTTCAAGTCGGCAATGTGGTTTGTTCGGACGGAAATATATTGTCCATGGACAAATTCAAGCAATCTGACAAAGAAGCTGTTGCCATAGTTTTCCATGTAAACCGTAGTGCTGAAACTGACAATCTTGGTTATGCTGTTTACATTCATGATATGGAACCGTTAGCTTTTGCCGACAGTCTTGGTATTGATCAGGGTACTTCTGCATCATTGACTGATGAGGACGGAAATGAAAATACCTATTCTTTGTTCAATAATGATGAGGTCCAATCACCAATGGCTATCAAGTCTTTTGGTTTGTGGAGTTATGGACAATCAGCCTATATTCCTTCTGTCCGGCAGCTCTCTTATCTGTTCGCTGTCCGGCATCAGATTAATGAATGTATAACTGAAGTCGGTGGAACTCCGATTAATCTGAATCCGGGTGAATGCTGGTTATGGTCTTCTACTGAAGTGGAAGGGCAAAAGGAGAATAAGGCTTGGCTTTATTCCATGCAGTCAAGTACTATTCAGGAAACACCGAAGATTCAAGAGCATAAGTTCAGGCCTGTCATTTCTTTATATAAGACAAAATAGATTAAAAGTCTAAATATAGTTATCTATCGAAGTTCAGATACTATATTTAGACTTTCAACTTTACTGAGATTACATCAATCAAATTATACTACAAATAAATGCTCACTTCTCTTCTATGGATCTCATCCTATAACATATAAATCAGTTCAACCAATTTTCTTTAATAAATCTGACTATCTTATCTCTACGTTCTTCTATCTGTGTTTCATTCCATTGTTTGTCTCTTTTAAGTGTTTCATATATTTCTTTATGTGAATAGAAAATACTATTATACATTTCCATTACATCATTATCTGCAGGATTATGATTTTTCTTGGAAGAGTTATTTCCCCATGTAAGAAGAGACAAATTACCTATATTGTTAAGATAGTCATTACAAAATTCATCAGAATATTCTGTAAAATCAGGCGTTTGTGGGGTAATATGGTCTAATGTATTTGATACAGAAACATCACGAAAAACATTAGTGCATTCATCAGGTGACAGTAGAGGCTGACGTGCTTTTACACGTAAATTGTTTTCATATTTATATAGAACATATCTCAAATCTCTATGATAATGATACTTATTTACAGTAAAGTATCGCAAACAATCTCCATTAAAATTCCAGTACCACTTAAATCCGTGGAGACTCTTGTCTGTGAGTTCTGATATGAGATTTTCATATCCATCAGATTTATAATTCTTGGCTATGGTTATTAAATTATTGGTACGATAACTCCCCAGTGTATAAGTCATTTTGAATAATATTTTCTCTACCAATTTCAGCGCATTATCAATTGCCGGAATATTTTTCACATTTGTTCCGTTACTATTATAATGACATAATTTAAGTACTAATGGCATAGAATTAGCTTTGTCAAGGATGCATACGTCTGATATAGGACTATTAAATAGGTGCCAAGTATTCTCGATTTCACACATCAAAGAATAGGATCGGCATAATTCACTTGTAAAATCGTTAATCCACTTAGTTTTATCATTTGCACGCAACAAACTATCCTTTATTGCATCTAATGGAGAATCATAACTTGAAAGGAATGCTGAACAATGATAACCTAAAACTGTGTCTTCTTTGGTTTCAAGTTTTTCTATATAATTATAAATTGAAGCAAACTTAGCTTCTATTGAATGGATGTTGCTAATTACATTAGTGGTATTGTTCCTATATATCTGATGCATAAGAAAGGCTTTCAGTTTCTCTAATGTAGTCAACCCTAAACCTCTATCATTCTGAAAAGCAAATATTTGTGTAGCTGTAAGCTTTGCTGATTCACCGCTCAATAAAAATGTTGTAATTATGGCATTGTCAATTACATAAAACCATCTGAAAAGAGCTTCTTCGTTTACTTGTGTAGCCATTTTTTCTTCAAAGAATCTTGTAGCCTCACGAATACGTTGCTCTGACTTTCTTCCGGTTTCTACCCTATAGTCATTTCCACATTTAATAATTAATCGGTTAAAAAAAGAAGAATCTTCAGGAACAGTCTCAAACTTTTGGTTCCCATACCGTGGTTGCAGGTAACGCTCATATATTTGCTCAGTAGCATATTGCATATTATTATACTCGAATCTTACAATGTCACGTTTACGTAACTCTTTAACCAAACAGCTCATAAAAATAACTGTTGTTGTCAGTCTTTGCTGCCCATCAATCAACTCATACCTATTCCCTTGAGTTTTCTCAAAAAGATAATGTCCCAGAAAGTAGTTAGAACCATCTGGTTGGTCAATTATGTCATTTAAATACATATCCACCTGACCAATACGTCCTTCTTTTCCAACTCTCCAAGAATAAGCCCTTTGATAGCTTGGTATAATAAAGCTTATCATATCTTCGCCAAACAAGCGTCCAATAGTTGTTTGATTGTCCATAATTCTATTATATTTTTATTTATTTTAGTTTTGAGTTAATAGCTGTTATTTTCTGATTCTGCAACTAACATCTGCTCACTTTCATAGTTGTCATAAGGTTTTATCCTCTTGTCACTCAAAAAGATATGATTAAGCGTATATTCTAGTGATTTCAAAGTCTGTTCACGTATTGCAGGCTTTAATTGACATTCCCATACAGTAATACAGTGCCATCCCATAGAAGCCAGTTCTTTTTGTTCTTTAATGTCACGACCTTTATTTTTCTGGATTTTGTCCTTCCAAAACTCTGAATTTGTTTTCGGTAGTACAAAATATTTGCATCCATCATGGCCATGCCAAAAACAGCCGTTTACAAATATTACAGTTCTGTATTTCCGCAATACAAGATCAGGATGCCCAGGTAGACGAGGATGATTCAGTCGGTAGCGGAAGCCACGGCTGAACAAGAACTTACGGACTAGTAATTCTGGTTTAGTATTCTTGCCACGTATTGCAGACATATTTTTATGACGCTGTTCTTTAGTTAATCTATCTGACATCATTAATTTGTTTTTTAAATATCCTCCATTAAAATCTCACTAACATAATTGTATTATTACTTAATAATACAATAAAAAATATTATTAGTTGCACGATATTATTTCGCATAGACTTTTATTCTGGAAACCCTTTACTACGCAATCGCTTTAAATTGGAATAAAAGCCATATTTCATCCGGTCATCAAGCTGCCTTTTTCCTTTGACAACATCATCCATAACCTTCCATTGCCAATCCTTTAATACCCGTTTACGTCTATCCCAATCTACCATCTTTTGAACTAATTCAATAGTTATGAGCTCAAGTATTTGACTTTCTTCAGTTGTTGACGTTTTCTGTGGAGCTTCAACACTTGCTAGTTCGTCTGCTTCTAATAATAATTCAATATTTTTTTCACATACTATATCATAAATAGCCATTGCTCTTTGCCGATCATTATCACTAAACTTACGATTAAATTTAAGTTTATGTGCAATATCCATCGCTGTAGATTGATAGTTAATGGATAAACTATCTGTATCCCGCCCCCATTCTGAAATTTTAGACCATAACTGATGAGGTATGGATGTAATTATCTCCATATCATGTTCTACAGTATTATCTTGTTTGTCTCCGAAAAAAATTTCTTTACGAATTATCGGTTGAGAATCATCAACTAAATCTTTTTCTATGTCTAATATATTATAGGCCCAAGTATGCTGCTTAATCTTTTCCCAACATTCTTCTTTCTTAGACCATTCTATATAATGAGAAACAGGCGATTCCTTTAATATGAAATTATTTACTTGTTTCATTAAATCATATAAAAAAGAAGATAGTTGCTCTGAAATTGACTGCTCTTTCCAAATCTTATAAAGATTTAAACGATTATTTGTCAGAATAGTAAGCAATGATATTGTATATGGTACTACAACCTGTTTTAACTCGCCTATATTTGTTTCAGATTTCTTTGTACCATAAAGTTTATCCATAGCTCTAAACAATATAGCTTTAGCAATAGTATCCTCGTAGTATATATTATTAATTTTACTAAGTGCACTTGGTAAATTATTATTTATAAACTTTGCGAAGTTTTTCTCATTACCTTTTACAACAATATGTGGTCCAATAACAAGCTTTTTACCTTCATACACTTCAGCATAGGCATTAATATATTTAGCTAATTCAACTTTCGTAAACATTTGATTTTTAGGATATTTAAGGTCAAAAGCTTTTTGACGTACTTTTGTAAATCCTTCTTTCATACGAAGATTCTTATACTGACCTCTTGCACGCTCAAAAAACCAATATGTTTGATTGACCGAGTTCTCGGTTCTCGGAGTCAAAACACAACGGGACAGTTTCTCAAGTGCAACTAAATACGGATTATTCGCAGTAAAGTCAGCATCATTTACCTTATTCTGAGTATTGGCATACCGAGATATGCGAGATACTATATTACTATACTCTTCAATCCGTTTAATAACAGAAACTTTTGCCTGAACAAAAATTTTAGATATATCTGCTTTATCTTTCTTGAATGTATGATAAATAGACGCTGTTGTCTGTCCACCATTAACAATCTGAAGATTAGAGATTTTTGTTATATATCTATTATCTTCATCCAATTCAATATGGTCAGCAGTAGCAGCCAGACCATTGTTGAATGCCAGAAACATATGTGGCTCTTTTTTTATAGTATCTCTTATACCTTTATTTATTTTTCCTGAAAATTGTAAGAATGAACGCACATTCTGTTCTAGCAATCTAGCACCATAGCGCTCATATAAATTAGCTAAACAAATACCAGGAATAATGGCGATAAAAGACTGATAATCTTCATTATCAGATGATGCCGGCAAACAAGGAACAAGAAAACCTTCTTCCTTAAAATCAATTTCAATTGGAACATGAGATTCTTCAGAAATCTGGAAAATTTAATATATAACTATTTAACCATTTGTAAATGAGTAGTTTATAAATTTTGTTTCTGAAACAAGAAACAAATCAGGAACAAAAATGGTTTTTTAGGTAAATCCTCGTTTTTTTGTTTGCATTACTTTTCATTCCTTTCACTTGCTTGCAATCAAAGCACCAATCCAAGCTATTACTATGCTTTCTCATCCTGATTCAATATATGTTTTTTCATATATCCAGGAATTCGCAGCGAAAAGAGAAAAGTATTGTTTTCAATGATCGATATCAATATGTGCAAAGTTAAAAATAATCATCCAAGCAATCAAATATTTGTCTATTTTTAGTTTACTTTAGTTTAGCATATATATAGGCTAATGGACTAAACTAAACTGTTTTTGCTCACTCTGCCACTCCCTTTTTAGACAGCAGAAAGTGGACTCCCTTTGACTCCGTCCTTTCTCTTTTCGCTGCAATATATTCCTTTATAAGTTTACGAGTAAATATTTGTCCCTATAAGCATTCGACTTCGGGCTATTTGATGAATTTGCCGCAAAGGTATTTGTCATGTCTTTCTTGTATGCAAGGTATCCTTGAGGTTCACAACAAAATCTCCACCTTAGCGGTAGTATTTGGTCGTGAAACCTTGCATAAAGAGCCATGACACCTTATGAAGCGACATAATTAATCAAGCCTGAAGTAGTAAATGCTACATGAGGGAAAAAAGAAAACTTAAAATAGAATTATATGGCAAATTATGCGACAAACATTTTCTACGCAAGTACGGAAAACCAAAATGACCTCAATAAGATAGAGGCTTTCTTGGATGACAATTTCAGTTGTTATGCAAACAAGTATGGCAATTCTGTTGATGCAGAATTTCCTTCCCGGTGGGAATATCCAGAAAAAGAAATGGACCAATTGGTTGCCTCACTGGAAGCAAAAGATAAAGTCTATATTAAAATTCTAACTTATGAATTTGAAAATGAATATGTGAGTTTTAGAATCTTCTTTCAAGGCAAGTGGGAAATAAAAATATAATAGTGATGAGCAACAGAACATTTGATAACGAAAGCGATATTATAGGTTTATCCTGTACTTTATCCACGGCTTATAAAGGCTACACGGAAGGTGTAATTGTGGACGACTATGGCACTACCATAGTTGTCCGCCTTGAAAGCGGCAAAGAGATTTCAGTATTCCGAGATGAAATTATTATTCATGATTAAGCAATATGGCACAGATAGCAACAAAATTCGTTCAATGGGATGTTCCGGAGCTGGCAACATTACAAGGCAGCCGAGTGTATAAGTTGCGGGAACATCTGAATAATGGCGGCAAACTCAATAGAGAAGACAAGAATTGGATTACTCGCAACGTGAGCGAAAGCACCTATTTCAAACGGGGGATTGCCTTGAGCGGTTATCATTTTGATTTTTCCGATGTTCTCAAGCGGTATTTCGTCAAACAATACGGGCATATCCAAGAATATTATGCCATAGACAAAACCGCATTACGCTCAATACTGTATGGCAGGATTGAGGATATAGTTGAAGTAGTACGTTAGAATACATGGCTTATGGGAAAATTTGAATTTTATCAAGACTGTAAAGTCACAAGTTGGGAAAGAGACTATTTCACTGTGGAAGCCAACAGTTATGAGGAAGCAGAGGCAATCGTCCGGTCCTGGCGTTGCAAAGATGTTTCGAATATCATTGACAGCCGTCTTTCTCATGGAAGAAGTGAGGCTTTGCGTGATACTTCCGAGCTTTTGTTTCCCGAAGAAAACGATGGTTACTCGACTATTGAGATTTTCAACCAGGAAGGAGAATCTATCATGACTAATGCACTAAACGAAGACAATTATGAACGTAACGATTGAACACCCTTTTTGCCCTTACTGCAGCGAAGTGACAAATCTATATTTCAGAATTATTAACACGCTTCTTTTTTCAAAAGACGAAAACGAACTTCGCACAAGCATGGAGAGTCTAAAGAAAGAGACCCGGCTTGACGAGTATTTCACGTTCGGCTATGGGGCACACCATCTTTGGATATGCCAACGAAAACCGAGCGACAAAAACAAAATCTTTCCACACCGCATCATGATGATCCAATTCTGACATGGAGCCTCTGTACTATACGGACTGGAGTTGAATATTCAGTTCCAGCCCGTAACTTCATTTACCGCAATAACCTTTTATATCCAAAACTTCATTGAGACGCAGATGGCCATTGGCCGGACAATGATTTTTGCCGGATTATCCATTTATATTCTCTTTTGGCTGCGCCATATCCCTTTATAAAATAGAAGCTGAAACTCGCATAACGCGCCCGTTCCGCTTTGTCTCCCAATCGGGCTTCAGCCCTTTTTTCATTTTGCCTTCTTTTCCCTCATTTCTCTTGCCGGATAAAGGCTGCAACACCGATACGCCAGCACCCCTTTGCCAATTCTTCGTCTTACGGCCTTTCCCACGCCGCAGCTTATACGCTTACTGCCAGTACGGCATATCATCCTTGCCGCTTCAAATCATGAGACATGGTGCTGTTTCCCGCCAGAAGCTCTTCTTCCTATGCCAGCCGAGAGTTGAAACCAATTCGTGCCCATTGACAGCACCGTCCGTCTTTATTATTCCTTTAACCAGTTGCCAATTGTTTTTCCTCTTCTTTTTCGTGACTGCTTTCTATTGAAGTCGCCATATCGTTTTTCGTTGCAAAGTTAGTATGCAGCCGGGCGCGACCCATGGTCTTGACCAATGGCGTAACAGTACAAATCTTCCTTTATCAAGCCTCCGGTTTGGGAGAACCCCAAAATAAAGAGTATTTATACGTTATCCTTGGTGCATCCCTTTACTGCACCTACTTTTTATGCACCGTAAAACTGATTTATTAACTTCAAAAAGCAATCGAAATGAAAAAGTACGAGAACAATTTCGCAGTAACCGGTTATGTCGCAAAAGACGCCGAGGTTTATCAATTCACCAACACAAGTGTTGCACGTTTCCCTCTGGCTGTTGCCCGCCAGGAGAAGATCGGCGAAGAAACCAAGCGCATATCCGCTTTCATGAACATTGAAGCGTGGCGCAAGAATGAAAATTCCGGGTCGTTTGACCAGCTTACCAAAGGTACGCTGCTGACCGTGGAAGGCTACTTCAAGCCTGAAGAATGGACTGACAAAGATGGAGTGCAGCACAACCGCATCGTGACGGTTGCAGTCAAATTCTATCCGGCTGTCGAGAAGGAGGAAGAAGTTCCTTCGAAACCGGCAAAAGAAGCGAAAAAGGGCAAGAAGTAATCCCTGTTTTCCTGACAAAGCGGCTTTCGGGCCGCTTTTGTTATGCTCGAAGCCTTCCGTAATATAGCCTTTTGTATTTCACGTTTTCCCCTTTTATTGCAATGCCTGAAATTCCCTACACGCCTATTTCGAAAGCCCGGTTATTTATTCTGCAAAGTTTGATTGCCGGTTGTTTGTCCTGTCAAGGAACGCTTATGCTTGCTGCTGAAAAATCTTCCTTTCCGACATGTCGGAAAGAGTATTTTTCGCATCCTCCTTGCCTGACAGACCGCCAATCTTGTGGGCAGAAAAATAATCAACCTTCCGATACAGGATGTATCAGAGGGAAATAAAAACAACTAAAAATTTTAATGATATGACATTCAGAGCATTTATGGCAGAGAACGGGTATAACGTACAGACTACTTTTTGGGAAGATTTTTCAGCGGCCGACATTTTCGGGTTATCGGCTATTCAGGACACTTTCAACCGTGCCTTTGAAGAGTGGAAAGGCAACTGCAAGTACCTTACGGAATTGGTGTTGGTATTGAATCACAAGATATGGCAGCACTATAAAACGAAACCGAATGTGGCGGCGTTGTATGATACACTCTGGAGACAGGCAGACCAGTATGCGGTTGAGAATCTGAAGGACGAAGAGTTAAGCTATTATTATGACGTAACGGACTGATTGTATAACAAGTTAATGTAAATTGAGTATGAACACGAATAACAAGCCAAGCACAGCAGGAAGGACAACGGCTGATGATATATTGCAACGAGACGCACGGTTCAGATATATGCTGTTAGCCAGGATGCAGTCAGATTGTGAGTATTATTTGGATTACGGAGGCAGAGACCCCAAACGCCTGTGGGCAGGTGATGAAGAACGGCAAATCGATTTAATGATAAAGTTGCACGACAGCTTCAAGGAAGGAGAAAAGCCGCAGTGGCTGACAATGGACAAGATTTTGGAATACAAAAAGGAAATGAATAAATGACACCAAGCCCCCTAAAAGTCAAGCAAAACCTTTGGGGGGCTTATATTGATATAACGAGGACGCTATTCATGACGCAGTTTTCCTCTTTTAGTTTTCCTTTTTTACTGTTCCCTTGCGTGAACAGTTGGCAGCAATGATTATTTATCATGACGGAAGCTGCTTTTGCTGAATCCGCCGAATATGCCCTTCACGATTTTGCAAAAGACATAAAGTACCAATACTACGACTATAATTTCTCCCATATCCTTTTTTATATTTAGCGTTACAAATTTCCAATAAGGGTCAGAGGCTTCCCTAAATATACTTAAACTGACAGGCAAATCCTTCACTAATATGGCATCGGTTGCCTTGACTTCCTATTTCCGATTTCCAGGTACGCGGCCAGGTTTCCTGCTGAGTGCCACATTGTACTTGCCTAAAATTTGGTACACAGTACTTTTGCTCTTGACATTGCAATGCGCCATGATTTCATTGACTGAATACCCGTTGTTGTACATGTCCACAGCTATTTTATCCCGCTCGGTCTTGCTCAACATTTTGCTCGTCTTCACCGGTACACTGATACTCTGTTGCAGGCGTATCACCCGGTCAGATGACTTGCGTAATACAGCCACTTCTTCCGGAAGAGATCCGAACATGGTCAGCACCTCCGCCGCCGTCGTGTCCGGAAACAATTCACCACGGGAGTCAATCTTGTCATGGATGGAAATAATGCGGACCACTTTGATCCGGCATAACTCTATCAATGCGGCCAACTCCCTCAAACCGCGCACGGCGTTACTGAATTTCGAGACAACCAGTTCGTCCCCTCTCTCAAGATTTGTCATGAGCTGTTTCCAGCGAGGTCTGAGCGTCTCGTGCTGGACTGATTCCTCTATCACTTGTACACAACCGTACTGGCACATCCATTCCTTGTCCGCATCATATTCATCATACGAATTTGCCTTAAATATATAACCAACTTTTGCCATGTCAATATCCAATACAAATGATAACAAGTGCAAATATACAAGTTTTATTTGAGTGGCCAAATCAAACCATTATAAAAATCGAACTATTTATTTTTTCGTCCTTTTTCCTTTCACTTGTTTTCATTGATAATCATACTATTAAGTACGATATTGAAAAATGCACAAAATACAGTTCCAATGGTATTAAGTATAGAAAATTATATATAGTTTTGCGTGAAATAGTACGAAAACATATAGTATGAAAATTCAAAAAACGAACCTTAAAGCATCAAGTTTTTTACACATGATAGCTGCCGCTTCAATCACGGTATGCATGTTCACATCATGTAATGGCGGATTGACTGAACAGTCCGAAAGCGATCCTGCCGGTACATACAGAAATTATCTGCTCGAAGTAAGGAAGATGAAATCTATTTCATTTGAAGAGCTGTCAGAAAACCTTTGCCAATGGCAAGCCATAAGAGATTCCGTTTTTAACCATGTCCGGCAGGACACGGTTGGGATCCATGGTCAAGACCTTCGTAAGACATGCGAAGGCATACATGATTCCCTACGCCTGGAGTTCTCGCGTCTGGCTTTGTCAAGGCCACGTTCCTATCAGGAGTTATTCCTATTGAAAAGAAAACTTTCATCTAATGACAAAGACAATGGATTAATCCGGACCGTGGAAAAGATCCGTCCATTCTTTGAGTCATTAGATAAACGCCCAATCCATAAGGGAGACAGGAAGCAAATCATTTCGGATTATCGTACTTTGCTGGCCAACACTCTCCGAAATGGCATACACGGGACAGATGACATGACAGAGTTCATCGGAAAAGAGGATGCTATTTTTCGGGCGTTCTTGCCATATCTGTGCAGCATTGGTGATGAAGACATTTCCGATATAACGCGTGATACGGAAAAATGCTGTTTGCAGATTTTGTTTGCCGCCGAACGTAAAGAGATACCTCACCAGGATGCCCTCGTTTACCTGGCCATGCGAACCAATCGCAGACTGATACTTAATACCGGAACCTGCATCAATGACATTCATAATCAAAAGGTCCAAACAAAAGCACAAGCCTACGCATATATCTGGATGCTTATGCGCCCATACGTTTCTATGGACAGTTTCCACCTGTCGATGCTTTCTTCCAAAGACCAGGAACAGCTTGAACGGTTTGCCGTACAGACTCCGGCCATATTTGAGACTTTGTGCCGAATCTTGAACTCGGGAGACAACCGCCTGGATGAATTACCCGGAATGCTTATGGAGATTTACATTCACACGCTATAAACATAAAATCAAATGAATATGCTACGACACTTTCTGAAAGACTTTATGACGTTTGTCCCCCTTCAGTTGCCACAGCTGCTCGATGTAACCACTATGGAGGAGCCGCAGTTTTACGGGGACTATGTCCTGCTGACTTTTCCATTGCATGATCCTTATGACCTGGAAGAAGTGATGGATATGCTGGAGGATGATATGGAACTGATTGTGCTTTATCATCACATTCCTATGCAAGACGAACCGTTCGGCCATAGTACATGCGCTTACTCCAATCCATCTTTCGGCCAAATGTTCAAGGTGAACGCTAAGACTGATTCCGATGGCAAGGTCCATACCGTCCTTGTAACCATATATGATTCACTTGAACAAATGTACGGGGATCTCTGCCTTGACTTGCAACTCCATTCTAAAAGCGGAAAGCTGAAATACCAGAAGAACAAGGAGGACATACTTATTGACTTTTTATAAAAACAACATCATCATGAGAAATACATTATACAGGCAGATGGTCTATTGGATCAATGCCCACCGAACATGGATAGAGGTCGCAGACGACAACCTCTATAAAGAACATATCATCTCAAGAAGTGACAGGACGGACTACCTTGTCTCCCGAACTTTGGTCCTGCGGGCGTTCAAGACAAACGGAACATACCTCGAAGGTACCACATGGGCCATCCCTGAACATGAACTGAACAAAGCTTTGGCTATCTATCGCAAACAGGACCGGTCATTCAAGCAGCGAATCAAAAAAGCTGCAATGAACCTCACGGCCGTGGATGCCGAAACCATTATCCGCTTGGCAACTTATGATATTGTCCACTTGGAACTCAGAGCAACACCTATACACGTACCCGAAAAACCATATTACTTATGTTACTGAAAATATTGCAACTCATCTTTTGCGTGACCCCTCTTGTACTGTCATTGATATTGTACAAAAAGCCATACCGGTTTATGGCAAAGTTTCACGCTTCCATGAAACAAAACATCAGAGCCCGCAAACTTTATACACGGGTGATTCTGTTCCTGCTACTGCTTTTCCACTATGTCTATGCAAGTGGACATGCTGGTGAATTCGGCATCCTGGTATCAACCGTTATCTGTGCCGCTATGTTCTCGTTCAAGCTGGCGGACAGGTGTCTGAGCCGTTTGCATGATTCCATGGGTCTGTTTGCCGGCATCAGTGCTATAACATTGGTCAGCTGCTTTGAACCGTATCTGTACACTACTACCGTAACTGCGTACTATATTCTTTTGGCAGCCCTGTTCTATCCCTCTGCTCCGGTCACAGCCGAATGCGATGATGAAGAAAAAGCTGAAGGAACGACAACGCATCCTGAAACGATATCCGAAAAGAAACACGATAATCATCACGCGATGGTGTCTTTGAAGCGGACAAAGGCAGCATTTCAGAAACTCCGCACTGTAATAATCATTAAAACAAAGTAAAATGGAAAATAGTCAAGAGAATACGACCTTTATATTGGCAGATGTCAAGGTGTTCGATTTCCTGAAGGAGAAAGCCGGAGACCGTAAAACGAAGACGGAAGCGTATTGGGACTTGCTGGACAGATCAATGGCAGGTTTTGTTTCTCCATTTGTAAGAAAATTGGAGCGAAAACTTCTTCCCAACCAATGTCATGTGACAATCTCCGATCTTGCAGAATTCTGGCATTGGCATCGTGCCACTGTCCGAACCTTTCTGGATGCTCTGGAATCTTTCGGGCTACTTGAACGCACAAAACTTAATAAAAGCGTCATTATCACCATGACCGTGCAGTCTGGAAAAAATGCAACAGCCGGAACTGAGCAGGATGAGCCGGACTTTGCCACACGAATCGGCAGTATATTGTCCGAATGGGTCATCGGCAAAAAGACATCGGAGGATGCCGGTCATTCATGTGGTCAGGCTCTTTGCCAGGCATTAGCCGCCATTACCGGTAAAGATAATTCTCAGGCTTCCGGCAACGGCACCGATACGGTATCGGCAGAAGTCGTCAGACAGGAAGAAAAACTAAGGGAAACAATATTAGAGTGTATTGCCAATGCCGCTCTCCAGCGTGTGTTGCGTAAGTCAAGATTCGATAACAGTTCACAACTGTCGCAGTTCTTCACCCTTGACCTCGGCGGTGAATGGGGCGCGTTTATCGAGACCGCCAAAGAGCTTGCGGAGCTTGTATTTAATCCCGAAACATCCGGCGCAGGTGTTGATATGGACAGGAACAAAGAACTCCTTAAATCGTTCCGTATTCCCTTTTTATCGCTTGCGGCAAAAGCCCAGACATTGTCGGACTGAACCGGGAAACGAAAATGAATTGTATAACCAGGAACAATCCATCCCTATCTCAGTCCTGACATCCTTCCAGTTTTATGAGGCAAGTGGGCTTGCCCACATGCCACGAAACAGAGGGAGTGGGTAGCCTAATACCCCTGCCGACTAACGTCGCAGGGAGACATGTCCGAACAAGCAGCAAGCTGGGACATGATGGATTGTACAAAACAAAACGGAAACAATATGGCAAATGCAAAACAGGTACTTGACGTACATGTATCCAAAGGGATAACAGTGGCTCAGAGTAATGAACATATGCGCAATTGGACAGAGAAAGGTTGGAAAAGGGCAACTGACCTTGGTAATTATGACCCGACACGTGAACACCTGAATTTTGAAGTCGTATCAGGAGGTAAGATCCGTCCTATCGACAAAGGCCGGAGCATTCCTGAGCGAATGGCTGAACTGTTGCATAAACGAGGCATAAAGGATCCCAATGAAGGTTTGGAAGAACCGAGATTCCGTACAGTCGTAAATATCATTTTTGGGGGCTCTCGCACACGGATGCAGGAACTCGCATTTGGCAAGCAGGAAGTCGATTTTGAAAAAGGTGCGGACAATAGACACATAAAAAGGAAGAGTGAGATTGAACGTTGGGCAAAGGATGTCTATTCATTTGTCTGCGGCAGATATGGTGAACAGAATATTGCCGCATTCATTGTACATCTGGATGAGTTGAATCCACATGTGCATTGTACTTTGCTGCCAATCAAAGATGGGAAGTTTGCGTACAAGGAGATATTTGCCGGTAAGGACAAATATGAATTCAGCGAGCGCATGAAACAGCTTCATACGGACTTTTATGCAGAAGTCAATAGCAAATGGGGCATGTCCAGAGGCTCAAGTGTTTCCGAAACGGGAAAGAAGCATCGCAGTACAGAAGAATACCGTCGTATGCTGTCAGAGGAATGCTCTACAATAGAAGAGAATATCAGCCGCCATCAGCAAGTCCTTTCCTCTCTCCATTCAGACATCCGGATGGCAGAGCGCAGGGTCAAGGGCTTGACTTCAATGGTGGAAAACTTGAAAAAGGAGCAGGCCGAAAAAGAAGCCCAATTGTCGGCACTCAAAAATGATATGGAAGCCCGGAAAGGTGATGCACAGACTTTATCTGCCGAGAAAGAAAAGCTCGAAAATGAGCTGGCCGCTATCCAGAATAAATTGGCAGACAAACAGGAGAAGCTACAGACCGCTGACCGACAACTTTCCGAGCTCAAGGAAAATATGGATGCCATTCAGGAGCGGACAGAAGAACTGAAGGAAGAAGCATACAAATACTCGCGTGATGTACATTCCAAAGTGGACAGTCTGCTCAAGGATGCCATGTTGGAGAATATGGTCAATGAGTGGCGGGAAATGTCGGCACAGATGAAGCCTTCCGAACGGCAACAGTTCGATGACACGCTCCTGTGTTCCGTGGCGGAACGGGGGACGGAAGTCATGCGCTGTGCGACAATGCTGTTTCTTGGAATGGTCGATGATGCCACAACATTTGCCGAAACACATGGCGGCGGAGGTGGCGGAAATGACCTCAAGTGGGGACGTGATGAAGACGAGGACAACCGTGCCTGGGCTCTCCGGTGCATGAAGATGGCAAGTCGCATGATGCGTCCTTCCAGTGGCAAAAAAGCCAAACGATAAATGGCAGAAATGTATTACAATCAAAGTTATAACAAATAAAAATCATTTGAATATGACAAAACAAATCATTCTTATCTTTGCCGTTCTCTGCTCCGTGCAGGTACAGGCAAATTCACGATATACAGAAAGAGATACTGTACAACATGAGTTCTTCCATGATGCCACAGAACTGTTCCAACCCCTCCAGCCGGTCTATCTTGACGGTGTGGTAGTGCCAAGGACCGGGAGTGGCAATTGGTTTGTCAGTGTCACCGGAGGTGCAACCGCTTTTCTCGGAACGCCTCTTGGCTGCGAAGATCTGTTCGGACGTGTGAAACCCTCGTACAACCTTGCCGTCGGAAAATGGTTTACTCCTGCCGTTGGCGCCCGCATACATTACAGCGGTTTGCAATTCAAAGATGCCGGGTTATCCACGAAAAATTACCATAGCGTCCATGCAGATCTGCTATGGAACATGCTTGGTTATCGGTATTCCGGACAGGAGCAGACACGCTGGGGACTTGCCCCATTTGTCGGAGTCGGACTGATACACAATTCCTCCGACAAGACTTCTCCTTTCGCCTTCTCATACGGTATTCAGGGACAATATCGGATTTCAAAACGGGTAAGTGCAGTACTGGAGTTCTCGGGGACAACAACCTCACAAAAATTTGATGGCTATGGCCGAACAAACCGCCTGGGTGATCATATGGTATCACTGACAGCCGGATTCACCTTCCATCTCGGGAAAATAGGTTGGAAACGAGCTGCTGATGTCACGCATTACATCCACAGGAATGAACAGCTCATCGATTATTCCCGTGCCTTGTCCGAGAAGAACAGCCGCTATGCCGGACAACATGACCGCGACAAACGAACGCTTGCTGAACTGAAGAAGATTCTGGAAATCGAAGGTCTGCTTGATACCTACGGGCACTTGCTGGAAGATGAGAAGAATGGACAACAAGGATATCCTGTAAACAATTATAGTGGGTTGAACTCATTGCGTGCAAGACTGAAACACAGACATTGGGACGGAATATCCCCTCTCGATACGGCATTCATTCATAACAACAATAACAACAAGGACAAACAGAATCCGGATTCCCTGGTATCGAATAAATTCATAACGGCTGAAGGGCACAATCCCATGGTTGTGAATCATGTCTCGGATAGCTGTATCGGAGCTCCTATATATTTCTTTTTCACTCTTAACACGGCCCGCCTGACAGATGTTTCACAGAAACTCAATCTGGATGAATTGGCAAGGGTCGCAAAGAAATATGACTTGCATGTAAGAGTTACCGGGGCTGCGGACAGTTCTACAGGGACATCCGGCATCAATGATTCATTGAGCCAGTCAAGAGCGGACTTTATCGTTTCGGAACTGAAACAGCGCGGCATTCCTGCAGAAAGGATCACAAAAATCAGCAGAGGTGGAATTGCCGACTATCTGCCGACCGAAGCCAACAGACACACGAAAGTTGAACTGTTTTAGCCATAGAGAATCTATTATTAACCAAAAGCCTCTCCGCTGTGAAGCGCAGAGGCTTTTTACTTGATACCTGGTATGTACGTATTCCGAAAGGAATCATTTGGAGGCTTCCAGTGATTCTTTTCTGAACTGTTTCAGAAGCTTTTCAAGTTCAAGTGACGCTTTACGGGCACGCATTCCTGCTGCCTTATTGCCTTTTTCAATCTGAAGTTTGGCATTCTCTGAAAACTGAGCGAACAATTCGCTGATCTGAGCAAATGAATTTTCCATATTACAATACATTTATATAATACAATACGTTGGCAAAGATATTGAAATATATCATTCTTTTGTCAGAACGCGTTCTGTTATATCATGAATAGCATGATAATGCCATTTTTATACCCATTTCTATATTCAATAAATTGATATTCTCTCTCATCACCGGCTTTCCTTGGCGGAGAGATTTCATATGCAAAGGTACAGCGACGGACGGTCGCCAAGTACCGCTGTGCTAACGGCTCCCGGATCTTCACGGCAGCCTTCCACAAATCGAAGATTTGGGTATTCCGCTTTATCCTGTCACTGTTTACTTGTCTTGTTCGTCCTATGCTCGCTGTCTGTCCTGCATAAAAATCATTCCCCGACAAGAAGCCGGAAGAGCTTCGATAAGAGGGATAACAAAAACAATGTTCAACAATTAAATTATTACGATTATGCCGAATTGGTGCAGTACTGCGTATGTGATAGATGGCGACGCAAAAGAAGTGAAGCAACTGTATGAGTTGATGAAAGGACTGGAAGAACGTAAGACACCTTCAGTAGAAAACGGATTTGGGACTACTTGGCTGGGATGTCTCGTGGATGCTTTGGGTAAGGATTGGAACGATGTACGTTGCCGTGGCTCTTGGAACGGACTTGAAATGGACGGTGATGTATTGAAGTTTTCAACAGAAACAGCGTGGGCCCCATGCAGTGAGACATTTGACCTTGTGAGGGAAGCGTTCCCCAATCTTCGTTATTACTTTCAGGCGGAAGAGCCAGGCATGGAAGTATATGAAACAAACGATGAATTTGGTACATATTTCAGTGACAGGTTCTTCTTGGACGCATGTTCCCCAGAGGAAGAGTATCTCAGTGAATATTTCGAGACCCAAGAAGATGCGTTCGCTTGGCTTGAAGAAAAATGCGGAGAGCCGATAAAGTCAGCAGAGGATGTCAAGGCACTTGACGAACGCTGGCAAAGCAAGAGCGAAGATGCCTTCTGCTACCTGCATGAATTTCAAATAGTAAACTAATTCAATCCGACATCAGCAAATGATTCCCGAGCATTATTTGTTCGGGAGTCTTTTCTATACTTTTATAGACCGCCTGTTTTACAAAACTGCGCTGGAGGTGCATACCCTTTATATTCGGCCAGGTTATTCCTCTTGTAAGAAATATATGATTTCCTACCTGCCGGCACTTTCTTGTCGGAGAGATTTTATATGCGAAGGTACAGCGACGGACGGTCGCCAAGTACCGCTATGCTAACGGCTCCCGGATCTTCACGGCTGCCTTCCGCAAATCATAGATTTGGGTATTCCGCTTTATCCTGTCCACTGTTTACTTGTCTTGTTCGTCCTATGCTCGCTGTCTGTCCTGCATAAAAATCATTCCCTGACAAGAAGGCCGAAAGGCTTCAAGAAAAGGGAAATAAAAACAACAACTTAAAATTCAGAATTATGCACAGCAGAGTTTTTCAAATTTCAACAACACAGATAGACAAGGAAAACTATCTGAACGAAGACACCCTCAATCAGGGCGACAACAGTTTTTACGATTATTGTGCCGACATCAGCGATGAAGAGCGCAAGGAAGAGATAACCAATTTAGTCAATTCCATCCTGCCGAAAGGAATGTTCGAACTTGTATCGGAAGACACGATACGTTATACAGGTGATGGCATGGAACAATGGAAAGAGAAGTATGTCGCAGAAATCCGGAAGAAAGCGGACGCAATTACTGTCGAAAATATGTTTGAGTGGAGTTCTACATATTACCTCAAGCAGGCAATAGATAATCCGCTGGATACCGGCTATCATTTTTATCTGAATGGAGACGGATGCCAGTCATTTGCCGAGCCATCCTTTGAGTTCATGCTGTTTGTCAGCTCTCTTGAACCCGGAACTTTGCTCTATGTCGGAGGCGTCATTGATTATCACTTCTGACGGTATATGTCGTATAGCCACCCGCTACCATGCGGGTGGTTTCCCCCAACTCATTTAATGAAGTACAGCAATCGAAAGTATTACAATGAAGACAAAAACACTCCATAGTCAGGATGCAAAAAAAGTTGGCATCAGCAGTTTTCCCAATTTTCACAAGTCAGGAAGCATCAGTGGAATGAAAAAAGCCTATTATGGACGGGACGCCCTGCTTGTGCGTTGTGGCAGTTATATTTACAATGTGTCAAGTGCCCCTGAAATATACTACAAAGTAGCACATTAGTATTTTAGTAAAGTAGTAAAATAGTAGAATAGTAAATAAGTAAAATAGTAACATGAAGACTTGCAGAAAAGATTTTCAAGGCAGGAAAAGCACAGCGGTTCTTAAATTGCTTTGCCGTAATATAGCTGCCGGACGTTTTAACTGGCGGAGATACTGTACGCCTCAGACTTATTTCGGTCAGGAGATTTGCGTTACACCATTGCACTGTTCCTATGGCCAAATCGGCTACACCGTGCATTTCCCTTACTCCAACATGCCGGAAGTGGAATATGATTGGGAAATGGGAAAATTGACAGTAGATGAAGAAAACTGGAAAGAATATTTCCGACATAGCGAACAATGACAAGGGGCTGGCATTCACACCAGCCCCAAATCCTTTTCATTCATCGTCGCATTCCACCGCTATATTCGGCCTCCTGCTGTTCCTCCCTGTATTCTTCCAGGTCGTTCAGTTGCTCATTCACGCCCTGGAGATTGGCATCCAGTGTCATGTTGTGGTCATAAGGGTAATGATGCTTCACGGTCATGCCCGCGTTGGTCATCGTCCCCACATCCAGCGAGTCCCTGTCCCTGTTGTAATTGACATGCAGCACGTCACCGTTCGGCATTTCGAAGACCGGCATCTTGTGCCGCGTCATTTCCGCAAACTGTTCTGCAGCCATTTCCCTCGCCAATGCCTTCACATCCTCGCTGGCCCTGTCAACTCCATATCTTCGGATATGGTCTCGTACTTCCTGTTCGGTGTATTTCAGCATCACGTCATAAGTTCCTCCTACACTACCGTTATACACGACAGCGAAATGCTGGTCTTCAATCAGCAGATCATCGCCACGGTTCTGCAAAGGAGAGGCATAGGTGTACTGTTCATCCATTCCGTTCCCGTCGTAATACTCTTTCGCAAGAGTGAGCAGCCCGTTGTAGTCCCCTTTGTCTTTCAGTGCGTCAAGTCGGTTGGTATCGTCCGCCATTTGCAGATAGACTACAGAAGCATAATATACCTTTTCCTTCGGGGTTTCCGTCCGTTCTTGATTTTCGGTCTTTTCCCTTTCTATATCCCTGGCTATCTGGTCTATTTTCTGCGTGATCATGGATGATGCCTTCTTCACGTCCATAAGTACGGTCTTAATGTACTGGGGTGACTCCTTCAGGTTATCCAGCCACGATTTCAGATACGGACAACTGTCCTCTTTTATATGTTTGGCCATTCCGTAGCGTTGGGAGATCAATGCACCGCACAATTCGGCCACAAGTTCTTCATCGCTATACTCCTTTGAACCGAAAGAGGTCGGTTGGAAACGGTTTAGCACACCTTCCGCACCAGTCGAATGTCCCATCTCATGGAACAGTGTTCCGTAGAATGCTTCCCCGTCCTTGAACTGCACCTTCTCCGGTACGGTGATTTCATTCTTGCTAATCGAGTAAAAGGCATCATCCTGATGTTTCACGTTGATGGGACATATCCATAGATTGTCGCGTATCATCCTCTCCACCGGTTCGAAGCTGAACATTTCACCTTCATGGACGAATGGACGGCCGTTTTCCTTTTCCAGCTTCTCCCACAGTTCAGGGCGAGCCTCTTTCAGATTCGTCTGGGCGACGTTGAACACGCGGAATACCTGCATCTTGGGATACACGTTATACTCTTTCTTTTCGTCCTCGGACAAGTTTTTGTAATCGTCATACTTGATCTTCTCCTTGGTCTCCTTGTGGATGCAGGTAAATGTGGTCAGCATGACGGGAAACGATTTCTCGCCTTTCAGTACCGATACCCTCGGCAGTTCCTCGCCGTTCTTGCCCGGTTTGTTCAGTCTCTGCACGCAATCAAATGTGCAGAATCTCGGAATAGTGTATCCTTCCTTTTCGCAGTGCAGCATGAGCATAAGCGCATTCATACCATTGTATTCGCGTCCGGACAGATTGCGTGGCCACTGAAGGCTGCCCTCGGTGAACCAGGGCTTCTTCCAGTCCTTGCTGATATTCTCCAGCTTTTCAATCATCATTTCCGCAAAGAGGTCGAGAGCCTTGTCTTCGCTGTTCGGCCCATCTGTATTTTGTCTCCTGTAGCCTGCCATAACCGTTACTGATTGGAGTTAGACGAATCTGCGACACATTGTGTAAGTTCCTCTACACGGCAGGATACATTAGGCTTACCGTTATGGACAGTCAGGCCCATCTCGCCCTTGGCATCGATCTTCACACCAGGCTGGAGCCATTCTTCACGCTGCCTGTTGAAGCAGAAGAAACGTACCCATTGGTACTCAAAGCCGTCAGCGACTTTCTCCGTGCTGAATGCCGAGAACATCGTGTAGGACTGGTCTTTCTTGTCCTTCTTTTCCTCGATGTTCTTTCCGACCTTTCCACAGAAAACCATCTCTCCTTTGAGAGTATTGGCCGCATCGGCAGCCACATCGCGGATCTCGTTTGCGAAAAGATTGAAATAGGTCCTGTCGCCCCTGTGCTTCAGGTACATCGTACCGTCAATCTCGACACGTGAGCCTTTCCTGTAGCAGGAGGCTTCCTCCTGACCGCCATCTTTGCTCACATCGATCTCGACAGGCTTTTCCTGACCGTCAGTTGCAGGAACCATTATCTGGAGAGGGAACGTAAAAAACGGTTTCCCCTCCTTGTTTGTGCGTGTAGTAGCATCGCGGTTGATAATACCGCATACAGTAACATTACATTTAATCATAACTCGTTTTGTTTTTAGAATGGTACATATCATCCGGCAAATGCTGGTTATATTGATGTTGAAGGTCTGAGAGCATATTCTAATCGGGTGCACGGATCATTGCCCAGACAAGCCATCCGGCAACGAGCAGCTGCACTCCCACGATAAGGAATGTTGCCGTCAAGCCAAACAGCTTGTAGCAGGACAGGACATACAAAGCCAGGTAGGATAATCCTGCCAGATACTTGCATAGCTGTATCATCACGCATTTTATCATATCGCCATGCTTCATCTTTTCAGATTTTCCGTTTGTCCTCGCTGCTCGGACATGCCCTGTTCGAAATTCTGTGAAGCCATTTCCGAAAGGATGGCAGTATTCAGCAATCCCGTCACGCGCATCCGCTTGGCTTCATCCGTAAGGCTACTGTTGTTCAGCACGGCCGACAGCCGGCTCAATTCTGCGGAACTCAACTCGCGCGATATATGCTGTTCGCCGTTATCCGCCTGAAGGACGGCTTTCCCGTTCTCTTTCATGGTCAGACTACAGCTTTTCATGTCAGGCAGCAGTGGTTTCAAGTCGATCTTTCCGCTATCCATGGCCCCCGAAACGGCGGCTTTCTGCTCTTCCTCGTTCTTACTGTCAATCTGAACGGCCAGCACCATCAGTGAGGTAAAGGCCGTCATGGCCATCTCCATGACAGGGTCATTGCATCCGGACATGCCGACGCCACTGTCCTCCGAGGACAGCAGCTTTTTCATCCAGTCTTCGGTAGAAAGAGGTTTCTCGATTTTGGGTTCTTCCGTACTACGGTATTTCGCGAGCAGGTCATTGCCGTTGTACAGCACCTGCTGCTTGATATTGCCTTTCTGCGCAATCTCGGCCAGATATGCAGCCGGGTCGATGTCACGGCGCGTCCCGTCCGAATGGATGTTCACCACCCCGAAATGCAGGTGCTCTCCTGTGGTCCGTGTCCCCGTGTTGCCCGAGGTTCCAAGGCGTTGTCCTGCCTTGACACTGTCTCCCGCCTTGACTGCGATATCGCCAAGGTGCATATAGGTACACTGCACCTTGCTTCCATCCGGGCGGCTGTATTCAACGGTTACACTCTTGCCTCCGGCAGAGTTGGCATTGCCGTTTACCGAAACGACCTTTCCGCCGTTTTCCGTGGCCAGCACCGCATCGCCTTTGCATCGTATGTCAAGCCCCTTGTGCATCTGCTGCTTTTCTTTGTCCATCGGGTCCTGACGCATTCCGAAAGCAGAAGTGACAAAGAGGAATTCCTTGCGTTCCACCGGAAATGAATAGGCTTCTGCCTTTTCTTTCTCCTGGAGAGGATTGCTTTCCAGACCGAACTGCTTGCCCTGCGCGGCCATTTCCTGCATGACCTGACGGTCGTATTTGTCCAGGCCGTTCTGCTCGATGATCTTCTGCAGAGTCCCGGCATAGTTGCCCCCGGTCGCGTAACCGGCTTTGGCTATACCTTCCGTCCATCCCTTGTAGTCATCGGGACGGAGATTGAAACATTCCGCGTAGCGGCTGTTCTCCTTAAGGAACCTCGAATGGTGTTCATAGGAGTCTCCTACGTTATCATAGCTGCAGAATTTCTCGTTCGGCTTGTCATCCGAATACAGGCTGTACCGGCCGCCTTCCGCAATCCATGACTGTGTGGCCTTGATGCCGAAATGATTGTTTTCCTTGCGGGCCAGTTCACTCTGTCCGTTGGAACTCTCAAGGATCCCTTGTGCAAGTGTTACCGAAGCGGGGATGCCATACCGGCGCATCTGCTCCATGGCGTACTCCGCATACTTGTCTGCATATTCTTTATTTTTTCCTGCCATATCATTACCTCCTCATGCTTGAACGCTGTTCATTTTCTTCCGGCTCAATCCTGCGTTCGGACTGTTTCTCCTGTGCCGTATCAAAGAGAGTCCGTGTCTGGCCGTTTCCGGCTGTCCTTTCTGTTATGCCCGTTGTTCTGTTCCGGGCATCCGCGAGTCCTTCTGCATCCCGTATCACCACTCTTGCACCGCTTCTCGCAAGTTTCTGAAGGAAAGTATCGAGCTGGCTGACTGGGAATGTCACGGAAGCCGTAAAGCCTTTTTTCATGTCAGCCTCGTGCTTCTCCATTTTCAAGGCAAGCGTTTCCGTTACCTTGACGGCATCCTCGTTATAAGCCGTATAGTTATCACCGGTTCTTACAAACTGGATAGCGTCCGGGTGTTTGGCCTTTATCTTGTCCCAAGCCTCTCTCTGCGGACTGACGGATTCAACGGTACGCTCTTCTCCATTCTGTCGGCTGACAGCTTCTCCCTGCCGTATCTCGGTTTCCTTCTCCTGCTTTTCCCCGGCGTGTTCCTCCTGCGACTGTCCCTTTTGCAGTATATCGGCAAACAGCGAGGCAGCCAGGTGCCGTTTGTAGCTGTCACGGTCTTCCGCCACCCACATGCGCTGCCATTGTTGCGGTGATACACTGCGCGGCTGCAGTTTCTGCCCGTCAATCGTTACGGCACACAGTACACCGTCCTGCTTGGTTTTGAACACGGACACACGCTGTATCCGGTTCAGGTCCACGTCCTGTGTCCCGCTGTTGAACAGATCGACTTTCAGGTCGGGCTTGATTTCAGCAAGCGCGTAATATTTATGAGCCAGTTCCATGCGGACCTTGTCTATATTATCCATGGACTGCTTGAGTGTGGAAAAGAAGCGGTTTATGTCTTCCTTGTCGGGGTATATGCTATAACCTCTCTGATGCTCCGGCTTTATATAGAGAGCCCATCGGTTCTTGTCGTCCTGAATCATCTGGATCTTGTCAAATCCTACTTCGTTGGCCCGTTTTACTGCAGGGCTCACGTTCAGGGTCGAAAGCACTTCCAGGGCCCAGTTGTTCAACCGTGCCAGAGAGACCTGCTTCTCGGCAAAATACTTGTCATCAGGTCTGTAACCCAAGGCTCCGTCCGGATTGAAGAAACGCACAGTCTCGATGCCTTCCCGACGTAAAGCACGTCCGATACGGGCTTTGTTCATGCCGGGAATCTCGTTGTCCACCTCCGGTGATGCCCCGGCGGGAAGGACCACATCAGCCGACTTTGATACGGGATCTATGACAAGAACAATGGTTTTCTTGTCCTTGTCCGGACGTTTCCGTAACTCATCGGCCACGAAATAATGCTTGGGCAGCTGGTCCTGCATGTCAGATGTCTGTTTCCTGTTCCGCAAGGTGGCATATTCGATTTTCTCTCCACGTTCCGCTTTACGGATAACTTCGAGAGCATTGTTCACGTCACTCTCGAGGGCATCTATCATATTCGGGTTCTCTTTGAGTTCCCGGTCCCAATATTCCACCAAACTGAGGCTTTCGTCAGACAAGCGGGCAGGCAGTCCCAGCTCCAGCATCTTGATTCCCGATGCTATTTCCACGACCAGCCGTTCCTGTTTGACGGCATCGTCGGAAGGCGGCATACCGTTTTTCATCACCATTCCCTCGCGGGCAAGCCGCTGCTGATGTCCGGTTGCACTCACTATCTGGCGCAGGGTTTCCTGCACATAATCGTTGTAATGGTCAAAGTTCTTTTGGCGGGGCATATAGACAGCATCTTTGTCCGTTTCATAATGGGGCATTCCGCTGCCATCGTAACGGACCGGCACAAGGTTGTCACGCATTTTCAGCAAGAAATCATTGAAGCGGATATGCATACGCCGTGTGTCTGCCTCCGAATATCCTCGTTCCATGGCATTCCCATCCTGTTGCAGAACGGCCCTGTAAGCCTCTTCGTCCACATGGGGAAATGTCGTCTGGTCTATATTGAACAGAGTGCGTATCTCTCTGTTATGTACTCCCTTATATTGTTTCTTCTGCTCATCGTCCAATGTGAGGTAGGTTCCCCGGTTGATGAACTCTTCAGGATTGTTCCTGTGGACATATTTGTTCCAGTTATAGTACAGGAACGGCACACCCTGTTCATGCTCACGTACCGACGTGCCGCGGGCCTTGGCATCACTGAACAAGGTGAACAGGTTCGTATTGCATCCGTTCCGGTCGGAATGCAATGCCATGAACAGTGCATTGAACGGGCTGGCCGACACGCCGTGCGGGTACAGCCTCGGATACCTCTTTCCAGAAGCGTTGAGCCAGTAACCATTGGCCTTCGAAGCCTCTCCCAAAGCAGTGGAAAGCAGACTGATTTGCCTTTCCTCTGCATTTTTCTCTATTTTGGATTTTTCTTTCATACAGTATATGTTTTGGGGTTATATGCTACTGGATACCTCGTGTACGCACGATAGTCTCCTGTTGGCCGTTGTCGTAATTGTCCGAGGCCCTTTGACGGAGCTGTTCGCTTCTGGCGAGTACGGCGTTTGCCAGCGTGTTGAGCGGTAAGGCTCCGGCCCGGTAAGCGTCAGTCACGGTCTGCGATAATTGGATAGTACAGGGTACACGGTCAATTGTCGCGACAAGCATGTTGCCTTGAAGTACGGGATTCGTGATGCGGGGATTGAGCGGTTCGTCAGGATAATGGCGGTATTGGGCTGCACCTCTATTGGCCGTGTTCATTTCGCCTTCTGACCGTTCACGCAGCACTTCATGCCCGGCCTTGTTCAGCAGGTTCGCCCCGCCGAGACCGATAAGGAGCATCTTCAGCAGCGGATTCCGCACAAACATACCGGCCACTATGCTGGCTATAGGCAGCAGGTTGTCCTTGATGTTCAGGGACTGTGTCTTGCCTGTAAATACTCCCAGCAGAATATCCGGCAGCATCGCCATTACATAGCCGAGATTGCCGGCAATGTCTCCCATGCCGCTCAGTCCAAGGGTGCCGAGCAGATCTTCCCATCCGCCCGTGTTGCCGTTGGATGCCGGCGTTTCAGACAGGTCATTCACGGGATGTACCCCTGTTTCCTGCATGACCTCCGGCTCTTTTTCCGGTTGTACCGTTTCCTGATGTACCTGTTCCGGCTCTTCCGCATCCGTTTGTTTCTTTTCCTCCAGACTTTTCAGGTAGGCTTCTTCCTGCCCCGGTGCGACGACCAGCGGCACATCCTTGTAGCGTTCCGGCCGTTCCTGTTTCAGCTTGTCCTGCAAGCCTTTCAGGAACGGGAACGGCTGCTGCTTCTTCATCCAGTCCGTAAAGTTGAAATTGCAGACCGGTATCTGTTTCTTCAGCTGCTCATTGGCGGTCGCCGTGAAACTGTCCTTGTCTGCGGTCATGGTGGCTGCTTCACGCCGGAAATCTTCAAACACATTGTGTTCGCTGCCGAATACACCCTGGCTGATACATTGTTCGACTGAAATCGACTTGGGGTCTTCCGGCTCCAAATGTGCCATGGTGGCGGAGACGGCAGCATCCACACCGATGAATCTGGCGAATGCCGCCCACGAACCGGCACCGCCCAGCATGACGGTATCCGCCGAGGCACCCAACAGCCATCCCGCACCCTGCTCGACCTTGCTCGGCCGGTAAGCGGCCTCGCCACGCTTCTCGATCTCCTCGGCAAGCGGGGAACGGCTCAACATCTGCGGCAGGCCGAACAGGCTTGATTCCGCGGCCTTGCGGATGATATAATCAGCCGAAGACTTGGGCATACGGTCTTTCACCAGTTTGTCTATCATCTGCTGTTCCAGACGATAGTCCATGTAGGCATAGGCGAGATCGCCGCCAAGCTGTTCCGACAGTTCGTCGTACCGTTCGCGGCCGATTTCCTTCACGACTGCATCACGCCATTGCCCGGCCATATACGCAAGGTCGTGCTGTATGTCTTCCGAAGCGGCGATTTTCTCCTTGCACATCTCTACATAATCTTCCGTTGTCTTGGAGTTCCATTCGCCGGTAACTTTGAGCAGCTGGTACGGGTCGTTCAAAGGTTGGGCTGAAGAAGCCATCATGCTGAGAACCCCGCCAAGGGAGGTGGAATATTCCTTCATTTCCTCACCTTGTTTCCGGGCAAGATAATCTCTTGTCTCATCCATGACGGAAGCAAGGTGGTAACGGAAATAGTCATCCGAAAGACGTTCCAGTTCCGCGAATCGTCTGCTTTGTTTTATAGTTCCGTCCATAAGTATCCTATATCATATTTATCTGTTTCAACAGTTGTTCTTTTGTCTGTTCAATCGCATTGTGGTACACTTCCATCTGTTTGGGGAAGAACTCCTCCAGCCATGCGTCTTTCTCGATGTTGTCATGGATGAAGCGTATCGCCTGTTCACGCTCTATCTCCACGGAGGCTTCACCTTCCTCCCGGTTGTTGAACCATGCCTTTGTCCACCAGCGGACACCGGCCCGGTCCGGATATACCGACACGATACGCGGTATGTCGAAGCTCTGGATGTCGATGTCGAGTTCAGCCAGCGGATCAATGATGCCGCTGTAGCTTACGGCTTCGTCATGGAGTTTTTTTTTATGTCTCCGCTCATGGTGGAGAGGTACACGTTGTGACGCAGGGCCAGGTAATGCAGGAAATCAGCGATGAGCAGGTTCTGTACCTTGCTGACCAGCGGGATGGATTTATGTCCCAGTCCGAGAGGATTGGCCATGCTCGGCATGTTCTCGTAGAAATATTCTCTCATCGCCCCCATGGTGAAGATGTGGCGCAGGGACTGCTCCGTGTGCTCGGGCAACACGTAGGCTCCGCGTTGCAGATCCTCCATGTAGTACGGCAGGAAACGCAGCATCAGTTCCTCGATTTCCCGTTTGTCCTTGTCGTAATCGGTCTTCACGGTCATTTCCAGATCCGGGAATGCCGCCGTTTCATGTCCTCCCGCCTGACGAAGCGCACGGATGTTGCCGTAAAGCATGGTCAGGAACTCCAGCGGGTTCAGTTCCTCTCCCTTGAACCGGGCTTCGACGTGCAGCCTGTCACCGCTCAAGGCCACAGTCTGACCGGCTTTCACGCGTTGCCCGAACTGCGCAAAGACATTTGACAGGTGTCCGTATGTCACCTCATATTCCCCGTACCGGATAGTCTGGCATATCCCGTGTACCGGATCATTGCCGACCCCTGACACGATTCCGCTCGCGACGGCAGACAGCCTGTAATATCGGGCGTTGAAGTCAATGCCATGGTGGAAAAACGGCTTGCCCGTTCCCGGGTCGGTCTGTTCGCCGTAACCGAGAGTCATTTCCACCTCCTTGCCCTGGGGCTCCTCGAAAGGCATACAGTAGCCGCTCTCGGAGTGAAGTATCATTTCTTCTGTATATTTCATTTCGTTCTGTATTGGTTCATAATGTTATCTTCTCATTCCTCCGTTATAGGTCTGTTCCTCGCTCTGGCCGGGGGAAGCCTGTGTCCTTGCCACGCTCTCCGTGTTCGTGTCACGGAAGACGCCTGCATTGTTGCCGATGAGCATCATGCCGAGGAAAGCCCCGGCGATCTTGCCCAACCACCCGAAACGTCCGAAAATGAGAAAAGCGGCGGCGATAAGGCCCGCGATACTCAATCCAGATACGTTGCCATGGCCGAGGTTACGGACAAAATTGCCGAGCATGTTCATGCCTCCGCCACTCGAAGCCTGCCGCAGGAAATTGGATACCCCGTCAAGTTTGGAATCTATTCCCGCCACAGCTCCGCTTAACGTGCCGACGGCTTCTCCGGCCTTGTCTGTCAGTCCCCGTACATCCTCGGCGGTATCTGCCAAGGCATCCGTGGCCGGTTCTCCGATGACCGCATCGCTCACGATGCGCACCACGCTCTTGTCTGTCGTCAGCTTTTCCCAGCCGACATAACCGATCGCACCTCCGACGGCGGCAGTCTTGACGGCTTGTCCGGCGCCCCGTAACGTCTGCGACGGATGAAGTGCCGCTTCACCCACGTTTTTCCCGGTTGCCAAAACAGCCTTGCCGGTACCTTTGGCCGCCTTGCCGCCATACTTCAATATTGTACTCCATACTCCCATATCTCGTTCTTTTTAAGGTCTTACATTTTTTCCGATCTGCTTCCATCTTCGTTTGGCGGCTTCCACAATGTCGCGTTTGTCCGCAACAGGGCGTGCGCCTTCGTCGATTTCATACCAGATGTCACTCATAGTCGTATATTTCACGGCCTTGGTCAGCCGTTGCAGCTTGGTGTTCATCAGCTTGAGCTTCGGCCTGATCCCGAAGACTATCTCCATGCGTTCCCTTTCCGTCATCTTGTTTTCCGCAAGACAGGCCATTCGTATGTCATTTACTATTTCCACACTGCCAAGCATCAGCTCCCGGTAAATCCTGTTGCGCTCCGTGGAAAGGGCTACTGCCAATGCGTTGGTCGTGCTCCGGCTAACCTGCCTGGTAAAATCTTCCATATTGTCTGTCAGCCTTGAGATTTCGTGATAAAAGCCATAAATCTGTGCGGCGTAGCAGACGATGGACCGGAAAGAATCCAGATACTTGTTGAACTCCCTTTGCAGGTCGGCCGTAGCCTGTACTTCCTCTTTCGTCCATATATGTCCGGTAGTCTGCAGCATCATCACCTTCTCCTGGTTTTTCAGCTCTTTCTGCGCCTTGTCCGTGTAGAGGAGTATCATTCCGGCCAGAACCGGATCGTTCTGTGCCTGTATCTTGCCGATACAGATGCCCGTCAGCAGCATAACTATCAAAATCGTCCGTTTCATCGCGTCATTCTTTATCGTGTCAGGGAGGCTGCCCGGCGCCAGCGTGACATGGCCATGCGGGCCACTTCACCGTTGTTGCGGTCAAGCATACCTGCCGTCACATTTCTCCATACATCATTGAAAGTATAGTACCGGATGCTCAGGTAGAGCAGATGCAGCTTCCGGCTGAAAGCCGACAGCCTGTCATTCAGCGCCCATAGCGTAGTGCTGCGCTCCGCACCGGTCAGCATATTCTCTTCACCGCCTTTGGCAACGGCATCGTTCAGCAGTGTATATACGGAGACCAGTTCCGTGGCCGTCTCGATATAAAGGTTGTTCATGCCCATACTGGCAACGATACCCTGCGGGTTGTCCTTTATCGCTTTGCCCAGTTTGCCCAGAGTCAGGAAGATCCGGACCCCGTCGTTATAGAGATGCGTACAGGCTTTCAGTGACGAAGCGTATCCGTTCACCGTCTTCAGGTAGCCGTTGTACTGTTTCTGCCATTCATGGATGCGGTTGAATTCGGCGGCGATGCTGTTCTGCAGGAGTGCCGTCTGCGTCTGTCCCTTGATCTGTTTTTCAATCTGGCCGTTTATCAGCTCGTTGCCCTCCGCCAGAGCAATCCACTCCAGCGGATTGGAAGCCGCTATCTGGGCTTTGGACACCTGCGGCAGAAGCAGGACGGCAACGAGGGCCAGACTCCAGTTAATGATTCGTGATCTCATATATTCCCTTTTTTCTTTTGTTGTATTCCACCCGTTCGCGGACAAGTGTTACTATGTCATCCCTGCGCCGGATACCGGTCAGATCAAGCCTGGGGGTATTCCGGTCCATCGAGAAAATGCTCACCGTCTTCAGCCCGCAAAGCTGCTGCAGCAGGCTTTGATTTTCCGTGAAGTCCACGATACGGTATAATTCCATATAATCTGTCTTACGCCAGATGATGCCATGCTCGCACACGAGCTGTTCGGACCCGATGCGATAGCGTATGCGTCGTAGATAGATGAACCTGTACACCAGGAACAGGGAAAGCAGAAGGGCGACCCACATGGACAGAGTCGTGAACGGCAAGCCGTCAATCCCGCCAAAGACCCATCCTGCACAGCATAACACAAGAATGGGCAGCTCGTTGATGACGAACTGTCCGGTGTGGGGCACAAACACATGAGTGCGGAATAAACGGTCTGTCTGCATGATGTTTTCGTTTTATCTGTGATAACTGGTCTGCCGTTCTTCCTCGTCCTGTCCTGAATGCCGTACTTCAATCGGATTGACCAGCCCCTCGGTCTCTTTGAGATACTCGGGATTGGTCTTGCCAAGCAACGCATCGTTCCAGTCCTTGTAGCAAGGCAGAATGGGAAATTCTCTGATATTTTCCGGGGAAATGTTCATCTGTCCGGCTATTGCCTTGAACTTTTCCACGAACAGCCGTCCGGCGGCATCATTGTCGAAACAGAGGTAATGGTGTGCCTCCGGTGTGGCGGCAAGCATACCCTTGATCTGACCCTCTGTAGGGGTACCGCCGGTAGATACATACACGCTCTTCCTGGATAGGTCCGGGTTGCTCTTGATCTGTTCCCGGTTGAGCTGATAGAAGGCCATCGCGTCATAGGCACTTTCAAACCATGCCACTCCGCCGACGGAATCCAGGTCACCCTTAAGGTTGGCTATCCACAGCCCCTCGCTTGAATTGCTGCCCTCAGCCTTGCCCTTGTAACTGCCGCTGCCGTCCGGACGCGGGCGGCCTCGTTCCTCAAGGCCGACAACCGTCCCCGGGTCTTTGGGCAAAGACATCGGAAAGGCAAGGTTCGTGTATCGGGTCCCGTCTTCACGGACTTTTGTCGCCAGGTAGAAATCTCGGTGGAAGGCATACTGCGTGTAGAGGTCGATTCCACGGTGTTTGAAGAAAGGATAGAACTTCTTCTGCGTATCCCTGTCCTGAGGGTTGAACCTGTGAATCTCGTAATCCGTTATGTCGAACGGTTTCACGTCCCGTTTCGGCTGGATAATCCGTGTACTGCGTTCCTCGATGGGATGGTTCAGCAACCGGTTGCACACGAGATTGACAAGCCGGTCCGGAGATACTCCTGCCCGGTATTCCGCGAAAAACTGCGGGTATTCCTTGATGAAGGATATGATGTTATAGACTTTCTGTTCCTGTGCCTTGAAACAGCACTTGCCGTTCGGCATCACGATGAACTTGTCGCCACGGATACGACGGCCTTCGCTGTCCATACGCACATACGACGGATAACGCAGACCGTCACGCTTGTTCAGATGATAGCCCGCGTCAATGAGTATGTCCTGAATGTTCAGTCTCTGTAGAAAATCATCGTATGTAAGGTCTCCGTTCCTCATAAGTTTACCTCCCCATTCTCATATCACCGATTTCCCGGTTCATCTGTGCCTCGAAATTCCGGATGGCAACATCCCTCGGAGTGTCAACACCGGGTTTGAAATAAGGACGCGGCCCATGGTAATGTTCCTCATAACACTCCGGCCCGTGATGGCATCTGAGATTATGCACGACCTCGGAAACCACCACGGCACCTGCTGAAAGGGCCGCAAGAATCTTTATGCCCAGTCCTTTGCTTGTTTCTGGACGGGGGCGCAGGTCTGCCTCGCTGAAGATCTTCGCGAAAAGTTTCGTCCGATGGTAGTCGTCCGTGGCGAGAAACTTGTCGTATTCCTTCTGGGTAATCTCGTGGCTGTAGGTCTGCCCGTCGATGACGGCGGTCATCCTGTACTTTCCCTCTTCCGGTCCGGGTTCCACGGCAATCCGGCTTATCTCGGTTCCATGCCCGCCGATCTCATCCGACAGCTGCAGGCTGTTGCCATAGTCTTCCGTCTGCCCGTTCGCCTGTGCGTATTCCTGGTAATGCCTTGCGGCCAGTTCCTCGTGCACTTCAGGATGGAGGCCGATGGCGATATGCTTGTCACTGTTCAGATCATCCAAGGTCACTTTATCCGCGAAATCTCCGGCAATGACCCCGTTCAGGAGCTCCAGACGTTGCTCAATGGAATGCTCTTCAAGAGAATTCGATGTAAGCGTTTTGATTTCCTCTTCCGTCAGGTCATAGACCATGTCCGCATTGACATTCTCGGACTGCACGGTGAGGGTTCTGTTCTCCGCATCGACAATAAGCCCGTGCGAAGCAAGGCACTCCGACCATTTTTCGTTCGAGAAATAGACAGGCGAAGCGACAAGCTCCCTGTACGGGCGGGCAGGTTCCTGGCTGCGGGGACGGCTGACCATCGGTGTAATGGCAGCCTGCAAGTCCTGCAGGACATCACGGGGCTGTACGGGTTGTTCCGGCTGTCCTCCCTTGTAATAAAAGCCGTAGCCTCCGGACTGCAGCTCGCCGGGCTTCATGCGTCCGTCAGGACGTTCGGGGACAATGGGCGCTCCGGGGAAAAAGAGCTGTCCGCCGACCCTGCGCAGATGAAAACCGCCCTGCTGGCGCGGTGTCCATCCGAGTATGGGAGGAAACAGCCCCCAACGGCCTGTACGCCCGTATTCACCCATCCCGATACGGTAGCCGTGCAGACCCATCGCCACACGTCCGTTGGCATTGCGGGCATGGACAAAGTTCTTGGGCAGATAGAAATCCCTTGCAAGGATGCTCGTGAGCACATTGTAGGCTTTCTTGTTGGCGGTGTTTGTTCCCCAGTCCGTAAGCGCCAACAGTTGTTTCTCGGTAATCGGATAGGTCAGCAGCGGCGAATCGTGTCCCTGTACGATCAGCTTGTAGCCGCCACCGTCAAATGCGATATGGGCTTGAAGCCCGTTGCGCATCAGTATGTCGCGCATTTCAGGCTGCAAGTCCATCGCTCTGGGGTTTGTATTGGTTCGTATTGCCATAGTCTGATGTTATGATTGTTATCCGCTATGCGTTTCCTTCCTCCATCGCCGCTTCCAGCTGTTCGTCCTTGTAGCGGACAAATTCGGCGGCAGAATCATTCCCGATAACGAGGTTGCGTTCCTCACAGTAACGGGCATATTCCTCCTGCCACTCCGCGGAAAAATGGTTCACATAGTCGAGCCAGCCGTATTCGCCGCTCTGCATTTTCTCTATCAATACCTCTTCGGGATAATACTGGTGCTGTGCCATATCAATCGGTTTTTATTTGTGAATAGCTGCCGAGCGGTTGCGTTCCCCGGCTTTTTTCTGTTCGTTCCACAACTCTTCGGTATATTCCTCTTCCGGAACATAGTCGAGGTTTCCGTCATCATCCATGACCCAGCAACCGTAACAGCCGAACGTGTATTTGTCCCATTCACGCTTGGACTGTTCCCTCCATCGCTGCTCGTCGCCGGTACAGAAACGGATACCGGTCTTGGAATGAAGGTCAATACATACCGTGACGGGCTCATCGTCCACGACCAGCGTCAGCGGATCTCCGTGCTGCATTCCGTTCACCTCTGTTGCACCGAGATGCAGCTCCTCGGCCAGCACCTGCAGATTGCGCCCGATGATGGGCGTGGGAACATACATGACCTGCTTCGTCCCCGTGTCAATCTGGACGAAAGCCTTGTTGTGCCTGCCGTCAGCAGTTTCCACATCCGCGATGATGGCCTTGCCCTCAAGCAACTGTTTCTGCTGCGTTTCGTCAAAGCGTTCCAGCGGCGAAGATTTCAATGCCGGATAGAAGACCACGTCCGTCTGGCCACCCTCCATGCGGATAAGAGCGAATCGGGTACGGCTTTCCACAGTTTCTCCGTGCTCGTCGGTGACACGCACGGGAAGAACGGGCGAATGGCGTCCGTTGTAAATATCATCAAGGACGTGCATCGGCAGATCCTCGATCATCTCCTGCGTGAGCCCGAATCGGGCAAGCGTCGAAAAGGGAATCTCTTCAAATTCAAAATGCGCCTTTTTCATACTATATCAAGTTTGTAAAATTATGTTCGGCAAATATAGTATGACCTTCTAAATTCAAACAAAAACACAGATATATAAATGATTATAATATACCATTTTTATAACATTAGTACGATTTTCTTTGAATAATCGTACTAATTGCGATAAAATATGCAAACTAATAGCAGAATGTATGGCCGTTCATGTCCAACATAAACAGACCATGCTAATTTTGCAGCATGAGAAAAATTTTATGGATGATTATATCAGGCATTTCGCTCAGTCTGATACCGGCAATGGCACAATTCAATACAGTTTCCTCCGCTTCCGATTACTATCGGGAGGAAAGTGTGCAGGCGGCCACGAAGGACAAGGAAACAGCTTCAGACAATACGGGTTCCGGGAAAGGTGTATCGGAAAACACCGGCAAATCCGGGGCTCGCGGCGATGTGCAAAGGCAGATGGTGGTTGAGCGTTACCTGAGTGTCAGTTATCCGTTACCGAGAATCAAGGTGACTTCTCCATACGGTTACAGGAAAGACCCCTTTACCGGCAAGCGTAAATTTCATGGGGGAATCGATTTGCAGGCACGTGGCGACAAGGTGCTGGCGATGATGGCGGGAACTGTCGTAAAGGTCGGGCAGGACAAGATTTCCGGCAAGTATGTTACGCTGCAGCACGGGAACTGCATGATCAGCTATTGCCACCTTTCAAAGATTCTCGTAGCCAGGGGAACAGCCGTCCGGCCGCGTGATGCGGTCGGTATTACCGGCTCTACAGGGCGCAGCACGGGAGAACACCTGCATATCACCTGCCGCCTCAATGGCAAGAGTGTCGATCCCGCAATCCTTTTTGAGCATGTCAGGAGAGTACAGCAGGAATGTGTTTCGGCACTGGCCGAACTATGACTTTTTTCTCCCTTTGATTGCATGGCTGATACTGTCGCCCCATACCGACATCCGGACGACGGACATCGGCGGCATGGAAAACGTCTTTCCATAGAAAATGGCGGCCACCACCTTGCCGCCGTGCCTTTCTATTTCCTCCTTGTAGTCGGACACACTCTGTCCGGTCGTCAGCACATCGTCAATGATAATGATTTCTTTTCCCTTTATATCACCGGTAATCTCGTAATTCCGCTCAAGGACACGGCTGTCCGCTCCGTCCGCTTCATGTAGGCTTTCCCGGGCATCGCAGATCACCGTATCGTACAATCCTGATGTCAGATCCGGCCTGTGCTTGCCCATATACCAGTTCAGCCGCTTGAACCGCTGTTCATACTTTATCCAGTTGCTGCACGGCATGAACATGATATGATAAGGCTTGCCGTCCGCCTGTATGGCGGTCATACATGCCTTGAAGAACTCGATGCCGTGTATCTCTCCCTGCTTGAACCCGTAGATGGAACGGCAGAATGTCCGTTGTGCTTCATTGAGAAAATCATTGTACCGTGACGGATAGTAATAGTCGTAAAATGCAATCCGGATTCCACGGAACTTGAACGGTTTGAGTGGATGCCTGTCTTCGAACCGGTCGGGATACATGCAGCAGAACATACGGCAGGCGTCTCGATGTCCGGCCATTACTGCCATACGGCAATAGCGGTCCCTTTCGTCTTCCAGGCTTGCCTTCCGTGCTGCTGCATACGCCGCATCACCGGCTTTCCGTCGCCAGAAAGCGATGACATGCAACATCCCGACCACTATGCCGAGCAACACCAGGAGCACAAGTTTCTCACTCATATTGAACCTTTTTACTTTTGCAAAGTAAGCAAATTATCGGTGCTGGCCTTGAAATGGAACCGGTAATTTGTTCGATCCCATTATATATCCTTCTTGCCGTCCCCTTTTACAAGTCTCTTCCTTTTTCCTATGGGGCTTCCTTTCTCTTTTCGTCGGCGAATATAGGACGAAGCGTATCAATGCCAAACCGCATTCCATTCGGATGACGAAAACAGACTGCTGCACAATCGGTTTTCTATCCGGATTTGGCTTATGATACCAGCTGCTTCATCCTCCTTATGCCTCAAAAAGTTGAAAATACAGCCCTCAGTTCAAAAAGAGGGAAATAAAAAACAGATTTTCAAACAATTAAAACGGAAAGAAATGAAAGAAGAAATCAGACAGGACGGCAGGACAATACTGTCAAGTGAAGACGGATTCAGCATCCGCATGTTTTTCAACAACCTGAGCGGAAAGAACTTTTCCGGAAAGGAGTACCGGGACTATGTCAGAAACATAGCCTTCGGCGAAATGGGATTCAGACCGGGAACAATCGAACTCTATTGCGACGGGAAGAAAGTCAGGACAGGCACACTTCCCGAACTCTGAACAGCAGTCAGGGGCAAAAGTCAAATTTCGTGAGGATAACTTATAAACGGGAGCCCAAGCGGTTCCGGCTAAAAGAATGAACAACTAAAAAATACAGGTATGGACACAACAGCAGCAACAATGCATCCGGCAGAAGAATTTCTCCGTAACGAACAGAACCCACCGGTCTTGTATGTCAGGATTTACGGGGAACGCAGGAAATTGTTTATCAACCGAGGCAGGGAGAACGTCGTCGGTATTATAGCGAAAGGAAAACGCAAGCATGGCTACATTTTTTCAGATTGGAACAGCATCGAAAAAATCTATTATCCGTCACAGGAAAAGGAAGACGAAAAGGATATGGACAGGAAAATGATTCTCAAATACCAGAAGCTCGCACGCCTTGCCACGCATACCAATGACTGGCTCCGCAAGATTGCAGCAGCAGACCTTGAGAAGTCCCTGTACGAAAACCGTATCACCACGGGAACGGCTATTGACGGAAAGTGCATCCGACTCTCCACGATTGAGAAGTATTGCGGAAGCTGGGACATGCAGCGGTTCCGCCAGGCCATGAAGAATAAGGAGAAATTCTCGACGCTTCGTTTCGACTTTTGCGGTTATGACGGTACGCTTTGGTGCGAGCCGCGGGACAATGGTGACATGGCTGCCGGATTCAGCAAGGAGTACCGGAATTGCGGCAACGGCTATTACTATCTGCTAATCAATGACGAGTTTGTGATTGGTTACGATATTGACTGATAATCCACGGACAGACCTTACCGGGGCCCGGCAGGGTCTGTTCCGGCTTCGGTCTGCCGACGGCATAGTCCCTTTTTATCGACGGCATGGCCATGCGCCGTCCTTTTTTACCTCAGATCTTCCTTTTCTATCTTTCCATCCGCCTGTTTTCAATCCTTTTCTATCCATCCCTCTTGTAGCTGCTCTTCCGTTCTCCGCCGTGCGACCTCGGGGGATTGGATTTTTCAGCAAAGGTAACCGCCGGTTTCCATTCCTGCCAATGCCGGCATTCTGCCCGTGGGGTCTCGGAAAAATCTTCCTCTCCGGCTGTCGAGCGTATTTTTCCTTACCGGCCATGGCGGATGTCCACCGCCACCTTTCAAGGCAGAAAAATAATCCCTGCGGCCGCAAACGGGCCGAAAAAAGGGAAATAAAAAAATAGGTTAAATCATGGGTTACAACAAATTGACATCATTATCGGCCAACATCAAGGCCATAGAGACAGCAGTAGCTATCCACTCGCAGGGCAGGACAGCCACGCAAGAGGAAAAACAGGTATTGGCGCAGTATTCAGGTTTCGGCGGTATCAAGGATGTACTGGACTTGGGTACGGACAAGCCGCTTGACAAAGGGGTTGCCGGGCTTTTGAACCGTCTGCTGGATGCGTTAAGGACACTTGCAGGGGGTGACGAGGCAGCTTGCCGTTCACTTGTTGAAAGCATCAAGTCATCTGTATTGACAGCGTTCTATACGCCGCAATTCCTGATTGACGCAGTGGCGGCACAGATACACAAGACATTTTCTGCCAACGGCTTTCAGATGCAAAGTTTTCTTGAACCGAGCGCAGGTATCGGCGGTTTCCTGCCTGTAGCCATGCCCGGCACACGCAGCTATGCTTTTGAGAAAGACACCATTACAGGACTTGTACTTTCGCTGCTGCATGAGGACGCAACCACCGTAACGGCAGGCTTTGAAACGATAGGCACACAGGAGCTGGAGCATCGGAAATTCGATGTCATTGCCTCAAACATTCCTTTCGGCAACTTCCGTGTCTTCGATGCCGACCTGTGGAAAAAGGGCGGTATCTACGAACAGGCCACAAAGACCATTCACAACTATTTTTTTGTCAAGGCTATGGAACTGCTTTCCGAGGGCGGTCTGCTTGCCTTTGTCACTTCAAGAGGTGTGGCCGACACGGCAGGAAACAGGTTTGTACGTGAATATCTGGTGAACCATGCCGACCTTATCAGCGCAGTACGTTTGCCTGACGCTCTTTTCATGCAGACAAGCGGTATCGAGGTAGGCAGCGACCTGCTCATATTCCAGAAACATACCAATAAGACGGCACTCTCCGCACGTGAACAGATGTTTTTGCAGGTAGCCAAGGAAATGTACGACATGAACGGAACGATGACTGAAAACGCCAACAGGCTGTTTTCCATGCCGAAGACCGTACTGGCGACCGACAGCCGTATCGTGATGAACCAGCACGGCAAATATGTACGCAAACACCAGTGGCTCGGTTCTGATGCGGCCATGGCACAATACCTTTCCGCACTTCTGAAATACGACTTTGACCGGTATTTCCGCAAAATACTTTTCGGACAGCAGGGCGAAGCGTCCGTGCAGATGTCGCTGTTCGGGATGCAGGAGACGACCGCACTCTCCGTAAACAGAGGACGGAGAGCCTACACGGAAAAACTCGAGGACTGGATGAAAAGCGGTACATTGGTAATGTTCGAGGGGCAGATTGGTACGGTCGTGTTCCGCAAATCAAGCCACTATGCCGATGTGGCCGTGGATTTCGTTCCGGTGGACGAGGGAAAGGTCAATATGGAGCGTGCAGCCGACTATTTCCCTGTCCGTGAAGCGTATTTCCTGCTTTCTGTCAGGGAAAGGGATCTGCAGACCGAACAGACTGCCATACGTGAGCGGCTGAACACCCTCTATGATGCCTTTGTCGCCAAATGGGGATTTTTCCATGAGAACGACAACAAGGAGTTTATCATGCTTGACAGCCTCGGTGTCGAAGTGTTCACTATCGAAATGCAGCTTGGCGGCGATATAGTCAAGGCCGACATCATGCGTGAGCCTGTGGCTTTCACGAAGATTACGACCGACCGTATTTTACAGCCGTCGGAAGCACTGGCAAGCAGCCTCAATTTCTACGGCAAGGTGGAAATGGACTACATCATGCGCTCTACCGGCCTGTCTGATGAAGATGTAATCGCAGCGTTGCAGGGCGAGATATTCTACAATCCTGTTACGGATGAATGGGAACACAAAGGCAAGTTCATTGCAGGCAACGTGATAGCTAAATGCACGGAATTTGTTTCCTGCATTCCCGACCTTTCGGAAAGGCAGCAGCAATGGACGGAAATATCCGTCAAGGCACTTGAGAACGCAACGCCCGAACCGATACCTTATGAAGAGTTGGATATCAATATGGGCGAGCGTTGGATTGACCCGCAGCTTTACGCCGACTTTGCGGCAGACCTTTTCGGGGTGGAAGCCGAAGTGATGTACTTTGATGTCAACGATACCTATGTAGTGCGTCTGAAAGGTTACTCCCCGGCAGCATACAACACCTATTCCGTGCGCAATTTCAACGGTGAAGACCTGTTTGTCCATGCCTTGCATGACACAGTGCCGGAGATAACCAAAGAAGTGTATCGCAACGGCGACAAGGTACGAGTGCCCGACGAGGAAGCCATTCAGGAAGCTGCCACCAAAATACAGGAAATCCGCAGCAATTTCAACCAGTGGCTCGATGCCCGTCCTCTTGAAGTCAGGGATGAACTGGTACGCACATACAACGAGCGTTTCAACTGCTATGTCCGTCCGGCCTATGACGGCTCGGCACAGACCTTTCCGCAGCTTTCCTTTGAGCAGTTCCCGTACAACGAACTCTACCCGTCGCAGAAAGACGCAATCTGGATGATTAAGCAGAACGGTGGCGGCATCTGCTGGCACGAAGTAGGCACAGGCAAAACCATGATTATGTGCGTCTCGGCCTATGAAATGAAGCGTCTGGGATTGGTACAGAAGCCTCTGATTATCGGCCTGAAAGCGAATGTACACGAAATTGCCGACACGTTCCGCAAGGCATACCCGAACGCAAAAGTCCTGTACCCGGGCAAGGAAGACTTCACACCGGCCAACCGCAAAGAGGTATTTTCCAAAATCAAGAACAACAACTGGGATTGCATCATCCTGACGCACGACCAGTTCGCCAAGATACCGCAGTCCGAGGAAACCATGATAGAGATATTCACCGAAGAGCTTTACGATGTGGAGCGAAGCCTTGAAGTGTTGGAACAGTCCACCATGCGCTACCGTAGCCGCAAGATGCAGAAAGGGCTGGAAGTGAGACAGGAGAACCTGAAAGCGAAGCTGTCAGAACTCCGTACAAAACTGGACGGCCGCAAGGATGATACCGTGGACTTTCATTCAATGGGTATAGACCACATCTTTGTCGATGAATGCCACATGTTCAAGAACCTCATGTTCCAGACACGCCACAACAGGGTGGCAGGTATCGGCAATACAAAAGGCTCGCAAAGGGCGATGAACCTGCTGTTTGCCATCCGTGACATCCAGCACCGAACAGGCCGTGACCTTGGGGCTACGTTTTTGTCCGGTACGGTGGTGGTAAATGCGCTGACAGAGCTTTATGTGATGTTCAAGTATTTGCGCCCACGTGAACTCAAGCGTCAGCAGATTAGCTGTTTCGATGCCTGGGCGGCCATATTTACCAAAAAGACAGCCGACTATGAGCTGAACGTGACAGGGGCAATCAAACGCAAGGAGCGTTTCCGCACTTATATCAAAGTGCCGGAACTGGCGATGTTCCTGCGTGAAATCACCGACTACCGTACAGCCGACATGATACATCTTGATGTGCCGGAGAAAAATGTCCGCTTCCTCTCTCATGCGCCGACAATCGAGCAGGAAGAAATGATCGGACGCCTCGTTTCCTTTGCCGGTAGTGGAAACTGGGAAGACCTCGGGCTTGACACAATCGAGCCGGACAACCTCGACAAGGCAAAGATGCTCATCGCTACCAATGTGGCACGCAAGATGGCTCTCGACATGCGCCTTTTGGGTAACAAATTCCACGACGATGCGGACAACAAGGCTTCCATCTGTGCCCGGACCATCTATGACTATTATGTACGCTCGGCGGCCAATAAGGGTACGCAGTTTGTCTTCAGTGACCTTTCCACTTACAAGCCGAACGAGTGGAACATCTATACCGACATCAAGGAGAAGCTGGTGCGCCTCGGCATCCCGGCTGATGAAATCCAGTTTATCCAGTGTGCCACCACGGAGAGGGCAAGGAAACGCCTCTTTGAAGACATGAACAGCGGCAGGGTGCGCGTTCTCTTCGGCTCTACATCCATGCTCGGTACAGGAGTGAACGCCCAGCAGCGGGCTGTGGCGGTGCATCATCTGGAGATACCGTGGAGACCTGCCGACATGGAGCAGCGCAACGGTCGTGCGGTACGCAAGGGCAACACCGTGAAACTCTGGGGCGGTAACGTGGTGGACATAATCATCTATGGAACAGAGAAGACTTTGGATGCCTACAAGTTCAACCTGCTTAAAAACAAGCAGATGTTTATCAACCAGATAAACAACGGCACTATTGCCGTGCGCCGCATCGACGAGGACTGCATGGACGAGGACAGCGGAATGAACTTTGCCGAGTTCGTGGCTATCCTTTCAGGAAATACTGACCTTTTGAACAAGGCCAAGCTCGACAACAAAATCATGCAGCTGGAGAAAGAACAGGCCATATTCAAGAAAGAGCGCATCCGTGCGGAGCGCAAGATTGCGGCCAACACGGAAGCTGTCGGCAAGGCAGAGCGCATCGTGGCGCAGGTCGAGCAGGACATGGAGTATATCGCATCCTATAGCGGCAACAGGGAAACGCTGTTGCTCAATCTGCCGCAGGCTACCCGGGAAGAGACAGGCCGTGAACTGCACCGCATAGCCAAGACATACAGGGGCGAGGCTTACCGTACCATTGGCAGCTATATGGGGCTGAATCTGCTTGTCCGCAGCGAGTACACCCTTTCCGGTTCGTTCGACCGTAACGCTTTCTTTGTAGAGGGAGTAAGTGGACTGAAATACCGCTGTGGCGTGTCGGGAGCCTTGCCGTTGGGATTTGCCGAATCGGCACGATACCCGCAGGCTGCGCTTGAAAGGATGCCGTCTTTGATAGAGAAGCAGCAGAAACAGATAGCCATGCTGCAGCACGAAATACCGACCTTGCAGGAAATCACCGCCCGGAAGTGGAGCAAGGCGGAAGAACTGGAACGCTTGAAGCAGGAATGTAAGGACTTGCAGCAGCGGATTGACGAGGCACTCAAGGAAGCCGAGCGTCCGCAGTCCGAAGTTCCCGAAGAAGAAAATACTGTCAGGGCTGCCTGACCGTGATTCATTGATTTAACCTTTTGCCTGTCCGGTCGTGATGATCGGGCAGGTTTTCCTGTGTTCCGACCTGCCGGGGCCGGCTGGCTTTTGTAGGCTGGCATCTGCCTTTTTTATCCTCCTTTTCCCTTTTTATCGCCTCCCTTTATATCTGTCTTTCAATCCTTTTATATCTTTGTCCTTGCAGTCCGTCCCGACCTTCCGGCTTATTGTTCCGCGAAAGTAACGGATAACAGCTGCACCTTGCAAATCCTCACGGCCTGCGGTGGCCGACGGAAATCTTCCTTCTCGGGGAGAAGCGTATTTCTGTCGCCAGATTTGTCCGGTTGCCGTTATCACTTTCGTGGTGCGGAAAAATAAATCCGGCGAAGGTCTTTAAGGACCGAAAGCAGGGAAAGAAAAAAGTAAACTTAAAAAAAACGATAGCATTATGGAAAATGAAATCAGAGAGAGAAGCGTGGAAGTGGACGGCATGACCTTGACACTGCTTCATAAGGACGGTAAATGGGTTTTCCCCCTTGTCACATATTACCAGCATGGACTCGGAACACCGCTTTGTCTGGCATTGCTGGCGTATGTAGAAGACAGTAACGAATTTGAGTCGGAAACCATCATCACGGTCAACCTGCCTGGTGCGGAACGCAGTGCCGGGTGCCAGTTCATCGACACGAACAACAACGGGGAAGAAGTTCTCGACTGGCTCATGCTTTACGGATTATGTACCCCTACCGGCAGATACGCCGTTTCGGGTTTCTGCAAGTATCCCGAGGTGGATTTTTATCAGAGCGAACGCTTCATGCAGCAGAAAGAGCTTTGCGACAGGTATTTCAACTTTGTTGATTGACAGGCAGGAGAAGGCGGTCATACGGGACTGCCTTCATGGCCTTGCCAGCCAGTGTCCTTTTATATGGATACCTTTCCGGTATTTCCTCCCTTTTCTATCCGGCTTTCCCCACCCGAAATTAAGGTATGATGTCTGTGCCGCGGTCCGCCCTCCACTCCAAGGTACGGAAGGCTGTGTCCGATCAACGGCAGTCTGCTTCATACCGCTTCATGCCGGAGCTTCGACCTGTCGAAACAACCGGTATTCCGCTATATGGGCATCCTGCCTGGTTGTTGCTCCGGCACATTCCGCCTTCTGTCCGTAGCTTTCCTTTACGGGCCGACGGCGTCGTGGGCAAACGGTGACACATTCTGCTTGTGCCGTCCGTCGTGCCTCCGGCATGTCACAGGCAGAAAGAGTCCCCATTTTGTTTGCCCGGCAGACCGTTTCTTTTACCCGCCCAAGCCGTCATTCATCACTTTTATAAACATCCCCTTATATATACGGGACGATTCTGCCTTTTATATCTGTATCGGGATTACCTTCTCTCGTCATTCCTTGCCTGCCGCCGCGTAGGTTTTATCAGGTGCGAATGTAGGCTGTCGCGCCTGATTCTTCCGTTTTGAAGTGCATTTTGAAGGAAAATCTTCCTTGCCGGGCAAGAGTATTTTGCTTCAAAAAAACGTCGAATGGGCTGTACCGACATCCTTGTCATGCACCATAAAACCCCAAGGCGGTCCGGCAGAAAGGATCCGACCAGAGGGAAGAAAAAAACAAAGTCACAGGTAATGGCAGGACTAACCACCTTGCCGCAAAACATTTTCAAATTATGCTATACATTCACACTATCGGTCGCATCGGAAAGGATTGTCAGGTTATCGAGGGTACACACGGTTCGTTTATTGCTTTTGACATGGCAGTAGATGACTTCTCGCACGGAAACGCCGTTACCACATGGGTAAGGGTACGCAGCAACAAGGAAAACCATATCCGCCTCTCCGAATACCTCACCAAAGGACGCATGGTCCTTGTCGGGGGAACATTGTCAACTTCACTGTGGAAGGACAAAAACGGCGACAGCCAGATCCAGCTCTCCATCACGGCGGATGCCCTGGAGTTCATCAACACCGGTAAGCGGGAAGGTACAACCTCCGAAGCCGACGGCCAGGCCGCAGCTGCCGATAACGCACCAGTTCCTCCGGCGGACATGCCACAGGACGGGGAGGAAGACCTTCCGTTCTGACATCTTCCGGAAAACGGTCACGGATGTAGTATTTACTAATTGTAGTAATTTAGGAGATTAGTAAATCCCGGGTTACGAAAAATAGTAGATACTACATTTAGTGGCTTAGTCTTTTAGTAGAGTAGTAAATACTACGATACTAAAATATGTTATATTAGTAAAATAGTAAATACTAATTGTAGTGAAGACTAAAAATAGTATTATCTTTGTACCAGACATTAAGACTCTGAATCATGACAAAAATTATAGCAGTTCTGAATCATAAAGGTGGGGTCGGAAAGACAACCACTACCATAAATCTCGCTGCCGCACTGCAGCTGAAGAAAAAACGTGTGCTCCTGATTGACATGGACGGTCAGGCAAACCTCACGGAATCCTGCGGCCTGTCCATCGAGGAAGAACAGACCGTGTACGGGGCGATGAAGGGCGAATACCCTTTGCCGCTGGTCGAACTGAAGAACGGCCTTACCATCGTTCCCTCATGCCTTGACCTGTCGGCTGCCGAATCGGAACTTATCAACGAACCTGGCCGGGAACTGATACTGAAAGGGCTGATTGCGAAGCTGCTTGACAGCCGGAAATTCGACTATATACTGATTGATTGTCCGCCATCGCTGGGACTGCTCACGCTCAATGCTCTTACCGCGGCGGACTTCCTGATTATCCCGGTCCAGGCACAGTTCCTCGCCATGCGCGGTATGGCAAAGATTACGAATGTGGTTGAAATCGTCAGGCAACGCCTGAATCCGGGACTGAGCATCGGAGGTATCGTGATCACCCAGTTCGACAAGCGCAAGACGCTTAACAAAAGCGTGTCCGAGCTCATCAACGATTCTTTCTGCGACAAGGTGTTCAAGACCGTCATCCGGGACAACGTGGCTCTGGCGGAAGCCCCTATCAAGGGTCTGAACATTTTCGAGTATAACAAAAACAGCAACGGGGCCAAGGATTATATGGACTTGGCGCTGGAGGTACTGAAACTAAAGTAAAAACAATATGGGCAAAAGCGATTTATTGAAAGACGGTATGAAAAGCGGCCTTGACGGGCTGCTTTCATCAACCAAAAAATCCCCGCAGAAAAAAGAAACGGCTCCGGCCAAGGCGGAAAAGGAACCGGCGGTACATTGCAATTTCGTCATCGACAAAAGCGTGCATACCCGCATGAAATTCCTGGCCATCGAAAAGAACATGTCTCTCCGTGACATCGTCAACGAGGCCATGAGAGAGTATCTTGAAAAGAACGGGAAGTGATGGGATTGCCCTCACTTCCCGGCTTTTTTATGCAAGAATGAACTACATGTCATCCATAGACAGCCCTTTGTAGGAGATTTTATACCCCTTGAACTCGCCCGTGGCACGCAGGAAGGCAGCCGCCTTATTCTCCAGCACCTTCATGTCAATGTTGTCTGCCTTACGCTTCACCTCGAAAAACGTGGCTTCTTCGTCCAGTTCGTTCTCGGCCACAATGTCGATTTCATTCTCGCCCTTGCGGTCCCACCATCCGCCGATGCGTGTGTAGGCTTGGCGTTCGATCAGCACACGCCTGAAATAGCGTTCGAGCATCAGACCGCTGAACGTCTCGTAGTCCCTGTTGATAATCGTCTTCACGCTCTCGTAGTTCTCTATCTCCAGCATATAGCTGTACTTGTAGATGAAGCGGAACCAGAACGTGAAGAAGTTGTCCTCTATCGTATAGCGGACATTCTTGGTGGAACTCTTCTCGAAGAGGGGCTGCTTCTTGGCGATGACCTCGTACTCGTTTTCCAGCTTGGTCAGGTAGCCGCCGATTTCCCTGCCTACTACGTTCTCTATTTCCGAACGGGAGGTCTTGCCTCTCGCTATGGCTGACAGAATCGAGAAATATACCCCGTAATCCTTGCCGAACTCCTCGATAAGGATAGCCTTGCCTTCTCCCAGGAAGATGGAGTCGGCCTTTATGATGTGGTCAAGCATGGCTGACTTGGTCGTGGCCCCGGCATCCACAAGCAGCTGCACGTACTTGGCCACGCCGCCCGTGAAGGAATACAGGGCCAGCAGATCTTCCGCCGTGTGTCCCGGATGGTATTCCGTGAGGATTTCCTTCAGCACCGCCGGAGTGAACGGGCGCACGGTCATAAAACGGGTCTGCCTGTTATACAGAGGTTCCTTCTTGTCCTTGAATATCTTCGTCATCATGGAGTATATCGAACCGCAGACGACAAGGTTCATCCGGGCTTTCGGGCTATATATGTCCCAGATGCGCTGCATGTCGCTGTACACCGACTTGTTCACGCGGAAGAACTCCTGGAACTCGTCAATGAACAGCGTGATGGGACGTTCCGTGGAAAGTTTCATCAGAAACTCGAACACATCGGCGAAATGCTCCGCACGTCCCATCGTGGGGATTCCCAGCTTGCTCTCTATTTCAAGCCGGTAATCCTCGCACAAGTCCCCTTCAGCCTTGCGGGCAACAAAGAAATAAAGGATAGGTTCGTCCTCGTATGCCTTCCATACGAGGGATGTCTTGCCGATACGGCGCCGGCCCGTCACTACCGTGAACTGGGCGTTGTCTTTCGACATCCTGCGAATCTCACGCAGGGATGCTATTTCTTCTGTCCTGTCAAAAAATCTCATATCCTAAGTCCTTTCATATTACAATTTACGAAACGCCCGTTTCGGAAATGGTTGTTTCTCTACTGCAAAGATAATGTGTTTTTCCATAAAAACAGGCAGTTGGCCAGATTTTATTCTGGATAAGCCCATCCTTTTGTAATGGCGAACCTTTCGCTCTATTCATTTTTAGCCTGCTCGCATAGTCCTGTTATAACAACTTTAACAGGCTCCCTTTACTATCAGCCAGGCTCTTCCTTTTCTATCCGTTTCACCTTATTATTCTCCGGCTTCATTCCCGCCGCACCGGCCTTGGTTTTATCAGATGCAAAGGTCTGCTGTCGCGCTTGATCCTCCGGCTTGAAGTGCATTTCCTGCAAATTCTTCCTTTCTGTGAAAGAGTAATTGGCAGGAAAAGCCGTCGTATGAAGCTGTACCGACAGCTGTAAACCGCATCCATAAAACCCCAAGGCGGTTCAAACGGGAAAAGAACCGACCAGAGGGAAATAAAAAAACAATTCAAAATTGACATCGACATGGATAAAATAAGATTGGTAGTTTACAACGAATATGCACTGGGCTATATCATGCCCCAACAACCCGACAAGGTTTGCACATTGGCAGACAGGACTACGCTCGGCGCACCGTTTCGGACAATGCTTGAACCCTATTTCATCGGAAAGAACGATACCGTAAGGCTGGCCGGCAGGAAAGACTTCGACACGTTCCGGCTATCGTTCGAGGGGTACGACAATACGCAAATGTACGAGTATGACACCAACCAACAGGAATAGCAGTAATCAGAAAATCAATGTATAACAAATCAAAATTTATGAATTATGGAAACAATGAACATTCAATCAGTAGCAGAGAAGAACATCGTATCAGTAGTTTTGGCAGATATTCAGCCGAGTAACTATAACCCACGCAAGAATTTTGATGTAGCAAGCCTTGCGGAATTGGCGGAAAGCATCCGTCAGCAGGGAGTCCTCCAGCCTATCGGGGTGCGCCCCATTGCGGAGAACCGCTTTGAAATCATATTCGGGGAACGCAGGTATCGTGCCTCGCTCATGGCAGGACTGGAAGAAATTCCGGCAATCGTTCTGAATGTTTCGGACGAGACCGCCGAAGAAATGGCGGTGACGGAAAACCTGCAGCGCAAGGATGTAACCCCTATCGAGGAAGCAAACGCCTATCAGAGGCTGATAGAAAGCGGACGGCACGACATTCAGTCTTTGGCCATGCAGTTCGGCAAGAACGAGACCTATATCCGCACCCGACTGAAGTTCGTCTCCCTTATCCCCGAAATAGCAGAATTGTTGGAAAAGGACGAAATCACTATCAGCGTGGCAAGCGAAATTTGCCGATATGGCGAGGACATCCAGAGAGAGGTTTTCGACAAGCACTTGAAAGAGGGTATCATGTTTGGCAGTTGGCGAGGCATGAAAGCGACCGAGGTGGCAAAAAACATCGAGCGCCACTTCACGACAGACCTTGAACGCTACAACTTTGACAAGACCCTTTGCCTGTCATGCCCCCATAATACCAACAACATGACATTGTTCTGTGAGGGAACATGCGGAAAATGCGCCAACAAAGGCTGTCTTGATGAAATGAATGCAGCATTTTTGACGGAAAAGGCAATAGAGACCATTAAGGCTTATCCTGCACTCTCTCTAAGCCATGACGCATATTGCTATAATGCGGATGCGGTAAATCGCCTCAAGGAAATGGGCTATGAGGTTGTGGCACTGCAATGCAGATACAAAGACTACCCGACACTTCCCGAAGAGCCTGAAGCCGGAGAATATGAGACGGAAGACGAATATAAGGAAGCCAAGATTGAGTATGAGCAGGATATGAACGATTATATGGAAGAGGGCAAGGAACTTGTACGCAGGGCAGAAGCAGGCGAAATATCGCTCTTCGCACGGATTGGGAACGAAGACATTGTCAAATGTTATGTGGAGAATTCCATGATGAATGCCGTCAGTGGACAACAGGCAGGACAGGAACAGCTTTCCCCGATTGAAAAACTGGACAAGCAGGACAAGCGAAACAAGGAGATTGCCAGGGAAAAGACCGTGGAAGATACCAAAAAACAGATTTTGGAAGTGGATATGACCGAAACCAAGTTCGGGGCTGACGAAGAAAAGATGATTTATTTCTTCCTGCTTTCATCGTTGAGAAAGGAACACTTTGCCGCCGTTGGCATAGAGGGAGAACATTCGCCCTATCTGTCCAACGAGGACAAGACAAATATTGTGGCCAATCTTACCCCAAAGGCAAAAGCCGTCATCCGCAGGGATTTCCTGATTGAGAATTTCAAGAACGCATACGGAAGCAACGCCATAGCCGACATGTTGCTTGAATTTGCAGGAAAACACATGCCGGAAAGACTTGCCGACATCGAGAACGGACATAATGAAGTTTACGAAAAAAGACATCAGCGCATCGAAGAAAAGAAAGCCGTCCTTTTGGTGCAGGAACAGGCCAAACAGGAAGCAGAGCAGACTGAAGCCGATGCGGACAACGAAAAACAACCTCAATCCCAAGAGGTTGCTGCTTGACCATAATTCATAGTTGATTTCAGATGCAGGGCGGAGAAATCCGTCCTGCTTTTCTGTTGAGTGCCGGAGGCAGACCGGCGCCGCCTGACCTTTTTTATACACCTACCTGTCTTTCGGCAGTCTCCGTCTGCTGAAACAGTACGGACCGGGTTCTGGCTGATTCCTACAGGCCGCACGGGCGGTCTTCCGTCATCGGCCGGCCCGGATAACCTTTATAGCCGGACCTCTTATAATACCCCGGTAGTCTCAACATTTGTTTTCAGCGAAGTTACAGCATCTTTCCGGACAAACGCAAGATCCGGGTGAATTTGGGAAACAATCTCCAATCCTGCGGATAGTATTCTTTCCCAAAATCTTGCACGAAGTCCAGACAGAGCTGTGCACGGGCGAAAAAAATTGTTTCACCTTAAATCTTCGTTATTATGAATACATTTTCTTTCCCTCAGATTTCAGTAAATTACAAGGATGCCGATGCTGCAAAACGTACCTTGGTAAACTCCTCCAGAGTGAGCTACGACATCTTCAAGGAGGCATACGATGAATGTATGCAGCATCATGAGGAATGCTGGGTGATGTTCCTCAATCAAGCCAACAGGCTTCTCGGACTCTCCTGCATATCAAAATGCGGCATTAGCCAGACCGTTGTGGATGTCCGTATCATCCTGCAGACGGCTCTTCTGGCCCATGCCTCGGGCATAATCCTCAGCCACAACCACCCGTCAGGCAACATGGTGGCCAGCTCCAGTGACAATGCCATCACAAGCAAACTCAAGAAAGCCTGCGAAATCCTTGACATCACTCTCCTTGACCATATCATCCTCTCGGATACAGGCTATCTGAGCTACGCGGACGAAGGGATGCTTTGACAGCATCTCTTTTCACGGCAAATCCCGTTATACTGCCGCCCTCATGTGCGCCAGGCGGAGACTGTTATAAAACCTTCATGCACGACGGCAGCCCTGGGCTGCTGTAAGCACTCCGGTCCGGATCTGTGGCTGATGACGGAATCCGGCACGGGCCGTATTCTGCCATCGGCCGCTCCGGGAACCTTTATAGCTGCACCTGTTTTAACGCCGTCCGTCATAAGCCCCCACCACCACCCTTATCCCTTTCTATTTTCCCTCTTGTATTGACATGAGAGTCATTTCTTCTTTCGTCGTCCTTCCCGTCGCCGCGTGGACTTTACTGGTGCGAATGTAGGCGGTCGAGCCTGTTCCCTCCGTTTTGAAGTGCATTTCCTGCAAATTCTTCCTTTCTCTGAAAGAGTAATTGGCAGGAAAAAACATCGGGAGAGGCTTTGACGACCGTCTCTCGATGCACCGTAAATCCCGAAGCGGCTCCTCCGAAAAGGAGGCCGAACAGAGGGAAGAAAAACAAAATCGTTAAATATCAGAATTATGGACAAGGACATCAAAGAAAGTAGAGAGTACCGTCTCGCTAAAGACTGGGAAATGGCAGTCAACAATTACAGTTTCAATCCGGCTCGATTTGCAGCAGCAATACCGACCATGCACCCGACACTGCAGCAAAGCCTGTACAGGTTGATTAAAGAGTGCATCAAGGTTATGGCGGATGACAGCCGCAGGTACGACGAACGCAATATGGCTTCGCACGAGGAAGCGAAATGTATCATGCAGTACCTGAAAGAACACGGGAGAAACATACCATTAAAGTGATAGACAGATGAAAAGGAAAGAGGTGGAATTTGCTGGCAGAACTTATTCTTGCCGTGTGGTGAAATCAAATGAAGGTGAAGAACTCCTTATCGGCTCGACAGGTTTGCTTGACGCACTCCAGCCCGGTAGTTTCGACAGCGAGAACGAGGGCTTTGCGAGTAAGGAGGCTGAGAAATTATACGATGAGATTTTCTTCTTCACCGATGCCGGAAGTCTCGAGCTGCCGGATGACGAGCTGGTTGAGATGCTGAAAGAAGACAACCCGGAATGGTTTGAATAAAATGAATATATAAATCTATTAAAAATCAAGATTATGGATAAAGAGTATGTAATGAGAGTGGCTGCGACAATTCGCGAACAGCTGGTAACGATGACCGACACGCCGGTCCTTATGTCATGGGGCATCGGGGAGTTTATGGCAACAGTATTCAATGACCTGCCGGGACTGAAATTCCATGTAAACGGAAGACTCTTCCAAGGGGAAGTGCTGATCTGTCTGAACGGCTCGGACTATTATGAAGTATATCTCCGGAACGGGACAGACATAGAGTGCCTCAGTGACGAAGTCTGCTTCGATGAACTGGGAGAACTGATAGACCGCCATATTGAAAGCGGAACTGACAAAGAGGAATATGCACGCTTCTGTGAACAGGCAGCCATGTCATTCGGATTTGGCAATTGATGAAGTGCTGTACTTATAGGCTAACCCCGAAGGCTCGCGTCTGAACCTCCGGGGTTATTGCTGTGTTATGGATGTGTTTTGTCCTTGTCTGTATCTTGATTCTCACACCGGTTCCCTTGTTTGTCAATGTAGTACCAGTCATCACTTTCCCAATACCAGTGCTCGCCGCCGGAGCCTGCCACCTCTTTCCGTTTCCCCGAATCGGTGACTTTCGCCTTGCCCCCCTTGAATGGATAGCCGAAGGCAAAGCGGGGACGGATGACGGTCTTGCCCGTCTCGTCTGCGTAACCGATACGCCCTTTCTGGTCCACTATGCGGTACAGTCCTTCACTTACATAGTCGTCTCCGTTGTCATATTGAAACGCTGCATAATGTCTTGCACTGCCGCAACTGCACAGCAGCAATACGGCACTCAGATAAATGATAATCTTGTTCATGATGCGGGTTGTTTTCATTTGATAATCTGTTTTTGTTAATGTCAAGGCAGCAGAAACTGCATGTTGAAACGGCAGAACAGCCTGTATGCCGCATATCCGGCAAGCAGGGTGATACCTGTAAAAATCCAAAATATGGTTCTGCGCCTCTTCTTCTCTGAATTTTCCATCCGGTCAAACTCCGCCTTCAACCTTTCATAGCGGCTTTCCTTGTAGATCCGTCCGTTTACCAGAATTAATATGACAAACGGAACAAGGATATAGCCCAATATCCCCTTTGACTTGTGGAGAATATACAGATGCCATGCAGTCTGACTGTCAAGACAGTTGAGTATGACAGCCGTGAACAGCACGACATAGACATACTGCATAACTGTAACAGTCGCAAAGGTACGGTGCGGCAGGCCATGTTTGGTCGAATACCATGACCAATAGAAGATATTGTCCCAGAATGAAATTCGGGGAGGTTTGATGAAGGGCTTTTGCTTGTATGCTTCCTTCCTTTCCTGATTATATTTATGTTTTCTTTTCTCCATATTCCATTCAGTGATACCAAGTAAAAAGCCAGAAAACTACACACAAATCAATCAGCCACAGACCAAGCGGCAATAGTAACTGAAGCCAGAAATAGTTTTTATCCTTTCTTTCAGGATACCGGCGGTAATAGGCTTGTTCTCTCGCTTTAGTGAAATGTTTCTTTTCTATCCTGGAATATAACTCTACCTCTCCCCAAAAACTACCGACAAACAAAACCATCGACAACCACATCGGTAATGCTTCTGCCAAGAATATCAAGAAAAGGAATGGAGGAAAGAAACCAAAAACGAAAAAACAGACAGCTTCCAACGGCATAAACCACCTGTTGTGTATGCGGCGTATGTGGCCTGCATAATACAGATGGTCTATTATACTGAACTTATATTTCCGTTTGAAAGCCATAGCTGATCCTCATTTTACAAAACCTGTTCTCCACATGAATCCATATTGTCTTCAGTTGTCATGTGACAACTCGATATACCAGTCTCCCTTAATCCTCTTGTACAGGGTCGTGTCATTATAACTTTTCCGGTATATCTCATTCAGTTCACCGTTTTCTGTCATTCGTATTGCCGGACGGTCTTTCAGCCCCGGGTCATAGACAAAGTCCTTGCTTGTTCCGCCGACAGAGTAACCATGCGAAAAGTACGGGATAGAGAAACTGGTATATGTCGTATCATGCCCGTACCAGCCGGATTCCGTCATTGCCTCCTTCTTTGCCTCTTTCCCGAAATAGAACACCCGCTCACAATCGACTGCCGCCAACAGCGAATCCAACATCTGCCTGTCTTCCGTACTGATTCCTCTCAGGCAGGCGGTATCGTCCTGCATGTTGTACGGGGGATAGTACATGCCGTAAGGACAGCGGGCAATGACCTCCCGGATCCCATTGAAAGCCGCTTCGTTCACATTGAAGTGACGGATCATCTCCGCATCGGATGGCGGCACGGGAACACTGCAGCCGGCAATTATCAGGCTGGCAACACACAAAAATGCCGATATGTATTTCAGAAACATTCCATTCACATAGGACAAAAGTAACGAAATCGGTTGATTGTCATGCAATAATGTGGAAGAAATCAAGATGAATCTGTACTTAGAACCTCGTATCTTCAGTCCATTCCAGACTGTCCACTGGACAAAGTTCAACTTTCTTCATTTCATACCATACCGTCAGTAGTATCCTTATGCTGTCAGACGTATATCCCTTGACCCATGTGCATTCGGCAAACTTCCGTGTGCCGTCCCTGATTTCATCAATGGTGGCATGGTTCAACAACCTTGCACGGAACCCTCCGTCCATATCCCCCTTTGTTGCCCGTACCTGCATCGCATAGACCGGTTGCCCGTATCGGGTCGTGCGTTCGTTTTGGTCGATCTGACGCTGCAAGGCTTCATTGGGCGCTTCCTGACGGGCTCCTATCTTGAAATGCAGTGAAAGATAATCCCTGTAACTTTGTGGTACTTCGACCTGCTCTTTCTCCGCAGGAACTGTATTTTCCGATGCCGTGGGAAACGCCATGTTCGCAACTACCACTATTGCTACGATAACCGCCCAATAGACCGCTAACGCCCGTTTCCAGTAACGGGGACGCTTACGAAGTTCCTGACGGACTTCCTTGCATATCTTCTTATCGTCAAAAAATCCCAAAGGGATGGCCGACAGCAGCACCGCCAGGCCCACCAGACCATAGAAGACAATCTTTTGCGGCACGTTTACCAGATGCACGTACCCGTCTTGTCCCCTTGCTGCCAGGAATATGCCGGCTAACAGGACATATTCCGGGATGATACTCAAGCAATATACTCCGGCAGCTAACGCCTTGTGCTTCCTCTTATTGTTCCATTCCGTGAAATGCGCATAAGGAATTTTATGCAGCATCACCAATATGCGGAAAAATCGGCTGAATATGTTCTTTCCTTCTGTCATTTGAGTATTTCATTTATCCATTTCAGTGCGGTTACTAATAAAACCATTGCGGGAATACCCAGTAAATAGAGAGAGAAAAAGAACAGGTTACGTCGGAAAGGACTGAACTTACAGCCCGCATAATGCTGCATGACCGCTTTCCGCCGGGAAGGCGGGTATATTTTGCCGAACAAGTGGTCTGTCATGATGACAGAAACGGAAAACACGATTACAAGAATGACTCCAAACACCTCGAATGCCAAGTCATGAAGGAAAAGACCGGCTATGGCCAGAAGCGGTATGAATATAAAAAGCACGATACAGGCCCACAGCATATCACTTCCTCTGGGCTGTTTGAAATTGACCTTGTGATAATTCTCCCATGTTATTTCTCCCAACCAGAACAGATAGTCGAAGAAATAATAACGTCGCTTTCGTTCTTGCTCTGTATATCCCTGTTTCCTCATAAGGTTTTCCGTTTATCTTATTTCCTTTCGCAAAATAGCAGGTCATAACCCGTATTTCCCGATATAACAGCAAAATAAGAAAAAAAAGACCACAAAAATCATATATAGAATGGACAAAATACTCCATTTCAGCTTTTGAGGTTCATTTTCAACTTCCTCCTTTATACGCTCAAAGGCCCCGTTTTTACACATGGTACGGTTGCGAAGCCGTTCAATGGTTAACATCCCTAACATATAAAATGCAAAATACAATGGCTCGTATTCTTTTGATAATACATTGTCCACAGATTTATCGATAAGTATTAATATCCCAAAATACAAAAGCACATCAAAGGAGGCCACAAACAACATTGCAGCATAATCTTCTCCGAGTGTTTTACCCAACCCCCATCGACGGAATTTATAAAATTTAATATATGTATATTTCCAAACATTCATAATTGTTTAACTGCAATTATTCTCATACAGCAAACTTTACTTGATACGGATAATAGGACGATAGAAATCATAATCTCCATCAAGCTCCTCATTGTCTTCGGGGTATATTGTTATCGGCTTATAATGTGGCGAACATGGGAGGAATGGTATCACGATTCCCATTCCTCCACAGAAGTTGCATCCTCCGTCTCCTCCACAGTTCGACTTTTGTTTGGCATCGATCAACTCATCCATATAAGGGTCATAGCCGATGGAGAGTCCGAAGAAGTTAGGCTCCTTCATATAGTACGGACGTTTATCTCCCGGCTCATCTATATAGCACAAGTGCATGGTGTCGAGATCCAGATTGTCGCCAAACGGGAATATAGTGCGGCATCCGCCGCCACACAGATAGGCCCATTCATTGGCAGTGGGCAGGGAAAAGCCCTGTCGGGCGAGTTGTTCTTTTAAGTCCGGATATGACATCGGACGATATAAGAACACGCTCCAGCCATCATTTCCACGAACGAATTTTATCTGTTTATGGACGGTATATTCATCACAACCACTTGCTTCACATTCGCTTAATTCGCTCATCAGATTCTTATTGCCCTGGATTTCCGGCGAATCTATGGGTATAGGCTCCCAACACACCATCTGGAGATTGCGGCATACGAGCATCGGAGCGACCTGTACTTCCTTGACAGGCATCATAACTTCTCGCAGATAGCTCTCAACCGAACCTTCATATTCGCACTCAGACAGGATAGATTGTACGTCTTTGTAATTGAAACTATCGAATCCTTCAGCAAATGCATCCCAGCCAATCGTAATCTTGTCACCCGGCACAAATACAAATTCTTTCCCTTCGCGCTCGAATAAACCGGTAGTTGTCTGCCGCCCCCAACGGTCATAACTTCGTAATCCCTTATATGACATGAAATAGTTCTCCGCCAGATTACACATAATCTCTTCTTTCTCGGAATCAGAAAGAAGACCATACTTCGAGCGGTTCAATATTGTATGGTCAAGCCCTGTCATCTTATAAGTATAACTGATTGCCATACCATCAGCGTATTTAGTTAAAGAGTTATCGTAACGACTATTCATAAATTATTCTTTTTATCTTGATGCAATATTACAATTCTTTTTTCTGGTGGCAAATGTTTACGGATAACCGAAGAACCGACCTCATAGGAGATGCTCTGCCGCTTGTTACCCACACTACTATTCTTTTTTACAAAAAATACGAATACCACTAATTCTTGCTCTTCCTCCATAGCATACTAATGTTCGGTGGCTAACCGACCTTTCGGGGATGTTGAGCCACTTGTTATAAGCTAATTCTCGTATTCAATTTTGTAATCTTCATATACATTGAATACTGTTTCACTATCTGATAAAATACTTTCGAGTAAAGGTTTTACCTCATTGTTCCAATCTAACTTGCCTAAACCTGCACCTATCTTCGGAAGAGAAACGGTTTTAATGCCTTTGCTTGCACATATCTTTTTCAAGCGTTTCAAACCCTTGTTCAGGTATGTAAGTTCTGCGTGGTACATATCCGGCTGGGTGGCGATGTAGATAATGCCAGGAGAAGAACCACTAATTTCTCCTATAAATACATCACCAGCTTGAAATTTAGCGTTTCGCGTGTATTTTTTGAAGAGCTTTTGGATTTCAGGGAATTGGCTTGACAGCTTAAAGGCAAGTCCTGTTCCCAATCCTTCTTGTGATCCAACAGCCACTCCTTGTGCTATGTACTCATCTTTACTCTGCAATATATCTCCTGAAATGTATTTTATCATATTGTCTCTGATTTTGTTTTGCTTATAATGTTTGGCAGCGTTCCGCTTATTCAGTCGGTTTGCTGTTTGTTAGCGACCTTATTAATTCAATTTGTAAATAAATCCTTTATGACTTGCAATCAATATTTCATTGTCATCAGGTGAAAAAGACACTCTACCATAATCTATATTAGAGAAATTAGCTAATATATTCATGTCGGGGAATGTACATACTTTCAGGTCTTTGCCATGATAAAATGCAATCATTTCATTATTATGTGAAAGTTTTATATCAAAGGTATCATATTTATGTTCCACAGGTATTTCGATGTTCAATGGTAAAAAACGAAAAGCTGTCTTTCCTCTCTGCGAATAGTATAATATTTGGTCTAATGAGTTTGCGTAAAGAAAATTTACATCTTCCAAATCACAGAATGTTTGCTCAAATGATTGTTCCTCAAGATTGAACCACATATAGAAATATTTGTTTTTTCCACTTAAATCAAGACGCCTATATCCATCTATAAAATAAAGTTGGCGTGAGGAGATATATTGAATATTCCTATACACTTCCTGCATATCTTCTCGATATCTTATCTCTTTTCTATTTTCAATATTATATACAGAAATGAAACCGTATGGATGTTCATATCCAATATTGATAACGTATTTGTTGTCATGTGAAATGCACGCTCCGTTACCATTATCATAACATCCTTTTGAAGATGTCAATTTAGAGTACAAAGTCATTGTTTCCGTGTTATATACATACAACTTCTTATAGCTTTCTTTAATCAACAATAGACTACTATCATTTGAAAAGAAAGGTTCTGCATTATTAGCTTTTATTTGAGCTACTTGTTGTAACGTATCATATTTAAAAACATTCACTTGAGTAGCATTTACTTGGGCAAGAAAATGCTTGTTTGGGGACATTTTTAAGAAATATGACTTTTTAAAAGTATGTAATAATCCTTGTTCCATTTTTGATTTTCTTGGTTGCTAATGGTTTGGCGGGAAACACCGTTAGGTGTTATCACGCTTTGTTAGCTACCTCTTTTGTATTTTCCAATTCTTCAATAGTTCTCAAACACATTCCTTTAATGCTTTTGTTTGAGGATTTCTGATAGACTAAACGCAAACTGTTTAGAATATCCATCCGTTGATTTTCTGTCATAGTACCACCAAAGAAAAGATTGTCACCATTAGCAACTCTGGTGCAATACCTTCTTATCCCCAATGTAATGTGACTTATAGTAAGCCGATCTCTTTTCTTTGACATTACATTACAGAATATGTCCCACACATCATTATCCCCCATATATCCCATTATAGAACCTGACATTTGGCGGACTATCGCACTTGAATGATGTGCATATTGTTTTGCAATCTCATAAGCTCGTTGCTTAAATTCAACACAAGAGGATTCTTTTGCAAAATCTTTGTCATAACAGACGTGATCTATATATCTTTCACACACCATAAGCAATATTAGTAAATACTCCCAAATTAACTTTTCTTCGGTTTCTTGATGTAAAACCCGAATTAACTTTTCTCGGTTATCCGGAGATAAAAACCACGTTTGCGTACTTAATGTGTCACATGTCTTTCCGAACAACTCGCTACGGGATGCCATAGATATAAATTTTACACATTTCTTTCGTTGCACTACACTTTCGGATTGTAATTCTTCCAGTGCGACATCCAATGTTTCTTTGGTGTACTTATACTTTCTCATTTTAATTCAATTTTGCATGGTAGCTAATGTCTGGTGGCTAACCGACCTTTTCAGGGGAGGTTAAGCCGCTTGTTAGACACCTTTATTCATTAATAATTTATAGAAATACTCTATGCTTTCTGTGTCATTCCCATATTTCCTCTTTCTTTCAAGTAACGAATTGTACTTATTTTCAGCTTCTTCAACTCTTCCCATTTGCTTTAATAAGAACAGTCCTTGATATTCAGTGTTATTTATAATCCAATTCATATCTTCTGATTTCTTGAAAAATTTCAAAGAAAGATTTATGCTGGTCAAACATTGCTCTTGCCATGTGGGACTTCCTTTCTTTTCAAAAATGTTATTCAAATCCTCCAAATCTTCAAAATATGGGGTGAACCAAAGGCTAAATCTGGTATTGAAACTTTCAAGCGATTCATTTTCCTCTTTAAGTTCTCTCCAATCCCCAAGTCCGCATAAAGTTACATACTTTAGTTTCAATACCATTTTTATACATTCATCCCGATATTTATCTTCAAAATTCCGGTATCCAAAGATTAAGGTTTCTCTGTATAAAACATCAAAATCTTTTAATAGCACTTTATTTTGAACAATAAGCTGGATTGACATAAGAAAACAGCTGTATTTCTTCCTGAAAGTTATATGATATTGTTGTTCTGTGTTTCCATCAGATAGCTTTCGTACAAAGCGACCACCTCGTACATATCGAAAACCATGTGTAGCGAAAGGTTTCTCCAGCACATTCACTATTTGATTCAATATTTCTTTTTTATCAACCATATAATTTTATTTAGAGGTGTCTAATGTTTGGCAGCTAATCGCCATTTTGGGCGATTGAGGTGTATGTTAGTGTTCATTTCATACCTAAAATTATTCATGATGTCAGTATAGATCCAATTAATTACAAGGGTGTTCTTAACAATGCCTCTCGTAATCTATTAATCAATCCTTTAGAACTGATACATTCCATTGGACTTATATTATCTAAGATAGGAATTGCCCTTTGAATCCATTTGATACTATCGTTATAAAAATAATAATATACTACGTAAGCTATATCCTCATAAGGATTTAGATACTCCTTCAACTTGTTTAATATGTCATAGTTTGTATTAAAATAAGGGGAATCGACTTCTTTTTTTGCAGTTTCTGCAAAATGAGACCAAATTTCATCTCCAGAGTATTCATTTTCTAATTTTGCATCCATTTTCACACAATTATCATATTAAACACTAATGTTTGACAGTGTTCCGCTTATTCAGTCGGTTTGCTGTTTGTTAGCTGCTGTGGTTTTAATTCTTAATTCCAAAATTTTTTGAGCCGCCTGATTTTTGATTCTGCGACGCAAATTATCCAATCTACGCTGTCCGATACGTCTGTCAGCCGCACGTAGGATATTTGCCAATCCCCAATAGTCATTTTCAAAATGCTTTGTCACAATTTCCGAAACGGGAGTATCTATATATTCCCGTATTAAATCGGATATATCTGACACGTCATTTTTATATGGGTAATTTTTTGTTATCCCATGTGGCTTGAAGTTGCGTATTCTACCATCAGGTGTGACAAACTGTTTGGGGTAATCAAAAATTATCTCTTTACCCAGCGTAATCCAATAACGGGGCAAATCTGTATTACCATATCGGCTTCTCATTGGATAAGCGACACAGTGAATCTGAAAATCAATCGTTGGATCAATTATCAGATATAGTTCCTTTTGCAATTTACTCCATTTCTTCATTTGTTCTTTCTTCAGCAGCTAATGTTCGGCAGCTAATCACCGTTTAGGCGATTGCGGTGCGTGTTATCGGCATATTGATTATTTAATGATAATCAAATCACCATCTACAAATCCAACTGCGATATGTTCTACTCTAAAAATATTTAAGTCAGCAAGTTCATTGAGTAAGTCTTTAAGAATAGCTACAACTATTTCTAACACTTCTTCCCATTTTAGTTTGTCTGAAATTTCAAAATTAGGACAACTTCTTTGAGCTGGTTCAAAACTTTCATCACATGCCCAATCTTCATCCTTTTCATCAAACCAAGTAGAACCGACCATTTCTAAGCCATAAGGTTCATAAAGATTAAAGCTCAAAGCCACAATATCAGAAGGCAATTCTTCTGTTTTATCAATATTGATGATCCATCTTTTGATAACTTCTTTTAAATCATTTGTTTTAGTATTCATTTTCTTCTAATTAAAAATTGAACATTTTATTGAGCCGATAATGTTTGGTGGCTAACCGACCTTTCAGGGGAGGTTAAGGCGCTTGTTAGCAACTTATTTTATTTTCACTTGATATTCTTGTAACTGCCATTGTTTATCTATCAACAAATATGTTGCAGACAATTCGTTTTTAGAATCGTCTATTATCCAAGTTAAATCTTGAACTTTAATACCTTGTTCATTGTCTGCAAATCTTTTTTCTTTCGGATTGCCAAATAACTTTATACAATGTTCATAAGACGAAGTTTCTATTACAGATAGTTTATATTGTCCGTTTTCGTTTGGTAGCCATAAATTCTCGATAAGGAATAACCGCATATCCTCTACTAATTCTTTTTCAACTGATTTGAGAATGGGAAGTTTATATATGTATTTATGTATATTAGCAGAGAAAAATGGAAAAAAGTGTTTTCCCATTATTCTTCGCTGCATAGATACATTATCTTTATACGGATTAAATTCATCCAATGGCATTATTAAATCCATCCCTAACCAATTCTCATCTTTGTAAAACCGCACCTTTGATTTTATTCCTCGTGTAATGTACAATGCTCTGAAACAAAAAGCTAATTCAAAATCTATTTGATTATACTTTTTCTCAAGAATTTCCGAAAAGGCAATTAAGTCTTTTCCTATTTCAGAAACCTTAATATATCCGGGAGAATCTGATGTTATACTGATTCGTTCCATATTTATTTCTTAAAGTTGCTAACGGTTCTCAGCTATACGCAGGCAGGGATTTTAACCACTAAACTTCCTACGAAGAACTGAACTTTAAATTTACCACTTAACTGTCCTACGAAGCACGAATTGAAAATCAGCGAAGCTAAACCCCTGCTTGCGTATAGGTGATGTTATGCGGTCGGTTTTCATTTTCTCTTCTTTCTCGTTAATTTGTCAAGCAAAGTTACTAAATTTGCAGTCAAGCAATTTCAATTTTTGAATTATGTATTTCAGCAGACCTTGGACTTCTATCTAAGTGATAGGCAGTCCTGAAAATTCCAATCTCTTTTAGGTCAAGACAATTAGTCTATGGGTTTCGTGTGCCGACTTTTTTGTAAAGGCGTTACGTTGTCATAGTTGCTCTGTCGGGTAATACTGTCTATTCACTTCTCCACGATTTGAATTCAAGTATTCACCTGTAGAGGAGCTCTATAAATTAAAATATTGTAGTACAGTTGTTTATATGGTTCCAAGAGCGTAAATTTGCAGAAAATAAGAATTTTATAATGAACAAGTTATCCCGATACCGTAAGCTTCGTTATAATCAACTATTTGAGTCAGAGAATCGTGAATTGCGTTTGAATGAAATGGGCAATCCTCTTGAAGTGTTGTCTCAGTATGTTGATTTTGAGATCTTTCGTCCTACTCTTGAATCAGCCCTTTTTACCGGAGAGCGCAAAAGTAATGCCGGTCGTCCGCCGATAGACTGTGTGCTGATGTTCAAGGTCTTGTTTCTTCAGCGTTATTATGGTTTGAGTGACCATCAGATAGAGTATCAGATAGTTGACCGTACGAGTTTCCGCAAGTTTCTTGGTATTGAATGTGTTGACGATGTTCCTGACGAGAAGACGGTGTGGAAGTATCGCGAACTCCTGACAAATACAGGCGTTTATGACAAGCTTTTTTCGGAATTTCATAGTTTCATGGAAAGTAAGGG